>Ga0265316_10006119_pt1 | contig 11545 bp, 6 predicted proteins | sample 4522metaG_FD_202092 | JGI IMG/M metagenome (GOLD analysis project Ga0265316, IMG submission 202092) | Rhizosphere microbial communities from Carex aquatilis grown in University of Washington, Seatle, WA, United States - 4-5-22 metaG | ecosystem: Host-associated > Plants > Roots > Rhizosphere >...
CTGCTCAACGTCCAGCGCCAGCCAGGCGCCAACGTCATTGCCGTCGCCGATTCGGTCAAGGCGCTGTTGCCCGAGATCAGGGCGTCGCTGCCCGGCTCCGTCCAGGTAGACGTGTTGACCGACCGCACCAACACGATCCGCGCCTCGGTGGCCGACGTGCAGTTCGAGCTCGAACTCGCCGTGGTGCTGGTGGTGCTGGTGATTTTCCTGTTCCTGCGCAACGTGTCGGCGACTTTTATTCCCTCGCTCTCGGTGCCGCTGTCGATCGTCGGCACCTTCGCGGCGATGTATCTGCTCGGCTATTCGCTCAATAATTTGTCGCTAATGGCGCTCACCATCGCGGCGGGCTTCGTGGTCGACGACGCCATCGTGATGATCGAGAACATCACGCGCTATCTCGAGGCGGGATATGCGCCGTTCGACGCCGCCATGAAGGGCGCGGGCGAGATCGGCTTCACCATCGTATCGCTGACCGTGTCGCTGATCGCGGTCCTAATTCCGCTGCTCTTCATGCAAGAGGTTGTGGGAAGGCTGTTCCGCGAATTCGCGGTGACGCTGGCGGTCACCATTCTGTTCTCCGCGGTGGTGTCGCTGACGCTGGTGCCGATGCTGTGCGCCAAGCTGTTGCGCCGGCACGCCGACGGCGCCCAACAGGGTGCGGTCGCGCGCAAGTCGGAGGAATACTACCAGCGGCTGGTCAAGGGATACGACCGCATGCTGGTCTGGGTGCTCGATCATCAGCCGCTGACGCTGCTGGTCTTTATCGGCTCGCTGGTGCTGACGGTGCTGCTCTACATCGTGATCCCCAAAGGGTTCTTCCCGGAACAGGACACAGGCTTCATCCAGGGCTACACCCAGGCGGGGCCGACCGTCTCGTTCGCCGAAATGTCGAAGCGTCAGGAGGCGCTCGCCCAGGTGTTGGGCCGCGATCCTGACGTCGAGAGCCTGTCGTCCTTCATCGGCGTCGACGGCACCAACACGACGCTGAACAGCGGGCGCGTCCTGATCAACTTGAAGGACAAGAGCGAACGCAGCGACGTCGCCGTTACGGTCCGCCGCTTGCTCGATGCGGCGCACGCGGTGCCGGGCATCCAGCTCTACCTGCAGCCCGTGCAGGATCTGACCATCGATTCGACGATCAGCCGCGCCGGCTATCAATTCGTGCTCGAAGACTCTTCCACTGCGGTGCTGAGGCAATGGGTGCCGCGGCTGATGCAACGCCTGTCGAAGACGCCCGAGCTGACCAACGTCTCCACCAATTTCCTGGACCGCGGTCTTTCGGCTTATGTGACCGTCGACCGCGACACCGCCGCGCGCTTCGGCGTCACCGCCGCCACCATCGACAACGCGCTCTACGACGCCTTCGGCCAGCGCATCATCTCGACCATCTTCACCGAATCGAACCAGTACCGCGTGATCCTGGAAGCCAGCCCCGATGTTCAAAGCTCGGTCGCTTCGCTGTCGAACATCTACCTGCCCACTTCGGGCGGCGGGCAGGTGCCGCTCGCGGCCTTGGCGCACATCGACGTCACCGCCGTGCCGCTTGAGAACGATCATCTCGCCCAGTTCCCGGCCGCGATGGTGTCGTTCGACGTGGCGTCCGGCTATTCGCTCGGGGCGGCGGTGGACGCGGTGCAGAAGGCGGAAAAGGACACCGGGCTTCCCGCCAGCATCAACACGAGTTTCCAAGGTTCGGCGCTGGCCTTTCAGTCCACACTTGGCAACGAATTGCTGCTGATCCTGGCGGCGATCGTGACGGTCTATATCGTCTTGGGCGTGCTCTATGAGAGCTTCATCCATCCGGTGACGATCCTCTCGACGCTGCCGTCCGCCGGCATCGGCGCGCTTTTGGCGCTGATCATCAGCGGGCACGATCTCGACATCGTTTCGATCATCGGCATCATCCTGTTGGTCGGAATCGTCAAGAAGAACGCGATCATGATGATCGACTTCGCGCTGACCGCCGAACGGCTGGAAGGCAAGAACGCGCGCGACGCGATCTACCAGGCGGCGATGCTGCGCTTCCGTCCCATCATGATGACTACGGTGGCTGCGATGTTCAGCGCGCTGCCCCTGATGATCGGCAGCGGCATGGGCTCGGAGCTGCGCCATCCCTTGGGCATCGCCATCGTCGGCGGACTTGTCGTCAGCCAGTTGCTGACGCTGTTCACCACGCCGGTCATCTACATTTACTTCGATAAGTTGCTTCAGGGCTCGCGGGCGCGACGCGGCGGGCTTCCGGACGGCCGGACCGTCACGCCATGAATTTTTCGCGCATCTTCATCGACCGGCCGGTCGCAACCACGCTGTTGACGTTAGGGCTGGCCCTGGCGGGCATCGCCGCGTTCTTTCTGCTGCCGGTCGCACCTCTGCCCAGCATCGATCTGCCGGTGATCTTCGTGCAGGCGCAGGTGCCCGGCGCGAGCCCGGAGACCATGTCGACCAGCGTGGCGACGCCCTTGGAGCGCCATCTAGGCGCCATCGCCGACGTGGACGAGATGACCTCGTCGAGTTCGGTCGGTTCGACGACCGTCGTGCTGCAATTCGGCATCGGCCGCGACATCGACGGCGCCGCGCGCGACGTGCAGTCGGCGATCAACGCGGCGCGCGCCGATCTGCCGGCCGCCATGAAGTCCAATCCGGTCTATCGCAAGATCAACCCCGCCGACCAGCCGGTGCTGATCCTGGCCTTGACCTCCGACACGCTCACGCCCGGGCAGATCTACGATTCCGCCTCCACCATCGTGCAGCAGAAGCTGAGCCAGGTGGCCGGCGTCGGGCAGGTCCAGCTCGGCGGTTCCTCGCTGCCCTCGGTGCGCGTCGATCTCAACCCGCGCGCCCTGTTCAAATACGGCATCGGCTTCGAGGACGTGCGCGCGGCGCTGTCCGCGGCCAATGCCGACGCGCCCAAGGGGGCGATCGAACAAGGCCCCGAGCGTTATCAGATCTACGTCAACGACCAGGCCAGCAAGGCGGCCGATTTCCGCATGCTGATCGTGGCCTATCGCAATGGTTCGGCCGTCCGCCTGCAGGACGTCGCCAAGATCTATGACGGCGTCGAGGACGTGCGCAATCTGGGCATGGCGAACGGCAAGCCGGCCATCCTCGTGATCCTCTACCGTCAGCCGGGCGCCAACGTCATCGAGACCGTCGAGAACGTGAAGGCGACGCTGCCCCAGCTTCAGGCGGCATTGCCGCCGGCCATCCATCTGATCACCGCCCTCGACACCACCATCTCGATTCGCGCCTCGCTGCAGGACATGGAAGTCACCATGGGCATTGCCATCACGCTGGTGATGTTCGTGGTCTACCTGTTTTTGCGCAATGGGCGGGCCGCGCTGATCCCCTGCGTCGCCGTTCCGCTCTCTTTGCTCGGCACGTTCGTGGTGATGTATCTGCTCGGCTTCGCGCTCGACAACATGTCGCTGATGGCGCTGACGGTGGCCACCGGCTTCGTGGTCGACGACGCCATCGTCGTGTTGGAAAACGTGACGCGCTATGTCGAACAGGGCATGTCGCGCCTCGAGGCGACGATCAGGGGCGCGCGCGAAGTCAGCTTCACGGTCTTGGCGATGAGCCTGTCGCTGATCGCGGTCTTCCTGCCCATTCTGCTGATGGGCGGAATCATCGGCATGTTCTTCCGGGAATTCGCGGTGACGCTGGCCACCGCCATCGTAATCTCGCTCATCGTTTCGCTGACCACGACGCCGATGCTGTGCGCTCATCTCGACATTCACAAGCAGGAAGACGAAAAGCAGGGCTGGCTGCTGCGCCAGTCCGAACGGGCCTTCGAGTGGGGCAAAGGCGCCTATGCCTCTTCCCTGCGCTGGGCGCTCTACAATCCGCGCACCGTGATGTTCTTCCTGTTTGTGGCGGTGGGCTTGAATTTCTTTCTCTATTACGCGGTGCCCAAGGAGCTGCTGCCGAGCGAGGACACCGGCGAGATTCAGGGCGGCATCCGCGGCGATCAGAGCATCTCGTTCCAGTTGATGGAGCAGAAGTTCGCGCAGTTCGTCAGCATTATCGCCAAGGAGCCGGCGGTGGACAGCGTCGTCGGATTCACCGGCGGGGGCGGCGGCGGGCCGCGCGGCGGCGGCGTCAATTCGGCCAATGTTTTCGTTCAGCTCAAGCCGCTGGCGCAGAGGCAAAACCAGACCACCGAGCAGGTGATTCTGAAGATGCAGAAGGACCTGGGCAGCATCGCCGGCGCGCGCCTGTTCCTGCGCAGCACGGGCAATTTCCGCAGCGGCGGACGCTCCAGTTTGGCGACCTACCAGTACACGATCCTGGGCGACACGCTGTCCGACGTGCAGGTATGGACGCCGAAGATCACGGCGGCACTGGAGAACGTGCCCGAACTCTTGGACGTCAATTCCGACCAGCAGGACAGCGGGTTGGAGGTGGCGCTGGCGATCGACCGCGCCACGGCGAACCGGCTCCACATTCAGATGTCGCAGATCGACTCGACGCTCTACGACGCGTTCGGCCAGCGCCAGGTTTCCACCATCTATAACGACCTCAACCAGTATCACGTCGTCATGGGCGTGGCGCCGGAGTTCTGGCAGAGTCCTGACACCTTGAACGACATCTATGTCAGCACCGCGGGCGGCAACGTCTCGGGCACGCAAGCCACCGGCGCCGTCGCCGGCACGACGGTGATCTCAAGCACGGGGACGCAGACCGCCGCCGACGTCGCCGCCGATGCCTTGCGCAACCAGCAGCTCAACGCGCTCACCACCAGCGCGCGCGGCGGCGTCTCGACCGGCGCCGCCGTCACCACCAGGGTCGAGACCATGGTGCCGCTGTCGGCCATCAGCCATTTCGGGCCGTCGACCGCGCCGCTCTCGATCAACCATCAGGGCCCGTTCGTGGCGACCACCTTCTCCTTTAACCTGCCGGCGAACGTTTCTCTCGGCCAGGCCACCGACGCCATCCAGCGCACCATGAGCAATCTGCACGTTCCGGTCTCGCTGCACGGCGAATTCGCCGGCAATGCCAGGGTGTTCCAGCAATCGGTGAGCGACGTTCCGCTGTTGATCGTCGCCGCGATCGCCGCGGTTTATATCGTGCTCGGCATCCTCTACGAGAGCTATGTGCACCCGCTGACGATTCTCTCGACCCTGCCGTCGGCGGGCGTTGGCGCGGTAATGGCGCTGCTCATCACCAAGACCGACTTCAGCCTGCTGGCCGCCATCGGCGTCATTCTGTTGATCGGCATCGTCAAGAAGAACGCGATCATGATGATCGATTTCGCGCTCTTGGCCGAACGCGAGCGCGGGCTCAGTTCGCGCGAGGCGATCTTCGAGGCCTGCCAGATGCGCTTCCGCCCGATCATGATGACGACGTTCGCCGCCATCCTGGGCGCCTTGCCGCTGGCAATCGGCTTCGGAGCGGGCGCCGGCTTCCGCCAGCCGTTGGGCATTTCCATCGTCGGCGGGCTTGTGGTCAGCCAGCTCTTGACGCTCTACACGACGCCGGTCGTCTATCTTTACATGGACCGCTGGCGGCTGCGCACCAAGCGCAGCTGGAATCGCTGGTATTCGGGCGTTATGGGGGATGCGGCGCCGGACGCCGCGGAGTAGCGCCGCCTAGGGATCCGTCGCGTCGGGGATGTCCTGCGCCTCGGGCGCGCCGTTGCGGATTTGGGCATTGCGGTACTGGCGGTAGAGGCTGCGCGTCGTGGCGTAGACGTCGATCGAGGTCCGTTCGATCTGGTCTACCGTGTCCACGTTGCGGGCGCGCAGGTCGAGGACGGCGGCGCCGCTGCGCACCGCATAGAGCGTGTCCGAACCGTGGAAACTGATGTAGGTGAGCGGGTCCAAGCCGATATCGACCGCGTCGCCGGCCAGATCGCGCGGCGGGTCCGGCCCCATGAACGGCAGCACCAGATAAGGCCCTTCGTCGACGCCCCAAATTCCCAGCGTCTGACCGAAATCCTCGGAATGATCGGGGACACCGATGAGACCCGCGATGTCGAACAGGCCGCCTACGCCGACCGTGCTGTTCACCAGAAAGCGCGCCAGGGTCTGGTTGGCGCGCATGCCGTCGCCCTGAAGAAAATCATTGGCGAAGACTACCGGCTTGTTGAGATTGGTGAGCGCGTTGTGGACGCTGTCGCGCACCGGCTCGGGGAAGGCGTGGTTGTAGAAGATGGCGACCGGCCTGGCGACGGCGTGATCGATTTTGGCGTTCATGTCGAACACCGCCCGGTTGGTCGGCTCGTAAGGATCGTTCTGCGCCAGCGCGTCGGGTGCGTGCGTCGTCGAACAGCCGCCCGTCAAAGCGCCCAGCAACGTAACCGCAAGCAAAATAGACCGACGCCGCATTCCTTGATCCCGCCTGTAGACGGCCCCGAACTTAAGAATCAATCATGAATCTTTTAGTACTGCCCTGAATATCGGGTGTGCAACGGCCAACGACAAGAGGGGGCGCAGGTTTGTTACTGAACGGTCAGATTCCGCCATACCAGCTATAGCCCTGATCTTCCCAGTAACCGCCGCGCCCGCCGTTAAGGCGGCTGAAATCGTCCATAAGCTCAATGCGGTTTATGTATTTGGCCATTTTGTAGCCAAGTTGACGCTCGGCCCGAAGGCGGACGGGGGCACCGTGTTCAATCGGCAACGCTTGGCCGTTTAATTGATAGGCAAGCAGGGTCTGGGGGTGGACCGCTTCCAGCAGGTCGAGGCTCTCGTAATAGAATCGCGGAGCGTCGCCCGCCGACGTCATGTTGTCGGCGCAATAAAATACGACGTAGCGCGCCTCGGCCTTCTGCTTGGCGGCGGCAAGCACCAGGCCGAGCTGAGTCCCCGTCCATTCTCCGATGCAGCTCCAGCCTTCCACGCAATCGTGCCGGGTGATCTGGGTGCGCGAGGGCATGGCGCGCAACTGGGCCATGGAGAGCGACAACGGATGCTCGACGAGCCCGCCGACCTCGATGCGCCAGTCGCGAAATCCGTTCGCTGCATGGCTGGCATAGTCGGGCGTAGCGGGGTCGAGCGTGCCGTTGGCGCGGAAGACGGGCGCGATGTCCCGTTTGGAGAATTCGGGCGCCAGCGTGTCGGGCCTGGCGAACAGGCGCTGGGCGTGGCGCGTCAGGACCTCCACTTTGGCCAACAGATCGGCGAGCCATTTCTGCTGGGAAAGTGAAGTGCAGCCCGAAAGCATGAACGCGGTCGCACCCGCGCCCACCTTGGTAAGGAATCCTCGCCGGTTCTCAGTCATCCTTGCCCTCGATCGCATAAGAGCCGGTGATCATCGAGCGCAAATTGTTCCAGGTGCCCGACAGGATCACCATCACGATATGCACGATGAAGAATCCCAGGAACGAGAAGGCGCAGATGAAGTGGATGGTGCGCGCGGTTTGGCGTCCGCCGAACAGCCAGAGCAGCCCCGGAAAGGCGCTGTCCATGGTCGGCGACATGGTGAGGCCGGTCAGCACGACGAGCGGGCCGAGAATGACGATGACGAAAAAATAGGCAAGCTTCTGCAAGCCGTTGTAACGCTTGGCGGCCTCGCCCCTGGGAAATTTGAGCTGGAAGTGATCGAGGATTTCACGCGGCAGATGGGCAAGGTCGGCTTTGCCGGGCAGAAGGTCGCGTAAGTGCCCGCGCGCAAAAATGTAGGTCCAGAACAACAGTCCGTTGATCACGAACAGCCAAGCGAAAAAGAAATGCCAAAGCCGGCCCATGGCGAGCCATTGCGGTCCGGGCAGCGTCGCCCAGGCGGGGAAGCCGCGCGCCATCTGTATGCCGTCCACGTTCGAGGCGCCGAGCACGCCGGTGGTGTCCCAATGCCAGGGTCCGATCTGGGTCACGCCGGTATAGCCGGTCTCGGTGGGCTGAGCCGTCAGCGACAGGATGGGATGGTCGAAGTCGGAACTCTTGCCCCAATAAAGCGCGGGATGGGCGTTGAAGATCTGCAAGCCGCTCATCAGCAGGAACGCCAGGCAGCCCGCATTGATCCAGTGCGACAGGCGCACGATCAGCGTATGGCGCGGGAAGAAGTAATTCGGACCCGCCGGGACGAGGCCGAACGCGCGGCGCAGGAATTTTGCAGTTCCGCCGGGCATGTCTGCTTCGCTCCGCGCTGTGCGTCGGGACGATAGCAAGCGTGACTGTCGACCTCCAGCGCTGCCGTAGCGGAAGGATCAAGTCCCGCGGTTATGCGCACGAATGACGGCGCGGACCTCGGCGACGCTCTCGCGAACCCCCTGGCGCACGCGTCCGACGGTGATGACGGACTGTACGCCGGGCCCATACTCGCCCGGCAAGGGCGCGCGAACCGTGCCGCTGCCGCCGATCCAAACCGGCGAGCCGTCCGGCCGCATGAACTGCGCCTTTTTCCAATGCAAGATCGCCGCGCCGGTTTGCAGCTTCGTCGTGATGTCACTCACATAGTTGCGCGTCTCGGCTGGCAACAAGCCGCCTTGCAGCAGGCGCTCCTCGAGGTTTCCCGGTCCGTCGTTGTAGGCCTCGAACAATGTCGGGTACGGATATTTTTCGCGAAGCCGGCTCAGATATGCCGCTCCTGCCAGAATGTTATCGCGCGGATCGTAAGGGTCCGCGCCGAGCCCGTGCTGCTGGCGCATGTCCTCATAGGTCGATGGCATGACTTGCATGAGCCCCATCGCGCCGGCACTCGATGTGATCGGCTGGTACTCTCCCAAGGCCGTTCGCCCGCCGCTTTCGATTTGCATCACCGCGCGAATCCAGGATTCGGGAACGTCAAAGCGGTTTGAGGCTTCCGCGATATCGGGATTCCATCTCTTCATGAGCTGACCAAAGCTCATCTTCTGCTCTCTCTCGAAGTCGGACGGGCCGGAAGCCGCGACGGCTCTTTGTTGCACGACCTTTGGCAGGGAAAGCGTGGCGCGATCTACGTGGGCGACGGTTTGCGCGGCCCGGGCAGCAGGATGCTGATCGAAGAAGCCGAATTTCTGCAGCGAGAATATCGCGATTGCCACGACGCCGGTCAGCAACGCCAGCGCGGCGATCGATTGAAGTGGCAGGGCTGACAGCTGATACAGGCGCTTCATGCAGGTCGCCACCTTCGATGGCCGTTGCGGAAACAACAAAAAGCCGGCTTGCCAGCCGTAGCTGCGCGAACCGAAGGCTGGCCGCGCCAGGCGAAGCTCGCGGATACAGCCCAGGCTTCGCCCCGTCGGGGCTACGCCGGGCAGTCTTCTCTCGCTTCGCGAGCGAAGACTGGCGGAGCCGGAGGGATTCGAACCCTCGATACGGTTTTTCAGCCGTATAACGGTTTAGCAAACCGCCGCCTTCAGCCTCTCGGCCACAGCTCCGTGCGCGACCCGTCAGGGCCACGGCACTCATGCCTTAGATTGGCGCCTGCCTCAAGCCCACGTCCGGCCCGAAAGGCGGAAAATCCAGGCTTAACAGGGCGCTAACCGCGTTCCGGCGGGCGCTCTTGCAAGACGGTCGCAACGGGCGCAGCCTTTCTCGCAGAAACGACCGCCGGACCTCGCACCGGGCGGCAGGAGCGACGCAAATGCAGGTGGGACAGATTCTCCGCAATAAGGGACGCGACGTCGTCGCGCTGCCGAGCGAAGCCACGCTGTCGGAGGCCGCGCGCCTTCTGGCGAACAAGCGCATCGGCGCACTGGTGGTCAAGGACCGGGCCGGCGCGCCGTGCGGCATCCTTTCCGAGCGCGATGTGGTGCGCGCGGTGGCGGCGGAGAGCGTCGCCGCTCTAGCGCGCCCGGTCAGCGCCTATATGACGCGCGAGGTGGCGACCTGCACCGAACTCGACACCGTCGAAGAGTTGATGGAGATGATGACCCAGGGCCGCTTCCGCCACGTTCCCGTCGTCGACGAGAACAAACAGCTTTGCGGCCTGGTCTCGATCGGCGATGTGGTCAAGATGCACATCGAGGAAACGGTGCGCGAAGCGGCGAGTCTGCGCCAGTACATCGCCGCGGCGGGCTGATTCCGCTCAGGCCTTGTTCGCCGCGATGTAGCCGTCGACGATTTTCTCCAGCACCGCAAGCGGCAGCGCGCCCGAGAGCAGCACCGCGTCGTGGAACTTGCGGATGTCGAAGCGGCTGCCCAGCGCCTTCTTGGCCTTGTCGCGCAAGCGCAGGAAGGTCAGCTTGCCGATCATGTAGCCGCAAGCCTGGCCGGGCCAGACGCAATAGCGCTCCACTTCCGTCGTGGCGCCGCTCGCCGGATCACCCAGCGTATCGCAGTAGTATTTGATCGCCTGTTCGCGGCTCCAGTGCATCGCGTGCAGGCCGGTGTCGATCACCAGGCGCACGGCGCGCAGCTGAGCGTCATGCAACTGACCGATATGGCCCCACGGATCGTGGTCGTAGAGTCCGATCTCCACGGCGAACTGCTCGCAATAAAGCGCCCAGCCTTCGACATAGGCGTTGTAGCCGTCGATCTTGCGGATCAGCGGCAGCGGGGATTCCTGCGCGATCGTGCCCTGCAGGTGATGGCCGGGAATGCCTTCGTGATAGGTGAGGGTGGGCAGCGTCCAGCTCGGCACTTCGGCGGTGTCGCGCAGGTTGATGTAATAGGTACCGGGGCGTTTTCCGTCGAGCGTACCGTGCTGGTAATAGCCGCCGGGCTGGCCCTCTTCAATGGCCTTCGGCACGCGCTTGATCACCAGGCCGGTCTTGGGCAGCGTGCCGAAATATTTGGGCAGCATGGCGCGGATTTGGGCGAGGCGCTTGTTCAAATCGGCGATCAGTTTGTCCTTGCCGTCGTCGGTGTTGGGATAGCGGAACTTCTGGTCGTCGAACATCGCGCGCAGGCGTTGGCCCACCGTGCCCTTGCTGAGCCCGTTCGCCTTCATCAGCGAATCCATCTCGGCGTCCTGGCTCTTCACGATCTCGAGGCCGAGCTTGTGGATTTCATCGGGGCTCATGGTCGTCGTGGTCTGCGACGCGAGCGAGGCGGCGTAATAGGCTTCGCCGTCGGGCAACCGCCACACGCCCGCATCATGCACCGCCTTGGGCTGCAGGCTCTTCAAGAGCGCGATCTGGCGGTCGAGCGCGGGATAGACCATCTCGTCCACGATGCGCGCGGCCTGACCGGCATAGTCGCCGGCGATCTTCTTCTGCTTGACGCGGCGCGCGACGGATTCGACCAGCGGCGATTTTGCGGCGGGCTGGCCGCGCAGCTTCGCCATTTGGTCGAGCGTGCTCTTGAGCACGAAATCGGGCGGGACGCCGCCGAGCGCGATGTCGTGGCGGGCGACTTCGCATTCCTGGTCGAGAGCGGTGGCGAACGCGGCGAGCCGCGCCAGATAATCGTCGGCGTCTTGCTTGTTCGCGATCTGATGCTGGCTGTCGAGAAAATCGGGCACCGATTGATAGGCGCCGCCGAGCTGATAAACCACATAGGGCGCGCCGGCGCCGGGCGAGCCGTACTGGAAGCGCTTGTCGGCTTCTTCCTGTTGCGCGAGGCCATAGAGAAGGACGTCGTCGTTGACCCCGTCCACGCCGGTGAGCGCGTCGCGCTTGACGGCGCGCAAGCGGGCGAGCTGGCTGGTGTTCAATTCCTTGAGCGCGGCGACCGTGGCGAGC
>Ga0265316_10006120_pt1 | contig 11543 bp, 11 predicted proteins | sample 4522metaG_FD_202092 | JGI IMG/M metagenome (GOLD analysis project Ga0265316, IMG submission 202092) | Rhizosphere microbial communities from Carex aquatilis grown in University of Washington, Seatle, WA, United States - 4-5-22 metaG | ecosystem: Host-associated > Plants > Roots > Rhizosphere >...
CCAGGCGGACGGCGAGCGGCTGGGGTCGGCGGGCGGGCGATCGTCCGTCTTCGAAGGCCCGGGCCACACGGTCTACGCCCCGCCCGACACGGAGTTGCGACTGACGGCCCACGGGCCGGCTCAACTTGCCATCGCGACGGCGCCTCGCGGCGGGGAGGCTCCGGCAAAGGCGCGCATCATCGGCCCGGGCGATCAGCGAATCGGGGAGGCCGGCGAGGGCAACTGGCGCCGCGACATCCGGACGATCCTCGGACCCGAACACGCCGCCAGCCGGCTGCTGCTGGGCGAGACGATCAACCCGCCGGGAAACTGGTCGTCGTATCCGCCCCACAAGCACGACCGCGAGGCGCCGCCCGACGAGGTCCGCCTCCAGGAGGTCTACTTCTACAAGTTCGACCCGGCCGGCGGCTTCGGCGTCCAGATCCTCTACGACGACGCCGGCGCGGAAGCCGTCATCGTTCGCGATGGCGATGTGGTGGCGATCCCGAGCGGCTACCACCCCGTGGTGGCGGCGCCCGGATACTCGCTCTACTACCTGTGGATCATGGCCGGCGACGGCCGCCGGATGGCCCCGTATTTCGACCCGGCGCACGCCTGGGTCCAGGAGTCGTAGCGATGGCTGCAGACAACACGGCGACCGGCGCGGCAGCGGGCACGGCGCTCTTCGACCTGACCGGCAAAGTGGCCGCGGTGATCGGCGGAGCCGGGGTCCTGGGCGGCACCGTCTGCCACGGCTTCGGCAGGGCGGGCGCCGCCGTGGCGGTCATGGACCGCTCCCGCGAGCGCGCCGACGAGCTTGTGGCCACCCTCGAGGCGGAGGGCGCGCGGGCTGTCGCGGTGGTGCTCGACGCTTCGGACCCGGCCTCCGTGGAGCAGGCCCGCGTGGACGTGGAGCAGCGCCTGGGCCCGGTCGACATCCTGGTCAACGCCGTCGGCATCAACAGCTCCACACCGTTCTTCGAGCTCGGCCTGGAGGAGTGGCACCGCATCCTGGACACGAACCTGACGTCGGCCCTGATCGCCTGCCAGGTCTTCGGCAAGGCCATGGTCGACCGCGGCAAGGGCGGGGCGATCATCAACTTCTCGTCGTCCTCTTCCGAGATTCCGCTGTCCCGCGTCCTGACCTATTCGGTCTCCAAGGCCGGCATGAACATCCTGACCCTCTACCTGGCCCGCGAGCTGGCGCCACATCGAATCCGCGTCAACGCCATCGTGCCCGGCTTCTTCCCGGCCGAGCAGAACCGCAAGCTGCTCGACGATGCCCGCATCGAGGCGATCCTGCGCCACACTCCGGCCGGGCGACTGGGCGAGGCCGAGGAGCTCGTCGGGACGATGATCTGGCTGGCCTCGGAGCGGGCCTCCGGCTTCGTCACGGGCGCCCTCGTTCGCGTGGACGGCGGCTTCGGGGCGATGACGATCTGAAGTCGCCGGACGCGCTCGTCCCTTTCGGCTCCGGCCGCTATCGACCGCGGGCTATCAGGGCGCCGATCGTGCCCGCCCCAACGCCGTCGTCGATGCCGACGACCGCGACTCCCGGCGCGCACGACGACAGCATCGCCAGCAGCGCGCTCAAGCCGCCGAAGGTGGAGCCGTAGCCGACGCTCGTCGGACAGGCGATCACGGGCACTCGGGCCAGGCCGCCGACGACGCTGGCGAGCGCGGCGTCCATGCCCGCGACCACGACGATGGCGTCGGCTCGATCGATCTCCGGCTGCTCCGCCAGCAGGCGGTGCAACCCCGCGACGCCGACGTCGGCGATGACGCGGACGTTCGTGCCCAGGATGGAGGCCACCGACTCGGCCTCCTCGGCGACGGGCAGGTCGGAGGTCCCGGCGGTCAGCACGAGGAGCCGGCCGCGGGCCTCGGGAACGGCGCGAGGGATGACCAGAAGGCCCGACGGCTCGCGCCACTCGGAGTCCAGGCCGCGCGCACCGGCCAGGGCGCGGATCGCGGCGGCGTCGGCGGCGGCGACACGGGTCACCACGACGCTCGAAGCGTCGCGGTCTAGCTGAGCCTCGACGATCGCGACGAGCTGTTCGCGGGTCTTGCCCGGACCGTAGACGAACTCCACCATGCCCTGTCGCAGGCCGCGGTGGTGGTCGACCCGGGCGAAGCCGAGGTCGCTGAACGGCAGCGTTCGCAGCGACTCGAGGGCGGCCTCGATCGGCACCGTCCCCGCGGCGACGCCCGTCAGCAACTCCTCCAGCCTCGCGGCATAGACGCCGGCGGGCGCCGTTGCGCCCGGCACCGTTGCGCCCGGCACCGGCGACCCGGCCGCGTCAGACCGGCTCATTCTGACTGTCTCCCGCTCCGGTTCCGGCGTACGTCGCGGGCGACCAACTCTCGAAGCCGAGATCGACGAGCCGCGTCTCGACGGCTGCGGCCCGGACCTCCAGGTCGCTCAACGCGTCCGCCTCGACCTCCACGCGGGCGTGGCTGCCGAAGTCCCGAACCCGCACCTGGCGGAAGCCGAGCGCACGAAGCGCGAGCTCGGCCGCCTCGACCCGCCGCAGCCGCCCGGCCGTGATGACCTCCCCGAACGGGATCCTGCTCGCCAGACATGCCGAGGCCGGCCGGTCCCAGCCTTCGACGCCGATCGATCGCGCCAGCAGGCGCAGCTGGTCCTTGGTGATGCCGGCTTCGGCGAGGGGCGAGCGAACGCCCAGCTCGGCGGCGGCCGTCATGCCGGGCCGGTCGAGGCGTTCGGTGTCGGAGGCGTTGGTGCCGTCGAGGACCCAGGCGTAGCCCTCCGCCCGGGCGATGTCGGCGGCGGCGCCGTAGACCTCGAGCTTGCAGAAGTAGCAGCGCGACCGCGGGTTGCGGGCATAGCGCGGGTCGTCGAGTTCCTTGGTCGAGATGGTCCGCCAGCGTGCCCCGTGACGGCTCGCCTCCCCCGCGGCCGCGGCGGCGTCTGTCCGATCCCAGACCGGAACCGCAGCCGATTCGGCCGTCAGCGCCAGGCACCGCTCGCCCAGGAGCGGCGACGCGACGGCCAGCAGGAAGCTCGAGTCGATGCCGCCGGAGAGTGCCAGGACGCAGGATTCGAGGCCTTCGACGATCTCGATCAGGCGCTCGAACCGCGCCATCGCGGTGGCGTCGGCGGCAGCCGGGCCCGTGCTTGCGCGCTGCAGCAGGTCGTCGTGAGGCATCGGCTGACGATACATCCCATGCGGCGCCATCGCCCTGCCGGCCCACGACGAGCCGGCGGCCGGTCCGGCGTAGAGTTGACGCGTCGTCCGCCGATCGCGAAGCCCGGCTTCGGGCCGGCCAAGCCCGGGAGGCAGCCCGCCGATGCATCACGACAACGCTCCTCGTCCCGCGCCCCCGTCGGAGACGCTCACCGACCCGCCCGCGCCCGCCGGCGGACCCACGCCGTCGCACTCATCGCGCGGCGAGCCGTTCGCCGAGTTCCTGCGCGGAGGTCTGCCACGCTGGGCTCTCGTCCGGCACCGCATGGACCCGGCCGAGGTCGAGGACGTGGCGGCGGCCGTTTCGGCGGCGCTCGACCCGGTCCGCTCGGCGATCGCACCAGGTTCGCGCGTCTGTCTCGCCGTCGGCAGCCGCGGCATCGACCGCATCGACGAGGTCGTCAAAGCCGCCGTCGCGTGGATGCGCGCCGCCGGTGCCGAGGTCTTCGTGGTACCGGCCATGGGCAGCCACGGCGGCGCCACGCCGGAGGGCCAGATCGAGGTCCTGGCGTCCTACGGCATGACTCCCGAATCGATCGGCTGCGAGATCCGTTCGAGCATGGAGACGGTCGAGCTGGGCGAGGTCCGGCCCGGCGTCCCGGTATTCGTCGACCGCAACGCCCTCGAAGGCGCGGACGTGATAGTCCCGATCAACCGCGTTAAGCCGCACACCGACTTCAGCGGCGAGATCGAGAGCGGCCTGATGAAGATGATCGCCATCGGGCTGGGCAAGCAGAAGGGCGCCGACACGTTCCATCGCCAGGGCTTCGCCACGTTCCACGAGCTGATCCCGGCGGTCGCCGAGTTCACCCTCTCGAAGGCGAACATCCCGTTCGGGCTGGCCCTGGTCGAGAACGGGTACTCGCGGCTGTGGCGGGTCGAGGCGGTGCCGCGGGACCGGATCTGGGATCGCGAGCGCGAGCTTCTGGTCATGGCCCGCCGGCGGATGGGCCGGCTGCCGCTGGACGCGATCGACGTCCTCGTGCTCGATTTCATCGGCAAGGACATAAGCGGCCTGGGAATGGATTCGAACGTCGTCGGCCGCTACTACTCGGGCCCGACCGGCGCCGGTCCGGACGTCCAGCGGATATTCGTCCGCGATCTGACCGCCGAGACGGAGGGCAACGCCGTCGGCATCGGCATGGCCGAGGTGGTGCTGCGGCGCGCGGTCGAGAAGGTGGACGCCCACAAGACCTACATGAACTGCATCACGGCCAAGACGCCGGAGGGCGCGCGCATTCCGCTGACGGTGGACACGGACCGGCAGGCGCTCTCCATCGCCATCGCCAGCGCCATCAGGGTCGAGCCGCCCGATGCGCGGATCGTTCGTATCCGCGACACCAAGCACCTCGAGCTGCTCTACGTCAGCGAGCCGGCGCTGGCCGAGGTGCTGGCCACAGGCCGCTGCGAGGTCGTCCGGCCTCCGGCAGCGATCGAGTTCGGCCCCGACGGGATGTTCGCCGCGGCGATGGAGTAGGACGGGCCGGGCCCGGGTCTCTCAGCCGGCGCGGCGGTACTCGCCGCCGGCTCGGGTCATCAGGCCCGCCCCGACCATGTAGCGCCGCAGCGCGGCCACGTCCTCGTGGTATGCAGCGAGGCGCTCGTTGACCTCGCGCTCCAGGTACGGCCGATCCTCGGCGAAGCAGTGCGCCGCGAGATAGCGCAGCACCGCCTGGCGCTTGCGATCCTGGGCCGGTATCGACACCAGCCGCCCGTCGCGAAGGAAGGCGCGTAGCACCTTCGCGTCGTAGGCCGGCAGCGGCTCGCCGTCCGGTCCCGCCAGCTCGGCGCCGGCTTCGTCCGCTCGTTCGAGGCTCGCCAGCTGCTTCGACACCGCCGCCAGCCGATCGACGCGCAGGGAGTATTCGACGTACGGCCGGCGCGGCGTCGCCTCGACCAGGCCGGCCGCCTCCAGGCGCTTGAGGTGGTGGACGACGGTGCCGGCCGACAGCCCGCTTGCGGCCGCCAGCTCCTCGACGGCCATGGGCCGCCCGGCCAGCAGCCCGACCAGCCGGAGTCGCGACGCGTCGGCCAGGGCCCGGAGCGCTTCCAGAAGTTGGGGATCCATGCCGCCAGGATAGTCACGATTTGACATGTGTCAAATCGGTGGTGCTCCGCCGGGCGAGCCGTCGACACGTTCGCGGCGTCGACCGAGCAGGACTGCGGCGCCCCGACCGGTGCGCAGGGCGGTACGGCGCCGGCGGCCGGCTCGATGTTGGCGCGGCGGGCGAACCAGCGGGCCGAAAAGGCCGCGCGGGGCTCGCCGCTCTCTACAGTCCCGAACATGTGGCGCCGCGTCTCGAGCCTGGGGTTCAAAACCGTGCTGGCACTCGCCGTGCTGGTCGTCGGCCACAACCTGGTCTTCCTGCTGGCGTACGGGCCGGCCTACGCCGCCGCGCTCGCGCAAACCGGCCACGGCAGCCGCTGGGACGAGACCGTCAGGGCCGTGCTCGCCGCAGTCGGTCTGCTGACGGCCGCCGCGTCGGTTCGGGTCGCATACCTCCACCGGCTGGTGCGGCGATCGGCCGCCGGCGGCGGCCCCGACAGGCTTTCGGCCGGCACCTACGCCCGCGCCCTGTTGCCGCTGTGGGCCAGGGTGTTCGCGATCGCGGTGGTTCTGTTCGTGGTCCAGGAGAACTACGAGCGCGCCAGCGCCGGCCTGACGCTGCCCGGCCTCGGCGTCCTGGGCTCTACGCAGATCCTCGGCCCCGTGCCGGTGTTCCTCCTGGTCAGCCTCGCCGTCGCCGCTGTCGCGGCTCTCTTCCGGTGGGGCATCGCCGCCCTGGAGGAGCAGATCGCGGCGGGCCGCGCCCGCCTGCCGGCCGTCGCTCCCGAGCCCCGGCCGCGCTTCCGAACGGACCCGATCCGTTCCGCCTCTTCCGTCATCGCGCGCAACCTCGCTGGACGTGCCCCGCCGGCGCCCCTTCCCGCCTGAGACCGGGATCTGCCCGGTCCATCGGCCGGCCGTCAGCGCCGGCAGGTTCAGCCGCAAGGGGCACCCATGCGCTTCAGATTCAGATTCGGCGTCGCACTCGGCGTCGCGCTCATGCTGGCACTGATCCTGGCATCGACCGCCAGCGCCCACGTCGTCAAGCAATTCGGCACGTACAGCGTGGCCATGGGCTGGCTCCACGAGCCCACGTACGCCGGCGTCGAAAACGCCGTCCAGGTCGTCGTCAAGGACGCCGCCGGTCAGCCGGTCGACGACCTTCAGCCGGGCGACCTGACGGTCGTCGCTTCGACTGCCGGGCAGCAGACCGCGGCGTTGCCGCTCCAGCCGTCGTTCGACCCCGACACCGGCCAGGGAACGCCCGGCGAATACGACGCCGTGCTGACCCCGACCGAAGTCGGCGACTACACGTTCCATCTCGCCGGCTCGATCCACGGCCAGACGGTCGACGAGACGGCGACTTCGTCCGACCAGACCTTCGATCCGGTCACCGACGGAACCGCCGCGCAGTTCCCCGTCAAGCTCCCCGCCGTCGGTGACCTAAGCACGCTCATCCAGAGGGTCGACGGCCGAGCGACATCGGCGAACACGGCGGCCGCGGCGGCGCAGCAGGCCGCTTCCACTGCCTCCGACGACGCGCGGTTCGCGCTGGTCGCCGGCCTGAGCGTCGGCGGGCTCGGCGTGCTGCTCGGGCTCGCCGGGCTGATCTTCGGCCTTCGCGCCACCAGACGGCGGGCCTAGCGATGCGCAGGATTCTCGCGGCCGCAGGCTTGGCGCTGGCCCTGGCGGTGCTGGCGCTCGTGGCGTTCGCCGTTCCCGCGGCGAGCGCCCATGCCCTGCTTCTGTCCGCGGATCCGGCGCCCAACTCCGCTGCGGCGACCGCGCCCGCCGCCGTGACCCTGACCTTCACCGAAGCCCCGGACCCGAAGCTCTCCTCGATCCGCGTCCTCGATAGCGGCGGAGCGCCGCACACGGTCGGGCCTTTACTGGCCTTGGCGGGTCGCTCCGACGAGCTCAGCGTCGCTGTTGGACCGCTCGTAGATGGCGTCTACACCGTGGCGTGGCGGACCGTGTCGGCCCTCGACGGACACCTCGCTGCGGGCTCGTACGCGTTCTCGGTCGGCGCGGCCGCGCCGCCGACCGGGGCCACCTCAACCGTGCCGGCGGCCTCGGAAGTGGCGAGCGGCGCATCGACCGGGGTCATCGTCGGCCGCTGGATCCTGTACGTCGGGCTGCTCGGCCTGCTTGGCGCCGCGTTCCTGGGCGCGGTGCTTCTGCCGGGCGAGCTTCGCCTGCCGCTGCGGCTGGCCGCGATCGAACTGGCGGTCTCGTTCGTGGGGACGGCTCTACTGGTGGGGTCCCAGATCGGCGACGCCGGGGCCTCGCTCGCGGATTTGCCGGGCACCAGCCTGGGCGGCGACGCGATCCTGCGCCTTTCGCCGCTGATCCTGGCGGCGGGCCTGCTCGGCGCGGCGCTCCTCCCGATGCTGCGTGCCCGGCGCGCCCGACGCGTCCTGATGGCGGGGGTGGGAGTGCTCGCCGCGGCGGCCCTTCTCATCGAGGCAACGCTCAGCCACGCCGCGTCCCAGGCCTTCGCCCCGGCCGAGATCGGCCTGCAGTGGCTCCATGTCGCCGCCGTCGGGTTGTGGCTCGGCGGTCTGGTCGCGCTGCTGGTCGAGCTGCGCGGCTCGGCGACGCCCGCGGAGGGCGAGCTCGCCAGACGATTCGCGCTCCTGGCCGGGTTCGGGATCGGGATCGTGGCCGTCACCGGCGCGCTGCGGGCGGTGGCCGACATCGGCTCGATCGACGCGCTCGTCTCGACCGATTTCGGGCGGCTGATCCTGCTCAAGGTGGGACTGCTCGTGCCGATCGCGGCCCTGGGCGCGCTGAACCACTTCCGCAACGTGCCGCGCGCCGGGCACGAGCTGCGGCCGCTGCGTCGCGCCGGCTCGACCGAGCTGGCGCTCGGAGCGGTTGCGCTGCTGGTCGCATCGATACTGGTCAACATCGCCCCGCCGAGCGAGGTCGCCGCGGCCGACGCCGGCCAGGGCGCCTCGCAGGCCAATCCCGCGGCGGCGGCCGTGCCGCTGACGGTCACGGGCTCGGACTTCGGCACCTCCGTTCGACTGGTGCTGACCGTATCGCCCGGCACGGTGGGGAGCAACGACTTCACGGTCCGGGTCGCCGACTACGACACCGGTGCGCCGGTCGACGCGACCGCCGTCCGTCTGAGCTTCAGCCTCGCCTCGCGTCCGGACATAGGAGCTTCGACGCTCGATCTCGCCCGCCGCGGCACCGGCGTCTTCGCCGGAACCGGCGCGAACCTCTCCATCGACGGGTCCTGGCAGATCTCCGCGCTCGTGACAGAACCGACGGCCTCGGTGCAGGTGGACCTGACGGTGACGGTCCGGAGCGCGCCCCAGCAGATCGACGCGAACAAGGTCGCCGGCCTGCCGACGATCTATACCGTCCACCTCGGCGGCGGCCGGACGGTCCAGATCTACCTGGATCCGGGAGCGCCCGGACCCAACCTGCTCCACGCCACCTGGTTCGACGCGAGCGGCAAGGAAATGCCCGTGTCGGGCGTGACCATGACCGAGCTTCTCGCGTCGGGCGGCTCGGTCGCGCTCCAGCCCCAGATCCTCGACTCCGGCCACGAGGCCGCGCCGGTGCAGGTGACCGGCCTGCCGGCCACTTTCACCCTGACCGCCGCCGGGCCCGACGGCATCGCCCTACGGGTCCAGCTCCAGATCGACGCCAGCTCATGAGGTACGAAATGCGTCCCCTCCGGTTCCGCCGACCGGCCGCGGCGGTGTTCGCCGCGCTCGTCGTCGCCGCCTGCAGCTCCGGTTCTCCGTCCTCGCCGCCGGCTTCAAGTGACGCCCCGTACGCCAGCTACCAACCGTCCGGCCGACCATCGACGACGGCCGTCGTCAGCATCGTGTCCCCCACTCCCAACGAGGTGATCACCGGCAGCACGGTTCACGTCGTCGTCAGCGTGACGGGGGCGACGGTCGTCGACGACACGAATGAAGACATCCGGCCCGATCAGGGCCACGTCCACCTCTACCTCGACAACTCCCTCTGGTACATGCAGTACAGCCTGACCAAGGACATCCCGGTCAATCCCGGCACGTACGTCATCAAGGCCGAGTTCGTCGCCAACGACCACGCGCCGTTCAACCCGCGCGACTGGTCGCCACAGATATTCTTCACCGTCAAATGAGGAGCCCCAAGATGCTTCGTCTCGCCCAGCCGCCTCGATTTCACCAGTTCCGAGCCGCCAACGTGTTCCGCGGCGGCGCCGCCGCTTTGCTGATCGCCGTCCTGGTCGGCGGCAGCACCTCGGCGGCCGCGGTTTCGCAGGCAGGGTCGGCGGCCCGCGGCGCCCTGCGCATCGGCGTCGTGCTGCCGCTCAGCGGCATGCCGGCCGAGCTTGCCGGTCAGGAGCGGCTGGGGATCCAGCTGGCCGCCGACATGGTCAACGCCGACGGCGGAGTCCAGGGCAGGCAGATCTCACTCGACGTTCGAGACCTCTCCGACAGCAGCCAGGCCGGAGCCGTGGTGGGCGAGCTCAAGGCCGAAGGAGCTTCGGTCGTCGTCGGCTCGTACGCGTCCGACCTGTCGATGGTGGTGAGCAGCGCGGCGGCGAGCGCCGGGCTGGTCTACTGGGAATCGGGCGCCGTGGCCGACCAGCTGACGGGGCGGGGTCTGCCGCTCGTCTTCCGAGTCGGGGCCGACGGCGCTCGCCTGGGAGCGAACTCGGCCGCGTTTGCGGCCACGGAGCTGGCGCCGCTCCTCGGGAAGACGGCGTCGAGCCTGCGGGTGACGATCGTCGCCGCCACGGACGACTACGCCTCGTCGGTAGCCGATGCCGCCCAGGCTGGGGTCGCGGCCGCCGGCTCGGTGCTCGCCGACCGGATCGACTATTCGCTGTCGCTGCCGGACTGGCCGGCCGTGCTGGCACGGCTGGTCGCGTCGCGTCCCGACGTCGTGATCCTGGCCGCCCACATCCTCGACGGGGAGGCGTTCCGACGGGCGATGATCGCCGCGAACGTGCACGTCGGCGCTCTCATCGGCTCGACGATGGCCCAGTGCGTCAACGACTTCGGCGAGGAGCTGGGCGCCGACGCGGTCGGCGTTTTCGCCTCAGACCGTCCGACCGGCGGCTTCAATCCGGCTGCCCTGCAGCCGGCCACTCGAGCGCTCTACGACCGCTTCGCGGCGGTCTGGACGAAGGCCAACGGGTCATCTCAGCCCACCGAAGAAGGGCTGGCCGGATTCTCGGCCGCCTGGGCGCTGTTCCACGACGTGCTGCCGAATGCGGCCGGCTTCGACCCGGCGGCGATCGCGGCCGCCGCACGTGCGGTCGACCTGCCGGAAGGCAGTCTGCCGAACGGCTCGGGCCTGCGGTTCTCAACCGTGCCGGGCCGGCTCGGCCAGAACGAGCTCGCCGCGGCAGTGATCTGGCAATGGCAGCCGGCGGCGCCCAGCGCCGGTGCCGCCGCTACCCCCAAGAGCGTGACCGTCTGGCCGGCGCAGTTCGCCAGCGGACCGATCGATCGGTCGCTCGTGCCGCTGCCGCGATGACGGTGGCTCCGGCCGAGGCGAGCTCGGAGCGAGGACCGGCGGCCGGCCTGGGCCGGGGCGCGGTCCGGGGCCGGGGAACGGCCGCGGGCATGGCCGCTGCGACCGGCCTCGGGCTCGGGCTCGCGGTCGCGGTCCGCTGGCAGATCTTCAGCACCGGGGCGCTCGACGGCGTCACCGAGGGCCTCGTCTTCGGCCTCGCGCTGCTTGCGGTGGCGCGGCTGGCCGGGTTCGCGCCATCCCGGCCGCGGGCCCTGCCGCTCCTGGCCGGCGTTGGGGCCGGCGGCGCGCTCGTCGCGATCTCGCTCCTGGCTCGCTGGCCGCTCCCGCCGCTCGTGCTCGGCCACGCCGCCGCGTTCTGGCCGTGGGTTGCGGTGACCACGCTCGTCGCGACCGCGGAGGAGCTCGTCCTGCGCGGTGCGCTGTGGCGCTGGCTCGCCGCCGCGGGCGGGGAAGCGGTCGGGGAAGCGATCGCGCTCATGGCCACGAGCGTCCTATTCGCCCTCATCCACGTCCCGATCTACGGCTGGCACGTCGTCCCGCTCGACGTCGGCGTGGGGCTCTGGTTCGGGGGTTTGCGGCTCTGGTTCGGCGGCCCGGCTGCGCCCGCCGCGGCTCACGTCCTGGCGGACCTCGCGACCTGGTGGCTGTGATGGGCCGGCGGCGGCTCGCCCTGGCGGCCCTGGCGGCAGGCCTCGGCCTGGTCGTCGCCGCTCAGCGCCTGGCACCGATCTCGGGACCGCCCCTCTACGACGGCGTGGTCGTCGAGGACGAATACAAGTGGCTGTCGCCACCGGCCGGCTACCAGGGCGGTGCCC
>Ga0265316_10006123_pt1 | contig 11541 bp, 9 predicted proteins | sample 4522metaG_FD_202092 | JGI IMG/M metagenome (GOLD analysis project Ga0265316, IMG submission 202092) | Rhizosphere microbial communities from Carex aquatilis grown in University of Washington, Seatle, WA, United States - 4-5-22 metaG | ecosystem: Host-associated > Plants > Roots > Rhizosphere >...
GCTCCACCCAACTCCTCGCCCGCGTCCGTGACGACTCGAACCCAAGCTTCTCCCTTGCCGCCGCAAGGAGGCGCATGCGACGGAACGTCGCAAGTCGACGCGACCCAGGTCTCCACCCCGGCCGCGCTCTACTGCGATGAGCCCATGGGGAGTCCGGACTCGGTCTGCAACGTCGGTGTGCCGCCCGGTTTCTCGATGTGCATCGCGACCAGTGGAATGGCGTCCTGCCCCGCGGGCAGCCCGTTCGTCAACCGCTCGGTCGTCGAAGACGGCGCCATGCTTCACTGTTCCTCATGCACCGCATGCTCGGCCACGACGACGTGCTCGAATGCGATGATCAGCGTCTACGACAACCGCGGCTGCCGCAATTCGCCCGTTGCCGAGCTTCCCGTCGATGGCTCGTGCGATCTCACCACCGGGGGGACGGGAGACTTTCCGATCAGCGCGCCGGGCGTGAAGTATTCAGCGACCGCCACGACGACCTGTGCGGCGGGCTCCTCGACGGCCTCGGTGCAGCTCAGCAATCCGCGGACGATCTGCTGCCCGTGACCTTCGTGCGCGTTGTTCGCGCGAGCAGCGAGGCGAAAGACATGGCACGGTGAGCGGAAGGATGGGCGGCGCGAAGGCCATTGGGGACCGGAGCCGCACCGCGCCGAGAGGCCGAGTGGCGCCCGCGACGCTTGCCATGGCCGCCGTCGCCGTGGCGTGCGGCGCCCGCACGGGCCTGCTCGTTCCGGAGGCGCCGATGGACGATGCGAGCGCTCGACCGGCGGTCGACGCGAGCATCGAGGCGGGCCCGCTCCCGCCCGCCGACGCGACGACGGAACGGGGGATGGAGGCCAGCGTCGAAGCCGACGCGCCCGACGTGCGACCGGTGGATGCCCCGGACGAATGCCCGACGCAGACCGTGTGCGACCCGAACGATCTCCGGCACGTGTACCGGTGCGGCGCGCAGGTCGCGACGTGCGGCTCCCTAGAGCAATGCGAGCAGCGGGCGACCGGCGCAGAGTGCATCAACCCGTGTCTCGACACGCTGGGCAACGACACGTCGAACGGCTGTGAGTTCTACGCCGTCGAGATGGACACCGTGCCCGAGGCCATGGGCGTCTGTTACGCCGTCTTCATCGTCAATGAATGGAAAACCGGGGAGCCCGCGAAAATCGAAGTGAGCCGCGGCGGCCAGGCCCTCCCCATCGCGGGCTTCGCGCGCATCCCGGCGGGGAAGGGGGCGGGGATCACGTACGCTCCGTTCGACCCGAACCTCGGCCTCCCGGCCAACCAAGTCGCGATCTTGTTCCTGTCGCGGGACCCCACCGCCAAGAGCGACCCCGTGACGACCAATCCGCGAGTCTTGAGCGACTGCCCCGAGGGGGTCACGCCGGCGATCGTGGGCGACGCGGCGCTGCACGGCACCGGCGTGGCCGACGCGTTCCGGATCGAGACGAACGTGCCCGTCGTCGCCTACCAGATGCTGCCGTACGGCGGCGGGCGCGCGCGCGTGACGGGCTCCACGCTGCTTTTGCCGACCAGCGCGTGGGACGGAAACTACGTGGTCGCGGATGCCTATCGCGCGCCCCTGCCGAGCATGATCGACGAGGCCCGCGCGGGGCCGACCACCGTGATCATCGCGAGCCAGGACGCGACGACTGTGACCATCAAGCCGACCGTCGACTTGCTCGCGGGCGGCGGGCTCGCTGCCGCGTCCGCGGGCGCTTCGGCGTCGTATGGCCTGAACCGCGGGCAGTACCTGCAATTCACGCAGGCGAGCGAGCTCACGGGCGCGGCGGTGCAGTCGAACAAGCCCGTGGCAGTCATCGGCGGGTCGACGCTCATGGATTTGCCGCTCGACACGGTTCGCGCCGACAGCGCGGAGCAAATGCTCCCGCCGGTTCGCGCGCTGGCCAGCGAGTACGTCGCCGTGCGGTACCGCACCCGCGACGACACGGGAATCGAAGAGAGCGTTCCCTGGCGAATCGTCGGCGCGGTCGACGGGACGCAGCTCAGCTACGAGCCGGCGGCCCCGGCGGGCGCGCCCGCCACCATCGGCGCCCAACAGTTGACGGAGTTCGACAGTCCCGGGCCGTTCGTCGTCCACAGCCAGGACGCCGACCATCCCTTTTATGTCGCGAGCTACATGACCGGTGGCGATCCGTTCCATCACGGCAGAGGCGACCCCGAGTTCGTCAACGTGGTGCCTCCCGCGCAGTACTTGCCTCGGTACACCTTCTTCACCGACCCGACCTATCCCGAGACGAACCTCGTCGTCGTTCGGGTGCGCGACCCGGCGACCGGCCTGATGCCCGACGTTTCGCTCGACTGCGCGGGGCCCCTCGGCGGCTGGCAGGCCGTCGGCGCGGGCGGGGCGTACGAGTTCACGCGCGTCGATCTGTCCACCGGGGACTTTCATGGCGTGGGCGGCTGCGACAACGGCGTTCACGCGATCGCGGCGAGCTTCGCCACGACCATCGACGGGGCGACGCCGCAAGCGCCCCGGTTCGGTGTCACCATTTGGGGGTGGGGCAATGAGATCACCTGGCCGACCGACCTCAACGACCAGGACGAGGCGAACCCCAAGTTCACGCGCTGGGTCAGCTACGGGTATCCGGCGGGCGCCAACTTCGCTCCTCTCTCGAAGGCGGTGCTGTCGGCGCAGTAAGGCCAAGGCCGGCACCCTTGCCATTTCGGGCGGTGCTGCCCTACGACCAGTCCAACAAGCAAGGAGGACGACGTCATGGCTACGAGCACCCCGAGCACGGGACGCTTCGTTTGGCACGAGCTGGGGACCAACGACGTGAAGCAGGCCGTCCGCTTCTATTCCGAGCTCTTCGGCTGGAAAACGAGAGAGCAAGACATGGGGCCGGGCTTCACGTACACGATGCTCAAGGCGGGCGACACCGACGTGGGTGGAATCGCGCCGCTCGACCCCGCCGACAAGGCGCCCCCGCACTGGCGCGCGTACTGTACCGTTCCCGACGTGGACGCAGCCGCGCGTCGCGCCGCGCAGCTCGGCGGAGGGGTGCTCGTGCCTCCGACCGACATCCCGAACGTCGGGCGGTTCGCCGTCCTGGTCGATCCGCAAGGCGGGGTGCTCCTCCCGTTCCGTAGCGATCAGCCGGAGATGCCCGAGACGCAAGGTCCGCCTCCGGTCGGCACCTTCTGCTGGGACGAGCTCATGACGTCCGACCCGGTCGCCGCGGTGGCTTTTTACACCGAGATTTATCGATGGACCGTCACCGAGCAGGACATGGGCTCGGGCGGGACGTACCGGGTGCTCAAGCGCGGCGACGTCATGACTGGCGGCATTATGAAGCTGCCGATGCCCGAGGTGCCGACGTACTGGGGTGCCTATGTCGCCGTGGCGAACGTCGAAGCGACGATGAAACGCGCCGAGTCGCTCAAGGCGAAAGTCATCGTTCCGCCCGCGGACATTCCGAACATGGGCCGCTTCGCGATCTTCGCGGACCCGGCGGGCGCCGTGCTGGCCGTCTTTCAGGGACGGTAGAGCGAAGGACGGCGAGTGGCCGGCGGAAGGGGGGCGCGGCTGGCGCTTTTTGCCAGCGTACCTACGTTGGGGCACCATGACATCCCATCGGCGCCCCTCCTTCTTCGTCGTGGCAGCCGCCGTGCTTTTCGCGGCGCTGGCGCTCTCCCGCCAAGCGGACGCCGGCACGCTGCACGTTCGTGACGAAGCGCGCGTGCTCTCCGCGGACGACGTGTCCCGGCTTCGGTCGGTGGTCGCCGCCGCCCCGTTCGACGCCCGTGTCGCGTTCACGAGCGAGTACCCCGATGCGAACGAGCTCGGACGCTACGTCTCATCCATCACGGAAGCGGGCACGGTCGCCGTGGGCATCGACCCGCAGCATCACCACGTGCAAGTTCACTTTGGTGCGGGGAGCCGCGTCGCCCGGGCGGAGTGGCCGGCGATCGAGCGCGCCGGCAACGACGCCTTTCGTCGTGGAGACTGGGAAAGCGGGGCCGCGGCGATCGTCCGCGCGGCTTCCTCGGCCGCCGGGGAAGTGACGACCGAGGCGCCGCCCGCGCCCGAAGTCGCGCCGCGGTCGGCGTTCGGTCCGGGTCTGTTCCTTCTCCTCGTGGTGGGCGCGATCGGGGTTGCGATCTACTTCGCGCGCAGGCGCCCCGTGTACGGCCCTGGGCAACCCTACGGGACGATGCCGCCTCCGGGCTACGGCGGTCCGTTCTCGGGTCCCGGCTATGGCCCACCCGTGCAAGGCGGGTTGGGACCGATGGGCGGGGGACTTATTGGAGCGGGCCTCGGCGGGCTCGCCGGCTACGAGCTCGGCAAGCTCGAGGGCGAGCATGAAGGGCGCGGGCGCGATCGATTCGAAGACCTGGGAGGTTCGGGTGACAACCGCGGTGGCGGAAGCGCCGACGAGGGCGGCGGCGGCTCGAGCTGGGATGACGGCAACGCCGACTCCGACGACGGCGGGGGCTACGACGGCGGTGGTGGCGACGACGGCGGGGGAGGATCCGACTTCGGATCGTAGGACCGCGCCGAGCCGGTACGCGGGCCCGCAGTCCCTCGTCGACTGCCCACCGGCGAGCGCGGGGGGCACACGTCCTTCGCTGGTACGCGCACTTACCAACGAAGGAGGCGCACCTCCTCGGTCGACCGGTGCACCTACCCGCGCGGGAGGCACGCGTCCTTCGCTGGAACGCCCACCTACCAGCGAAGGACGCGCACGTCCCCGGTTGACCGGCGCACCGACGAGCGCGGGAGACGCCCGTTCCAGGTGGACTCGTGCGCGTCCCAGGGCGGAAGGCGCGCGTTTCAGGTGGACTCGTGCGCGTCCCAGGGCGGGAGGCGCGCGTTCCGGGTGGACTCGTGCGCGTCCCAGGGCGGGAGGCGCGCGTTCCGGGTGGACTCGTGCGCGTCCCAGCGAAGAGGGCACGCCCCTAGAACGTGCCCGAAAGCCCGAACCCCGCGCCGTCCTTCCCGAGGAGCATCGGGCGGGGCACGAGCCGCGGCTGGGCGTAGCCGTCACGCATCAGAACGTTCTGCGGCGATGTCACTCCCCAAACGAGGAAGATGGCGCCAGCGGTCTGTCCCGCACCGTCCAGGACGAGAAAGAGGTCCGCCGTCGCGCTGGACGACTGCGTCATCGTGAGGAACGGGCCGACCACCGGGACGAAGAGGCCGCTGACGGGATTGCTCCCATGGCTAGCGTTGGCGACATCGGTCCCCACTGCCGCGATGAACGCGCTGAGCATGTAGAGAACGCCGAGCGTGACCGCGCCGCCGACGATCGCGCCGGTGCGCGGTCGCTGGGCGGGGTGATACCCGGCCGGTACGGGCTCCCCCGGTTGCCACCGGGTGATGACGCGCGGACCGTCCTCGCGCGGGATGGCGATGGGCTGCGATCGGGGGGCCGCCGGTTGCGGTTGTGCTTCGACTTGGACCATGGGCGCAGTCCCCGCCGCGTCTTGCGCGCGGGCGTTTCCGGTCGTGAGGCTCGTGCCGGCGAGGACGGCCGTCGCGAGCCACACGGCGGTCCATGCGCGTGAACGGGTAGGGGTCAGTGGACGGTTCATCAGGCCCTCCTCGGAACCTGACAGCGTATCGCGCGCCTCGAGGCGGGGCACGCTTTCGTAGGATGACCGATTTCAGACGGTGGGACTCGATCGCACTTCGATCATGGATACACCCCAATGTCGGAGGACGGGGCTCGGGCGACCGCGCGGACGTCGCCGAAGTCACCTTCTTGAAGTGACCGCTCGACCTGTGCGGCGCGCCGGACACCTGTGCGCGCGGCCGTACACGGAAAGTTCTGCTGCACGAGCGGTGGCACCCAAGGAGCACCGTCTGGCTCGCCGTCAGCCGGGGCGCCGAGGGCCATCGCACACGGCCATCGACGCGGCACGGAAGGTGCGATGGGCTCCGAAAGGCGGTCAGGAGCCGCGTCACGGGGACGGGGGGCCGGACTGCAATGAAGTGGCAAGCGAGGACGAACATCATGTCGAACACACGCATCTCGTGGGCCCTGCCGATCGTCGGCGCATCGGCCCTGGCCTGCTCGGTGGCCTGTTCAAGCGCCAACGGGAACGTTTCCTCTGCTCCGGACGGCGGCGGAACCTCCGATGTCTCGACCGCGTCAATCACAGACGCGGGGGCCACAGACGCGGCGACCGAGGCGGGTATCCCGGGACTCAGCTACACGCGAATCGACGACATGGAGGGGCCGGGGCCTCAAGTCTCGTGGACACCTCCCGCGGGAGCTTTTGGTCCCGCCTGGGGGCAGCACGCAAACCAATGGATATTCGACCCGCACGCGCCCGTGCCCGCACCTTATGAAACGTTCCCTGGAATCACGAGCTCCCACGCCGCGCGCGTTCGGACCCCTCAACCTTTGCCCATCACCTGGGGCGGCGCGGCCGTTGAATTCGCGCCGCACCCGGATGGGGGACCCGACATGATTGGGTTCGGCTTGGATCCGGTTGATCTGAGCAAGTATAGGGGAATCACCTTCTGGGCCATGGCCGCTCAGAACCTCGATAGCGCGACCCTCCAGGTTCGCATTCAGGACAAAAACACGTATTCAGGTGCCGGGGTGTGCCTGGACAGCGACGGGGGCACGGCGAATTGTCTCGACGGCTTCGCCGCGACGCGGGACCTCACCGGTAGCTTCAAGCAATACACGATCGACTTCTCGGAGCTCGCCCAAGAGGATTGGGGCTTCCACCCCACGCCGGACACGATCGACCTTCATCAAGTTTATTCGCTGGTCTTCCAGGTGAATGCGCCAGACGGGGCCTCGAGTCTGAGCTTTGATGTCTGGGTCGACGATCTCTACTTCGTGAACTACTGACCGACGCGTAGGTCCAGATTGTTTGCCCCCGGAACGATCGCTGTCGGCCTCGGAACATCCGCGCTTCGTCGCTTCACTTCGGCACGAAGTAGATCTGGGCGACGCACACGTCGAAGGTCAACGGAGTGCCGCCGTCCGACGATGCCACGAACGTGATACCCAGCGCCGCGTTCCGATCGAATCCCTGGGTCGTGTAGAAGCCCTGGGCATTCGTGAATTGCTGCGTCAGTCGATCGAAGTCGACTTCGTAGGGGCTCCACGTGCTCTGGAGCGCCAGCGTGTATTGATAGAAATTGTAACACTGGAGCGGCGACGCCTGGACGCAACCCGCGCCCGGAGCGGCCATGTCGTTTTCGACATCCGAGAATTGAACGGATAGGGTCTGCGATCCGCTGGGCGAAGCCATCGCCCAGAATCGAATGCCCCGGAAGCCGCTCACGTCGAAGGCGATGGGCGTCGACGCGCCTCCATCCGGGTTGGTTCCGGAAGTCATGAAGTTGAAGCCCATCGTCGCCCAGCCGTCGGGAAACGCGCTCGTGTAAGGCGCTACGCTCTTCATGCAGGCCGCATTCGAGAACGGCATCACCAGCCGCCCTTCGCACGCGGCCGCCACGGGCATGTAATTGAATCCGTCTTGCGGCGTGGGGACCATCGAGCCGGCCCCTGTGCCGTCATCGGCGGTGAACCAGTATCCCGGGGTGCCGACGCCGCTGGGAATGCGCAGCTTGTTCTGGCCGCCGCAGAGCAAGGTCATGCTCATGTCGTCGATGAGGAGGCCCTCGGGCCCTGCATCTTGCCCCGCGTCGGGTGCGCATGCCCCGGAATCGGTCGCTGGGACGCAGCACCAGCCGAAGGTCGTGCAGTTGCGGTGGCGGACGGCGTTGCACTGAAGCCACGGATCCGGCGCGCCCTGGCAGGCGTATCCCGCCGCGCCACCCGGGCAAACGACCGTCGAATCGGGGTTGCAGCGGGGGCCTTGAGCGGTCGTGCTGGTGCCGCCGGACGGGACGCACAGGCCCGGGCCTCCCTCCGACTCACAGACATAGCCATCGGGACAACCGCCGTCGGGGTCGGCCAGGCAGCCGCCGCCCGCATTGGGCACGGTCGCGCCAGGACAGGTCACGGAGGTCGTTCGCTTCTTCAGGCACGCGGTCGAGACCTCCACGGCGCGCACGGCGCCGTTCGAACAGGCGGCGAGCGGCAGCTCGATTCGCGTGCCGTCCGCGCTCGCTTGCCACCCCTCGGGGCCTTCGGCATCGAGCGGGACGAGACAGCTGCCCGCGCCGCAAATGCCGTCCCCGCCGGCGATGACCAACGCGACGTTGAGGCGCGCTCCCCAGCGGGACCAGGGAACGGCGCAATCCGGGCCCAAGGGCATAGGCCAGAGGACCGCCGATTCGAAACAGGCCGTCGTGTCGAAGCACGCGTCCCCCGCGTCGGCGGTCCCACCCTCGGTTCCCGACACGGGCAGGTCGTCCGGAACGGCGGTCGCGGACGCGCAGGCGCCGGCCTGGCAAGTCTCGCCGGCCCGGCAGGACACGCCGATGCAAAGCCAGTCGAGCGGCATCGACAGGGTCGCCACTCGGTCGGTAGGAACGGTCACGACGGCCTGCCGCGTGAGGCGCGTGGCCCCGTTGCGAACCCCCGAAACTTGAATCGTGACCGGCGCCTTGGTGTCGGGTCCCGCGACCACGCCGAGCGTCGCGGGCAGACGGAGCCCGGCCGGGCCGAGGGGCGAATCCTGATTCAGCAGGGTCTGGCCGCTGGCCAGCGACACGTTCGCGTGCAGCGCGTCGATGTCCTTCGGAACCGAGAGGTCCGTCGTGACGACGACGACCAATTCGCCCGCCGGCTTGCCTTTGGTGCACGAAGCCAGGAGAACGCAGCACGAGGCCCGGCCGGCAAGCCACAGAAGGACGAGGCCCCAGCGTGGCATCGGGGCCCTCATGGCGTGCGCACCGTCGCGATGGAGCCCTGCATCGGGATCGCAGATGGCTCGGCCGGCTTGAACAGAAAGTACCCCGCAGTCGTCGCCCCCGCAGCGATCACGGTGCCCCCGACGATCCACGCCCAGGTGGGAATCCCCGCCCCGACGCGGTCTGCCTCGAGCTGCACATCGAGCGTTCGCGTCTGGCCGTCCATCACCAGGACGTCGGCCTGAAAGGCCCGGTGGCCCGGCGCCGTGACGCGGACCGAATGCGGTCCGCTCGCCAGGGTGCCCTGCCACGCTTCACCCGCGACGACCCGCCCATCGACCGCGATGGCGTCGCCGGGGCGGGCGTTCACAACGACCCGACCGTCGTGAGCCGGGGGCGGGGAGGGCGCCGCCGCGGGAATCGCGGCGGACTCTTTCGACGCCGACTCCACACCGTCCGTCTCCGACTCGGCGGCGGCGAGGAACGCGCGGGCCTTCTGCGCCGCCTCCGGAGTCACAAGCGGAGAGCCCGAATCGAGGTACCGGCGCACGAGCGCAGCAGCGCGCGTGTAGTGGCCCATTGCCTTCTCACAGACCGCCGCGTTCCAGAGCAGGCGGGGATCGTGCGAGGCGTCGTAGGCCGCCTCGAAGCGGATCAGGGCACCGGCGTAGTCGCCGGTGCCGTAGAGCGCCCGTGCCGCCAGGAGGTGCTCCTTGGCTTCGCCGACCAGCGCGTCGGCGAGCGAAGGGGGAGCCGCCGGGCCAGGGGCAGGGGACGGGCTCGCCGCGGGTGCCTCCGGGGTGGCCGTTTGCGCCGAGGCCTGGCCAGCCAGGAGGAGCGAGAAAGCGAAGATCGCAGGGCGGAAAGCGCTCATGCGAAGCGCCCGTCAAGGAAGAAGTTGGATGTCGAGCGGACGGGAAGGCGCGGGGGCGGACTTCGCCGGCTCGACCGAGGGTGCCTCGGGGGCTGGCGACGGCGGTCCTGGAGCCGAGGGCGGCTTGGCAAGGGCGGCCCGCCGCGACGGTTCGAGCGGTTCGCGATGTCGCGAAGGGCCGGTGGTAGCGGTCGCGGACGGCGTTGGGTCCGCCGCCGGCGGCGCCCCGCTCGCGGCCCGAACCGTGGGTGCGGGTGCCGCGAGGGCCAGCGCCGGGTCCTCCATGACCGACGGCGGCCGGGCCAAAGTCGCGGCGGGCGGCGCTGGCCTCGCCGCGTGAAACCACCGCGCCGCGCCGAGCGCAACGCCGCCTGCCGTAAGCCCGGCCGCGAGCGCCGCCCAGCGCCGGGGGCCGACCCACGGCGCGAGCGACCGACCTTGGTTCGTCCGCACCGCACCGAGTTGACCATCATCCAGAGAGGCGCCCGGCGTAGTCGCCCCCCAGACCATGGGCGGTGCGGATGCCTGGGTGACGGCCGCGGTCCCCTCGGCCGAGGAGACCTGCGCGACGCGCGGTTCGCCGAAAGCGGGGACCGTCAGGTTCGCGAGCGGCGCCAGAGCGGCGTACACCTCCCGCAAGTCGCGAGGGCGCTGCGGTGGTTCGCGCGCGAGCATCCGCCCGATGAGGCCGGCGAGATCGCTCGGGAGGGTGGGAACGAGCTGCTCGATGGGGATGATCCCGGTGCTGAGGAGCCGCATCACCATGTGCGCGGCGTTCTCCCCCTCGACGGGCCGGGCGCCGCTCAGACACTCGTAAAAGATCACGCCGAGCGACCAGATATCCACTCGGTAATCGACCATTCGGTCGCCGATGGCCTGCTCGGGCGCCATGTAGCAAGGAGTGCCGAGCGTGGAGCCCGTTTGCGTTCGCAGCCCTTGTTCGCCCGCCTGCGGAACGAGCCACTTGGCGATTCCGAAGTCGAGTACTTTGATCACCGGCTCCCTCTCGCCGGTGCGGCTCAAGAAAATGTTCGCGGGCTTGAGATCGCGGTGCACGATACCGCGCGCGTGGGCCGTTCCCACCGCCGACACCACCGGCAGGAGCACCCGCGCGGTTTCGTCGAGCGCCAGCGTATGCTCCCGAGAAAGCCGCGATTCCAGGGTCTCGCCCTGCAATAGCTCCATGACGATCACCGGAGGCTCGGCGCCGCTTTCGATGAAGTCCAGGATCTCGACCACATTCGGGTGCTCCACCGCGCATGCGGTTTGGGCCTCAAGCACGAAGCGCGCCCGCGCCTGTCCGTCGGGACGCGCGCCGGGCGAATGCAACAGGCGCTTGAGCGCGACCGCGCGCCGCGTGACGAGGTGGGTCGCGGCCCAAACCTCGCCCATGCCGCCCTCGCCGAGGAGGCGGACCAACCGGTAACGCTCCGCAAGCACCGAGCCAGGCAAAAGCTTCACGACAGCGTGCGGAGTCTACATCAGCCCACTTCCAGCAGCCCGTAGTCTTGGAGTTTCGAATAGAGCGTGGACCGGCTCACTCCGAGAAGGCGCGCAGCGGCACTGCGATTGCCACCTGTGTGCTTCAGCGCCCGAACCAGAGCTTGGCGCTCGGCCGTGCGCAGCGCTTCGTCCAGGGGCAAGACTTGGCCGCTGCTGGCCGGTCCGTCCTGCGCATCCGCGCCCGACAGGCCCGTTTCGGTCGCGAAGCGTACGGGTCGTGCGAGCTCCGCTTTCACGTCCGCGTCGGAAATGCTGGAGCTCTTGCTCAAGACGACGAGGCGTTCCACGAAGTTTTGCAGCTGGCGCACGTTCCCGGGCCAGCGTTGCCCGGCGAGCAGGCGAAGCGCTTCGGCGCTCAACGTCACCCCCGGCTTGCCGCCGCCGTCGCCAACCTGCGCGCAAAAATGGGACGCGAGCTCGTCGA
>Ga0265316_10006125_pt1 | contig 11538 bp, 7 predicted proteins | sample 4522metaG_FD_202092 | JGI IMG/M metagenome (GOLD analysis project Ga0265316, IMG submission 202092) | Rhizosphere microbial communities from Carex aquatilis grown in University of Washington, Seatle, WA, United States - 4-5-22 metaG | ecosystem: Host-associated > Plants > Roots > Rhizosphere >...
CTTCGCCGGGAAAGTGGGCCGGCAGGCCGTGGCCGATTCTCGGTCTGGCCCAGGAAAGGGACGGTGCCCATTTGAACGGATCGACCGTGCGCAGTCATCGACACGCCCTCGGCGCAACGCTCGGCAAACTGGCCGCCGTGGTCCTGGTCTCGGCGGCGTTGGTCGCGGGGCCAGGCTCGGTGCGTCCGATGAAGGCCGCCGGGGCGGCAGAGGCAGACAGGACCGCCGGCGCGGCGAGTGTCGGCAGCAACGTCACGACCGCGTCCGATTGGCCGGTCTATCACATGAACGCCCAGCGCACGGGCAATGACCCCTCCTTCCCGACGTTTGCCGGATCTCTCGCCGCCGGCTGGTCGACCGCGCTGGACGGGGCCGTCTATGCCGAGCCGCTCGTCGTGAACGGGACCGTCATCGCGGCCACCGAAGGCGACAGCGTCTACGCCATCGACCCTGCCGCCGGGACGATCCTGTGGCGCCGCAATGTCGGCACTCCGGTGCCGCTGTCGTCCCTGCCATGCGGCGACATCGATCCACTCGGCATTACGGGCACGCCCGCGTACGACTCGGTGACCGGTTCTCTGTTCGTCGTGGCCGAGGTCACCGGCTTCCATCACATCCTCTTCGCCCTCGATCCGACCACCGGAGCGGTCCGCTGGTCGCGGACCGTGGATCTGGCCGGCGACGATCCGCGGACTCACCAGCAACGTCCGGCCCTCGCGGTCGCCAACGGCTACGTGTACATAGGATTCGGCGGGCTGGCCGGCGATTGCGGCCAGTACGTAGGTGAGGTTGTAGGCGTTCCCGCGAGCGGTACAGGTGTCACGATCTCGTACCGGGTCCCTGTCATCCGCGAAGGAGCCGTCTGGGCAACGGGCGGGCCGGTGATCGACGCGTCGGGCAACCTCTACGTCTCGGTCGGCAATGGCGCCTCCACCGGCACCTACGACGGCAGCGATTCGGTGATCGAGCTCTCGCCCACGCTCCAACTCGAAAGCTTCTTCGCCCCCTCGACCTGGGCAAGCGACAACGCCGGCGACAAGGACCTCGGGTCTTTGAGCCCCGTGCTCGTCCCGGGCGGCTGGGTCTTCATCGCCGGCAAGAGCGGAACCGGGTACGTGTTGAGCCAGGGTTCCCTCGGAGGCATCGGCGGCCAGGTTTCGTCGGCCACGGTGTGCACCGGCTTCGGCGGAGCCGCCCTGAACGGCGACACCGTATACGTGCCTTGCAGCGGCTCTCTCCGCGAAGTCCAGATCGGATCCAACGGCTCTCTGACGCCGGGCTGGCAGACCAGCGCCGCAGGCGGGCCTCCGGTCATCGGCGGAGGTGTCGTCTGGAGCGTGAATACCTCCGCCGGCCGGCTCGTGGCCCTCGATCCGGCCACGGGCGCGACTGTGGGAACGCTGGCCGTGGGAGCGGTGCCCCATTTCGTCTCGCCGACGCTGTGGCAGGAGCAGGTCCTGGTGGGAACCATGGCCGGCATCACGTCCGCGTCGGTCAGCGCGCCGGCGGCGTCGCTCGACGTATCGGGCCTCGCGTCGCCCCGGACCGCCGGTTCGGCCGGCATGATCGCCGTGTCCGCGCTCGATGCCTCCAGCCATGTGGCGACGGGCTATCGCGGCCGCATCCATTTCACGAGCTCCGATCCGACCGCGACGCTGCCGGCCGACTACACCTTCACCGCCGCCGACAACGGGTCGCACGACTTCAGCGTGACGCTCGAGTCCGTCGGCACCAGTTCGGTCACCGCCACAGACACCGCCACAGGGACGATCATGGGCACGCAAGGCGGTATCGCCGTCGATCCTTCGGGTGCGTCCTACTTCACCGTGCTGCCGGCGCGGGTCCTCGATTCGCGTCCCGGGACGGGCCACATCGGCGCGGCGCTGTTCCACTCGCACACAAAGCAGACGTTCGCCGTGGCCACCCCGGCCTCGGGCGTGCCGGCCAAGGCCGTGGCGGTCAGCGGCAACGTGACGGTCACCGGTCAGACGCGGGCAGGCTTCGTGACCGTTGCGCCGTCTCTTACATCGGGCGTGGTGCCATCGACATCGACGATCAACTTCCCGCTGGGCGACACCCGGGCCAACGGTGTGACCGTGGCTCTGGGCGCGGGCGGCAATCTCGATGCCATGTACTGGAGCTCGAGCAGCGCCGATACGGTCAACGTCATCTTCGACGTCGAGGGCTACTTCGCCGTCGATCCTTCGGGTGCGTCCTACTTCACCGTGCTGCCGGCGCGGGTCCTCGATTCGCGTCCCGGGACGGGCCACATCGGCGCGGCGCTGTTCCACTCGCACACAAAGCAGACGTTCGCCGTGGCCACCCCGGCCTCGGGCGTGCCGGCCAAGGCCGTGGCGGTCAGCGGCAACGTGACGGTCACCGGTCAGACGCGGGCAGGCTTCGTGACCGTTGCGCCGTCTCTTACATCGGGCGTGGTGCCATCGACATCGACGATCAACTTCCCGCTGGGCGACACCCGGGCCAACGGTGTGACCGTGGCTCTGGGCGCGGGCGGCAATCTCGATGCCATGTACTGGAGCTCGAGCAGCGCCGATACGGTCAACGTCATCTTCGACGTCGAGGGCTACTTCCTCTGACGCTCGGTGGTGGTGGTGGCGGCGAGCCTCCAACGCGGCGTCCGGCCCGGTCCGGCACTACCCGCTGGCGCGCCGTCGCCGAGCTGCGACCCAAGTAGCAGATCGAGCGGCGATGCGCGAGATCGACGGGCCAGAAGGACGCGGTCCGGCTCGCCACGCGCGAGGGCTGCCTCGGTTCGGCTCGGACGTCGCCGGTCTGGCCGCCTAAGGTCGCAGCGGGCGCACCGAAGGCAGGACGGGGCCAGGCTCGGCATCGGGGGCCCGCCCGGGCCCGGCCATCGCGGCGCACAGCGAGGTCTATCCTTGGCCGATGGACCGCTGGAAGACCATATTCGAGCCGTTTCGGATCCACTCCGTCGAGCCCATCCGGATGTCGACCGTCGCCGCGCGAGCGCGGGCCCTGGACGCTGCCGGTTGGAACCTCTTCAACATCCACGCCGACGACGTCCTGATAGATCTGCTCACAGACTCGGGCACGGGCGCCATGAGCCGCGATCAGTGGGCGGCCATCCAGCACGGTGACGAGAGCTACGCCGGATCGCCCTCCTTCTACGAGTTCGTCGACTCGGTGCAGGCCCTCTTCCCATTCCGGCATATCATCCCCACCCACCAGGGCCGTGCCGCCGAGAAGATCCTGTTCTCCGTGATCGGAGGCCCGGGCAAGGTCATCCCCAACAACACGCATTTCGACACCACCCGGGCCAACGTCGAGTTCACCGGCGCCGAAGGTGTCGACCTCGTCATTCCCGAAGGTCTGGTCCCGTCGGCGCTCCACCCGTTCAAGGGCAACATGGACCTCGACGCATTGGAGGCGTGCGTTCAGTCGGCCGGACCGGCCAACGTGCCGGCGGTGTTCGTGACGATCACCAACAACTCAGGCGGCGGCCAGCCCGTGTCGCTCGAGAATCTGCGAGGGGTACGGGCCGTCTGCGACCGCTACGGCATCCCGCTCTTCCTGGATGCGTGCCGCTTCGCCGAAAACGCCTGGTTCATCAAGAGCCGCGAACCGGGCAATGCCGATCGAACCATTCCGGAGATCGTGCGTGAGATCGCCTCGCTGGCCGACGGCATGACCATGAGCGCCAAGAAGGACGGGCTGGCGAACATCGGCGGCTGGTTGGCCGTAAACGACGACAGGCTGGCCGAACAGTGTCGCAACATGCTGATCCTGACCGAAGGCTTCGTCACTTACGGAGGTCTGGCCGGCCGCGACCTCGAGGCGATCGCCCAGGGTCTGCGTGAGGTGGTGGACGAGGACTACCTGCGTTACCGCGCCCGTTCGACGGCCTACCTGGGCGAATCCCTGGCCGGGTCCGGAATCCCGGTGGTGCAGCCGATCGGAGGCCATGCCGTCTACATCGACGCCCGCGCGATGCTGCCCCAGATACCGCCGCTGCAGTATCCGGGCCAGGCGCTGGCCGTGGCCCTGTATCGCGAAGGGGGCATTCGCAGCTGCGAGATCGGGACCGTCATGTTCGGACGGCGTCCGGACGGCACGGAGGCGCCGGCGGCGATGGACCTGGTACGGCTGGCGATCCCACGCCGGACTTACACCCAGAGCCACATCGACTACGTGATCGAAGTGATCCGTTGGGTCGGCGAACGAAAAGACCAGATGCGCGGTCTCCGCATCGTCTCCCAGCCACCGACGCTGCGTCACTTCACCGCTCGATTCGAACCGCTCTGATCGGGTCCCTCAGGTAGAGGCGCACCAGCCGTGAGGGAGAAAGACCCTGATCGGGGGCGAAGTCTCCGCTGCCACCGCAAGGCGCGGGTTCAATCGATCAGACCATCGAATTGGTCGTTGTCTCAGGCTTGGCCAAGCCTGAGACGCCAAATGCGCCCGCGCCGGCGACGCCGAGCGTGTTTCCATCCTCGCATCGCCGGCTCTCCAAGGCCTAGCCTGGAAGGCCGGGCGGGTATGCCTGCGCCTTCATCGAACTGTAAAGTTCGCTGCATGCCGAAATGAAGGCGAACCTGCCGCCGAGTGCGCGGATGACTTCCCGCCGATGAACTCTACCTATGGCGGAATGCAGAAGGAGAACAGTCATGCCGAGCTTTGGGACGCCCTTTTCGGGGTTGGCCAATGACAGGAAGCTCACAGATCAGGAACTGATCCGGGCAATCCGGTTCACGGTCGCTTCGGAGTACGAAGCGAATCAGCTCTATGTGCAGCTGGCCGAGTCAACGGACGACAAGCTCGCCATTGCGGTGCTCACGGACATCGCCGGTGAAGAGCTCCGACACGCCGGACAATTCCTCCGACTGCTCTACGAGCTGGCCCCAGACGAAGAGAAGCTTTATGCAAGCGGGGCGAAGGAAGTCGAACGGGCAATCGAGAAGTCGAAGTAGGACGCGAGCGAACCTTCGCCGCACCGGCTCCCAACCGCCCTCGGGCCGCCGGCCTCCGCCATGCCTGGAACTTCGGGAGATGGGCGCGGTTGGCGTCCGATAGCGCGTCGAGCAGCGGGTCAGCTTCGGCCGCCCAGTTTGAGGCAGCTCTCCTGTCCCCTCAGCCCCGAGAGCGCACCGGCGCCGGTGCGCGGTCCCCGTCGAGCACCCGCGGCAGAGCCGGGTCCTTCGCTGTCGTCTGGGGCACCCGCCAGCGTCTGGCCGCCTGCGATCCGGAGGTGCGTCGTGCCTCCGTCTCGCGGGCGATCGTCCGGAAGAGGCGGTCGGCGGCCTGGCTCATGTGCTCGCGCGTGAGCGACTCGACGAGCGCGACATCCCGGGATTGAATCGCCGACAGGAGAGGTCGGTGCGCCTGAAGGGGATCCTCGGCCAATTGCCAGGCTTTGTACAGGTATGGGACATAGCGCCGGCTGCGATCCTGCAACTCGGAGATCATGCGGATCAGCCGTGACCTCCCTGAGACCGAGTACAGGTAAGTGTGGAATGCGTGGTCGCAATCGATGAAGGCAGCCAGGTCGGCCGCCTTCTGCGCAACTTCCATCGCCAGGAAGAGCTTCTCGAGCGTCGCGACGTCGTCGTCCGTCAGGCGCTCGGCGGCCCGGCCGGCGCACAGCGACTCGAGCGCGACGCGCAGGGCATAGATCTCCTCCACGTCCTCGAGCGATAGCTCGGCCACGGTGGCACCCCGGCGCGGCGTCAGGACCACCAGGCCTTCGGCTTCGAGTCGTCGCAGGGCCTCCCGGACCGGCATCACAGAAACGCCCAGGCTGGCGGCCAGAGGAGACAAGCGGAGCGTCGTGCCGGGCCGAAGCTGGCCGTTGAGGATCAGGCCCCGCAGCCGGTGGCCGACGGTCGCCGCGAGCGTCTGCGCATCGGCCGGACCGCCGATGATTTCCTCGATGTGGAGCTCCATGGGCACCTTGGTCACGTCCTCTGCGCTCCTCCTTCTCAGCGCGTCCATGATGCCACGCGAGGCAGCTTCGCAGCCGGATATCCGTCTTGACTTTTTATCTCATATCACGAATATTGCGCCAATTGGGCCTCGAGTCCTAGTACTGGATGGAGGAGCAAGGTGGCGGGTCCCTCAGGCATTCAGAAGTCTCGGTCCGAATGGCTCTTCGAGGAAGCCACGCGAGTGCTGCCCGGGGGTGTGTCAGCCGCGGCCCGCTTCAATCCCGCGCTCGGGCGACCGTTCATGGCGCAGCGCGGCGAGGGCAGCCACTTGTTCGACGCCGACGGTCGTTCTTACGTCGACCTCAACACGTCGTTCGGCGCCTCGCTCCTCGGCTACGGGCACCCTGCGATCACGAAGGCCGTCCAGCAGGCGCTGGACCTGGGCGTGATGTGCGCCTACGAGACCTCCCACCAGGGCACCCTCGCCCGCCGCATCACCGAGCTGGTCCCGGCCGCCGAGATGGTCCGGTTCACCAATACCGGGACCGAGACCACCTGGCACGCGGTCAGGACCGCTCGCGCCTACACCGGCAAATGGCGGGTCGTCAAATTCGAAGGCCACTTCCACGGGTACAGCGACGTGCTCGGCTACAGCATGTGGCCGCCGTTGGCGGAGGCCGGGCCGATCAGCGCCCCGATCTCAGTGCCGCAGAGCGGCGGCATGCCGCCGGGTATGGCCGCCGACGTGATCGTGCTGCCGTGGAACGACCTGGAGGCGCTCGAGCGGACTTTGGCGACCCACGGTGACGAGATCGCGGCTGTGATCATGGAGCCGGTCAACTACAACTCAGGAGGCATCCTGCCGCAGCCCGGCTACCTCGTCGGGGTGCGCGAGCTGACCTCGCGCCATGGCGTGGTCCTGATATTCGACGAGATCCTGTCCGGGTTCCGGACGGGACCGGGCTGCATCCAGGCCTGGTCTGGCGTGACGCCCGACCTTTGCACGCTGGGCAAGTGCCTCGGCGGCGGTACGGTCCTGAGCGCCTTCGCCGGGAGCCGCGAGGTCATGGAGGCGGTTGCCCCGCTCGGGTCGGCCGTCCACAGCGGCACCTTCAATGCCAACCTCATCCCCGTCATGGCGGCCGAGGCCTTCCTCGACGTCATCACGGCCCCAGGCTTCTACGAGCACATGACCGAGCTCGAGGACTTCTTCTACCCGGCCCTGCAGTCGATCTTCGACCGCGCCGGCGAGCGCGTCAGAGTCCAGGCGCTGGGCGCTCGCTTCAGCATGCTGTTCGGACTCGACGGCCCTCCCAGCGACTACCGCCAGCTCGCCGAGACCGTGAATCGAGAGCGGGAGACGGCCTTCTACGCGGCCGCTCTCGATCGCGGCGTGTACTTCCACTTCGCGTGGCACCACGGCTTCTCGGCCCTCCACACCAGGGCCGATCTGGACGATGCGCTCGGTCGGATCGAGGACGCGGTGCGCGCCCTCAGGCCGAGCTAGACGGCCATGGCTCAGGCGGGCAGCCGAAAGGAGGACGCCGGCCAGACATAAGCAGCAGCCAGCCGCCCGCGAACTGCGCAGGCGGGGGTGCAGGACCGGAGGCAGATCCACACACCTCGGACGGCACGGCGGCCGTGTTACCGCCGGCGAGCACTCGTAGCTCTAATCGTGTCCGGATAGTGAGGTATGTTGGGATGAGAGACCAGGTCTCGGCGGGCCAGACAGGCCCCGGGCTGCGCAAGGCCAGTCTGGGTCTGGCGGGTGCCGCCACACTGGGCGCGATCATGATGGCGCCCGCCTTGGGCCTATACGGCAACTGGGGTCCGATGGCCCAGGACATCGGACAGGTAGGCCCCCTGATCTTCCTGGCCGGCCTCCTCGTATCCATCCCCACCGCGATCAGCTACGCGGTCATCTCCCGGAAGATGCCTTCCTCCGGCAGCGCCTATACGTGGTTGTGGCGCTCCCTGACGCCGTCGATCGGCATCTGGATCGGCTGGATGTTGATCGGCTACTACGTCATCGCCGTCATCCTGCAGCCGTATCTGTTCGGCATCTACTTCAGCGAACTCCTGAAGTACTTCAACATCATCCAGGCGCCGGCGTCAGGCGGCTACGACTACTTGCCCTACCTTGTGGGCGTGATCATCGTTACGGCGCTCGGCGGATTGCTGGTGTACGGCGGCATCCAGCTGTCGGTCAAGAGCACGCTAATCGTCATGGGCATCGAGGTTGCGGTCGTCACGATCCTCTGCCTCACGATCATCGTGGTCCAGGGGACCAACAACAACTTCAGCCTGCAGCCCTTCAACCCGAACGCGCTGGCGGCTCCGGCGGGCAAGACGCCCTGGGACGCCTTCTTCGCGGCGATGATTCTGGCCGTCCTCTCCTACACCGGCTTCGACGTCATCTCGACGGTTGCCGAGGAGACCAAGTCACCGCGCAGCATCATCCCGCAGGCCACCCTGATCTCGTGCATAGGCGTCGGCCTGTTCTGGACCTTCGGCTCGTGGGCCCTCAGCATCGCCGTCCCGATGTCCAAGGTTAACGACCTGGTCTCGGCCGGCTTCACGCCCATCGTCCCGATCGCCAAGCAGTACCTCGGCGACTTCGACCTGGTGGTCATCATCACTGCCCTTACGGCGGCAACCGGCGTCTTCGTCGCCACCGCCGTCGGTGCCACCCGCGTCGTGTTCGCCATGGGCCGGGAAGGGACCCTGCCGAGCATCTTCGGCAAGGTCGAGGGCCGGACGCAGGCCCCGTGGAATGCGGGCCATCTCGTCTTCGCCATTTCGCTCATCGCCACCGTCGTCTGGCCGATCTTCCTGACCAACACAACGACCGGAGCTCCGGACCCGCTGGCCTCGTTCGTCTGGTTCGCGGGCGCGATCACGTTCTTCGCGCTGGTCGTGTACATCTTCGTGAACCTGGCCAACATCCTTTTCCACTGGCGCTTCGCCCGGTCCGAGTTCAATGTCATCACCAACCTGATCGTCCCGGTCGTCGGCATCGTGGTCGATGTGGTTCTGATGTGGAACGCGTTCTTCGTCAGCCTCTGGAACACATCGGACTTCCGTATCGGCCAGGCCGTCGTCTACGCCTGCATCGCCGTCCTGGCGCTGGGCGTCGTCTACACGTTCTGGATTCGGGTGTCCAGGCCCGCCCTTCTCAAGCGCGAAGCCCTTGTCTTCGAAGAGGACAGTGCCGATGCCTGATCCCGCCTCGGTCCTGGCAAAGCCCGTCTCCATAAGCGACGACTGGACGTTCCGCGGCTTTCGAGCCGTCGTGCTCGAGAACAGCCGGGTCCGGATGACCGTCCTGCCAGGCCACGGCGCGAAGGTGTGGGAGTTTTCGTCGAAGCGGGGTGGCCGGGATCTCTTGTACCACCACCCCCGCTTCGATGTCAGGCAGCCGGTCTTCGGCGCGAATGTCGACGACTGGTGGACCGGTGGGATCGACGAGGTCGCTCCCACCGGGCACGCCTGCGTGATAGGCGGCGAGAACCTGCCGTTCCTCGGTGAGTTCTGGTCGCAGCCATGGGCGTACGAGATCGTGGACGCCGGCCCGGAGCGGGTCGTCGTCCACCTCTCGGCCGGGGGGATCATCACCCCGCTCCGCATCGACCGCTGGATGGAGCTCAGGCCGGACGAGCCGTTCGTCCGGTCGCGCCACCGCCTGACGAACGTCGGCTACGAGCCGTTCGATTACATGTGGGGGATCCATCCCGGCCTGGCCGTGCAACCCGGCAGCCGGATCCAGGCGCCGGCATCGCGTGCCCTCTACGAAGGCGGCTCCGGCGTCGATACGCCCGACAACACCTGGTACGACTGGCCGAACCTGCCGCAACGGAGCGGCGGCTTCATAGATCTGAGCGTTGTCCGGCCGCCTGACCCGCCGGCTGTCGAGCAGCATTTCCTGACCGACCTGCGTGAAGGTTGGCTGGCCGTCACGGATCCGGACTCACGGTCCGGTTTTGCCATGGCCTTCGACAAGGAAGTGTTCCCCGTCGTCTGGCTCTGGTCCGTCTACGGCGGCTGGAGAGGCATCTACACGGCCGCGTTCGAGGCCTGGACCGCTTACCCGGGGCGTCTGGACAAGGTCATAGAGAATGGCCTGCAACGCCGCCTCGAGCCGGGCCAGACTGTCGATACGGAGGTCCGATTCGTGGCCTTCGAAGGCCTGCGCTCGGTCAGCCACGTCTCACCCGACGGCCGCGTCAGCGGCGAGGAGTAACCGATGAAACGCCTTGAAGGCAAGGTGGCCATCGTCACCGGCAGTGCACGCGGCATCGGCAAGGCAATCGCTCTGCGTTTCGCCGCCGAAGGAGCACTGGTGATGGGCGTCGACGTCCTGGCCGACCTGGGCGAGCAGACGGCCCGCGAGGTCGTGGCCGCGGGTGGGCGGATGCGCTTCCTTGCCGGGGACGTGTCCGCAGAGTCGGATGTCCGGCGCATCGTGAAGTCCGTGCTCGACGAGCACGGCCAGATCGACATCCTGGTGAACAACGCCGGCGTCCAGAAAGAGGCCAAGATCACCGACGTGACCGTGGCCGATTTCTACGCTGTGGTGAACGTGAACCTGTTGGGCGCCGTGCTCTTCTGCCGCGAGGTCCTGCCCGGGATGGTCGCCCGGAAGTCGGGCGCGATCGTAAACATGTCCTCGGTTCTGGGCTGGGTCGCGGACCCGCTCCTGCCGGTCTACGGCGCGACCAAGGCTGGCCTGCTCGGCCTGACTCGAAACATCGCCATCACCTACGGCCCCGATGGCATTCGCTGCAACGCCATCTGCCCGGGAGACGTGGACACGGAGCTCAACCAGGTCTACTTCGAGGCCCATCCCGACCCGGCCGAGTTTCGCGGCCGTGTCGAGCGCGAATACCCCATGAGGCGGATAGCGTCCACCGACGAGGTCGCCAAGGCGGCCGTCTTCCTAGCCTCGGACGACGCATCCTTCGTGAGCGGCGGCCACCTCCTCGTGGACGGGGCCATCCTGTCGCGTATCTACGAACTCTGACCGCCCGTAACTCCCGTCTTACGGCCTCGATTTGTCTGCAGGAGGTGCAGCGTGGAGCTACGTAAACCCAGGGCGGGCTTCGTCGGATTCGGAGAAGTCAACAGCCCGCGCGCGCTGATCGAACGCAAGTGCCGGGCGGCCCAGGCGGCGCTGGAAGGTCTCGGAATCGAGCTCCTGGCCACGGAGCCGGTCGCGGACGATCCGGATGGCGCCCAGGAGGCCCGCGCTCGCCGCGAGCTGGCCGGTTCGTGCGACATCCTCGTCGTCTGCGTTGCCGGCTGGATTCCCTCGCACACCGTCATCGACGTCATCTCGCCCTTCAGGCACCTCCCCATGGTCCTGTGGGGCTTGACCGGAGAGATGGAGGACGGCCGCCTCGTGACCACGGCCGACCAGGCGGGCACGGCCGCACTCAGGGCGCCGATGGAGGCCCTCGGCTTCCGGTTCACGTACGTCTACGACACGCCCGACGCGCCGTACGCGGCAGCGGCGGACGTGGCCCGGGCGTGCGAGGTGGCGCGCGCTGCGGCCCTGCTGCGCGAGTCCCGCGTGGGGATGGTCGGCTGGCGCGACATGAAGCTCCATTCCACGCTGTTCGATGGCGTCTCGCTGCGC
>Ga0265316_10006127_pt1 | contig 11536 bp, 11 predicted proteins | sample 4522metaG_FD_202092 | JGI IMG/M metagenome (GOLD analysis project Ga0265316, IMG submission 202092) | Rhizosphere microbial communities from Carex aquatilis grown in University of Washington, Seatle, WA, United States - 4-5-22 metaG | ecosystem: Host-associated > Plants > Roots > Rhizosphere >...
GACCCGGCCAGTTTCGACAAGAGCTTCCCCTCTTTTCGCGGCCCTCATGACGACGGTCTTCCCTGCGCGTTCGAGCTGGACAACGTCCGGCGACGTCATCTCCGCCTTCACCTGGAGCGTCTCTGCGCCCCTCTGAGCGCGATACTGGAGCGAGGCAAGCCCGTCTCCGTGAATCGCCGCGTCGGCGTAGATCGAGTCCCCTTCCATGCCCTGGCGGAACATGATGCCCCATTTCCGATGGGCGTTGACGCCTTTTCCCTCGAGCCCTCCCTCCACGGTCACGATGAAATCACCGCTCATTCTCACTGCGGCGAGGTGGAACTCATCCGAAGTCCCCCACATGTTCTCACCGCCGCCCGTGAGGGTGTATGTACACCCGCGCGCGTCGTAGTACGTGCTGCCGGCGACCCGCCTTCTGCCCACATCCTTTACGATGTCGAAGGCGCCCTTATTCGGTTTCAACATTGTAGGTTCCTGCCTGTCGTTTGAAAATGCCCAGCATGGCCCCGTTCAAAAGGTAAAGACGGGACACGACGGAGATGAGGCTGGAGAACTGGCCATGGGGATCAAGCTGCCGCAGCAGCTGGAAATGATCCAGGATGTCTTCAGGGAGGAGGAGAAGCAGGCCAAGCCCTATGAACAGGTACGGAGAGCTCCCGCTCGTGAGACCGATCACCAGCACAAGCAGGGCAAGGGGCTCGGCAAGGAGCGTATCGAGTACCGGCTTGGCCAGCCTCAGCAGGTGCTTTGTCGAGGAATGCAGCCGCGGCCCCTCGTACATGAGAAGCCACGGCAGGAAGACAACCGCAAACACCGCCAGGAGTGCGACGATTCCCGCGACAAGGTAGAGGCTGCGCTGGCGCCGGGAGAATATCATCAGCCGCACCGGTGAGGCGATATAGAGCGAAAAAAACATCAGCGGAAAAAAGGAGGCCGTGGAGAAAAGCTCCTCAGTCCAGGACTCGCTCCCCGACAGGAACGGATCGATGAGGGATCCCAGGGAAAGAACAGTGAGGCCGCAGAACAGGAAGAGCCATGCGCTCATCAGCACCGGGTTGTCTCTTTGCCGATACGCGGCCACGAGCACCGCTGTCAGCACGACCAGGGACGCCACCGTGGTGAATACGACGGAACCCGCCATGACGTTCACCAGCTCGACAGGGAGTGCCGCGTCGATGGCGAAAAGAGCGGCCGCGACAAATATCGGATAGAGCAGGAGAAGCATCACCATTTCCGTCTTGTCCCCTGTGGCCCCGACGCCCTGGCGTGACGCTCCTTCAGAGCGCGGAGGAATTTCGGCGCGCCGTCGAAAAGCCTGGAGAAACGTATGCCCGCAGTGTGCTCATCCCTGTAGACGACGTCAATCGCCGCTTCGAGCTGCACGTCGCCCCAGGAAATGTCGGCGGAGGGAACAAAAGTGCCGGCATCGAGCTGGAAGCCGGCGCGTCCCGATTCCATGCTGATCGCCGCACCGCCCTCACTGACGTTCTTCAGCGGGAATGCGTTCCTGCCGCCCGGCTCTGAGAGTTGAAGCACCGCGTTCATGCCCGTGGGGACCGCGAATCTCGGGGATGCACGCTTCGCCCTGATGTTCATCTGTCGAAGCGCGAGATCCAGGAGCCGCGCCGAGTGCTGGTCGCCGCGGAACGGCTTTACGATAACACCGGCGACCTTGAGGGACATCGCGTCATGTGCGTCGGTGAAGCTGAACCGGCTCGTCACCAGGACCAGCGCCGCGGCCCCGCGCTTCGCGTTCTGGCCGGCCGCATACATGCGCCATTCCCTGGACATCCCGTCCGCGTCCATGACGATGAGCGAGGGCGCGGTAAGATCGAGGTGGGAGACGACCTCCGCAAAATCCGAGAATTCGAACGTCTCGAAACCCAGGGCGTTCAGCGACTGCGCAATCGGCTGCCGGACAAGGAGAATCTTCCCGAGAATGACGGCCCTGAGGGACATGACGCCATGATTCTACCCGCAACGCGGGCTTTGCACCACCGGCAGCGGGCCTCCCTGCGGCTTATCGGGTCATCCCCTGCGGCCTGGCGTGCAGGACGCTCCTGCGGGGCGATCAGTAGGCCACGGTGAAACGCGCGCGTGAATGCTTCGGCTTTTCCACCTCGTCCAGGATCGCTGCCGCGTAATCCTCCATGCTGATGCGGCTGTTGCCGGCGGCGTCTGTAAGGAGCGTGTCACCGCCGACTCGATACGAGCCAGTGCGCGTCCCCGGCTCGATGAGCGCGGCCGGCGAGAGGTATGACCAGTCCAGGGCCTTCTCGGCACGGTAGAGCGCCAGGGCGTCCGCGTGCGCGTGCGCGATCGGTTTCCAGTCCGCGGGGAACTGGGGCGTATTCATGAGAAGGACCCCTGGCGCCGCTATGAGACTTCCCGCTCCTCCCACGACCATGAGGCGGTTCACTTTGGCCTTTTTCAGCCCCTCAAGAAGGGCTTTCGCGGCGTCTGTCAGCACGGTCCCGACCCCTTTTGAAAGATCGGGCCCGATCGATGTGACCACGACGTCATGACCCGACACAACCGCTGCCACAGACGCAGGTTTGGTTGCGTCGCCGCTCGTGACGCGCAACCTGGGATGGGTGAGCTTTACCCGTGACGGGTCTCTTGCCACAGCCGTCACCTCATGCCCGCGCGCGAGCGCCTCCTGAGCGATCCTGCTCCCGATCCTTCCTGATACGCCGAAAACGACTATCTTCATCCGTTTCCTCCTTCATTGCGCGCGGGCCCGCCGCGCGGGCTGTTTCGACGACTTCGATTCATGCGAGGCGGCTTTTCGCGCGAATGTCAGCGCAAGCATGCCGCCGAGCAGTCTCTTCTGGCGGATACGGCGAAACCCGATGCGCGTCATCAGCCGGGGCAGCTCGACGAAATCCGGGTAGTAGGAAAGGCTTTTCGCAATGTAGCTGTAGACTTCCGGGTTCCCGTGAAACAGCCACCCCCAGAACCCGCCCCAGAAGCCCAGGAGCCTCAGCTGGATGCTTCGCAGGCGGGCACCGGGCGAGGTGGAAAACTCCAGGAAGGCGGCCGTACCGCCCGGCTTCAGCACGCGAAGTATCTCCTGAAACGTGGTCGCCAGGTGGGGCGAGTTTCGCAGTGCATACCCCCCGGTCACGATATCGTAGGATGCGTCGCCGAAGGGAAGCTTGTTCATGTCCGCCTGGTGGAACCTTATGTTCGCACAATCCGTCCGCAGCCGCGCGCGGCGAAGCATCTCCGGATTCAAATCTACCGCATCGATTCTGCCATATGCATACTTGTGGGCAAGAAGCCGGCTGATGTCTCCGGTGCCGCACGCCAGGTCGAGGCATGCGAACGATCGCTGCGTCGAACCCGTGTCCGGCGCGGAGTCTTCTGGAAGCCGCGCCAGCATGATATGCTTCCACCGTCCGTCCCGCCCAAAGGAGAGGAGCCGCGTGATGACATCATACCTGACCGCGACAACAGAGAAGACCTTGCGTGTGTAGTCGAGCTTGCTCGGCGGGGCCGAAAGGTCGAAGTCTTTCAGGCGATATCGGAACCGGGATCGAAGATCATCCTGTACAGGAGCACCTGTTCGGGGAGTACCCCGTACGGGAGCACCCGCTCGGGGAATACCGGCAGACTTGTTTGCTTTATTCATTTCAATAGCCTAAGTTCATAACAGGATGTCGTCAACATTGCTTTCACCGGTCGTGACGCCGGAACACACAACAGGAGCCGCAATCCTGGGGATAGGCACCAGCGTTCCTCCCGCCTCCTATACGCAGCAGTTTACCCTGGAGTTCCTGAGCAGGCTTTCTGCCTTCTCCGACAAGGAGCGACGATTTCTTCGGCGCCTGTACCAGAACACGGCAATAGACAAAAGACACACGGTCATCGACGACTACGGGAAGGACCCGTCCGCCTACACTTTCTACCCGAAGAACGATCAGCTGCTGCCAGAGCCGGGGCTGGAGGCGCGCAACGACGTGTTTATCCGGGAATCCGATCGCCTGTCGGAGCAGGCGGCACGATCCCTCTTTTCAACCCTGCCGCAATTCGATCCACAGGCCATCACCGACCTCATCACGGTCACGTGCACCGGGTTCTCGGCCCCCGGATTCGATTTTCATCTCGTGAAGGCGCTGGGGCTTCGCCGGGACATCCACCGCACCCATGTCGCCTTCATGGGGTGCTATGCGGGATTTCCCGCCATGAGGCTGGCCCGCGACATCTGTGTCGCGAATCCCGGTGCGCACGTTCTGATTGTCGCCGTGGAGCTGTGTACCCTGCATTTCCAGCTGAAGCCGCAGCTTGATTTCATGATTGCCAATGCACTCTTTGCGGACGGCGCTGCGGCTGCCCTTGTCGGACCGGCGTCGGACGACGGCCAGGCGCAGCGCGGGGGCGCCGGGCGGCAGGCAAAGCTCCTGCTGGACGGATTCGCGTCGCGGATCGTCCCTGAAAGCGAGCAGGCCATGGCCTGGAAAATCGGCGAACGCGCGTTCGACATGCGTCTGTCTGCCTACGTCCCTCGCCTTATCGAGACGAATATTCGATCGATAGTCGAAGATCTCCTGGGCGCCGCAGGTGATGTGTGTGGAGACGTCGACATCTGGGCCATCCACCCGGGCGGCCGGGCGATACTGGACCGAACCGCAGCAGCGTTGAACATTCCCGAGTCCGCGTTGATTCATTCGTACGAGGTCCTGCGCGAGTACGGGAACATGAGCTCGGCAACCATCTTCTTCGTTCTCAAACGCATACTGGGGGACAGCAGGTCCGGCACCGTTTTCGCCACCGCGTTCGGTCCCGGGCTGACGGTGGAATCCGGACTCTTTCGAAAGCTCCCGTGACCCGCCCGGCGTGACTTGTTCGCGGCCGTCCAATCCGCTACGTTTTGCCCAGGTGGCACCATGAACAACCGCGAGTTGGCCGAGGTTTTCACCCTGATCGCCGACCTGTCTGAAATCAAGGGCGAGATCGTCTACAAGACGCTGGCCTATCGCAGGGCGGCGGAGACCCTGTCCACCCTTGGGCGGGACGTCAACGAGCACTGGAAGGAAGGCACGCTTCGCGAGATTCCGGGTGTGGGACAGACTATCGCGGACAAGATCGACGAGCTGCTGCGCACGGGCAAACTGAAGTCCCTGGAAAAGCTCGAGGAGGAAGTGCCGGCCTCGCTGGCCGAATGGCTGAAGGTTTCCGGTCTGGGTCCGAAGAAAGTCCAGCTCATCCACACAACCCTCAAGATCACGACGCTCGCTGAATTGGAGAATGCCGCGCGGGCGGGCGGGCTGCGCGAGCTTCCGGGCATGGGAGCCAGGTCCGAGGCACAAATCATTGCCGGGATCGAGTCACTCTCCCGCCGTTCCCAGCGGATCCCGCTCGGCCGGGCGTATCCGCTGGCCCAGCAGATCATCGCGACGCTGAAGAAAGTCCCGGGTGTTGCGGCGGCGGAGCCGGCAGGTTCCCTGCGGCGTATGCGCGCCACGGTCGGTGACCTGGACATCCTGGTGGCCGCAGCGGACGCCGCGCCGGTCATGGAGGCCTTTACCACGCTTCCCGGCGTGGTGCGCGTCCTGGGCAAAGGTGAGACAAAATCTTCCATAGAGTTCGGCGATGGCGTGCGCGCCCAGGTGTGGGTCCACCCGCCGGAAAAGTTCGGAACCGCGCTCCAGTACGCAACAGGGTCCAAGGAGCATAACATCCGCCTGCGCGAGATAGCCCTGGACAAGGGGTTGTCCCTCTCCGAGCACGCCCTGACCCGGACCGACGGCTCCGGCGAGATCCTGTGCGCCACCGAAGAGAAAGTCTACGCGACTCTCGGCCTGGCCTGGGTTCCCCCTGAGCTGAGGGAGGACCGCGGCGAGGTGCAGGCTGCCAAAACGGGTCGGATGCCAAGGCTGATCGAGCTCAAGGATATTCGGTCAGACCTGCAGACCCATTCCACATGGTCGGACGGCAAGCTCACGATGCTCGAGATGGCTCGAGCGGCCGCCAGACGTGGCATCACGATAATCGCTTTCACCGATCACTCAGCCAGCCTGGGCATGGTCGGCGGCCTGACCATTGAAGATCATGCACGGCAGCAGAAGGAGATCGAGCAGGTACAGGCCGAGGTGGGAAACACGATCCGCATTCTTCACGCCTCGGAGGTGGAGATCAAGGCGGACGGGACTCTCGATTATCCGGACGATTTCCTGGCCACCCTTGACCTGGTCGTGGCGTCACTGCACACATCCCTGCGCCAGCCGAGGGATCGTGTCACCGCGCGGGTAGTCAAGGCCATCCGCAATCCGCACGTGGACATCATAGGCCATCCGACCGGCCGGTTGATTCCGGAGCGTGAGGGCGCTGACCTGGACATGGAAGCCGTGCTGGCTGCTGCCGCGGAGTCCGGCGTGGCACTGGAGATCAATGCCCATCCAGCCCGGCTGGACCTGGAGGACGTCTACGCCGCGCGCGCGAAGAAGCTCGGCATTCTGCTCAGCATCAATACGGATGCGCACAGCGAAGCGGATCTGGACATGCTGCACTTCGGCGTGGCCACGGCCCGCCGCGCGTGGCTGGAGCCGCAGGACGTCATCAACACGTGGCCGTTGGAGAAACTGCTGGACTGGCTTTCGAAGCGCGGCGGCTGACAGGCCGGGCCGCGGCTGAGGCTGCCACGGAAAGCCGCGCGGCTCCTGATTGGTTATATTCTCCGCTGGGAGAGATGCTCATGCGGAATACGGAGCCAAATGCACGGAATACCGTGCAGGGGATGGAGTTCAGCGACAATGACCTGCAGTTCCTCGTGCGGGTGCTCATACCTGAATCGGATGACAGGCAGCGGATGGCGCGTGTGCTGCGTGAGGATGCAGAGATCCGCGAAGCCATGCTTGCCGATGAGAGGGTCTTCCGACGGATGCTCACTGATCCGCTGTCCGTCCTGAGGGTGTCTCCCGCACTTTTCTTCGCCATTCTCCTTGCCCGGGTGCGCGCCGATCTGGAGCACGAGCCCTATACTCTGGAGCGGAGCAAGAGACTCTCCATGGTGCTTTTCGACGTGCCGCAGATCGTCGAGCTGCTCGACGACAGGCAGCTCCGCGGTTATCTCACCGAACTCCTCGTGTCGTTCGTGCGCATCAACAGCTTCTCCTTCAGCGTCAGGGTGAGGCCGGGGTTGTGGCGCCGGGTGCGCTTCAGTGATTTCGACATCGACAGCCTCGTCAGGTATTGCAGCTCAATCGATGAGTCGGAGCGCTTCCCCGCCTACAAGCGGATCGCCGATATCTGCCTCTTTACGCTGGGCATCCTCTCTGCTCCTCCGCCCGTGGAGAGCCCGCACGACCCGTTGAAGATCGAGGGCATGAGGATCCGGGCCAATCGCAGCCAGGATGACTACGTGCACGAGGGCGTCACGTTCTACCGGCTGGCTGCACAGCACAGCGACGTCAGGGCGCGGGGACGCAGCGAGGTGCTTGCCACGCTGGCGGACAAGTTCACCCTTGCCGTCAAGCCCCTGGCCGTCATGTCCGCGCGGTATCTTCACCCGTTCAAGGACAACGTCTTTCTGCAGGGATGAGGAGGGAGAGGGATGACATCCGGCGCTGATCAGGTGGAGGTACTGCAGTTCGACGTTGTCATTGTGGGGAGCGGACTGGCAGGAATGCGTGCCGCGCTGCAGGCGGCCAGGACCTCGGAGGGGAAATCGAGGATCGCCGTTATCTCGAAGCTCCATGCCATGAGGAGCCATTCCGTTTCTGCGGAGGGCGGCATCTCCGGAGTGCTCTACCCCGGAGATGCCAATGACTCCACAGAGCTGCACGCCTTCGACACGGTGAAGGGAGGCGACTACCTCGGTGATCAGCCGGCAATTGAAATCCTTGTGAACGAAGCGCCCAAGGAGATCAGGTTTCTGGACCACCTCGGCACTCCCTGGAACCGGGACGATGCCGGAAAGATTCTCCTCAGGGCCTTTGGCGGCATGACGGTGCCGCGAACTGTGTTTGCGGCGGACAAAACCGGCTTTTTCATGCTGCACGCGCTCTACGACAATCTCCTCAGCTTCCCGAATGTCACGATCTTTCACGAACACTACGCGACAGACCTGATCCTGAAAGGATCAGAGTTCAAGGGAATCCTGGCCCTCGATATTGCCACGGGCGGTCTGAAATACTTCGCCGCCAAGGCGGGCATCATCGCCACCGGCGGGTTTGCACGGATCTACGGATTCACCACCACGGCATACTCGAGCACGGGGGACGGCATTGCCCTTGCGTTTAAGGCGGGGCTTCCCCTGAAGGACATGGAGTTCATCCAGTTCCACCCCACGGGCCTGATCCCGACCGGCGTCTTGATCACGGAGGCCGTGCGCGGGGAAGGCGGGTACCTCCTGAACGCGGACGGCAGGCGCTTCATGGAGGATTACGCAAAGGAACGGATGGAGCTTGCCCCCCGTGACATCATCGCCCGCGCCATGATCACGGAGATCACCAATGGCAGGGGCATCACGCACGAGGTCTCGGGCATGCAGCATCTCCTCCTGGACATGCGCCATCTCGGCGAGGAGAAAATTGACGAGAGGCTCCCCATGATCAAGGAGCTCGTCGTGAAAATCCTCGGCATGAATCCGGCACACGAGCCGATCCCCGTCCGCCCCGCCGCGCATTACACGATGGGCGGCATCCACGAGAACATCGAGGGCCGGGTCATGATGGATGACTCTTCAACTCCGGTGGAGGGTCTGTGGGCGGCGGGCGAGTGCGGCTGCGTGAGCGTCCACGGAGCGAACAGGCTGGGGAGCAACAGCCTGAGCCATTGCATCATCTGGGGCCGCATCACGGGCGAAGCTGCAGTGCGGAGATCACTCGCAATGGCCGCCGTTCCGACCGCCGCCGAGGTCCGCAGTCAGATCGACGCCGCGGCCCATCGGGTGGAGACGATCCGCTCGCGGAAGGGAGGCGAGGACCCCTACCAGCTCCGCAGGGAGCTTTGGGAGACAATGGACGCTTTTGTTCACGTATTCCGTCACACTGCCGAGCTGGAGAAGGCCGGAGCCAGGCTCGCGGAGCTTCGCAGCCGCTCCGCGGGAATGGGCGTCAAGGACACGAGCGGCGTCTTCAACACAAACCTCCGAGATGCCATGGAGATCGGCAACATGATCGAGCTTGCGCAGACCGTCGTTGCAGGCGCCATCCAGAGGAAAGAGAGCCGGGGCTCCCATTTCATGGTCGAATATCCCAAGCGGGATGACGCCGCCTTCCTTTCGCACACCATCGCCTACCGCACTGAAGCGCTCCCGCGGATCTCTCGCGCTCCGGTTGCAATCACGAAATGGCAGCCGATGGAAAGGAGATACTGATGAGTCCGCTGAAATCGCCGCGGGACCTCCGCGGGCCCCAGGTGAGGATCGGACGGCTCCTCCGTTTCCACCGGGAGGCTTTCATCCATGTGCTGGCATACCGGATCATGGTTCCCCTGACCATCCTCTTTGGGGCAGTCGTGCTGCTCTCGATATTCCTCCCGGGCCTCGGCACCGTCCTCAAGATCTTCACGGCCGTCATCTGGATCCTCTGGACCCCCCAGCTCTTCGAGGTGGCCAAGGGCCTCTCCCTTGCATGGACACGGGGCATGGCTTTCGGGAGGCTGAACGAGCAGTTCGCCCACCTGTACAGGAAGCGATATGGAAAGAGAACTGGAGCGTACATCGCGTTTCCGTTCATCGTCCTTGCTCTCTGGGCGGCGGGCTTCGTGGTCCTGCTCCTGTGGTGGCAGCCATGAAAGCATCCTTTTTCATGTTTTTCGACTACCTTTCGATGATGGGAGTTCCGGTTCTCCTCGTGCTGCTGGCGCTCGACGCGGCAGTGATCCACTCGGGAGTCCTGGGAATCATTCTGCGGGTCCTCATTGGGGCGGGCTGCCTCGTATACGGCGCCATCGGGATTCGCGAGGTCTTCGTTCACGGAAGGAGGCGGCATGAGACAGCTGGTCAGTAAGGAAACACGGACCATTGAGCTGAGTGTGAAGCGCTATCGTCCGGAAACCGGGAGCTTCACGGAGAGCAGGTACGAGATCCAGGCGGACCGGTTCAGCACGGTGCTCGATGCGCTTCTCTCCGTCAAGGAGAGGCAGGACAACACCCTCGCAATGCGCTACAGCTGCAACATGGGGGTCTGCGGCTCCTGCGGCATGGTGATCAACGGCATGCCCCGTCTGGCCTGCGAGACCAACCTCTTCTCTCTCGGGTCTGACAGGATCACGGTCGGTCCCATGGAGGCGCATCCCCTCGTGCGGGACCTCGTGACCGACTTCGACGACTTTTTCGAGAAGCATCGCAGCGTCCTCCCCTGGCTGATCCGCCGCGATACGGAAGAGAAGTTCAGGGCGGAAAAAGAGTACCCGCAGACAGCGAGCCAGGTCGACTATTTCCGGGACTTCGCGGGCTGCATCAGCTGCGGGCTGTGCGTGGATGCGTGCCCCGTGAACAATACGAATACCGAGTTTGTCGGGCCGCAGGCGCTCGCACAGGCCTACCGTTACAACAGCGACTTCCGGGATGAAGGGGAGACGCTGCGCCTGGACAAGCTGGATGCCATGGACGGGATATGGGGGTGCGAGTACGCGGGCGCATGCTCCCTGGTCTGTCCCAAGGGAGTGGACCCTGCCCTTACGATCCAGCTCACGAAGCTCGCCCTGATGAGGTACCGCCTCACGGGAAAAACGAACCCGGACAAACGTGCGAAATAGGGCGCGCGGGTAAGGCCGCCCCCGGGACGCTCCGCCGGGAACTTGCTTTTCCCCTGCCGCGTACGCACCTTATACTCATGAAGCTCGATTTGGATCAGGGTGTTTCCACACTCGTTCACGACTTCGTTATCGAAAAATCGGCCGCAAAGGAAGAGACCCGGGTGTTTCCCGCAGACCCCTTCTGGAAAGGGTTGCGCGGGACCGGCACGCGGCTGTGGCTGGATACAGGGGACATCGATGCCGCGGCGAAGCAATGGAACCAGGAGTTTTCCGCCCTTACGACGAACAATACCCTCCTGAACAAGGAGGTGCAGAAAGGCATCTACGACGGAGTGATCAAGGAGGCAGGCAGTCTCCTTGGCGCCCGGGCCGGCAGCCGGCGCGTTCTGGAGATCGCGTTCATCCTGAATGCCCTCCACGGCCTCCGGCTTGTGAAGGTTTTCAACGCGCTGGTCAGTGTCGAGCTTCATACGGCCACCGCGGATGACGTGGAGGCCGCTGTCGCCTATGGGCGGCGTTTTTCCCGTATTTCACCTTCACATTTCATCGTCAAGGTGCCGCTCACCGCTGCCGGGCTTATCGCGACCCGCATTCTTCGCGCGGAGGGAATCCCCGTCAACTTCACACTCGGGTTCAGCGCGAGACAGAACTACCTGGCCGCGCGGTTTGCCGGCCCGAGCTACGTGAATGTCTTCCTGGGACGACTGAACGCGTATGTTGCAGACAATGCCCTGGGCGATGGTCTCCTGGTGGGGGAGAAAGCGACGCTGGCCAGCCAGGCGGCCGTCGCGCGCGCTTCGAAAGGGCGGGATAAGCCCACACTGCAGAT
>Ga0265316_10006131_pt1 | contig 11533 bp, 14 predicted proteins | sample 4522metaG_FD_202092 | JGI IMG/M metagenome (GOLD analysis project Ga0265316, IMG submission 202092) | Rhizosphere microbial communities from Carex aquatilis grown in University of Washington, Seatle, WA, United States - 4-5-22 metaG | ecosystem: Host-associated > Plants > Roots > Rhizosphere >...
GACGACAATCCCGCCCCCGGCAACAAAGAGGGTGGGCTCAGCAACATCCTCGAGAAATCTCTGGGCGCGGTGGCGAAGGGCGGCACCTCGCCGCTGATGGAAGTGGTGGACTACGCCGAGCGCGTCAGCACGCCCGGCCTCGTTTTCATGAACACACCGGGCTACGATCCGGTGTCGCTGGCAGGACTGGCGGCGGGTGGCGCGAACGTGATCGCGTTCACCACCGGCCGCGGCAGCGCCATCGGCTTCGCGACGATTCCGGTGGTCAAGATCGCCACCAACTCCGCCACCTACCGCCGCATGAGAGACAACATGGAGGTCAACGCCGGCGCGATCACCGACGGAGAGAAATCCGTCGCCGAGGTAGGGCGGGAGATCTTCGACCTGGTGCTGCGCGTGGCCTCCGGCGAGCGGACCGCCTCCGAGCGGCTGGGACATCGCGAATTCGTGCCCTGGCGCATCGGGCCAGTCTTGTGACAGCTATCAGCTTTCAGCCGTCAGCTTTCAGCTAAGGCGTCGAGGGCGATTCGAGTCTGTCGGTGAAGCAGAAGAGCAGGCCCGCCCCGCCAGGGCATGAACTCGCGAAGCGAACCGTCTTAAGCTGAAAGCTGACAGCTGATCGCTGACGGCTGAAAGCAAACAGCCGCGCCAGCGGCTGTTTGCTTTCCGCACCCGATCCGGTGTAGGCTCGTGACGTCGACATGAAGCGCACAGTTGTCGTGATCAGCAAGGACCCGAAGGTTCACATCGCACTGAAGAGGCTGCGGAGCCCAAGCCTCCGCCTGCTCGAGGCACCGACTGGCCTCGGGGCTCTGTTCCTGTGCGCCTCGCAGCCGGTCGATTCCCTGGTCATCGATCTGGACACTCCGGGCATGGATTGGCCGCGCCTGACGGAGAAGCTCGCGCAAACGATCCCCGCGTTGCCTGTGGTCACGCTGGCCGGCGGGCAGGATGAGGGCGGACTGACCCAGAGGCTTCAGACTGCTTTGGAATCCTCCGCGAAGCGAAAGCAGCCGGCTTCGGCACATGCCGCCCTGCCTATGGTCCGGTTGCAGCGGGCATAAGCGCCCGAAGGTGCACCGCTCCCTTGCGGTCGCGGCTCGGTCAGTCCCCCTTCGGATAAGAACCCAGCACTCGTAGGAAGTCCGCCAGTTCCTCCAGGTGGCCCAGCGCCTTCTGCACTCGAACTTCATCCGCGCGGCCCAACAGGTCCAGGTAGAACATGTACTCCCAGGGCCGGCCGCGCAGCGGACGCGACTCGATCTTGGCGAGGTTGATGTCGCGCAGGGCGAGGGCGCTGAGCGCACGGAACAACGACCCGGGGATGTTGCGCGTGGAGAAGACCAGCGTGGTCTTCCACTCCTTGTTGCGGCCTACCGGCGACAGGCGCCGCTTGGCGTCCTCGGGACGGCGGAGCAGAAAAAATCGGGTGAAGTTGCGGCGATCGTCCTCCAGAGCGCGGCGGAGAATCGTTCCGCCGTAGATTTCGGCCGCAACCGCCGAGCCGATCGCCGCTGCGTCGGTCAGCTTTTCCTCCAGGACCATCTTCACGCTGCCGGCCGTATCGTAGAACGGTTCCTTTTTAATCTTGGGGTTATGCGCAAAGAACTTGAGGCATTGGTTGAGGGCCACCGGATGGGAGAACACCCGGCGAAGATCCCGGAAGCGCACGCCGGGCGGAGCGATCAGGTTGTGGTTGATGCGGACGTTGGTCTCGCCACAGATCTGGAAGTCGAAGTGGACCAGGTGGTCGTAATTCTCGTGGACCGAGCCGGCTAGCGTGTTCTCGATGGGAATGACGGCGGCGGCCACCCGGCGGTCGCGAAGGCGAACAAACACGTCTTCAAAGGTCTGACAGGGAACGACTTCCGTACGGTCCCCCAGGAGCTGGCGGATGGCTTGCTGGCTGAATGCGCCTTTCTCGCCCTGGAAGACCACGCGCGGTTTCGAAACGCTCATGAGGCCTCCGGTGGCCAGCGCCGGGCATTGTCTCGATTGCCTGGCGGGAGGCCGAGAAGATCGAGCACCCGGTCGAGGCTGTGATCGACCAGATCCTCTATGGTTTGCGGTTTGAAATAGAACGCCGGGATGGGCGGGGCCACGATAGCGCCCATTTCGGTCAGAGCGACCATTGTCCGTAAGTGGCCGAGATGAAAGGGGGTTTCCCGCACCATCAGGACCAGGCGGCGGCGCTCCTTGAGGGTGACGTCGGCGGCGCGCAGAAGGAGGTTCGAACTGACGCCGGCGGCGATGGCGGACATGGTGTGGATGGAACAGGGGGCCACCACCATGCCTTCTGTGCGGAACGAGCCGCTGGCCAGGGCGGCGCCGATGTCGTCGACCGGGTACGAGCGATGGGCTAGCGATCTCAGGTCGGCGGGCTTCTTTCCGGTTTCCAGGTGCAGAGTCCGTTCGGCCGAACGGGTTATGACCAGATGGGACTCCACATCGGGCTGGAGGCGCAGCCTCTCGAGGAGGCGCCAGCCGTAAATCGCCCCGCTTGCGCCGCTAATACCTACAATTACGCGCAAAACTCACCCTCCCTCCGAAATCTGTTCCGTTTTCGGAACAAAACCCTCGTGCGACGCTTGCCCCCATCGAAGAGCGCCGTTATAATTCACAGCGGAGCCCTTGAACGGCGAGAACGGTCCGGAGTCGCGGGCCGGAAACTCCCCGTACCAGGCACCACCTTCGCGGGGGTCCCGGTTTGACGCGGCGCCTCCAGACTCGCTGCAAGCTTCGGCCAGCGGTAGACGCCGAGACAGGATCATAGCATGGAGGACGGCGGACAGAAACTCAAGCTCGCGCGGGAGCGGCTGAACCTCCGCTACCGCGAGGTTGAGGAGGCGAGCCTCCGCATTGCCGAAAAGCATCGTAACGACGAGTTTGCCATAGCCTTGAGCCGTCTGGCGGACATCGAGAACAAGGGCACGGTCCCGAGTCCCTACCGCCTGTACTCGCTGTGTGCCATCTACCGGCTGGATTACAACGAGGTGCTGGACTGGTACGGAATCGACGTCTCGGCCCTGCCAGCCGATTCCGTGACCGCGGCGGCCATCGAGAGGACGCATCCGATCGGGTTCCGCCCGGACATGCGGGGCGAAGTGTTGCTGCCGCTGGCCCTCGATCCGGGCATCGATATGCGCAGGACCACCTACCTGAGCCGCATGATCCAGCGCTGGGGCAGGTTGCCTCTGATCCTGCTCAACGGTCTGGACCTGAAGAACCACCGCTACGGATACGTGGGCACCGAGGACTGGAGGATGTACCCGCTGCTCCAGCCGGGAGCCCTGGTGATCATCGACGAGTCGCAGCGCAAGATCGGCGACGCCGGATGGCGGAACGAGTTCGAGCGGCCCATCTACTTCTTCGAGTACCGGAGCGGATATGCGTGCTGCTGGTGCGACCTCACGGAGAATCGACTGGTGCTGCAACCGCACCCCGCCTCGCAGTGCAACCCCGAGATCTTCATCTATCCCGACGAGATCGAGGTGCTGGGTCAAGTGACCGGCGTGGCTATGCGTCTGGATCTGGCGAAGCGACGCCGTACTCGTTCTTGAGAAGCTCGAGAATCGTTTCCAGATCGGTCATGTACAGCTCGCGCTCCACCTGGCGGGCGGCCGCCGGAACCAGGGCGCGGTAGGGCTGCAGGCGGATCCAGGTATCGAGAATCGCCCGGCGGCTACCCGGCAAGCCGGAAAGATACAGGTCCAGGTCCGCCTTCTGCTGCTCCAGGGTGAGGCACAGCCACTGCGAAAAGCCGTTGAGGTGGCTTTCGGCCAGGACACGGGCCGCCTCGACTTCTCCGAAAGTGTTGGCCAGGCCGAAGTGCTCGTAGGCGCCGGTGTTGTTGTCCCGCAGCGAACTGAGATAAACCAGGCGCCCGAACAGGCTGGGAATCTGCGAGAGCGTGTGCCGCCACAAGTCGGGTGCGGCTCCGCGCTCCAGACTACCCTTCGGCTCGATATGCCCCATTTACGCTGCCGGTAAATATTCTGGCACGAAAGTCGTCGAACCACAACCTTCCTCAGAAGCGGAACAAGATCCCGGCGGTGTTCTGATTTCGGAAAATGTTCCGCGACTCCCCCCTTTCCCAGGCAGGCGCGGCTAATCTATTTTCGCAGGCAAATTAGGGTTTATCCCAGGAGGAAGTTCAGATGACACTCGTAAAGGCCATTTTTGCATTGATCCTTGCGCTCGGCGCCTTCACCAGCACGGTAAACACGTTTGCCGGGCAGACCGTATCCGATCCCCCCCGGTGCTTCCCCTGCAATAACTAGCCGGCAAACGGTCAGAGGCATAAGGCGGAGCGCCTGGAACAGCCCGGGCGCTCCTCGCGGCTGGCGTGCCCAGGTTCTGCCGGGCCCGTTAAAGGGTCCCCCGCGGAAATCCGATGATAGAATTGATTCGGACCTGCGGACATGCCTCCCGTCGACGCCATCCTAACGTACCTGGCGTGGGTTACACTTGCGGCGTTTTTTGTGTTGTACCTGCGTCTCCGCCAACAGAGGCTGCACCACGTCTACCGCGTCTTTGCGGCTTTCGTGCTGTTCCGGGCGGCGCGCGATCTTGCGCTCGTGGCGCTGCCTGCTCTCTGGTACGGGGTACATCACCTTCCGTACGTCCGGTTATCGAACAACGTGTACGCCTGGGTCTGGGTACTGACCGAGCCGGCAATGTGGCTCTTGCACATGCTGGTGGTGTTGGAGTTGTACTCTCTGGTGCTCCAGAACTATAAGGGCCTCGCGAGTATGAGCCGTTGGGTCGTGCTCGCCGGCATCACGATCGCCGTGGTGTTGTCGTCCGCGACGCTCCCCGCCGAAATGAGCCACTCGGCCGAGCACTACACGGTGCTGCGCTGGGTCTTTGTGGCGAGTCGCGGCGTGCACGCAAGCCTCGTCATTTTCGTGCTTTTCATCACCGCGTTTCTGGCCTGGTTCCCTGTCCCGCTGAACCGCAACGTGGTGCTGTACTCGATGGTTTACGCGCTGTATTTCATCACCGACACGCTGGCCGAAATGGCGTACAACCTGCTCGGTATGGGTGCGCGGAGCGCGGTGGACTTCGCGCACGACGGCGTGGAGCTCCTATGCCTCGGCGTGTGGATCGTGTTCCTGAACCGCGCGGGCGAAGCGAAGCCGGTCGTAGTCGGCCACGCCTGGACGGCGCGGCACGAAGATGAACTGATGGGGCAACTGGCGGCCATCAATACCAGTCTCACGCGGTCGGCGCGCAGGTAATACACCCGGGAGGGTCTCGAATCGACCCCAGTACTCCTGGGCAATCACCGCAGACGAATCGCCCTGTTCGGGTCTGATGATATAATCGGGCATTCGAAGGCGGACATGCCCTCTGTCCAAGCCATCTTAGAATGCCTCTCCTGGGTGACCGCCGCCGGGTTCCTGGTGCTGTATGTGCGCCTCCGGCGCCAGGAATTGCACCGGGTGTACCGCGTGTTTGCGGCCTACGTGCTGTTCCGGGTGGCGCGCCTGGTGGTGCTGGCGACGCTGCCGCGCCTATGGTACTTCGTGCATCGCCAGCCGTACCATCCGTACGAGAACAACGCGTACGGTTGGATTTGGGCCCTGTCCGAGCCGGTAATGTGGACCCTGCAGATTCTTGTGGTTCTGGAGCTATACTCCCTGGTGTTCCAGAACCACAAGGGGATTGCGAGCCTGGGCCGGTGGACCGTGCTCACCGGTCTCACCATCGCGGTTGCCTTGTCTTCCATAACCCTGCCCTCAGAGCTGAGCCACTCGGCAGTGACTTACGTCATCCTGCGCTGGTGCTCTCTAGCGGAGCGCGGCGTGGATGCGAGCCTGGTTGTCTTCCTGTTGCTCATTACCGCATTTCTGGCCTGGTTCCCGGTCCCCTTAAACCGCAACGTGGTGCTCTACTCCATGGTTTACGCGCTGTATTTTATCGCCGGCACGCTGGCGGAACTTGCCAACAACCTGGGTGGCCTGGCTACCTGGAACGTGGTGAGTCTGGCGACCAAGGGCTTGGATCTGGTCTGCCTCTCTCTCTGGATCGTGTACCTGAGCCGCGCGGGGGAGGCGAAGACGGTGGTTTTCAACCACACCTGGACGCCGGAGCGCGAAGAGCTTTTGATGCGGCAACTGGGGGCCATCAACGCCAGCCTCCTGCGGTCGGCACCCGAGTGACGGATCCGGCACGGTCCGGACGCGGGCTGTGGCCCTTCGCCGGCGGTAATCGGCAACCGTGCAGAGCGGTCTAACGTTAGTAATGGGACTCGGTTTACGGAGGAATCAACCCTATTTCTTAAAATCTATTGATTTCCGCATAGGCGTGGTTTATGCTGTATCAGGCATCTGAAGCGAGGAGACATACATGAATTTTGCGTTGACCGTGGGAGCGGGTCTGGCGGTACTGGCCGCCGTCGCTTTCCTGCTTCTCTTTCGGACCGTGCGTTCGCGGGCAGAGTCGGCGCAGACCGATCTGGGGTGGTCGAGTGAGTTTTCGATCGCCAAATACCGGCCGATGGAGCGTCTGTTCCTGGAAGAGGATTACGACTTCCTGGCTGCGCAGCCGGGCTTCCATCCAAAGATCTACGGCAAGCTGCAGGCGGAGCGCCGGCGCGTCTTCCGGCACTACCTGCGCTGCCTTCGCAAGGACTTCAATCGGCTTTCGACAGCCGCCAAGACGCTGGTGTTGATGGCGCCGCAGGACCGGCCGGATCTTGCCCGGAATATCCTGAAGCAGCGCGTGATGTTCAGCTGGGCGTTGTGCGGAGTCGAGGTCCGGCTTGCGCTGCAGACGCTTGGTCTGGGAACGGTGGATGTGCGTGGGCTGGTGGGCGCCATGGAGTCGATGCGCGAACAGCTCCGGTACCTGTCCCAGAACGTTCAGACCCAAGGCGCATCGATCTAGCGGTCCGCCAGGCGAGACGCTGTCGCCCATTCTACTTGTCGGCTAACGTGTTCCCGGTTCGCTCCGAACCCCGCCCTGCTTGTATCCCTCAGTCAACTAAGCCCTTCCGCACGGCAAAGCGCACCAGCTCGCCTACGCTGTGGAGGTTCAGCTTCTCCATGATGCGGCCGCGGTGCGCGTCCACCGTATAGACACTAAGGGACAAGGTGGTGGCGATGTCCTTGTTGGTCTTTCCCTCGGCGATCATCTGCAGCACCTCTCGCTCGCGGCTGCTCAACAGATCGATCGGGTCGGTCACGTGGCGGCGGTAATCGCTCAATACGGCTTCGGAGACCGCCGGGCTGAGGTAGCCATCGCCCGAGGCCACGGAGCGGACCGCGGCCAGCAGGTCCCGGTCTATGGCGTCCTTGAGCAGGAAGCCCCGGGCGCCCGCCCGCAGGATTTCGCGCACGTACACCGAGTCCTTGTACATGCTCAGCGCCAGCACGCGCGTCCGCGGCGAGGCGGTGGTGATGCGCCGCGTGGCCTCGATGCCGTTCAACTCGGGCATGGCCACATCCATCACCACGACGTCCGGCTGAAGTTCGTCGGCCAGCGCCACGGCTTCGCGGCCGTTGCCGGCCTCGCCCACGATCTCCATGTCCGGCTGGGCGGCCAGGATCATGCGGAAACCCTGGCGCACCATGGCATGGTCATCCGCCAACAAAATGCGGATCTTTTTCGGCATTTTTCGCTCCACGCCCCGCCACTACTACCTCGATGGTCAGGCCCTTGGCCTGGGCGGAATGGAAGGTCATTTCTCCACCGGCGCTGCGGGCCCGAGCCCGCATGCCGATCAGTCCCATGCCACGATCTTCCGCCGGCCCCGGCGGCAAACCCTTTCCGTTGTCCGCGATCGTCAACGTCACTTTGTCGCCGCGCTCGTCGAGCCGGATGCGAACCGACGAGGCCCCCGAATGGCGGGCGACGTTGGTCAGCGCTTCCTGGCAGATGCGGAACAAGTGCGTCTCGGTATCTTCCCCGAGCCGCTCGCGGAATTCGCCCTGGTAGTCGATCTCGACGCCGGTGCGTTCCGTGAAGTGCTCGGCCAGCCACCGGATTGCAGCGTCCAGTCCGAAATCGTCCAGGATGGTCGGATGCAGGAGCTGTGACAATTCCCGCACATTGCCGATGGCGCGGTCGACCAGCCCGAGACAATCGGTCATGCGCCGCGGGTCGGCGCCACCCGCGACTTCCAGGGCGTGCAGGTTGGCTTTGAGCGCGGTGAGCGACTGGCCCAGCTCGTCGTGCAGCTCGTGCGAGAAGCGCCGGGCAGTCGTTTCCTGGGTCTCGAGCAGGTGCCAGGACACGCGGCTCAGCTCGCTGGCCTGCCACTCCATTTTGCGGAACTGGTCGAGCACCATGCGCACGGTGAGCGCGGCACAGGCAAGCGCCAGCAGGACGCAGGTCCCGAGGACAAGGAAGGTCCGCTGCATCAAACCGGCCGAGCGGCTGTCGATCTGGCGGCGCGCCTCGGCGGCGTTCCGGTCGATCTCGGCGGCGAGCTTGGCGACCAGGGAGAGGGACTCCTCATGGCGCCGGAACAAGTCGCGCGACAGCAGGGTGGCGGGGTGCTCCACCGAAAGCAGGCGGCGGGCTTCGTCCGAGAACGCCGATGACGCGTCCTGCAGATCGTTCCACAGCGGCTCTTCCGGCGTTCCCGAAACGGTCTGATCGATCTGGTCCATGCGCCGGTCGGCTTCGTCCAGGTCGGACAACACCTTCTGCCGGTCCACCGCCTCGGGGGCCCGGGAGAGCTTGATAAACACGGCGCTCAGGGCGGCCTGCTCGTGCGCGATGTCGTCGAGGACGCGGGTGGCGACCAGTTCCCCGTTCACCAGGCCGGCCACGCTGGTGCGGATGGATCCGATGGCCTGCACGCTGATGAGCGCCGCGGCGACGAGCAGCAGAATCACCAGCAGGAACCCGGCGATCAGGACCCTGAAGATGGTTGCGTGCGTGATCTCGCGGCGGCCCATGACTTATCAACTTCAGTCTAACCGCTGGGGACCGAGTTCGAGCCGGCATCCCGTGATTTAGGCCGCCAGGTTAGCCTTCCGCGTCTATCGTGCTTTTTGAGGGCTCACGGCATGATGGAGATGTAAGGGGCGAAGAAAGGCCCATAGGAGGAGACAAATGAAAAAGCTAAGGTTCGGATTGCTGGCGGCTGCGCTCAGCCTGCCGTTCGCGTTTGCCGCTACGCAGGCCCCGGCGACCACTCAGACGGCGCCGTCGAAGACGACCAAGAAGACAACCAAGACCAAGAAGACGCATCACAACACGAAGCCCGGCGCGCAGAGCAAGCCCGCCCCCCAGACGCCTGCCAGCAAGTAGCGTTGGCGGCACAGATTCGCTGCCCGCCCGCGTCCCATCGAGCAGGGGCGCGGGCGGGCAGTCATCAGAGCGGTCCTCTCGCTCACACTCGCGGTTCGGTGCTGGCGGTGCGGCAGCTCGACCCATCAGTCACCACGCATCGCATTTTCCTAAAATATCCACAAGCCTCGTTTTTTCTGCAACCTAGGAAGGCCAACGCCGTGCGTCTCCCGCCAGTCCCCGAAGAATCCCCTGTTACCATGAGGGCGCGATGGACAAGGACGACCTGGCGGGCAAACTGGCACGGCGAACCGGGAGCTCAAAAGCCGCCGCCGCCGACGAAGTGGACCGGGTGGTGCATCAGATCCTCGCCAAGCTCCGGCGGGGAGAACGGGCGCCCCTGCCCGGACTCGGGACATTTCTACCCGGAAGCAATCCCGGGTTCGAGTTCGAGACGAAGAAGGACCCCAGCGAGCGCGAGCGATGACGGTAGCCGAGCGGACTTCGAGCGACGAGATCGCGCGCATCGTTCTGAAGTGCCTGGAAAAGGGCGGTGAGGTCGAGATCGACGGACTGGGCGTGTTCCGTCCCGATGAGCACGGCGGTGTCGTCTTCCTGCCTCAGATTCAGCCCAAGGTCTTTCTGGCGTATGCGGTGGAAGACCGGAGCGTGGCGGAACGTCTCTTCGAAGGGCTGCTGGCAAACGGCTTCGATCCATGGATGGATAGCCGGAAACTGCTGCCCGGGCAGAACTGGCCGCGCGCCATCGAACAGGCGATCTCGGTCTCGGACTTTTTCGTCGCCTGCTTCTCGAGCCGCTCGACTCCCAAGCGCGGACATTTTCAGTCCGAGCTAAGGTATGCGCTCGATTGCGCGAGCGGGTTGCCGCTCGACGAGGTTTACCTCATACCCGTGCGGACGGAAGAGTGCTCCGTGCCTGCCCGCGTGCAGCGGGAGTTCCAATACGTGGACCTGTTTCCGGACTGGGAAAAGGGCTTCCAGAGCATTCTGACCGTCATCCGCCAGCAGTTGCGGGTACGTAGCCGCCGCCGGGCGAGCTGACCGCTCTCTGGCGGTCGCGGCTCGGTCAAAAGTCCCTTTTTCCTCAATGGATTTCTGGTAAAATAGGGAGTTGGTTTTGAGGCCCCCAAATGAGGCGAATAGCAGGCGAAGGAGTCGTGTTTGGCTGACGCAGATTCTCCCGATACCCCGCAGACCCCTCCCACTCCCCCCGTTCCGCCCGCCGGCGGTGGCGGAGGAGCGCAGATGCCGCTCGGCGGCCCTCCTGGAGGCGGCAGAAACACGAGCCCGGTAAACATCGAAGACGAGATGCGCCGGTCGTATCTCGATTACGCCATGAGCGTGATCATCGGCCGCGCCCTTCCGGACGTTCGCGACGGGCTGAAGCCGGTGCACCGCCGCATTCTATACGGCATGCACGAGATGGGCCTGACGTTCAACCGGCCCACCCGGAAGTGCGCCAAGATCGTCGGCGAAGTCCTCGGCAAATTCCATCCGCATGGCGACTCGGCGGTCTACGACTCTTTGGTGCGCATGGCGCAGGATTTCTCGCTGCGCTACCCGCTCATCGACGGCCAGGGCAATTTCGGCTCGGTGGACGGCGATCCTCCGGCGGCCTACCGGTACACCGAGGCGCGCCTGGCGCGCATCGCCTCAACGCTGCTGGCCGATATCGACAAGGAGACGGTCGATTTCAAGCCGAACTTCGACGGCGAGGAACAGGAGCCCGAGGTCCTGCCCACGCGCATTCCGAACCTGCTGGTGAACGGCTCGTCGGGAATCGCGGTGGGCATGGCCACCAACATCCCGCCACACAACCTCACCGAGATCGTCAACGCCACGATCGCGCTGATCCAGAACCCGCAGACGCCGCTCGAGAAGATCCTGGAGATCGTACCCGGGCCGGATTTCCCGACCGGCGGCTACATCATGGGGCGCCAGGGCATCATCGAGGCCTACACACGCGGCCGTGGGCAGCTGAAGGTCCGCGCCAAGGCCGCCATCGAACATGTCGGTAAGGACCGGGATCACATCATCGTCACCGAGATTCCCTACCAGGTGAACAAAGCGCGGCTGATCGAGCAGACCGCCGAGCTGGTCAACGACAAAAGGATCGAAGGCATTTCCGAAATCCGCGACGAGAGCGACCGCGACGGCATGCGCATCGTTTTCGAACTGAAGCGCGGCGAGCAGCCGGAAGTAGTGCTCAACAATTTGTACAAGCACACCCAGCTGCAGACCGGCTTCGGCATCATCATGCTGTCGATCG
>Ga0265316_10006133_pt1 | contig 11529 bp, 18 predicted proteins | sample 4522metaG_FD_202092 | JGI IMG/M metagenome (GOLD analysis project Ga0265316, IMG submission 202092) | Rhizosphere microbial communities from Carex aquatilis grown in University of Washington, Seatle, WA, United States - 4-5-22 metaG | ecosystem: Host-associated > Plants > Roots > Rhizosphere >...
TCACATTCACGATCTTCCACATGATATTCTTCCCTCAGGGGAATTGGATGTTTGAGAGTTCATCGATGCTCATCACATTGTTCCCTGAACAGTTCTTCATGGACATCTCGCTGCGGATATTCGTCTATGCCATGTTCCAGTCATTGATATTCTTAGGGATAGGATACTGGATGAGAAAGCAGGTAAAGACACAGGAAAGGCATCATAGATAGGTTTCTGATTCAGAGAACAACTCGAAAATCCATAAACTTTAAATAGTCCTTATTATATACACTTATATAATATATGGATTTATATAAGAGGTAACAACATGAAACAAGTCTCAATCCTTCACAGCCCGACGCTGGAATCAGTGATCAGCGTAGAGAGAGCCATCCGAAAACATAGCCAAGAATGCGGCAAATACCAATTATGGCAGAAGCTTCCTAAAAAGATGATGTACCAGACATTCCAAGTCATCCTGCACTATTTAGAAGAATCAGGAAAAATAATCATAGACAAGGAAGGGATAATCATATGGACCCATGATCCTCAAGGGATAAGAAAGATATTGCAGTCGGGAGTGAAACTGCGATGAATGATAAACCGGTCTATACTACATTCGCAGGGAAGAAACTTGAAGAATCATACGAGTTATTGTATGAAGGCAAATTCGAGGATAAGAGATTGCATGAATTTATCACTCGCGCCATGACTGATCTAAAGATACACAATTGCGGCATAAAGATCCCGAAACAAGTCTGGCCTAAAATCTATATCCAGAAGTATGGAATAACGAATTTATGGAAATATGATCTGCCAAACGGCTGGAGATTGATATACACTATAAAAACTGATGATGTCATGATATTAAACGTCATTCTAGAATGGTTCTGCCACAAAGATTATGAGAAACGATTCAGATATTAATTTTAATATTCATTTATTCTTCTTTGAACATCCATCGCACATCCCATGCACGTCTATCTGGAAATGACATACGTCCCCTGGAATATTCTTCTTCAAAAAGTCTATATTTTTTATCTCGATATGCGTCACTTTGCCGCACTTCTCGCATGTATAATGCGAATGATTGTTTGAACTGTTCGAGTATAGACTTTTACGGTTGCATATGTATGAATGCAGCGCTCCTGCAGATACACGCTCATTAAGGAACCTATAGATAGTAGCTATGCCTATATTCTTGTTCGATTTCTTGACTTTCGCAAGCAGATCTTCAGCAGTGAAGAATCCAGTCATCGAGGATGACATATCACTGAGTAAAATTTTCTGCTTGGTGTTGCGCGATTTCATTTTGAGTCTTGTTTGTAAATGATGCCTTATTGATAATTAGAATCAATAACATATTTAAATAGGTTTGCATTCCTATAACCTATGGATTGGAATATCATCGCATATGTCATGATCAGCGTAATCATCGTCAGCGCAGTATCACTCATAGGCCTTTTGACATTTCTCATAAAAAACAGGAATCTTGACAAGATACTTCTATATCTCGTGAGCTTCAGCGTAGGCGCATTATTCGGAGACGTGTTCATACATCTGCTCCCTGACGTATTCAAGGGATCAAATACACTCTATGCAGGGATATTCATCCTTTCAGGGATATTATTCTCTTTCGTCATGGAAAAATTCATCCATTGGAGGCATTGCCACACCCCTGAATCCAAGCAACATCATCACAGCCTGGCCTACATGAATCTTGTCGGTGACGGGATGCACAACTTAATTGATGGATTAATCATAGCCGGAGCATATTTCATAAGCATCCCTGCAGGCATCGCGACAACCATCGCAGTATTATTCCACGAGATACCTCACGAATTCGGAAATTTCGGAGTATTGGTATACGGTGGATTCTCAAGGCTTAAAGCATTATTCTTCAATTTCCTGACGGCGTTGACAGCATTGCTTGGAGCGATCCTTGGAATAATCTTAGGAAATGCAGGAGCCACAACCACATTTCTTGTGCCATTCGCCGCTGGAAACCTCATATATATCGCAGGGACGGACTTGATACCTGAACTTCACAAGAATAGCTGCGATGACTTCAAGATATCCGACAGCGCAATACAATTGGCAGTCATGATACTAGGGATAGCGATAATGGCAAGCCTGATATTGCTGGAATAGAATTTTATATATTGTTCTTCTTAAATATTTCCAAAATAAGCGTTGCCTTCCCATCGACGCTAATTCTCCTGTTTATCCCTGAAGTGGAAGGTATCCTGAAATAAGGTTTGTCCTTGATTCTTAGCACATCATATGAATCATAAGCCTTGTTGCCTGTTATCAAAACGATTTTAATGTTCGGATATTCATCGAATAAGGTTGCAAAATCATTATAGATTACTGAATTGAAATTGCTGTCTGCCGAACCTTCACGCTCCGCCTCTGCAAATACATCCCACAGTCCTATGTGATGAGTGAGAAGTTTTCGTCTCTTCACATCGAAAGGTTCATCATGAAGATTCTCTCCGATGACCTTCTCGAGAACTTTCCAGAAATCATTCCCCTTGTTGCCATAATATTCTTCCACATTCAAACTTACAGGGCTCGGAAAACTTCCAAGAACCAATACATTGACGTCCTTGTCGATTATTGGAGGAAAACCGTGGAGCATGAAAAGATAGATATAACACTAAATTAAAAATTTTCCTAGAATCATCCGAAAAAACCAAATATTATCGCAAAATTTCCGGAAAAATCCGGAAGATTTACTATTTTTCCGTCGATGGATTTATTAACATAAGACCATTCCTTTTTATGGATGAACAACGAATTGATTTATTTAGACACTAACGTTATCATGGATTTTTTATTAGGAAGAGACAGTAATGCGTATAATATTCTTATCCGGACAATCTCCTGCGAATTCTGCATCATAATATCCGATCTGGTTGTCAAGGAATTGCATTATCAGGGATTAGATACAGAGATGAGAAATCTGTTTTCCCTGCTCAAGAAATCCAACAAATTGATAATCGATGCGGTTTTCAACAGCGATCATATAACTGCAACAGAATCAGTAAGATTCTACTCGACACACTATTCAGATGCACTGCATAAAGCGATAGCCAAGCGAAACAATGTAAGATATCTCATAACGAAAAATATCAAGGATTTCGCATGTTTCAAGGATATTAATGTAATGAGACCTGATGACTTATAGAATATAGAACTCAAAATAGGTGATAATTTTTGACATCAAATGATAACATTTATAAAAACGCGAACAATAATGCAAATATGGCAAACAGACTGATAAGCATAAGAATCTCTGATGAGCTAATGTCGGACATAAACCAATTGACTAAATCTCAAGGATATTCCAATAGCCAAGAATTCATACGAGCTGCAGCGAGAGAGAAAATACAGAAGGAAAAGATCGCTGCTGCGACTTTTGAATTAAAGAAACTTTACGGTTCAGCCAAAGGCAAGAAGATAAAGATTGCATCAAAACAAGATCTTGATACGCTAGCGAAAAGACTTCGCAATTAAATCACTTCTCAAACTTCAGCTTCAATTCTCTCTTGACTTTCTCATCGACTTCTGTCGGGCATCCGTCCATTGGGCATTCTCCATTCTTGTTCTTTGGGAACGCTATGACTTCACGTATATCGTTTGTTCCGATGATGAGTGCAGCTATCCTGTCAAGTCCTATCGCAAATCCACCGTGAGGCGGAGCGCCGTACTTGAAGGCCTCGAGTAGGAATCCGAACTTCTTTTCAGCATCCTCAATAGTCAGGCCGATGACATTCATGACCCTCTCCTGCACATCGCGCCTATTGATCCTTATGCTTCCTGATGCAAGTTCGACGCCATTCAATACAAGGTCATAGCATGATGCGCGTACATTTCCTGGATCAGACTCGAGAAATTGTATATGCTCCTCTTTTGGCGATGTGAATATGTGATGCGCAGCATCCCATTTCTGGTCTTCAGAATTCCATTCGAATGACGGGAAATCATATACCCAGCAGAATGCAAATTCTTTCTCATCGTAAAGCTTCAATTTCTTTGCGACTTCACGCCTTATATTTGAAAGCGCATCGTTGCATGTCTTGAAATCATCGGCGACAATCAATATGGTAGAATTTTCCTTGGAATCCAGTTCGCGAACCAGATTCATCTGAACCTGCGAAGAGAGATATTTTGCTGCGCTCCCGTCAAGCTTTAAATGCCCTGATTCTGCATCCTTGACTACCTTGAATATCACAAGCCCCTTTGCCTTGTATATCTTTGCCACCTCAGTAAATTCGTCAGTCTCCTTGCGCGTGAATTCCTTGTCTACAGGGAGAGCCTTTATTATGCCGCCATCAGCGATAGTGTTCTTGAAGACTCCAAAATCCGAATCCTTGACTATCGCTGTCACATCCTTAAGATATAATTCGTAACGAATGTCAGGCTTGTCACAGCCATATTTATTCATCGCATCATCATATTTTATCCTTGGAAACGGTATCTTCAGATCATAACCTATGCTCTTCTTCATGATGTTATGGACGAGGCCCTCACCGATTTGCCATATGTCTTCCTGATGAGGATATGACATCTCAACATCAATCTGCGTGAATTCAGGCTGCCTGTCAGAACGAAGATTCTCATCCCTTAGACATCTTGCAACCTGATAATACCTGTCGAATCCAGAGACCATAAGAAGCTGCTTATAGATCTGGGGACTCTGAGGCAAAGAATATGCCGTGCCTGGTTTCACTCTGCATGGGACTATATAATCCCTTGCGCCTTCCGGAGTCGACCTGATAAGTAGAGGCGTCTCTATCTCAAGAAAATCCTTGGAATTCAAGAATTCCCTCGATGCCTGCATTATCTTATGCTTCAATGCAAGATTATACTGCATCGCTGGCCTTCGCAGATCAAGATACCTGAACGTCAATCTGATATCGTCAGAATTATTTATAGGATTATCCAAGTCGAGCGGTATGACTTCGCACGTGTTAAGTACATTCAATTCCTCGGCAAATACCTCGATTGCGCCAGTCTCAAGTTTCTTGTTCGCTTCAGGCTTCTTTCTAACTATCCCCTTGACCTGTATCACAAATTCGCGCTTTATCGTCCTAACTTCAGGCAGATCATCAGTATTCATGGTCAATTGCGTGATGCCGTAGCGGTCCCTCAAGTCTATGAATGCGAGGCCTCCATGAAGCCTTATAGACTGCACCCATCCTGAAAGCGTCACATCCTTTCCAGAATCTTTCTCCCTAAGTTCACCGCACGTATGTGTCCTATACATCAAAAACCACCTTATACTAAACGAATATCGAAGGAATTTTTAAAGTTTGTTGAAAGGCTCGGAATATATCGGTAATATTTATTAATTCCGACAAAATCCTAAGGGTATGAAAAAATTTCCGAATATAATCCTGGACATTGATGAAGTGCTTGCGGATACGCTGACGCAAGTAATAATATGGCATAATAAGAATTATAATACATCTCTCAAGCCAGAAAATTTTTACAACTACAAATTCTGGGAGATATGGGGTGGCACAAAGGATGAGGCAATAGTGAAAGTTATGGAATTTTTCCAGAGCAAATATCCTGAAAACATAATGCCTGTTAAAGGCTCTCAGAGAGGAGTTGAGAATATCTCAAAAATATCAAACATCCATATAGTCACATCCAGAAGAAGGGAATTTATACCCTTGACAAAATCATGGCTCGAGAAGAACTTCCCTAAAGGATTCGCATCAGTAGAATTCACGGCATACTATACTCATAACAATAATACGCCAATAAAAAAATCTGATGTATGCAAAAAGCTAGATGCAAAGATAATTGTAGAGGATGATCTCGAGCATGCTCTTGACTGCGCAAAAGAAGGAATAAAAGTACTATTACTGGACAAGCCATGGAACCGCGATGTAGAACACGATAATATAATCAGGGTATATTCATGGGATGAAATTGTGGAGAATACAGAGAAACTAATCAAGGAACTATATTATTCATTCTCTCTTATGCATGTCATGCAATACATCCTCGATCTTGTTGAGGTTCCACTTTATGGCATCGCTCTTCTTTCTGATCTCTCCATTACGCAAGTCAAGCCGTGCGAATATCCCATGTATCTCATCGACTATCTCGCGTATGGCCTCAACTTCAGACTTGTTCTTTGCGATAGCTTCAAGAACAGACCTTCTCCCAAGTTCGCCTGTAAGATCGCTCAATCCTCCAAGATATGTGTAAGGGTCCAAATCAAGGTCCTTATATGAAGGCACCTTCTTATCAACTATAAAGCCATAAAAGCAGCATGCCTCGCAGTATTCTTCAAGAGCATTTTCCATGCTCGATTTCAAGTGAGGATGTTTTGAGACTATAGTTTTCAAGTGTTCTATAAGCCTTCTGGATTCATCGATAAGGTTCCTAGAAATCTCTATCTCCTTCCTATGCAAGGAATAGATGGCAGACTTGCTGTTCTTAAGGATTATCCTTGAAGTATTGATTATCTCTTCACGCCTAGAATCTTCCTCCTTCAAGTATAATTCGATTTCCTTAAAAGATTCCTTGTCAAGCATAATCAAAGATAAGGCCAGAGATATATAAATCTATCCCTTGAATTTATTGACTTAGCTAAGTGAAGTGATGCCGCCTTAAGATGAGCATTTTCTAAATCTGCATCAAGAAAAAGTTATAGGATTGCAAGTGGTAACTTTTTCCAGCGATAAAAACATTGAAATGTGAATGGCTGCAGCACTTGCTTCATAATACTATAATCAATACCTTTGAACATCCTCTAAACCATACACGACAATAATCGTAAGATTTATATACTGATTATTTTATAAATGATGTAATGACTGTTTTCGGAGATAGTATAAACTTTTTGGTGAAGTTAGGAATCTATGACATAGTCCTGCCGTTCCTGTTAGTCTTTGTGCTGGTATATGCCCTTCTCGAGAAGACGAAAGTTCTGGGGACGGATATCGCAAAGGATGAAAAGGGCGAAAAAGCGGAATATTCCAAGAAGAGCCTTAACGCGATGGTCGCGTTCTGCATAGGCTTCTTTGTCATAGCATCGACACAGCTCGTCGCCGTGATAAACAAGACAGTATCGCAGATATTCATATTATTGCTGCTTGTAGTATGCTTTTTGATGGTCGCAGGATCGATGCATCAGCAGTCAAAGGATGGATTTTTCCTTGACCCAAAGAAACATAAGCCTTACTATGCGCTGTTCATGGGAATAATATTCGTCTCAATAATCGCGATATTCATGAATGCATTAGGATGGCTTGATTCAATATACGATTTTTTGAAGGATAACTGGAATACAGACTATGTTGCAGCGGTCATATTCATAATAATTATTGTAGGATTCATGGCATGGATAATGAGTGATCCTAAACCTAAAGTTGAAGATAAAAAAGATTGAGAAGGTGAAATAATGGCATATTATGACTACGGTTCAGGAAACGGTGGCATACTCTCAAGAGGCATATTGAAGCTTCAAGAGATTGGAGTGATGGATGTAATATTACCATTCATATTAGTATTCACGATAGTATTTGCAGTGATGCAGAAGACTAAGATACTAGGAGAGGACGAAGAGAAGAAACCTCGAAAGAATTTCAATGCAGTGATTGCGCTCGTGATGGCATTAGGTGTAGTCATACCGCACATCACAGGATCGTATCCGGCAAATGCCGATATAGTCAACATCGTCAATAGCGCATTGCCTAACATCTCTGTCGTATTGATTGCTGTTGTGATGATGCTCCTGATGATAGGCGTATTCGGCGGTGGCGTAGACATATCAAAATCGAAGAACCTGTCGACATTCGCGATAATATTTGCGATCGCAGGGACTGTATACATATTCGGTTCAGCAGCAGACTGGTGGGTTCTTCCGGGTTGGATGAGTTTCATGATGGATTCAGATACACAAGCGCTTGTAATAATACTCTTGGTATTCGGAGCGTTGATAGCATTCATCACATCTGAAAACAAGAAGCCGGTCCCTGGAAAGTACGGCTTCGGCGAAGATCTGGCAAGAGTGATGGGATATAAGAAGGACCAATAAACACTATGGCAACGTTTATAGATATAAGCATAATAAAGAATTTCAGCGTCCTGTTCACCTTCATACTGGTGTTCGTGATAATATATGGACTATTGGAAGTCTTTAAAGTGTTCGGAGAAGGACGCAATGGCCTGAATGCGATGATTGCAGTAGTCATTGCCTTTCTCGTATCCATATCTACAGGCGTTACCACGGTAATACAGACCTTTACACCTTGGTTCACTATAATAATCATAGTGATATTTTTTATTTTATTTGCAGTAAGGATGTTCGGAGTCAGTACAGCAGACATAACCAAAGCATTCGCAAACAACACATCAATACTGACATTCATAATAATATTCGCTGTAGTGATACTATTATTCTCACTAGGAGCAGGATTCGGACAGCAGACACTTGATCAAGGACAGAAAAACGGCACGACGACGAGCACAGCGACAGGAAATGTCACATCAACGACAAACACAGGAAGCTTCAACCAGAACCTATACAACACGATATATCATCCGAAGATCCTAGGGCTAGTGCTCATGATGCTAATAGTCGTCGTAGCGATGCTATTATTGACGAGCGCAAGCAGTCCGTGATTCTAGATTTGTTTTCGGAAAAAATCGATTTTTTCGAAATTCTTTCGGATTTTTCCGTAAAATATGCGGATTTTTAGACGACAAGTATATTAAGGACTTAGCATTACTAAAGTCATGAAATATTTCAGTCGGAACAAAATCTATGTCGGCGCAGGGATCTTAGTTTTCGGAGTGATACAATTATTTCATCCTAATCCGCAGGATTACATAGGTCATGTAAATTTTAGTGATGGGCATAGAACTAGGGAAGCGGTGGAACGGTACAATACAGATTCGATATATGGATCAAGTGTTGACTCCGCGTTACATGTATTGCAGGATGAATTAAGTGATAAATCTAGGCGTAAGTAGGACTAGCCTATTCGATTTATTTGTGTCTCTTCCAATGATTGTGTGTATTCATCAAGACTTTTTTCCAGTCTATCTCTTTTTCGAATTTCAATCTATGATTTAGGCGGATATGAGTCATATATTTAGTATGCTGTATCCATCGCATAACATATTTATAACAAAATTTTTATAGCATCAAAGATTACTTAAACCATGAAGAGAAGCATATCTGATTTGAACGAATTGAAGGATTTCTGCATAAGATTCTGCGGCATTGTCGAGAGGTATACCGAATACATAATAGTCTCTGGATTTGTAGCCATAGCCTCTGGAAGAGTCAGGGGAACAGAAGATATCGATATGATAATAAGACCTATGAACATAGAGCAATTCATCAAGATGCATGGCGAACTACTAAAGAATGGATTTAACGCCATGCAAGGCACTGACCCTAAAGAGCTATACGAAGATTACCTCAAAGATAAATTATCCTTAAGATATACATTCAAAGATGAACCATTGCCGGAGATGGAAATGAAATTCTCGAAAGATGCGTTGGATGAATACCAGTTCAAGACCAAAGAAAAACTGCCATTGACGAACATGGACATATGGTACAGCTCCATAAACATGAACATAGCATTCAAAGAAGAACTATTAAAATCGCATAAAGATATGGATGATGCTAGACACCTAAGACTGATATATTCAGAAGAGATCGATGAAAAAGAGATCATGAAGACAAAACAGATGATAAAGAGGTATAGGTTATGAGAGATAAGACACATGATGATTTCATTGAACGCTGGGTGAAGTTCATGAAGGAGAACCCTGACAAATGGAGAGATATACATACAAGATTCATAAATTCACAATTGCAGATGAACAGGGAATTCTTAGAGAGGCTGAAGAAGACGCCAGGTGGAAGAGAGAAGATAATAAAACTCTACGACATAAAGAATGTAGGAGCATATAAAGGGTTGTTAGGAGACTGATTCTTATCCATATGCATAATAATTTTTCGGAAAATATCCTTTTTCTCGAAAAGTTTACGGATTTTCCCGTAAGATTTCCGGATTTATCATCGACAGGTTTATATTCTAGTCCGGCATCCTAAATTGTATGGTCGATAATATATTACAATATATAAACACAACATTTAAATACTTCCACATATTTACACATAATACAAATATTAATAGGTGATATTATGGTAAATGTAACATTGTCTATACCTCAAGACTTGAAGAGCAGGATGGACGATTTTGCTGAAATAAACTGGAGCGCTGTAGCACGGGAAGCGTTCGACGAGAAAATCAAGGATCTGGACTTCATAAAAAAGTTTAAGGCAAAAAGCACATTCACAGAAGAGGATGCGATAAAGTTAGGAAGAGAACTCAACAAAAATTTGGCCAAAAGAAGATCATAATGGATATTATAATAGATGCAAACATACTATTTTCCGTCCTGATAAAGAATGGAAAGACAGAAGAATTGGTATTCCATGAAGATTTGCAGATATTCGCCCCAGAATTCATATTTGAGGAATTCAGGAAATATACTGGATTAATCCTTGAGAAGACAGACCGCTCAGAAACAGAACTCGAAGAATTGATGGATGATCTGCAAAAGAGGATAAGAACCATCCCTAATGAAGAGACAGAAAAATATATTCAAGAAGCAAAGGATATATGCCCTGACATCAAAGATGCAGACTATTTCGCGCTTGCATTAAAACTACACTGCCCGATATGGAGTCAAGACAAAGCGTTAAAACAACAAAAGAGGATAAGAGTATACAACACTTCGGAAATGATGGAAATAGTGAGATAATACATTAAAGAAACTATTGGAAAATTGATTCTCGACATATATAATAATTTTTCGGAAAATATCCTTTTTCTCGAAAAGTTTACGGATTTTCCCGTAAGATTTCCGGATTTCCAGACGATAAGTATATTAAGGACTTAGCATTGCTAAAAGTCATGAGAAATCATCCTGAAAAATTAGAGGGTATATTACACAATAATGCGGAAGATTATGCCAAAATTTCCCTTCTTCCAGTAATGGACATATGCGGATTATACCTCAAGGGAGAAAATATTAATCATAGAGGATTGGAAGAATGCAAAAAGGAGGCAATAAAGCATCTAAAAAAGGAATATGATTCATCGATGAAAATCTTAACGCCTGAAAAAAGTGGATATCTCATCGAAAGGGGCATACGAATCTTTGATAATAAGTTTAAATTCGTCATGAAGAAAATATTCATAGAAGACTATGCCGAGGAATACATAAAATCATCAGAGCCTCAAGAACTTATAGAAAGGACATGCCATATCATAGAAGATAAGATATTTACGGGCGCAGGATTCGTAAAGGAAGGCGACAGATACGCGATGAGATTCAGGTGGTGATTCACCATTTCAGATCCAATCTGCTAAGATAATACTTCCCGGTTTCAGGATCCACGGAAGCACTCGAAGGATACCTATCACCATCCTTATCAGCAAAACACTTAAAGATATCATCTGCTAAATGTCTTAACTTATTGAAGTAAATTATATT
>Ga0265316_10006136_pt1 | contig 11527 bp, 10 predicted proteins | sample 4522metaG_FD_202092 | JGI IMG/M metagenome (GOLD analysis project Ga0265316, IMG submission 202092) | Rhizosphere microbial communities from Carex aquatilis grown in University of Washington, Seatle, WA, United States - 4-5-22 metaG | ecosystem: Host-associated > Plants > Roots > Rhizosphere >...
GGCGCTCGACTTCCTGCTCCGCTTGCTTGCGCCGGGTGATGTCCCGGGCAATGGTGGAGGCTCCCACAATGAGGCCGTCCGGGTTCCGGATGGCGGAGACCGTAAGAGAAACGTAAATCCGCCGCCCGTCTTTGCGAACCCGCTCGGTTTCGTAGTGGGAGATGGCCTCCCCGCGGCCGGTCCGGTGGAGCATGTCCGCGGTTTCGCCCGCGCGATCCGGCGGCTCCAGAATCGCCGACGGGCGGCCGATGATTTCGCGGGCGGAGTACCCAAAGAGCTTCTCCGCGCCAGGGTTCCACGTGAGGATGGCGCCGTTCAGATCGCGGCCGTAAATGGCGTCACCGGAGGAGTCCACAATCTGGGCCAGGAGGACGCGCACCTCTTCGGCCTTTTTGCGCTCGGTGATGTCGGTGGCCACCAGGGAGATCCGGGTGGCGCCGTCAGCGAGCGTTGGAGAGAGGGAAAGCTTCGCCCACACGGCGGTTCCGTCGCCGGCGAGAAAAGGGATCTCCACCTGCACGTTCCCGGAGAGGCCCTGGTCCAGCAGCGGCTTGGAACGATGACGGATCTCCGGTGCGAGAAACTCGGCAAACGACGCGCCCATTACCCGCTCCAGCGGAATCTTGAGCATCTCGGCGAAACGCTGGTTGCTGTATGCGATGGTCCCTTCCGGTGTCAGGTTGACGGCTCCTTCGTTCATTGTCTCGACGAAGATCCGGTAGGGCTCGTCCGCGCCCTTCAAGACAAAGACCCGCTCCCCTTCGGGCCCCGATACCACGACGGCATCCACCTGACCAGTGCGAATGGCGCGGATGGTATCCTCGGCCTCGTCCAACCGCTGCCGGAGCGTCGCCAATTCGAGCAAGAGTTCTTGTTTGCGCATGCGAGGCTCCTGGGCTCAGCCGTCGATCATACCGGCTCCTTGGGAATATGACCGTCGCGGCGCACGTCGAGACCGAATAGCTTGCCCTCCAGTTTGGACAGGCCGCCGATGAACTTGCGCAACGGCGGAGGCAGCACCTTCACCAGGGTGGGCACGGCGGCGATTGGTTCGCCCTCCGCCCGCGCGGGCGGAACCGGGCTTGGCCCCCGTCACATGCAGCCATTCCTCCAGGTAGCGATCGTAGCTGCGCGTAGTACTCTGAGTCTTCTTGCGCGGCACTCCCGTGTTCCTCGCACAAATCCGCGGACCCGCCAAGGCCCGCCCGGTGTTGGAGAGGGCGCCGCACCGGCGTGTGGCACCGGCGGCCATGCTCTGGGGACCTTCACCAATCCCGGCCGGCGTCCTTCCCGGTCCCCTAAATGACGGCGAATCTTGCGGGCCCGGTCCTCCCGGCTGGCGCCGGGGATTCCCGAAGGGCGGTTTCCGAACCCGTAGAATTCCGGGCAGCTCGAGATAGTGAAGGGTTCGAGCCTGACGCTGAAGCAACCGGGAGCGATCCGAAAGCGGCCGGATGCCGCACCCGCCGGGGCAACTCGCTCCGGGAACCGCCGTGCTCTTGGCAGGAACTCTCGGCCTCATCATACTGCCGTTTCCAAAAACCCCGTGACGGTCCGGCTGCGCTTCAACTTGTATCCGCGGCGATCCATCCGGGGTAAATTCACCTATTCAGCTCTTCTTAAACTTTATTCTATTGCCCGGCCCCTTTACAAGGATCGTAAAGCGCGGCTAGGCGCGGCCGGGGCTTTCCCGCGAGACGGGCCCCCATGTGAAGACCTGCACGCGGTCCGAACTCCCGGGTGCGCCAGTTGCCAGTTGTGTCCAGACGCCGCGGCTCGCGGTCTTCGCCGCCGCCCGAATGCGCGTCATGCTGCCGCGGGTGAAGGCGCTCGTTGCTGTATTGAAGCACTATACTAATTCATCATGAGAGATCTCCTGTTCTGCCTGCTCCCCTGCGCACTTTGGGCCCAACCTCGCCCCGCGCCGCCGATTCCGAAGTACGAGGTGAAGCGCGCCACGTCACCCATCATGATCGACGGAAGACTGGACGACAAGGCGTGGGCCGCTGCCAACACCGCCGAATTGACCTTCCCTTGGGAGTCGCAGACTGGCGCTAAACAGAAGACCGTTGCCCGCCTGCTGTGGGACGACCAGAACCTCTACGTCTCCTTCGAGTGCGAGGACACCGATATCACCGCGCAATTCACCCAACGCGACGACCCCACCTACCGCGACGATGCGGTCGAGATCTTCATAAATCCGATTCCGGCCCAGCAGACAACCGCCTACATAGGCCTCGAGATGAACGCACGTGGAACGCTTTACGACTACCTTAGTGTGGCTGTAACCTCATCCCGGCGCCTGTTCTTCAAGCGATTCGACCTCGAAGGCGTCAAGGTGGCCACCTCGATCACCGGCACGCTCAACGAGAGAGCCGACAAGGACCGCGGTTGGAGCCTTGAGGTATCCATCCCCTGGGTCAACTTCGAGGAGTTCTCCAGGCGACCGACGGCCGGCTCTGTGTGGAGCTTCAACTTAAACCGATGGGACGGCGTCGAACCGAACCGCCGCATGAGCATTTGGTCGGACTCTTTGCTGGAGCAGCCCGGACCTCACGCCCCCGAACGATTCGGCGAAATGCGGTTTGTGCAGTAATACGACACGCCGGCCTCCTGACGCAGTTCTTCAGCGGGATCGGAAGGGTGTCCGGCGTTAGGAAGGCTCAATTCTGGCCTTGATGGCCTGGTTCTTGTTCTTGGTTCTCTCCTGACCGCCTGATCCTAATCAGGTGCTTCCGGCGCCGGACACTCTGGGGGCAGCCGTGCGCCGCCCCTCAGTTTTGGATTGAAGATAGTTGCGCTGCTTGAGTGGCCGATTGCCCAGCAGGGTGCCACAAGGTCTAATGGACGATACGTGGACAAAATGGACGACACGTGGACAAAAACCTAGCTGAGCAAAAGGTCTGAGGGGGAGTTTAGGGTACGGGAAGGCCGCTAAGTGATAGAAAACTGGTACGCCCGAGTGGATTCGAACCACCGACCTTTTGCTCCGGAGGCAAACGCTCTATCCAACTGAGCTACGGGCGCATATGCGGCAAAGAGCGCCGGGCACCCTGCGATGCCCTTTCCCTCGACTAGTGTAGCAGATGTTCGACGGAGCAAATGGGTCGCCAGATCGCCCAGCTTCCCGGCCACCGAGGGACGATGGCCGATCGGCCCGCTACTGACCCTTCCGCCCACGCTCGGCCAGATACCTGCCCAGCACTTCGCGCAACGGCGGCATGGGCGCCAGCCCCAGTCGCTCGATCTTGGCGTTGGAAAGCGCGGAGTACTTCGGGCGCTGCGCGGCGGTGCGATATTCGCGCTCGCTGGTGGCCAGCAGCAGCGGTTGGAGGCCGGCCAGTTCGAAGATGGTCCGCGCAAACTGAAACCAGGAAATGGGTATGCCGCCGCCGATATGAAATACGCCCGCAAGGCCGCGGTCCACCAGGTCCACGGTGCGCGCCGCCAGCAGGGGCGCGTAGGTGGGAGAGGCAACGTGATCCTCCACCACGCGGATGGACTGCCCCGTGCCCGCGAGGCGGAGCATGAGCTCCACGAAGTTACCGCGCGCCGTGGTCAGTCCGCCGGGCCCGAAGACGCCGGAGGTGCGCACCACTACGGCCCGGTCCAGGTAAGCCTGGGCGTACAGTTCGCCGGCCAGTTTCGAGACGGCGTAGGCGCTCAGCGGGTGGGTCGGATCGTCTTCGGCGTACGGATGGCGCGCGCGGCCGTCGAACACGTAGTCGGTGGAAAAATGGACCAGCCGCGCGTCGATCTGGCGGCAGGCCAGCGCCAGGTTGCGCACGGCAAGGCCATTCACCAGGAAAGCCGCCTGCGGCTCTTTCTCGGCCACGTCCACCTGGTTGTAAGCCGCGGCGTTGAGCACCACCTCGGCATCGGACCTGGCCAGCGCGCGTTCCACGGCCGCCGCGTCGGTGACATCCACCTGGTCGCGGTCCCAGCCGGCAACATGGTACTCCCGCATCTTGAGCTCGCGGACCAATTCGACGCCCAATTGGCCGAAGGCTCCAAACACTACCGCCCGACGGTTCATAGCAAGCAAATAGAATAGCGCAGGGCAGGCGCATGGAGAAGGCAGGAGGGGGAAGGCGGAAGGGGGAGGTCGGGAGGGGGAAGTCAGAAGAACGAAGTGGGAATCGCGGAGCCGCGTCATTCCATAATCGCAAAGCGATATCAAGGGCGTCCGCCCTTGCCGAGGGCGGGGCGCGCACATGGAGAAGGCAGGAGAGGGAAGCTGGAGGGGGAAGCCGGAAGAACGAAGTGGGAATCGCGGAGCCGCGTCATTCCGACTTCCTTCTTCCGACTTCCCCCTTCCATATCGCGAAGCGATATCAAGGGCGCCCGCCCTTGCCCTATTTCCAGCGATACAGGAACACGGCGCCCACCACCGCCAGCGCCAGAAGCAACACCAGGGCGGCGATGGTTTTTCGGCGCGCCGGCGTCAGCCACGCCAGCAGGCCGGATTCCTCTCCGCTGAGGATCGAGCGCCCCAGACGCCGCTGCGCCGGCCCGGGCAGCTTGCGCATGGCCTTGTCGATCTCTTTACGCCCCTTGCGGTCGGCAATCAGAATGGTGGCCGAGTTGGCGCCGTTGGTGGTCTTCAACAGCCGGTTTCGCAGCCGCGCCGGCACTTCGTCCACCGAGCGGTACACGCGCTCGCCGCCGCCGGTCGAAATCAGCACGGTGGACGTCTGGAACACCCCGGAGACGGCCTCGTTGCGCTCCCCGCAATGAGGGCAGCGAGCCGACGCGGCATCGAATACCTTGCGGCAGCGGGGACAGGTCATCAAGCCACCACCCGCGGCGCTCTTGGCTTGTCCGCGCTGGCGCTGTCGCCCACGTGCTCCAACACCACTTGAATGAACGCCAGGGCGGCCTTCGATAGCGCCTTATCCTTGCGGTAGATGAGGCCCAGCCGGCGCCACATCGGTTCGGGACCGAGCGGCAGGGCGAACAGTCTGCCGGCCGCGATCTCCTCGCGGCAGTTGGAGACCGCCAGGAAAGTCACGCCCAGGCCGGACAGCACGAACCGCTTCATCATTTCGGTGGAATCGAGCTCCATGGACACGCTGAGGTCGTCTTCCACCGGTTCCAGCCACTCGTTCAGCCGGGTGCGCGTTTTGCCCTGCCGCGGCAGAAGCAGAACGCAGTCCGTGACATTCTCCGGCTTCACGCTCTTGTAATCCGCCAGCGGATGGCCCGCCGGAACAATCAGCCGGATTTCGTCACGATAGATTCCCACCACCTGGAGCCGCTTCTCGTCCGCCGGCAGTTGGGTCAGCCCGAAGTCGGCGGAATTGTCCATCACGGCCTCCACCACGCGGGAACCGTAGGAGCGGTCCAATTGCAACTGCACCGCCGGGAAGAGTTTCTTGTATACCGAAAAAACCTTGGGCAGAAGGTAGATGCAGGTGGCTTCGTTGGCCGCGATTACCAACTCGCCGCGCGGATTGCTCTCCAGTTCGGCGATGGCGTCCTGCACGCGCCGGCGCAGTTCCAATATCTGCTCGGCATATTCCGCGAAAATTCTGCCCGCCGTGGTCAGGGAGATGCGGCTGCCGAAGCGCTCGAACAATTCCGCGCGCAGTTCCTGCTCCAGTTGCCGCACCTGAGCGCTAATGGCCGGTTGCGTGCGGTAGCACGTCTGCGCGGCTTTGGAAAAGCTCTTCAGCCGGACAATTTCGAGAAATGTGTGGAGCTGATCGAAGTCCATAAAGACCCGCATGGCGCGCCAGACGGGGGCAGGCCAGTCAAATTATGAATCGGTGGGATAGAAATAATGTATTTCCCCCGCACCATCCGTGGATGGTAAGTATTGTAGCAGAGGCCCCCGGGTGGTGCGGTTGAACTAGGGATTGTCGCAGATCGCAGCTTCCGCACCGCCAACCCGGGATTTGCCCGCTGCTCGCTGCCGGTTAACGGCCCTCCTCCGATGCCCATTCCGCTTCCATCGCCGCTGCCGGTCCGGCGGCCTGCGCCTCTGCGATGAGCCGCTCCGCCTCCCGCAGGTTGGCCCTTAGAACAAGCACTTCGAAGCCCAGCGAAGGATAACCCATGGCGCGCCGCATCAGCGTAGGGACGCCGTGCGACTGCAGCAGGGCGCGGATGATTTCCGCTTCAATTTCCCCATCCACGGTGGAGGAGCGGTATAACGTGACGGTGTCGAGCTCGTGCGAGCGATTGACCGGACCCTCCGCCCGCCGGTGTTCGCCCCATTCGCCCCATTCGCCCCATTCGCCCTCGGGATCTTGCGCCATGGCTACAGGATAGCGCAGAATGTGGAGGGAGGCGCCGCACAGCGCGGCTCCTCCGGAGGCGCCAAAATGTCCCAGGAAGCACAGCAGGAAATCCAGGAATCGGAGTTCGATCTCGGCAACAACGTGGCATGGTTTTTGACCGGCGCATTCATCGGGGCCGCCGTCGCGCTGCTTTATGCGCCCAAGAGTGGCAGGGAAACGCGCCGCTATCTGGCGGACAAGGTGCAGCAGAGCAAGGACGCGGTGACCGACACCTCGAGCAACATCGTGGAAGCCAGCAAAGATATGTTCGACCGTGGACGCCAGTTGGTGGACGATGCCGCCGATCTGTTCGAGCGCGGCCGCAAGCTGGTGAAGGGCTGAGCTGCAATCCGGACACCATCGCGGCGGGCGATTTTGGACCGCGCCGCGGTATCCAGCGTGGTCCAGGACGCCGTGGCCAGTCGGCCGACCGCAGCCGTCAAAACGTCGCACTGGGTCCCCGGACCGCGGGCAGATCTCACCTCCAGAGCGTTGCCAGCTCACTAGCGTCGTGTCCACGAAATAACTGGACAGGCATCCGGCGCTTTTTTCGTGGAGCGGACCTCCGGTCCGCAAAGCCGGCCTCCTGGCCGGCTCGCCGGAAGCGGTGAGCAGTTGATACTCCGAAACAGGGGGCCGCGCCGGGGGGCGGCCCCACAGAGTTTCAAAAATCTGTCCGGTTATTTCGTGGACACCACACTAGCCACGAAGATCCGTGCGGCGGCGAAGACCCAGGCCAAACCAGCTTGTCATAACGCTTGCAATAATTTCCGGTTCCCCAAAAACTCTGGAACTGACTCCCACGGGCCCGGGGGGCGGTGGAGCAGGGCTGACCGCGCTCTCCGGCCGTGCTGAAAGGGCCCTCAACCTTAGGACACTAAGGCTCGGACAGGGCGGCAATGCCGTCCCTCGCCACGTGGCGAGGGACGCGGTTTCCGATTTTGAGAGGAATGCGTATCGGATTGGGCGCGCCAGCCCCGCCGATATCCTGCGCGAACCGATGCGGGCCCGCGGGATGGGACCGCGCGACCTGCTGCCAGTCTTCGGATCGACAGGGGATCGTCTCCGAAGTCCTGAGGGGCAAACGCGGGATCAGCAAAGAGCGGGCGAAAACCATGGCGCAGATGTTTTGCGTTTCCGCGGATCTCTTCATTTAGCGGAAAATGGGTTAGTCGAAAACCGCGCGCGCTCGTTCCCCCCAAAGCCGGCTGCGCTTTTCTCTTATCATAAAGGCGTGCCCGTGAAATTCCTGCCGATAACTGCCGGCGAGATCGACCGTGTCCTCGCCATGATGGCGAAGTTGTACGCTCAAAGTAGCAGCGCCTTCGAAGCCGGCCGCGCACGGCGGGCCATGGAAAGATTGCTGGCGGAGCCGGAGTTCGGCGGCGTCTGGACGATCGACTGGGAGGGCGCCACCGCGGGCTACCTGGTGCTGGTGCTGGGATACAGCCTGGAATTCGGCGGGCGGTTCGGGTTGCTGGATGAGATATTTGTAGAAGAGGAGTGGCGTGGGAAAGGGATGGGGACGGAAGCTCTGGCCTTCGCCGATGACGAGTGCCGGGCGCGGGGATGGCATGCGCTACGCCTCGAGGTCGGCGAGCGAAACCTGCGAGCCATCGCCTTGTACCGCTGGTCCGGGTTCCAGATGCACGACCGTTACCTCATGACAAAGTGGATCTCATGCTGATCGATATCGCCAAGTTGCCGACGGCTGAAAACTCGGCCATTCGGCTTCACCCCGAAGACAACATCGCGGTGGCGCGCGTGCCCATCGCGGCGGGCACCGAACTGCGCGTGGGAGGGATCAGCGTGGTGGCGCGCGACGCCATCCCCGCGGGCCACAAGATCGCGCTCGGCGCCATCCCGGCAGGAGGGTTGGTGGAGCGGTACGGGCAGGCCATCGGGCGGGCCACCATGGCCATCGAACCGGGCGAACACGTCCACACCCATAACCTGGGGTTCGAAGAGCCGAAGCTCGCATACGAGTTTCCGGCGGCGGAAATCCCGCTGCCTGAGCGCCGGGAAACGCCCGCCTTTCTGGGCTATGTCCGCGAGGATGGCCGAGTGGGCACGCGCAACTATATCGCCGTGGTGGCGGCCAGCAATTGCGCGGCGCACACGGCCGAGCAGATCGCGCACAGCTACCTGGGCGAAACGCTGCCGCCCAACGTGGATGGCGTGGTGGCCTTTCCGCATGGCGAGGGGTGCGGGCATGCGTTCGGTCCCGATGTGGACCAGTTGCGGCGCACGCTGGGCGGCGTGCTGGTGCATCCCAACGTTTCCGCCGCGGTGATTCTGGGGCTGGGATGCGAGGTGAACCAGATCGACCATTACCTGGGGCCCGAACGCGGGGGAACTGCGCCGCTCGGCCGGCGCCTCGCGGGGTTGACGCTGCAATCGAGCGGGGGCACGCGCGGAGCCATCGAAGCGGCGCGCCGGGAGATCGCGCGCTTCCTCGAGCAGGCGGCGGAGGAGCGCCGCACGCCCGCGCCGGCGTCGAAGATTGTGCTGGGGCTGAACTGCGGCGGGTCGGACTCGTTCTCCGGCATCACCGCCAACCCCGCGCTGGGTTATTGCTCGGACCTGCTGGCGGCCCTCGGCGGCACGCCGGTGCTGGCCGAGACCACCGAGATCATGGGCGCCGAACACCTGCTGGTGCGGCGGGCGCGCAACCGGCCGGTGGCGGAAAAGCTGCTGCAATGCATCCGCGATTACCAGCGCTACCTGAGCCGCTTCGAGGGGAGCTTCGACGACAATCCGAGCCCCGGCAACAAGGCCGGCGGATTGAGCAACATCGTGGAGAAATCGCTCGGCGCGGTGGCCAAAGGCGGGACCTCGCCGCTGATGGCGGTCTACCGTTACGCCGAGCGCATCGCATCGCCGGGCTTCGCTTTCATGGACACGCCGGGGTACGACCCCGTCTCGCTGGCCGGCCTGGCGGCGGGCGGAGCGAACCTGATCGCGTTCACCACGGGGCGCGGCAGCGCCATCGGATTCCCGACCGTCCCGGTGATCAAGATCGCGAGCAACAGCGCCACTTACAACCGTATGCGCGACAACATGGACGTCAACGCCGGGCGCATCGCCGATGGTGACGCCACCGTCCGGCAGGTGGGCCGGGAGATCTTCGACCTCATGCTGGAGGCCGCTTCGGGCCGCAGGACCTGCGCCGAACAGATGGGCCACCAGGAGTTCGTGCCCTGGCGGATCGGGCCGGTGATGTAGGGATGGCTTCGTCTACAATAAAAATAATGTTCAAACAGTTCCTTGCCTACGTGGTGGCCGCACTCCTGCTGGTGGCGGCTGGCGCCGCCCAAAGCGACAAGAAATCCAGCGATAAGAAATCGGCCTACAACAAGGCCGAGCTGGAAACCTATATCCGCCATCTGTGGGTGATTCCGACCGCGATCGGCGTGTCCGTCGGCGATCCCCAGCCGTCGGAGTTGCCGGGCTTCCAGGAAGTGCACGTGAAGCTCACCCAGGGAGAGGCCTCGCAGGAGCTTCTGTTGTACGTCACTAAAGACGGCGGCAAGATTGTGCAGGGCAACGTCTACGACTTCAACTTCAATCCGTTCAAGAAGGACCTGGACAAGCTGCAGACGGCGTTCCAGCCGAGCCTGGGTACCGCGGGCGCGACCGTGGTGATTGTGCTGTACAGCGATTTCCAGTGTCCCTTCTGCAAGACGGAAGCCCAGATGCTGCGTAAGAACCTGGTGGCTAACTACCCGACCCAGGTGCGGCTGTACTTCATCGATTTCCCGCTGGTACAGTTGCATCCGTGGGCCAAGGCGGCGGCCATCGCCGGCCGCTGCGTGTTCCACCAGGATCCCGCGTCCTTCTGGGACTACTACGACTTTGTTTATGGGCACCAGGAAACCATCACGGCCGACAACCTGAAGTCGACTGTCACCGGCTGGTCCAAGGACCGCAAGGACATCGACAACGTGCAACTGGGCCAGTGCATCGACACTAAGGACACCGAGAAGGAAGTGGATGCCGAGATGGCCAAAGGCAAGCTGCTGCAGGTGGATGGGACGCCCACCATGTTTGTGAACGGGCGCCGGATTGTGAACTCCATCGAATGGCCGAACCTGAAGGCGACTATCGACAACGAAATCGAATATCAGAAGGTTGCCAAGAATGCCGGCGAAGATTGCGGATGCGAGCAGAAGCTGGATGTCCCCGGCCTGCCGCAGCCGGGAGCCTCGCCCGTAAGGAAACAGTAGCAGTAGCAGCAGCAGTAGCAGCAGTGGTGGGGCGGACCCCCTGGTCCGCGCGGGACGCCCCCGTCCCGCTGCCGACACCTTCCGAGAAGCTGATGTTGCGGCTGAGGCAGCCGGACGTGGGCGTCCGGCGGGCCCAGAGGGCACCCCCCAGGGGTCCGCCCCACTGTCTCTGTCTCTCTGTGGGGCTTGGGTTGCGGTCTTGGGTTGTGGTCTTGGGTTGCAGGCTTAGGTTGCAGCTTGGGGTGCAGGCTTGGGGTGCAGGCTTGGGGTGCAGGCTTGGGTTGCAGGCTTGGGTTGCAGGCTTGGGTTGCGGTCTTGGGCTGCTGTCTTGTGTTGGGGGAAAGGAAGTAGGGTGCAAATGACAGCATGGAAGCGGGGCCTCGCGCCCTTTTTGTGTTTGGCGTCGTGGGCGTACTCGGCCGATGCCAGGATCGATCCGAACCTATACCTTGACGACGTGAAGTATCTGGCGTCGCCGGAGCTGAAGGGACGCGCCACAGGCAGCCCCGAACTGGAGACGGCGGCCGCTTTCATCGCCGGGAAATTCCGCGAGTTCGGGTTGAAGCCGGTTCCCGGCCGGAGCTATCTGCAGGATTTCCCGGTCACCACCAGCGCCCAGCTCGGCGCCGCGAACCGCTTCGGCTTCACGGAAAACGGCCAATCCACGGTGCTCGAATGCGCGCGCGATTTCGTGCCGTTCAACTTCTCCTCGTCCACCAAGGCCGCCGGGACGGTGGTGTTCGCGGGCTACGGCATCACCGCGCCGGAGTACCACTACGACGATTACGCCGGGCTCGACGTCAAAGGCAAGCTGGTGGTGGTGCTGCGCCATGAACCGCAGGAAAACGACGAGAAAAGCGTGTTCGACGGAAAGAGGTTGACGGCGCACGCCCAGTTCGTCAACAAGGCCGCCAACGCCAAGATGCACGGCGCCGCGGGCCTGATCCTGATCGACGACCGCGCCAACCACCCCTCCCAGCCGTGGGAGCTGGTGAAGTTCGGCAGCACCGAAGGGCCGCT
>Ga0265316_10006137_pt1 | contig 11527 bp, 9 predicted proteins | sample 4522metaG_FD_202092 | JGI IMG/M metagenome (GOLD analysis project Ga0265316, IMG submission 202092) | Rhizosphere microbial communities from Carex aquatilis grown in University of Washington, Seatle, WA, United States - 4-5-22 metaG | ecosystem: Host-associated > Plants > Roots > Rhizosphere >...
TGACATAAAAAACTAATATTTTTAAAGCAATTACAGGTGTCTCTATTAAAGAAGTGATTCTGCAATTAATAAAGCTAAAAATTAAATTTGTGCCATAGATTCAAACAAAATTTCACTAAAATTGAAAGGTTGGTTGAGATTAAACCTTTTCATCAATTCCACACTGTCTAATTCTTTAGAAAGCATTTTTATTGAATCATCCGGAACTTTGTATAAGTCAAGTACCAACAGCCCGTCAAGGGCATCGTTAAACTTTGGATCAATATTAAAGCCAATTATTTTTCCGTTCAATTCAAGGTACTTTTTTAGCAATACAGGCAACCTGTAATGATTGGGATCCATGCTTTTAATAACAGAATCAAGGTCCTTAAGATTTTTGATATTTTCGGTTAATATATATGCATCAATTCCAAGACCTGGAACACGAAATTTTTTCCTCGGTCTTATAAATTGTGCCAGGTAACCATTAAAATGGTTTTCCTCAATATATTTTACTATTAATGATTTCAAAACCTTCGAATAACGGTTACTGATACTGACAGGACCTATGAGATATCGGTATTCCGGATTCCTGATAAGAAATTGCAATATCCCTTTCCAGAGCAAAAATAATGACAAAGGATTTTGCTGATATTCCTTTCTTACAAAAGAACGGCCGAGCTCCAAAGAGTCGCTTAAAATTGTCTTAAAATCTTTTTGTATTTTAAAAAGGCTGTTAATATAAAATCCTTTTTTCCCATATTGATGTATAATCTCATTTCCCATGCCGATCCTGTATGCCCCAACAATTGCTTTAGCACTGTTGTCCCAAATAAACAAATGGTAATAATATAAATCGTATTCGTCTAAATCGGATTTCTTGTTTGTGCCTTCTCCTATTTCACGAAAAGTTATTTCACGTAAACGGCCCAACTCATAAATAACATTTGGAATTGCTGATGAAGGCGCATAATACACAGAGAAATAATTTTGTTTGAACAAAAGGTTCTCATCCGGAAGGTTCTCCACCTCCTTACTTAAAATTTCAACATTTAGAGGAGGAACAATTTTTTCAGGTTTCACCGGGAAACTTAATCCGGGTTGGAAAAACTTCTTTATCTCTAAGGCAGAATTGAGCAAATTAGTTTTAACCCTTAAAAAACGACCGAATCTTTCGATATTCTCATATTCCGATTGTTCTTTTACCGATATAAAGTGCCCGGTTTTAATTTTGATTAGTTTATTTTTTTTATTCATAAGTTCTGATGGTATTTTTGCGGTTCTGAGTATTGGATGTATAAATCCAAGTGAATGAAACAAAATGCTGTTCGAACCGGTAAAAAATACCGGAAGAACAGGAACAGATGCTTTTTTAATAAGTTTTAAAGCCGGTGTCATCCATTTTCTGTCACATATTTCATTTTTTACAGGATTATAAGAAGATACTTCACCTGCGGGGAATATCAACAATGAACCGCCTTCGTTAAGATGCCCTATGGCTGCTTTCATTGATGGAACATTCATTTTTTTGCTATCAGCAAGTTCAAACGAATCTATCGGGATTACATATTCTTTGAGTTGGTCTATCCTGTGAAGCAAAAAATTTCCAAGTACTTTAAAATCTTTCCTTATTTTTAGAAACTCCTTAAGAAGTATAAGTCCTTCTAAACCTCCAAAAGGATGATTTGAAATAACAATAAATGCACCTTTTTCAGGGATATTATTTAATGACTCCGGTTCCATTTCATATTTCGCACCCAGGTTTGATAACACTGCTACAATAAATTCATAACCTGATTTATCAGAAAGCTTATGATACATATCGTTCAGTTTGTTGTATCCAAAAGCTGCCATAAATAATTCGGAAGCACTCTTCGTGATTATATTGTTCTGATTAGTCAGGTTCATGATATCTTCAGCAGAAATTAGTTTGAACTGACCTGCATGATTGTTATTCATCGAAAATTTAATAAAATCAAAATTATAGTCGTTGGGTTTTTTAATTATGCAGATAAAATGACAAGAGCATTTTTTAAAAGTAAGCTTCAGTATATTGAGGCTTTCTTGATTTAGTCGTCAGGCATTTCTTAATCTCATTTATCGTAGATTCTTTTTGAAGAGGATCAAATAAAAAACCGTTGCAACCTACGTCAATTAATTTTTGTTTATCTTCCTCAGGAAATTCAGAAGAATGAACTATAACCGGTAAGTCTGGTTTGAGTATCTTTATTTTTTGAGCAACAAAAAAACAGTCGACCGAAAGCAAATTCATTAAAACTAGATCGAAAGCTTTCAAAGTCATCCTAAGTGCCTCCAGACTTCGCTGAACCCTGAAATATTTAATGCCTGTGTGAGAAAATATCCGTTCAGATAAATAATAATTCCGATCGTTATGTTCAACTATAAGAATCTTCTTTCCCACTATATTAAAATCTATATTTAAATTGTTTTTCATCGCTGTTGTTTTAATTTATATTTTTTAATCAGACTTCGACTCCGTTCGGTCTGATATCCGAAATCATATCGAGCATAGTCGAGATACGTGCTTTCATATTCTGTTTAATGTAATTTGATTCATAATTAAATACACAAAACTTAAGGGCGCCTTAATTAATATTAACTTTTTGCTCCAAAACTTTGTTATCAGAATATTCAATGGTACTGATTTTCTCATTTTGAATTGTAAAATAAAATGTTGATCCAATACCCGGTTCTGAATTCAACCAAATTCTTCCTCCTAAAAGTTTGACCAAACTCTTCGTAATAGCCAGCCCTATTCCTTTGCCGCCGAATAATTTACTTTCAGATTGTTCAATGTTGTAATTGCGATCAAAAATAAGATTCTGGGACTGTTTTGGAATTCCAATTCCAGTGTCTCTGACATAGAACTGCAGTACTGAACCCAAATCGGAATATCCAAATTCGATGTGCCCCTTTTGTGTGTATTGAAGAGAATTACTTATTAATTTATTTAATATTTGTCTCAGTCTTAAAGGATCTGATTTTATAATAAAAGGTTTATTATTAAAATCAGGTTGAAGCCTAAACTCGATATTATTTTTCTTCTTACTATTTCTTAGCTGAATAAAATAAGAAAACATATCGGTTATTAATGCATTTAAATCGAAATGGGATTTATTAATATTCAACTCGCCAGCTTCTATCTTTGCCAAATCGATAACATCGTCAATTATTTTTAGAAGGTGCTCGCTGCAGGAGATAATTTCATATACAAAATCTTCTTTTATTTTGTTTGACTTGTCTGAAATGGCCAGTAAATTGGAATAACCCAGAATAGCATTCATTGAAGGCCGGATTTCATTTGAAATATTTGCTAAAAAAATTGTCTTAAGATTATTCATTTCTTCAGCTCTTGTTTTTGCTTCCTGTAATTCAACGATATATTTCATTCTTTCACTATTATTTGTGATGATGCCTCTAATTCCTTTTATCTTATTGTTTTGGTCCACATTGCTCGAATACAATGATACCGGAATTAAAGTGCCGTCCTTACAAACACATAGCAAATCGGCTTCAAAAAAAGCAGTTTCATTAAATATATTCTCTATAGAATCAGTAATTATTATATCAAGAATTGATAATTCTTTTTCATGTATCTCTGACATTTCATAGCCGAAAGTCTCAATAAATTTTTTATTAACATAAACCAATTTGCCATTTTCGTCAGTTTCGAAAATACTCTGCGGTAGAATTTCAGTTAATTCGGTTTGATTTGACTCTAAAATTTTTAGTTTCCTTTCAGCTTCAATTAAAGCTGTATCTTTTGTTTTAACTACTTCAAACAACTGGTATAATTCAGTGTAAACTTCTTTAAAATCTTTATGTTCTTTGGCCAACTTTGAAAGTTCGGTAGGAAACCAATTGCCTTCTCTTACAAGCTTCATATAAGCAATGAAATCCTCAAATGGTTTTATAATAAATTTTGAGAATAAACTAATGCAGAAAATTGCAGTTACCGAAATAGTGGCAAAAAGAACCAACCCGGCTAATAAATAATGGCTTTGAATGATACTTTCATTATAGTAATATTCAAATTTTAAAAACGCCCATACAATTGCAAATACAATTGCAAAACATAAAGTAAACCATACAAACAAAATTTTTCTGATACTTTTCATTTTGCTTTTAACTTGATTTGGGAAACAAATATATGCTGCCAATAATAACCAATGTTAAAAGTATTGTTAAGAAAACATGAATTCTTTTTCGGATACGTTTTTATGTTAATATTCTATAAATCCACTGCATTTTGCAAATAAGTCACTCATAATATTTAAATTTACTTTTCTCCGGTACAATATTTAATGCCAATTAAGAGTTGGAATTTGGATAACTGAGCATTAATTGCCACGGTCTTTAGACCGTGGTTAAAGTAATTATAGCAATAGCGCTGGAGTAGAATTTTAAATAGAAGAAATAAACAAATTCCAGCGCAATGCTGGATCTTTAGCTAAAAAGTTCAATTGCGCGCCAAATACTGATATTACCTTGATTTAGTTCCAGAGTGGCGCGCTTTTATTTTTAGTATTTTCCAGACCACGGCCTAAAGGCCGTGGCAATTGAAATTGATTTGACATGCTAATTTTTTTCAACTCTTAATTCGCATTTTTAATAAAAAGTAAACCTCATACCTTTATATATATGAGTAATTTCTTTCCTAATTAATCTTCTTAACTTTAACTTAACATAATCATAATATGCAGTTCATAATCATAGGATTTCTTTGCATTTAAATATTGAATTTAATATTCAGTTAATATTTAAAACTTATTTTATTATGAGAAAAAAAGTACAATTAACCTTACTGGTTCCTATTTTAAGTTTCGCGTCTTTATTAAACGCGCAGGAAAATCCAAATTCACCAACCGATACAATTTATCCGCTGGTAGAAAAACTTCAATCAGATGCCGGTCTTTGGAGCCGTCTGAAAATTTCAGGATACGTGCAATCCCAATGGCAAAAAGCCGATACTATTGGTTCACCGGCAAAGTATTCAGGTGGTAATTTTAGTGGACTTGATAATCGTTTCCAGGTTCGCCGTGGAAGACTCAAAGTGAATTATGTAAACGATTTATCAGAATATGTTCTTCAGATTGATGTAACTGAAAAAGCTGTCGCAATTAAAGATGCTTATGCATCCTTTACTGACAGATGGTTAAAAACATTTACCTTAACAGGTGGAGCATTTAACCGTCCTTTTGGTTATGAAGTTAGCTATTCTTCTGCCAGTCTTGAATCTCCCGAGCGTGCCAGAATCGAACAGGCACTTTTCCCAAATGAAGAAGATCTTGGCGCTCAGTTAGCAATCCAGGCTCCTTCTACATCACCTTTCAACTTTATTAAGCTTCAGGGTGGACTATTTACAGGCAACGGCTTAAACCCCGAAACCGATAAATACAAAGATTTAATAGGACAGGTTATTCTGAAAAAAACATTGATGAATGAAAACCTGTTGCTCAGCGGCGGAGCTTCATATTACAATGGCGGTTTTGCTGCAATGTCTCCAGATGGGAAGATTAACGCAGTGTCCAGTGGGAAACCGGTATACGCTTATTATTATCATTGGAAAAATGCAGCCATGTCTAAAGATTCACTTGTAGCTGGTGGTAAATTAAAACGGGAATATGTAGGTTTCGATTTACAGGCCACTTTACATTCAGGTATTGGAATAACAACCTTACGTGGAGAATATATAACGGGCACTCAACCTGGTACTGCTTCAAATAATTTCAGTCCCACAAATGATCAGCCGGTTGTAGGTGCCGTTACAAATATTCCTGATTTAGTAAAAAATATTAAGGGAGATACTATTCAGGTTCCTACAACAACCACCACTAAAACAGGTGTAATACCGTCTTCATCTAATTATTACAGCCGTTCATTTAACGGCGGTTACATTACTTTTATCCAAAATATTTTACAAACCAAGCATGAAATTGTTGTAAAATATGATTGGTACGATCCTAATACCAACGTATCTGGTAATCAAATTGGTGCAGGTAGCACTTATGTTAAAAACAAACTCACCAATCCTTCAAATACCGGCCTGGCAGATATTAAATATTCAACAATTGGTATTGGCTGGATTTACCATTGGAACAGCAATGTTAAGATTACTCTTTACTACGAAATGGTAACGAATGAAACTACGAATGCTGCCGGATTAAATGCTTCTTTAGGAACTACCGGTGTAACTGCTTTGAACAAAGATCAGAAGGACAATGTTCTTACATTAAGAGTTCAGTATAAATTTTAAATTTCAGGCGCTTCCGCTCTTCATTGTTTTAAACCGGGTAATTAATTTAGCTCATTTCATTACCAAAATTACCCGGTTTAACTTAAAAAGTTAAAAATATCATATATGCGCCTTACCTTAATATTGGTTTTATAAGAAATTCATATTACAAAAGTTACTTTACTTAAAAAAATAAATAATTATGAAAAGAATATCAATTTTATTGGCAATCATAACTTTAGCTTGTGCTTTTGTTATGCAAACCGCGAAAGTAGTTTGTAAGATAAAAGGTAGCGATACCTGTTTACCGCTTTCACAAAAATTTGCCGAATCGTTTATGAAGAAGAACCCCGGATCGTCTATCACAGTAATTGGCGGTGGGTCAGGCGTTGGATTCTCAGCACTTATCAGTGGTACTACTGATATTGCCCAGGCTTCCCGCAGCATGAAAATGGACGAAAAAATGAAAATGAAAGATGCCGGTAAAGCATTCAAGGAAACAATAATTGCTTATGATGCGTTGTCTGTTATCGTAAACCCGGCTAACAAAATCAATCAGCTTACCCGCGAACAATTGGAAGGCATTTTTACCGGTGCCATAACAAATTGGAAAGATCTTGGCGGCAGCGATATGAAAATTATAGTTTACAGTCGTGAATCAAGCTCAGGAACATTCGAATTTTTCAAAGAACATGTAATGCACAAAAAAAATTATGCAACATCAGTACTTCTGATGCCTGCAACCGGAGCAATCGTCCAATCTGTCAGCCAGACTGAAGGTGCAATTGGTTATGTAGGATTGGCCTATGTTGAAAAATCAGTTAAAGCAATTAAGGTGTCTTACGACCAGGGTAAAACTTTTGTTGAACCATCAATAGAAACGGCTAAAAATAAAACGTACCCCGTTACCCGTCCTTTGTTTTATTATTACCTTAATTCAACTGAAGCGTCAGTTAAACCTTATATAGATTTTATTCTTTCACCAGAGGGCCAGGACATAGTTCTTAAAGAAGGTTATGTTCCATTAAAATAAAATATTGATTTGTGATTAGTGTAGTTAGTTTATAGTTTAGAAAACCTGTCAGCGTCATTTAGACCTGACAGTGTTTTCTTTAGTCAGATAAGAAATTAACGTGAAACGTTTCAGGAAACAAATAGAGAAAATTTTTGAGGGCATTTTTTTTGCCAGCAGTACAGTAACTACGATTACAATAGTTTTTATTATCTTTTTTTTATTCAAGGAAGGTCTCGGAATTTTTAATTCATCGCCCCTTGAACCTCATTATGTAATTGCAGTCAACCAGGCCAATCCGGTTAAAAAATTGACATCAAAACAATTAAAAGATATATTCAATGAGCAAATAACTAATTGGAAAATATTGGGTGGTAATAACGACAGTATCATACATTTCACAACTGATGAGGTTTCTAAATATTATACCGAAGAACAACTTGGCAGTAATTTTGAGAACCTGCCAAAAAAGATAGATGAATTTATTTCTTCACATCCGGGAGTTGTTGCTTGTTTCTTAGAATCGTATATCCCAAAAGATTTTAAAGGAAAAATTGTACCGGTTTATAAAATTTCACTAAAAGAATTTTTGCTGGGACGCGAGTGGTACCCGACTTCAGTACCTGTTGCCCAGTTTGGAACTCTTCCACTCGTACTCGGAACGTTGTGGGTAAGCATTGGAGCTATATTTCTGGCATTACCGATTGGTCTGGTCACGGCAATCTACTTAGCTGAAGTGGCCGGAGCCAGATTCAGGGCGTTTCTCAAACCTGTTATTGAATTGCTTGCCGGTATTCCTTCTGTAGTTTATGGATTTTTTGGATTGGTGGTTCTTGTTCCCTTGATTCAAAAAACATTTAATCTTGCCGTTGGAGAAACAGCGCTTGCCGGAAGTATAATTCTGGCAATAATGGCCCTGCCAACTATAATAACAATTTCAGAAGATGCCATTCGTACCACGCCGCAATCCCTCAAAGAAGCAAGCCTGGCATTAGGGGCCACACGTTGGCAAACATTGGTTCGGGTAATTATTCCTTATTCAAAATCGGGAATTACAGCAGCGGTTATACTTGGTATTGGCCGTGCCGTTGGCGAAACCATGGCAGTTTTGATGGTCACGGGCAATGCTGCTGTAATGCCAACTTCTTTTTTGCAACCTGTAAGGACCATTCCTGCCACGATTGCAGCCGAGCTTGGCGAAGCATCTTTTGGCGGCGTACATTTTAAAGCATTGTTTGCACTCGGAATAATTTTGTTCATAATTACTTTCATATTTAACCTGATGGTAGACCTGACAAGATCAAAAAACGTTGGCAACAATAAAAGCAGTTAATACATGATGAACAAAAAGAAAATAAATCAGGCAATAGCATTTAACACTTTCAGGATAGTTAGCCTGTCAGTGGTTGCCGTTTTATTTGTCATTCTTGGATTCATAGTAATCAGAGGGTTTTCAGTGATCAGCTGGAAATTTATTACAGCTATGCCCGAGGAAGGAATGACAAAAGGCGGAATACTTCCCGCGATTGTTGGAACACTTTGTCTGATTGCAGGAAGTATCATATTTGCATTTCCAATTGGAGTTATGTCTGGCATTTATTTGAATGAGTATCTAAAAGATTCCTACTTAAAACGCTTTTTAAGAACAATGACCAATAACCTGGCAGGCATACCTTCTATTGTTTTTGGATTGTTTGGAATGGCATTGTTTGTGAATACTTTAAAATTCGGGGATTCAATAATTGCAGGCTCCCTGACACTTGGACTAATGGTACTACCGGTAATTATCCGTACAACTGAAGAATCATTGAAAGCTGTCGAAAATATACTCCGGGAAGGTAGCTATGCACTTGGTGCCACAAAAATGCAAACTATACGACGGGTAGTGCTGCCTATTGCATTTCCAAATATCATTACAGGCATGATATTATCAATAAGCAGGGTATCCGGGGAAACTGCACCTATTTTATTTACGGTTGCTGCTTACTTTTTACCAAGGTTGCCTCACAGTATTTTCGACCAGGTGATGGCGTTACCATATCATTTGTATGTGCTTACAACAAGCGGTACAAATATTAAGGAATCGAGACCAATGGCTTATGGAACAGCCCTGGTATTAATACTTATTGTTTTAATTGTTAATTTATTAGCCAATTGGATAAGAAACCATTTTAATAAGAAAATAAATTTGAAATAAAGTTTATAATAATACTTGAATATGTCTAACGTTAAAATCGAAGTTAAGGATCTGAATTTATATTATGGGAATTTTCATGCACTGAAAAACATAAACTTTAAGGCTTACCCAAATACTGTCTCTGCATTTATTGGCCCATCGGGCTGCGGGAAATCAACGTTGTTAAGGGTATTCAACCGCATGAACGATTTAATTGATGGAGTAAAAGTGTTTGGAAAGACACACATAGACGGAGAAAATATTTACAAAAAAAATATAGATGTTGATGAACTGAGAAAAAGAATTGGAATGGTTTTTCAGAAACCAAATCCTTTTCCAAAATCAATTTTCGAAAATGTTGCTTATGGGTTACGTGTAAATGGTATTTCTGATAAACATTACATAACTGAACAAGTGGAAAAAACACTAAAAGACGCGGCATTATGGGATGAAGTTAAAGATAATTTGAAAAAATCAGCTCTTGAATTGTCCGGGGGGCAACAACAAAGATTGTGTATTGCAAGAACACTTGCAATTAAACCTTCAATTATTCTAATGGACGAACCTGCTTCTGCACTTGACCCAATTTCAACAGCTAAAATTGAAGATTTGATTTATGAACTGAAAAAAGATTATACCATTGTTATTGTCACTCACAATATGCAGCAGGCAGGCCGTGTAAGCGATTATACTGCATTTTTTTACCTGGGAGAACTTGTTGAATGGAACGAAACGAAGGTTATCTTTACAAGTCCAACTGATGTAAAAACTCAAAATTATGTTACAGGACGGTTTGGATAAAGAAGCCCCCTAATCCCCCGAAGGAGGACTTAATACAGAATTGCAGTTTAAGAAATGTATGACAATATAGAAAAATATAATTTATAGAAATTTAAAGTCGCGCTTTAAGCGGGATTGGGGAGGCATATATGACACACTTAGAAACTGAATTAAAACAACTAAAGTCCGATATTCTTGATATGTGGACATTGGTAATTAACCAACTCTCAAAAGCCAGGGAAGTCTTAGGTAGCTTTGACAAAGAATTGGCATGTGAAGTTGTGGCAGGAGAAAAGCAAGTAGACGCTTTTGAACTTAAAATTAACATGGATTGTGAGAATATACTTGCCTTATTCAATCCGTTGGCTTCTGATTTGCGTTTTGTCCTTGCAGTAATGAGAATGAATTATGATTTGGAACGGGCAGGTGATTATGCCAGGTCTATCGTAAAAACAGTGGTTAGTTCAGGTAAACCTTTTGAAGAAGAAATATTATCAAAAACCCGGGTCCTTGAAATGTTCGATACTGCCATCAATATGCTAACCATTGCACAAGAAGCATTCGAAAGTGAGGATCATAATAAAATACGAAAAGTTTTCACACACGACGGAGCAATTGATAAGTTAAATAAAAATTCAGACGAAATATTGGTTAAAATAATAAAGAATAAATCTTCAGAAATTATTCATTGTTTGAATATGCATTCTACAATAAGAAAAATTGAAAGAGTGGGTGATCAGGCTAAAAACCTGGCAGAAGAAATCGTTTTTTATATTGATGCCAAAGTTTTAAGACATAAAAAGAAGAAAGAAAAACTGGAAGAAATAAAATAATATGTAGAACCAACCTCCAAGCGGTTTCAAACAGCTAGGAGGTTATGAAAATAGACTTAAAAGAGATTCTCATGAACAGCTATGAAATGTTAAGAATAAATGCGATTTTTTAGAACCAACCTTCAAGCGGTTTCAAACCGCTAGAAGGTTATAGGTAACAATACCAAATGAGAATAATTTAAGCTTGTTGCTTTAAATATAACCAATCTAAATTTGTCTTTTAAGTCCCCTTTGGGGATTTAGGGGCCTCCAAATTATGGAAACAAACGAATATAAAATTTTAATTGTCGATGACGAGGATGATATCCTTGAATTTGTCAGTTATAATCTTCGGAAAGAGGGATACCAGGTTTTAACAGCAAACAATGGTCGTGATGCAATTAAAATTGCAAAAGACAAATTACCCCACCTCATCATCCTTGATGTTATGATGCCTGAAGTTGATGGTATTGAAACTTGCCGTGAATTGCGTCAAACTTCATCACTTGATA
>Ga0265316_10006138_pt1 | contig 11527 bp, 5 predicted proteins | sample 4522metaG_FD_202092 | JGI IMG/M metagenome (GOLD analysis project Ga0265316, IMG submission 202092) | Rhizosphere microbial communities from Carex aquatilis grown in University of Washington, Seatle, WA, United States - 4-5-22 metaG | ecosystem: Host-associated > Plants > Roots > Rhizosphere >...
AATGCGTGAAACCGTATGGTCTTGTTCTGGTTGTAAGGGGCAAGCACCAGGAACAGTATGCCCGTAATCAGGCCCAGCACATAGCACAGCGCCGAAGCCGCGTTATCCGTCATCCCCGTGGCAGCCACACCGGGAGTGGCGCCGGGCGGCGGAACGGCCGCACCCATGGGCGTACCACATTTGGCACAAAACTTGCCTTCCACCGGAGCGCCACAACTCGCGCAAAACGCCATAATCGACCTCTTTCTCGACTCTACCGTGAAATCGACCGCAGCAAGCATTATACCTGTTCTTTCGAGCGCGGAAGACCTTATCTGCGGCATTTACCCTTCTGGGGGAAGCCAACCGGGGATCAACCGGTTGACGTTTTCAGGCGAGCGGCACGGCTACGCGCTCAAGCGCGAGATCCTGCGTCGCACAAACGGCAAACTGAATCTCGGCGCGGGAGCCCTCTACGGGTCCATTGCCCGCATGGTGGAACGCGGTCTGGTCGAGGAATCCGAAGCGCGGCCGGACCTTCACCTGGACGACGAACGCCGCCGCTATTACCGCATCACCTCCCTGGGCCGCCGGGTGGCGCAGGCCGAAGCGTCGAGAATGCGCGACGTGGTGCAACTGGCCGAGGACTGCCTGGGGCTGCCGGAGACCGCATGAAGCGCCTCTACCGCATCCTGTTTGAGGATCTATCCGGCGGGCTTCCGCGAAGAGTACGCCCCGGAGCTGGAGCGCCAGTTCTCGGACGAATACCGCGAGGCGAAGGGCTGCGGCGAACGCATCCGCTTAGGTCTGCGGGCGCTGCCGCGTTTACATACGCGACCGGGGCCTGTAATATTTGTTGGGCGCACCGGGCGTGGGAACGTCGCTGGCGACCTGCGCCCCGCTGGCATGCGCCTGGGTCAATGCGCCGGTGAGGGTGATGCCGGAGCCGGAGACCTGTGCACCGGGCGCGTGCGCAGACTTGAGCGGCGCCGCGACGGTGATTGTGGCGCCGGCGCCCGGGCCGCCCCCACGGCCGCCTCTGCCGCCTGTGGCGGCGACAACCGCCGTCTCCTGGTTCGCGCCACTGTCAATGGCGATGGTCTGGCCGGCGGTAAAGCCTGCCCCGCTGGCGACAGGGATAACGGTTGCGCCCACTTTGGTGGCGGCGTCCACGTTGGTGGCGCCTGCCGAGCCAACCGTCGCGATAACGGCGGTCTGGAGGTTCGCGCCCGTATCAATCATAATCGTCTGGCCGGGGGCAAAGTCCGCCACGCTGGCGACTTTGATATTGGTTGCGCCGGCGGCCGAAGCGGCCGACAGCGTGGTGCCGGCCTGCAACAGGAAATCCGTGCAGTTGCTGTCGGTGTCGAAGCCGTCCGGGAAGCGGCCCGCGCTCCTATCGGGCGCGCCGGCAGCCGGGGTGCCCCCTGGGCCCGCCGGCCCGCCGAAGCCACCGCGGCCCGAGCCGGGCGTTGGCGCGCGGCAGCCACTCTCCCCGGATCCCGATGTGGCTTGGTAACCCTCGGAGGCCCATGGGTCGACGAGGCCGCCGTAGTTGAGGCTGTCGACCACCAGGCCGGCCGCGTCGCGCAGCACCATGTTGCCGGCACTGGTGGAGAGGGCGGGGCCACCCAACCACTGGTTGGGCGCCGGCGTCCCTTGGTAGCCCGCGGTGGTGACCTGGGCGTCACGCACAGCCGCGTCGATCGCGTGGTCCTTGGCCAGGGGGCCGTCCACCGTGATGCCGGTGCCGAGCGGCTGGACCGGCTCGTTGCTCGAGTGCGCAAAGGCCATCGCCGGCTTGAAGCCGATCCCCGTTCCCCGAACGCTGAAGGGGATGTTGGCCGCATGGTTGAACTTCAGCGGGGCGGCCAGGTCGAGGCCCGTTCCCTGAGCGACCACAAACTCGCGGTTGACATGCGCCCGGGCGAGGGCCGGCGTAAAGTCAACGGTGAAGGCCGCCGGATTCGAGGCGCCGGGCCCAGAGGGCACCCCGGTGATGGTAACCGTCTCGTGGTTCGCGGGGGTGCCAACGGTCAGCTTGTCGCCCACCGTGAAACCGTTCTGGCCGCGGACTTGGACTTTAATACTCATCGCGCCCGCGCCCGCGTCCGCCGAGAGCGACCCGCGGCTCGACTGCGTGCCGACTTTCGTGACCGTAACGGTCTCGATCCCATGGCCGACGCTGTCGATGTCCAACCTGATCTTGTCACCGGCCGAGATGTTGGCGACGGACGTCACCTTGATGTTGGTCGCGCCGGCGGGCGCGTCCGCCCCCAGGAAGGCTTGCGTGCCCGGCTTGCCGACCGCGGTGACCGTGGCCACCTCGTACCGCTCCGGGCCTCTTGCGACGGCGGGGTAGGTGGCGCCGTAGCCCAGGGCGATCTTCTCGCCGGCCACGAAGCCGGCCACGCTCGTGATAGGCACATTGGTCGCGCCGGCTGGAATCGTGATCACCGGACCGTCGGGGAGGGGTTGCCACAGGGTCGTATTGTTGCCGGCGGCCGTCCCGATGCTTACGATCTTGCGGGTCTCCACGCTGGAGCCGGTGTCGATGCCGATCGAATCGCCGACGTTCATGCCGGTCGTGCTCCTGACGCTGATGGTAGTTTCACCCTTGCGCGCGGGGGCCACCAGCCCGGAGTTGGAGAGGCCGAGCAGGTAGAAGCCGCCAGCAGCGAGCTTCTGCCCGGCCGGGATCTTCACATTCGAGAAGATGGCCTGCTGGGTCTGGTGTTCGGTCAGGGTCCAGTTGGAGATGTCGACTTCCCTGGCGCCGGCGTTGTAGAGTTCGATGAACGAGTCCGTCGAGTTGGCGGGAGAACCGGCGCTAATGCGGAACTCGTTGATCTTGATCGGGCTGACGTTGCGCACCTTCTCGGCCGTTGTCTCGGAATGCTTCCCGCCGCTCGTCTGGTTCGTCCACTGGACGTTGCCAACCAGGTCGCCGTTGAAGGCCGCCGGCCCCGAGGTGACGTTAAAGGTCGCGCTCACGCTCGCGCCCGGCGCGGCCGGGTCAGCGAACGTCGCCGACGTCTTGGTGGTGCCCGAAACGAAGGAGGTCCACTGCCTGGGCACGGAAATGCTCAACTGGACGCCTACCGCGGGCGCCCCCGTGGTATTGGTGAACGTCACGGTGGTGTCCTGCGAGGACCCCGGTGAGAACGTCTGGAGTCCCGGCGGCGTGGCGGTTGCCGGGGTGCCGGGCGGGGTGGGCACCCCGCCCGGCGCCAGGCTCAGCCGCGGCACGTCGTACTTGGCAGCCACCACATTGGCCTGCACCAGTTGGTCGGTGGCATTCGAAGGGAAGGTGCCCGCGGCCGTCATCGCGCCTTCATAGAAGGTGCCCTGGGAGCCGACGCTGTTGTCGCCGCCGTTGCCCAGGAGGATGGCCCCCTGCTTGCGCATCGGGTCGTACGTGATGTCGACGCGCGGCCCGTCGAACATCACCGACAGCGCGCCCCGCTGCGCATCGCCTCCCATGGAGGTCCAGTGGTGCGGTTCGCCCTTGGCCATCGCGGTCACGAAACGCCAGGTGACGTTCGGCAGGTTGGCGCAGAGTTTGGATCCATCCGGGTTGACACAACCGACCAGGTTGTTCTCCTGGTCCGTCATGATCCACGGGCCGGGAGGGTTCCCGTGATACCAGGCGCCGGCGTTGCCGTAGTACGTGGTTTCCATGGTGCCGTTGTCGTCGTCGCGGCTGTCCGTCTCCGCGTTGCCGTAGTCGAAGCAGCAGCCGGAGTTGTAGTGCTGGCCGTTAATCACCCAGTACTGCCCCTCCGCCTGGTCGTCGACTGCTGTGCCCTTCGGGTTGTCATTCCGAATGCCCATGCCTGGCTCGATGAAGACGCCGTAGGCCTTGTGGCCCATGATCGTAATCGGCGCCATGTCGGCGACCGGCACGTTGTTAAACCCACCCATGGCCGGGCCGCTGAATCCGCCGCGGGGCGCCTGGGTGAGGTGATTGTGCTTGGGGGATTGGTCGTAGACGGTGGTGATCCAGCAGTACGTGTTGGCGCAGAACGCGTCCTGCGCGGCCGCGTTGGCGTATCCGCCCGCATCCGGGACCGGCGACGCCACGGGCTGCACCACGCCGATGTCCAAGGTCTTGCCGTCCGACTGGCGCAGAACCTGGTAGAGCGGGCCGCTGTAGGAGGCGTACAGCGCGCGCGTGGTGCTGTGGGCGGCCACGCAGGGGTCGCTCGCGGCGGCGTAGATGTCGCATGGGCCTTTCGGCCTGGGCGGAGCAACATTGGCTCCCGCCCCCGCCTGTCCGGCCATCATCAACGTGACGCCAATCAGCGCGAGTGCCAGTGCCAGCATTAGTACAAGATCGATTCTCGTTTTCATGTTTATCCTATTTGCCTTGCCGGGTCTATTCCGGCATTTGCGCGGCGCAAGTAGCTATAATTGTACACTTGGCGTCTAACCCCCGAAGCCGAACCATGACTACGCCCGCGTCGTTTGAAGACACGCCCATCGCGGCGGTCCGCGCATACTGGAATTCGCGGCCGTGTAATATCCGCCATTCCACCAAGCCGGTGGGAACGCGCGAATACTACGACGAGGTGGAGGCGCGCAAGTACTTCGTGGAGCCGCATATCCCGCGATTTGCCGAATTCGAGCGCTGGAACGGGAAGAAGGTGCTCGAAATCGGGTGCGGCATCGGCACCGACACCATCAACTTCGCGCGCGCCGGGGCGCAGGTGACGGCCGTCGATCTGACGGAACAATCGCTCCAAGTCGCTCGCCAGCGCGCCCGAGTCTTCGGGCTGGAAGACCGCATCCGGTTCATCCAGGCGGACGCCGAAAGGCTCAGCGAAGCCGTCCCCGTGGAGCCTTATGACCTGGTCTACTCATTCGGCGTGATTCACCATACGCCCGATCCCAACCGCGTGCTCGATGAGATCCGCAAGTATGTGACGCCACAGAGCACCGTCAAGATCATGGTCTATAACCGCTGGTCCTGGAAGGTTTTCTGGATTCTGCTGGTTTACGGGAAGGGGCAGTTCTGGAAGCTCGACCGGCTGGTGGCGGAGTACTCGGAAGCGCAGACCGGGTGTCCGGTGACCTATAGCTGTTCGCGCGCCGAAGGCCGCCGTTGGTTTGAGAACCATGGCTTCCGTGTCACCGACGTCATGGTGGATCATATTTTCCCTTACGTCATCGCGGAATATGTGCAGTACCGCTACAAGGTGGTCTGGTATTTCCGCTGGATGCCCAAAACTGTTTTCCGCGCTCTCGAGCGCGCCTTTGGCTGGCACCTTTGCCTGACAGCCAAACTGAGATGATGTCCAGCACCCGTGAACCGTACCTTTCGGTAGTCGTCACGGCCCGGAATGACGACCATGGCGGCAACCTGCTCGGGCGCATGCAGGCTTTCGTGAATGGCTGGATTGCCCAGGCCCGGCGCTACCAGGTTCCCTCCGAGCTGATCGTGGTGGAGTGGAATCCGCCGCCCGACCGGCCACGGCTCCGCGAGGCGTTGCACTGGCCGGAAGACCTGGGCCCGTGCGAAATCCGGTTCATCGAAGTTCCGCCGGAGTTGCACCGGCGCTACGCGCACGCCGAAGCGCTGGCGCTGTACCAGATGATCGCCAAGAATGCCGGCATTCGCAGGGCGCGCGGCCGTTTCGTGCTGGCCACCAACATCGATATTCTGTTCTCCAGCGAGCTGGCGGCTTTCTTCGCGGAACAGCGCCTCGAACCCGGCCACATGTACCGCATGGATCGTCACGACGCCATGAGCGAGGTCCCGGTGGACGCGCCGGTGGAAGAACAGTTGGCCTACTGCCGCACCCACCTGATCCGCCTCAACACCCGCGAGGGCACGTTCAGCGTCTCGCCCGACGGCCGCCCCTTGCCGGGCCCCGGCGATATCGCCTCCATCGATTCCGGAGTCCTATTTGGCAAGGGCTGGCTTCCGGTGGAACGCTACTCCAAGCAGGAGCCTTTTCGTTGGGCCGGCCAGCGCGCCGAACTCCTGCTCGAAGGTGTGCCGGAGCCCGTCTCCGCCTTGTTGGTCGATCTCGAAGCCGGGCCGGGGACGGGCGGCGAGCCGCTGGATCTCGAAGTGGTTGGCGACGGGCACCAGGTTTTGACGCGGGTGACGGTGGCTCGCCGCAGCCGTCTCCGCCTGCCGCTTGCCGCGCCGCTGCCCGCGCGCCTGTTGTTCCGCGTGCACGGCGGCGGCCTACCCACCAGCCGGGACCCGCGCGTGTTGGACTTTCGGGTCTTTCGATTGGAATGGGAGCGGCTGCGGAAGGGGCGGGGCGCCGGCCAGGCCAGCCTGCGGCCCATACGCCGGACGAATCGGGCCATGGGGGCCTGGCTCGCGCTGCAACATGTCATCGACCGGTTGGCCAAGGGCGGGCGCCTGGTCACCCTGACCGTCCCGGTGGCACCGCGCTTGCGGCGCATTCTGAAGCAGTACATCGAATTCGACGGCGTGGTCGGGTGGGTCCGCCACGCGCTGCCCTACCTCGCCCGCCGGCGATCCTTTCAGGCCATCACACCTCCTGGCGCCGATATTTTCCCCAAGGATTCCGGCGTGCTCCCGGGGGCCGGTTGGCGGCCTCCGGACGATTACCGAGGGGAAACGTTCCGCCTTGCCCGCAGCGGCGCTGAAGTGATTGTGTCGCCATCGGCGCCCGACGCGACCGAGTTGGGCCTCGAAGTGGAGCCGTGCGGCGAACCGGCGTTCCCGCTCGATCTGCTGCTGGTCGATTCCACCGGGCAAACCGTGGCGCAACAGCCTCTGGCGGCGCTCAAGTTCGTTCGATTCTCCGTGCCCCGCACCCCCGGCCACACCCAGGTCTTCCGTCTGGAACTGCGCTCCGCCGAGCCAGCGGACATCAAGGTATTTTGGTGCGGCTGGCTGGGCCCCGGGCGCGCTGCCGGCCCTCCACTCTCACAGCCGTGGGGAGCCGGGTGGCATTGGGATGCGGCCAGCGGCGCCATGACCGCACGTGGTCCCGCCGAACTGGTGGTGACGGCCTCCGAGCAAGGGACCGGGCCCCTGTTCATGGATTTGGAAACCGCGGCCCCCGCTCAATTCGAGATTCGCGAGTTCCATGGCCGGCTGCTGGCCGCCTTCACCGCGACAGGCCGCGCGGTGCACCGGTTGGATCTGCCGCTGGCCGCGGGGCGCACGCACGTTCTGGAAATAATTGCGTCTGTCCCCTTTTGCGCGCACCGCTGCGATTGGACGGAAGCCCCGCGGCCCAACGGCCTCCGAGCCGGCGCCCCGGTTCTGCTGCACACCAATGCCTGCGGCGATTTCACCCTCATGGCCCGCCAGCATTGGTTCGATCTGCGCGGATACCCCGAGTTCGACCTGTTTTCGATGAACCTGGATTCGGTCTTGTGCGCCACCGCGCATCACGGCGGAGCGCCCGAAGAGATGCTGGAAGAGCCCATGCGCATTTACCACATCGAGCACGGCACCGGATCGGGCTGGACACCCGAGGGACAAGCCAAGCTATTCGAACGAATCGCCGCCAAGGGACTCTCCTTCGTGGACAATGAGGAAGTCCTGATGTGGACCGCGCAAATGTACCGGCTGAACGCTCCCATGATCTTCAACCACGAGGACTGGGGGCTGGTGGGGTTCGACCTGAAAGAGACCGTACTGCGATGATTTCCGTGATCTTATACGGACGCAACGACGCGCACGGCTACAACCTCCCCAAACGCGCCGCCATCAGTCTGAACTGCATCGCCGAAGTGCTTTCCGACCCCGACGACGAGATTCTGTTCGTCGATTACAACACCCCCGACGACCTGCCCACCTACATCGAAGCGGTCTACGACACGCTGACCGCGGCGGCGAAATCGCGGCTGCGCGTGTTTCGCGCACGGCCGCACCAGATCCCCATCGTCAAGCAGAGCCACCTCTCGGCGCTCGATCCGCAATCCCGGAACATCGCCATCCGGCGGTCGAATCCCAAGAATCGCTGGCTGCTGTTCACCAACTCGGACATGATTTTTCTTCCGCGCGAGGGGGTCGCCGACCTCACCGCCGCCGTTTGCGACCTCCCCGACGGATTGTATATTCTGCCCCGATTCGAGCTGCCCGAGCCGTTGTGGGAGACTTTTCCCCGCAGCGATCCGGCCGCCATCCTGAAAATGTGCCGGCACCTTGGGCCCGCGCTGCACGTGGATGAGATCACGCTGGCGCTGCCGGCCAACCGATTCGATCAGCCGGGCGACTTTCAGCTCGCGCCGCGCCAGGCCATGTGGGCGATCCATGGATTCGAGGAGCGCATGATCCACGGCTGGCACCACGACTCCAACGTGTGCAAGCGCCTGTACCTGTACTACGGCAACCGCACCGAAAGCCTGGCGCACCGCCTCAAGGGTTACCACTGCGATCACGTTCGAGTCGCGTCGCCCATTCATTGGGTCGGCCGGAAGATGGAGAATGACCTTCAGCAATACGTCTTCGGCGTCACGGACCCGATAGCCCATCATCAGGCCGATACCTGGGGTGCGCCGAATGAATTCTTCGAAGAAGTAGACTTCGTGGACAGTCCCGCGGCGCGCTGCATCGAGGCCCTGGAACGAGCCTTGGGCGAGCCGCAACGCGGAGACACGGTCGCCGACAGCAACGAGGTGCGGAATTACATTTCCTACAACGAAAAACATGTGCTCGCGCAGCTCGCCGGCAATTTCACGGTTCTCCAGCGGGACGCGCGCTTTGTCTACGCCGGTAACAATGCGCGCATGTTGGCTCTAGTCGTCCGCTGCATCGCCGAGTTGGGATTCACCAAACCGATGCACTACGTGGCCGACTTGCTGACGGCGGGCGCTGCCCCGGCAATTGCCAAGCCGATCACCTCCGCGAATTTGCCCCCAGGCTGTTCGCTGGAAGAATTCCTGTTGACCAATTTCGACGTGCCGATTTTCGATATGGGCCTCGACCAGACCGGCCTGAACCTGGGCAAGGTCGACCGGGTAACGGACTGGCCGAGAGATCTCCGTTACAGCCTGGGAGCAGTGGCCCGTTTCCTGGTGCGATGCGTCGACCGCGGCGACGCGCTGCGCGGCGACCTTCCGGAGTTTGTCGTCATCAACGCCAATCACCACGTCTTCCGGCGTTTCACCGACCAATTTCTGCTGGCTACCGATACCCCGTTCGCCACGCATGTTCGAAAAGGCCGGCCGAGAGTGGGCGACGACCGTCTCTATCTCTCCGCCAAGTGGAAGTACATCGAAAACGACATGCGTTCGTTCTTCGGGTATGATACCGAGGACGATTCCATTTGGCCCGTGGCCTTGGGTGACACCATCGACTTCACTTCCGCGGGACGGTCCACGCGCTACAAAGACGGCCATTGGGGCCTGATGGATTCTACCGGGACCTGGACCGACGGCTACCGCGCCGCGCTGGTCTTCGCGCCGCCGCCTTCCTGCGAACAGGATCTACTCGCCGTTGTGCGCGTGAATGAGGTCTTCATCGGTCCGGAGGACGACCCCATGCGGGTCGAGGTTTCGCTGGATGGGGAGCCGCTCACCCGCTGGACGCTCTTTTCGCGGTATGAGATTACGGTCTCGAAAGTCATCCTGCCGGCCCGCTTGATGGCCAGTAAGAAAGCTTGCCGGCTGGAGTTCCACGTGGAGAACCCGCAATCCACAGAGCGGGCGGCCAAGGCCCGGGGCGAGCAGGTCATCGGCGAAGATCCGCGTGAGCTAGGCATCAAGATCCAGCGTATTGAATTCGCCTCCAAGGATCGGCTGGGATACAGTCTGAATACGCCGCTGGGTTTCACGGAAAACGGCGAAGGCGCCGATCATGCCGACGAGCGCTGGGGACCTGCCGACAGTTTCGGAGTGTGGACCCTGGGTCCCGACGCCACTCTGACGCTCTTGCCCGCCGAACCCTCCGAGGCTGCGGTGGCCGCCACGTTCACGGTAAACGATATGGCCGTCAATGAAGATAATCCGAAGATGGATGTCGTGGTCTCCGTAAATGGACGCGAGGTGGCCAACTGGATTCTTGGTCCTACTCGCGATACGGGCGAGCACCGCGTCCTGCTGCCCGCCGATGCCTGGCGCGCTGGGGAGCCTCTGACTATTTCGTTCCACATTGCGAGGCCCCGATCGCCCGTCGAATTGGGTTGGTCGACTTGGGACAAGAGGCCGCTCGGTCTTCGCTTGAACCAGATCCGGATCGCGCCAGCCGGGCCCTCGAAGTACCGGCTGGGCGACATCATCGACCTTACCGATGGCGGGAATTCGATTGCCTTTACCGGGGATCGTTTGGGAGTGGAGTGGGCTCTGCCCGAGCCGTACGGCTCCTGGACCCTGGGAACTCAGGCCTCCCTGAAAGTGGAGGTGGGGCAGGCGGTTCCGCCTGCCTCCATCCCGGCCTCCTTCGTCATCTCCGATTGCATGGTCTCTGGACGCGCTCCGAAACTGCCCGTACTGGTGAAGGCCAACGGCCGCGTGGTGGCCGAGTGGACGCTGGACGACCGCAAGGTGCACACCCGTTCCATCAACCTGCCGCCGGAAGTATTCGCCGGCGATCCGGAACTTACTTTGACCTTTGAGATTCCCGCGCCGCACTCGCCGGCCTCCTTCGGTTGGAATAGCGACGAACGGCCGCTGGGATTGCGGTTGGCTCGCGCGGTGATCGGCCGCAGCGACATCGAAATCCCGGTATTCGAGAAACTGCCGGTGCGCCGCAGTATGTTCCGGCGGATCCTCGGGCTGCCGCAATTTGCCGTTCACGTCGCCCGCATCCTTGTTAAGAGGTATCTCCGATGACCGGCCCTCTGGCGGGTTTGCGGATCGTCGCCACGCTGCCCCCGCACGGCTGGTTCGGCGGCGTCGATTATAACTTCGCCGTCGAAATGGCCGATGAGTTGCGCACGCTGGGCGCCGCGGTGTTCGATCTGGACGTGGCCGCCTTCACCAGCGGCAACGATGTTTACATTCACGATGCCATCGCGGCGCTGAAGACCTTTTGTCCCGACGTGGCCATCTCTCTGCCCAACGCTTTGTACGCCCTCATCTGCGGCATTAAGGGCCAGAACGTTTTCAAGGATATTCTCCAGATTCCCACGCTGATGTTGTGGGACCACGGACTGCTGCAACTCCCCCGGCAGATTCTGAGCCACTGGCCCAACACCCCGGGGGAGGCCATGGGCGGTTGTGTCCGCCGGCTCCGGAAAGCCCTCAATCATTCGCTCTATCTGCACTATTCGCCCGACCGTGGGCATATCGCCGCGTTAGACAAGCTGGGAGTCATCGAGAGTAGCAAGGTCCGCTTTTTCCTTCAGCCGGCGTATCCGAATTTCGTGCGCCACAGTTACCGCACGGCGCCGCCCACCGCGTTTCACACGCGCCTGTCCTTCGCCGGCAATGTCTATCTGCAAGCCGCGCGGGATTTGCCGTTTCGCAAGCAGCCGGTGCTGGCGGGCATCGAGTCGCGGGTGCTGGCCGCGAAGAAGAGCCGGCTCACGGAGTGCCTTTGGGACCTCATCATGGCCGAGATCGACGCGCTCGATAAGCCGGCCCGCAAGGAATTCCGCCTGGATACGAA
>Ga0265316_10006139_pt1 | contig 11527 bp, 7 predicted proteins | sample 4522metaG_FD_202092 | JGI IMG/M metagenome (GOLD analysis project Ga0265316, IMG submission 202092) | Rhizosphere microbial communities from Carex aquatilis grown in University of Washington, Seatle, WA, United States - 4-5-22 metaG | ecosystem: Host-associated > Plants > Roots > Rhizosphere >...
GCACCCGCCGGCCACCGTCACTGACACGCCGCCGGTGCCGCCCGCCGCCGCCACAGCCGCAATAGTGGGAGAGATGCTGTAGGTGCAAATACCGGACTGGGTGATGGTGAACGTCAGCCCGGCGATGGTGATGGTTCCCGTACGCGGGCTGGTGCCGGTGTAGGGGGCGACGGTGTATTTGACCACCCCGCTGTCGATGTCTGCGGCGCTGGAGGTGATGGTAATCCAGCTCGCATTGGACGTCACCGTGTAGGGGCATCCGACCGAGGTCGTCAGGTTCACGTAGTTTGAAGTTCCGGCCGCGGGCGCCGTGGCCGAATTCAAGCTGATCACGTAACTGCACGCCGACATTCCGCTTTGGGTAATGTAATACGTCTGGCCGCCGACCGTGATGGTCCCCAGCCGCTGATTCTGGCCGCTGTTGGTATCCAGTTTGTAGAAGATGATAGTGGTGCCCGTGCCGGACGTGGCGGAGGTGATGGTGATCCAGCTCGCGTTGCTCACCGCCGTCCAGGGGCAGCCGTTTTGGGTGGAAATCGCCAGCGTGCCGGTGGTAGAGGCCGGCATCGCGGTGGTGGCCGGCGATTCCAGTTGGTAGGTGCATCCGCCGCCACCGCCACCGCCACCGCCTGCGCCGGATGCGCCGATGGTGAGCTGGAGGACGTTGTCCATGTCGCCGCCGGCGCTTAGGTTGGTGCTGACGCGATTGGCGTTGGCGATTCCGCTGCTCGCCAGTGAGAGGTTGGTCGAGCCGGACAGGCGCGTCCAGTTGCCCGCAGTGGAAAGCGAGGCCGGCGCGAAGATGGCCTGGTCCTGGCCGCCGCCGCTCCACTGCACGGTGAGCCGCACCGCCGTGCCGAAAGACGCCGACGTCGGCTCGGCGTAGAGGTAGTACGTCCCTGCCGGGATGTTGACGGATTTATCGGAGGCGTTGAGCAAGGGGCTGGTGACGCTGGGCGCCGAAACTCCCAGCACCCAGTGCCAACTGGTGGACAGGGTGTCCCAGACCTGCTGGTTGCCCGAGAACGTCCCCGACGCGTATGCGCCGCCTTCGAGGGTGATACCGGTGGCGTTCGCGCCACTACCGCCGCCGCCTCCACCGCCGCTGCCGGTTCCGGCTGTCACGCGCACATTGTCCAGCGCCGGTCCGAAAAGGCTGCTCGACCCATCGAGGCTGTCGAACTCCAACGTGGTGCTGGAACTGTTGGCGGTGAAGGTCCACGTTTTGGTGGCCCATCCCATGCTGTTAGCGCTGTGGCCGGTGATGTCGAAGGAGAAATTGGCCGACTGGCCCGCGGCCTGAACCCGCATTTGCTTGACCGACGGTCCTCCACCGGGATTGCCCGCCATGTCGAACGTGACGGTGTATGTGGCACCGGCCGTGGTGGCAAACGTCTGGGCGATGCCGCCGGCCCCCGGGGTGCCATCCAAATCCAGGCAAAAGGCTCCATCCGAACACGTGAAGTAGCTATGGATGTAGTCCACATTGATCCCGGCGACGACGTGCCAGCCGGTGATGGCCGATCCGGTCGCGCCGAGTATGTCGTTCCCGCCGGGCTGCTCGAAGCTGCCGTTGACCAGCAGATTCCCGCTGGTGCCGCCCCCGCCACCGCCGCTGGTCCCCGACTGGGTGAGCGTAAACGCCAGACCCGCAATGGTCAGCGTGGCTGTGCGTGCGGAAGTGCCCGTGTTGGCAGCAACCGAATACTGGACCGTGCCGTTGCCGCTGCCCGATGCGCCGGACGCGATGCTGGCCCAACTGTCGCTGCTGTTGGCGGTCCACGTGCACCCGTTCCCGTCAGTTACGCTAACCGATCCGCTGCCCCCGCTGGCGGCGATGGTCTGCGAAGTGGGGCTGATGGAGGCGGTGCAGGCGCCGCCGCCACCGCTTCCCGATCCCAGGGTGACGGTGGCGCGTATGGCCAGGTTCCCCGCAAGGCCCGCGGCGTCCAGCAGGCCAAACGTAACGCCATCGCTCGAGTAATAGGAGCGCTGTTGCGATGGCGAGGATGTATCCACGTCCGCCGGATAGATCCCGGGAGGGTTATCCACCTCAAACCCCACCAGGAAATCGCTCGAGGCGATGGTCGTCGAACTCACGGTGTAAGTGCTGAAACTGCCCAAAGCCGTGACCGTGGCGGGGAGGGTGTTGAAGCTCCCGCCGGAGAGGGTATTGCCGCCGCCCGAGGCAGCCGCCCAGACCACCGTGATGGGGTTATTCAACGGAAGGCCGTTGGAACGGTTGCCGAAGTAGATCTGGACGTTTTTGAGCGTCGCCGGATAGCTGGGCGGGGTCAGGCGGTTCACGAAGTAGATGTGGGGGAGGCCCTGGTTGAAGCCCAGAGTGCGGGCGAATGTTCCCCCGTCCACCGCCAAGACGACGTCGGTCCCGGTGCTGCCTACTTGCGCAACCGTGAACGTATAGCCGGCTATGGTGATGGTTCCGGTGCGCGAGCTGGAACTGGCATTGGCGGCGACGCTGTACGCCACCGTCCCGTTGCCGGAGCCGATTGCTCCGGAAGTGACCGTGAGCCAGCTTGTGTTGTTGCTGACGGCGGTCCAGGTGCAGCCGGACTCGGCGGACACCGACACGGTACCGGGGGTTCCGCCCGCCGGCGCCGAGGCCCATGGCACCCCGATCATGTAGTTACAGGTCGGGTTGGACCCGAACTGCTGGATGCTAAACGCCTGCCCCATGACGGTGATGGCCCCGGTGCGCGCGGTGGTATCGGGGTTGGTGGCGACGTTGTAGTAGAACATACCGTTGCCGGAGCCCGAACCTCCCGAAATCACCGTGATCCAGCTAACGCTGCTCACCGCCGTCCAGGGGCATCCGACGGGCGCGGAGACGGCCACGGACCCGCTCCAAAAGGCGCCGCCCATGGATTGGGATGTGGGCGTGAGCTGATACCAGCAGGCCGAGGCCGCCGCCTGCGCGATGGTGAAGGTCTGGCCACCAATGGTGATTGTTCCGGTGCGCGAACTGGAGCCGGTGTTGGCGGTGGCGCTGAAACTGACCGTTCCGTTGCCGGAACCGGATGCTCCGGAGGTAACCGTGAGCCAACTGGTATTGTTGCTGACGGCGGTCCACGCACAGCCGGATGCCGCCGTCACGCTCACAGTGCCGGTGGTGGCCGACGCGGCCAGCGAGGCTGATGCCGCGCCCAAGGTGTAGCTGCACGACCCTCCCCCTCCTCCGCCCCCACCCGAACCAGGGGCAGTGATGGTGAGCGCGAGGACGATGTTCGAGCTGCTGTCGGGGTTCAGGCCGGTGGTGTTCACGCGGTTGGCGTTGATCCCTGTGCCCCCCAGCGAGAGGAAGCCGGAGTCCTGTATCAGCGGCCAGTTGCCGGCGCTGGTAAGCGAGCCCACCGAGAAGATGCTGTCGGACTGGGAGCCGTCGCTCCAGATGGCCGTTAGCATCACAGCGGAACCGAGGGTGGAAGGCCGGTTCGCCAGATAGAGGTAGTACGTTCCCGGCGGAATGTTGATGGAGTCCGAGCCGTTCAGCAGCGGGCTGGACGTGCTGGGCGCCGAAACCCCTAGCGGATAGACCATGAACCCGCCGCCGGTACTATAGGACACGGGGTTACTGCTGAAGTTTCCCGCCGAGTAAGAACCACCAAGGAGATAGAGCTCCTTAACGGTCAAATTAGTGCCGCTGAACGCCCCGGCCTGGGTGACGGTGAAGGGTTGGCCGGCGATGGTCAGTGTTCCGGAACGCGGACTGGTGCTGGAGTTGACGGTGACCATATAGGTGACCATCCCGTTGCCGGAACCGAACGATCCTCCGTACACCGTAAGCCAACTAGTGTTATTACTGACGCTGTCCAGGAACAGCCGCTGGCAGCCGTTACGGTCACGGTGCCGGTGTGGTCCCCCGCCACGACCGAGGCCGATGTGGCACCCAGGGTATAGGTGCACGACCCGCCGCCGGCAGCGGCAATCGTGACAGTGAGGGTAGTCAGCAGGGTTCGCGCCGTCGTCGATGCGGGATGGTAGTAGAACCTGGCGGACCACTGGCCCGGGGTGCTGGCGGGCAGTTGCCCGGCGATTGGCAACAAGTCCAAAACCATGTTAAACGGCTGGCCCATGTTGTCCGCGGTCAGTGCGTTCCATGAGTGGCTCAAGGCCGACGATACCTGCCCCGACGGCATGACGTAATCCACCGAGATCACGTCGCCGATCTGCGCTCCGGTCACCGCGACCGCGATCGCCACGTGGGCATCGGTAGTCAGAAACGAGGTGACGGCAGCCGGAGGATTGGTCAAGAACGCGCTAAAGTCGCTTGGAAAATCCTTGAGGGTCACAGCCCGGGGCGATGTCATGCCCAGGCAAGTTGGCGCTGTCACCAGCGCCGCCAGCAAAGCCAAGAGGAAACCCAACGGTGAACGCATAACCTGGTTCTCCTAGTTTCCGGCAGACTTTTCAGCCAACCGATACGGTGAATACCCGAGTGCAGATGTGGAGCCACCCGACCGCAGTGATGTCCGGCTGGCCCTCCACCCCGAGGGCGGCGGCGGCACGCGGACGAAAGAAGGCGAAGCTGGTCGGCGGCGCATGGCGAAAGTCCGCCTGCAAGAAATGGGCCCGTTACTTACTGGGTGACAGTTTAAGCTCCTATTATCCGAATGTCAATCGCATAAAAGGGGCGCAAAAAGGGACGACCACGACGTAGCCAGCGGCCCTTCCGGCCGCTACGCCACTTCCAGTTCGATTCTCTTGCCCGCGGCGTCCAGCTTGACAATGCGGAAGCTGCGGATCTGACCGGCGCGCACCGGCTCGCGCCTGGGTGCGCCGGTTGCCTGGCCGCCCTTCCACTTGGCTTCGAGCATGGACGTCAGCGACGAGAGGTCGGTCTTCGGCTCGGCCAGATTTTCTTCCTTTTCGACCGTTTCTGCGCTTAGCCGGCAAACAGCCTGGATGCCCTCGCCCAGTTCGACCCGCGCCCGGCCGCTTCCCACCTCCGTCATGCGGCCCGTCACCACGTCGCCTTCCTTGTGCTCGGCAATGTATCCGTCGACGCTGGTCGGGACAAGCTGCTTCATGCCCAGTCGCAGCCGGCGCCTCTCGGTATCCACCTCGAGGACCTGCGCCCGCACCACCTGCCCAACCTTGAGCACGTCCTGCGGATGGTTGATGCGCCTCTCCATGTTGGGCACGTCGGTCCGGTCCGTGGGCCTCTGCCGCGGGGCTGCCGCGCCAGGGGCGCTCTTTCCCTTCACGGCCTCGGCGCTGATATCGCCGATGTGGATCATACCCTCGACGCCCTCGGCCAGTTGCACGAATGCGCCGAACTTGGTGAGGCTGGTGACCGGAGCCTCCACTATCGCGCCGACCGGAAACTTCTTGGGCGCTTCGGCCCATGGGTCGCCCAGCGCCTGTTTCAGACCCAGGGCGATGCGGCGGTCGGCCAGGTTGACGCCCAGAACCATGACTTCCACCTGCTCGCCCGGCTTCACCACGTCCGCCGGTTTCCGCGCCTTCTTCGACCAGGACATTTCGGACAGGTGAACCAGCCCCTCGATGCCCTTTTCAAGCTCGACGAAGGCGCCAAAATCGGTGACACGCGTGACCGCGCCGGTGACGCGATCGCCGGTCTTGTACTTCTCGCCGGCCAGGTCCCACGGGTGCGGCAGAAGCTGCTTCATGCCGATCGCGATGCGCCGTTTGGCGGCCTCCACCTTGAGCACCTTGGCTTCGATCTGCTGCCCCACCGTCAGCGCGTCCGCGGGCTTGTTGACGCGGCCCCAGGATATGTCGGCCACGTGCAGCAGCGCATCCACGCCGCCGACGTCCACGAATGCGCCGTAATCGGCCAGGCTGCGGACCACGCCTTGCACGGTTTCGCCTTCCTTGATTTCGGAGTAGCGCTTGTCCTTGGAGGCCCGCTCCTCTTCTTCCAGCACCGCGCGGCGGTCCACCACCACGTCTTCGTCGGCCACCTCGAGCTTGATGATGCGGCAACTGATCTCCTGGCCGACCAGCTTCTCCATTTCGGCCGCATCCCGGGCGCCGCTGCGCGAGGCGGGCATGAACGCGCGCACTCCCACGTCCACGCTGACGCCGCCCTTCACTACCGCCGTAATCACGCCCGCGATGGGGGTCTTATCGGCGAACGCCTTCTCCAGGGAACTCCAGTCCTTGGGCCGCTCCACCTTGGTCCGCGAGAGCTCGTAGTAGCCTTCGGGGTCGCGCCCTTTGATGGAGACGGGGATCTTGTCGCCGGCTTTGATGGTTTCGCCGGCGCTCTGGAAATCCACGAGGGGAATGATGCCTTCGGTCTTATAGCCGATATCCAGGTACACGGATTCGGCGGTGACCGAGATCACGGTGCCCTCCAGTCCCCGTTTCCCCTCTTCGACGCGATGGGAATGGGACTGTTCGTACTGGGAGAGGATATCGCCGAAAGACTCGGCAGGCTCGTTGGCGGGTTGGGATCCCGGACCGGTAGCCCGGCCGCGATCCAGGGTGCTTGGGTTCGACATGAGACGTTACGTTTACATTGTGGCATAATCCCGACTGGGATACCTCACGTGCCTGCTGCCCCGCTGCTCCGCTATCTCCGGCTGATCCGGCCTCAGGATCTCGTCTGGCTTCTGCTCTTCGCCGTGCTGGCGGTCGCGAATGCGGAGGGCGATGTCTCCAAAATCGCGCTGTTTGCCGCGCTGGCCGTGGCGCAGGTCCTGGAACCCAAGATTCCGGCGCACCCTTCCACCCGCAGCCGGATCTTCTGGATCGTAGTGAAACTGGTGCTGGGATACGTGCTGATCGGCTACACGGGGGGAATCGAGAGCCATTTCTGGCTGGTGCTGCTGCTGCCGGTGGTCTCGGCGGCGACGTTCCTGGGCGTAATCGGCACGCTAGTGTTTTCGCTGCTGGCGGCCGGTTCGTATCTTTCGTTCTTTCTATTCATCGATTGGTCGCAGTGGGACATCGGCCCGACGGAGATCGCCGAACTGACCATGCGCATGGTGATCCTGGCCATGGTGGGCAACCTGGCGAATGTGCTGGCGGAAGAACTGCGGGCCCAGTCGGAGAAGCACCGGCGCACCGCGGAACAGTTGGCGGAGGCCGGCGTCCACATCCAGCGGGCGGAGGAAGCCGTGCGGCGTTCCGACCGTCTGGCCGCGCTGGGCCAGCTTTCCGCGGGCCTGGCACACGAGCTGCGCAACCCGCTCGGCACCATCAAGGCGTCGGCGGAAATGCTCAGCCGCAACGTGGCCGCGGAAAACGAAGTGGCGCGCGAAATGGCCGGCTTCATCGCCTCGGAAGTGGACCGCGCCAACTCCCTGGTCACCCGCTTCCTGCAATTCGCCCGCCCGCTCCAGTTGCGGCTGGACAACTCCGACCTGGCCCATATGCTCGACCGCGCCATCGCCGCCGTGGAGCGCGAAGCGTCTGGGATCGCGATCTACAGGAACTACGCGCCCGAGATCCCGCCGTTTCCCTTCGATGCCGAGCTGATGGAGCGGGTGTTCTACAACCTGGTGCTCAACGCGGCCCAGGCCACCGCGCCTGGCGGAGCGGTCACGGTGAAGATGCGGGCGGCCGCCGGGACCGTCGAAATCTCGGTCATCGATCGCGGAGAAGGCATCGACGCCAAACATCTCGACAGCATCTTCAATCCGTTCTTCACCACCAAGCCGCAGGGCGTGGGCCTGGGCCTGGCCATCGTTTCCAAGATCGTGGACGAGCACGGCGGTAAGATAGCAGTGGAGAGCGAGCCTGGTAAAGGCAGCATTTTCCGCGTGCTCCTGCCCATGGAACGCGCCGCTCCACAACGCTCCGCATGAAGAAGCGAATTCTGGTAGTCGAAGACGAAGACAAGCTCCGGCGCGTGCTGGAGTTGCAGCTCGTTTCCGCGGGCTTTGACGTGGACAAGGCGGCCAGCGCCGAAGAGGGCCTCAAGGTGGTGGACCGCGCCGACCTGGTGCTCACCGATCTCAAGCTGCCCAACATGGACGGCCTGCAATTGCTGGGTTTGATCCGGCGCCAAAACGCGCAGGTGCCGGTGATCGTGATGACGGCCTACGGCAGCATCGAAACCGCGGTTGAATCCATGAAGGCCGGCGCCACCGATTTCCTGCTCAAGCCGTTCTCGCTCGATCACCTCATGCAGGTGGTCGCAAAGGCGCTCGAAGTGCGGGCGCTGCGCGACGAGAACCGGCAATTGAAGGCGGAGCTGGGCCGGCGCTACGAATTCGACAACATCATCGGCCGCAGCCCGGCCATGCAGGAGATCTTCGACACCATCGAACGCGTGGCGCCTACGCGCGCCACGGTGCTGCTGGCCGGCGAAAGCGGCACGGGCAAGGACCTGATCGCGCGCGCCATCCATTTTCACTCGCCGCGCCGCGACCGGCCGCTGGTGAAAATCAATTGCACCGCCCTGCCCGAGAACCTGATGGAGAGCGAGCTGTTCGGCTATGAGAAGGGCGCGTTCACGGGCGCCAACACCACCAAGCCCGGCAAGTTCGAGCAGGCCGATACGGGCACGGTCTTCCTGGACGAAATCGGCGACGTGCCGGGGGCCATCCAGGTGAAGCTGCTGCGCGTGCTGCAAGAGCGCGAGTTCGAGCGCTTGGGCAGCAACGTCGTGCGGCACATTGACGTCCGCGTGATTGCCGCCACCAACCAGGACCTGCGCGCGGCCCTGGAGCAGGGCACCTTCCGCGAAGACCTGTACTACCGGCTGAACGTTGTCCCTATCAACATTCCGCCACTGCGCGAGCGCAAGCAGGACATTCCATTTCTGGCCAATCATTTCGTAAAGAAGCTGGGGCCAGACAGCGGGGGCCGGGTGGAATCCATCACGGATGCGGCCATGACGAAGCTGCTGGCCTACCACTGGCCCGGCAACGTGCGCGAACTGGAGAACGTCATCGAGCGCAGCCTGGTGATGTGCGCGGGAACGCAACTGGACGCCGCCGACATCAAGCTCGAAAGCGCGCCGGGCGGGGTGCCCTCTGGGCCCGGCACCCCGCGCCCGTCAAGCGAGACGCACTTTCTGCCCGAGGGCCTGTCGCTCGACCAATACGAGCAGGAGATTATCCGCGAGGCGCTGCGCCGCGCCGACGGCAACAAGAGCCAGGCCGCGCGGATGCTCGGGCTGACGCGCAACGCGCTGAGGTACCGGCTGACACAGATGGGGCTGGAGGCGTAAGGGGGCGGCCAGGCCTTTGAGACGTAGAAGCCGTTCCACCGAGTTTCCGGTAACCTACTTCACATCCACAGCAGAATTGTGTACGATCAACTCGTGGTTTGGCGCTTCATTGTGGCAATCGTCGCGGCTGGGGTTGTAGCCCTTTCCGCGTCAGCTAGAACCATCCGGCTGTCGGGGGAGATACGCACGGGACAAACCTACTCACACCAATTGCGGGCGGGATTGATGTTCTGCCTTGTCCCCGAGTTCGATTACGCTTTCAACATCCAAATCGCTGCGACTTGCGAGCTTGGAGCGCACAATTTTGCTACGATCGCCACCCCGCCTTTTTACGGCATCAACCCTACTCAGTTGATGTCGTCGCATTTCGTTCCGGGCGTTCAAATCTTGCCCAAGATCCGCTCATTCCGTTTTGTGTTGAGTGACCAGGATTTTCAGACCATCTGGTCCATGTTGAGACGAGACGGCGATGCCGGGGAGATTCTAAGACTCGCGTCACGCCTGGGGAGAGGGGTAGGCGAACTTCGAGTTCTCAAGGCAGAAACCACCCCCGGCAGTGCCAGTTCCCCGACACTCCCCAGACTCGTGCACTTAAGGTTCCGAGCGAGATTCATGCTACCTGACGATTAGGGTCGTAGAACGGGGCTTCCGGACTTTGACAGCCCGGCCACTACCCAATCACGTGATCGTAATCGGCATGAGTTCCAATCCAGAACCAGAGGACACCGTCCGTCACTTCAACGCCAAAGGCCCGTGAACGGCCGCTGGTAGCGTCCCAACAGCCACCAGCGCGGGTCAAGGCAGGAGCGGCCCGGACCGCGATCCGCGGTAGAATAGGATTGTGACGTCTCCGAGTGTGGTTTCTCTCCTCGTGCCTGTGATCGCTCATGCGGTCGCCGTGTTTGGAGACGAGCGGAAGGCGACGCACTGGTTGTCAACTCCGCTTGCAATCCTGGGGAATCGCGCTCCCACCGAACTGCTTGCCAGTAGTGAAGGAATCGCTTTGGTCGAGCGAACCCTGACCCGCATCGAACATAACATCCCAAGCTGATGGCCCGCACCATATACCGCGTCTGCCGGGCCCGGCACGTCCGATTGGATGGCGAAGGCGCCAGACTCGCTGGTTGTCCACGTTTACAGGGAGGAAACCAATGGCGAAGAAACCATCCGCATCCCGGAACGGGCCGCAAACGGTATCTCAGCCCGCAGGGCTGAAAAGAACGACCTCCGACGATATCAAGAACAGAAAATGGAGTGATGAGGAACGGCGAACGCTACGGGGCCATGCCGCGAAGCAGGCGGCAGGCGACGACTCGGACATCGACTTCGAGGATATTCCCCGCCTGACAGACGAGCAGTTGGCTCAGATGGTTCGACTGGGCGACATCAGGCCGAAGGTGGCCGTGAGCGTGCGTCTTGAACCGAGAGTGCTCGCCTGGCTGAAATCCAAAGGGGCGGGCCACCTGACCCGAATCAACGATATTCTGAGGAACATCATGGATGCTGAGCGGCGCATCGAGCACCGGTAGGGAGGTTTAGGTCCGTGACGCAGTCTCACCGAACTACTGTGAAGGCCCGCCGGCGGTTTGGTCCCCAGCGGCGAAGGCTTCCGCAAGCATGGCGTCCCTGTTCGCGGCGACATCACAGCCATCGGAAGCGCCCAGGTCGAAGACTACCGCCGGATTGGCCGCCCGTTGCGCGCCTTCGAGATCGCGCGCGAAGAGGCGCCTGACGTATTCGGCAAGCGATACGCACAGATCACTGGCGCGACACCGCGCCCGGCGCTCAATCTCCCGGTCGAGCATGATCTGCGTATGTGACATCATGAGCACCCCCCGCCAGCCTTACCTACCATTCCTCCAGAATCGCCGCAGTGGAATCCGTGCCCACGCGCGAACAGCCCGCGGCGTAAGCCTCCATCACCTGGTCCACCGTGCGCAGGCCCGCCGTGTTGATTCCAATTTCCTCCGGCAGGTGCTTCCGCAAAAGCCGCACGTCCTCGATGGTCGCTTCCGTGGGCGCGAATCCGGTCGCCGTCTGCACAAAATCCACTCCCGCCCGCGCGGCGCACCGGCAGGCGATGATCTTCAGCTCGTCGGTGAGGTAGGCGGTCTCCAGGATGACCTTCAGCAAGGCGCCTTCCTTGTGGCAGGCCTCCGAGGCCTGGAGCAGTTCTACCTGGACGTGCTGACTGACGCAGCTTTCCCTCCGGCGTGTACAGGTAGAGGTTACGCAGATGGGCCTGGAGGCGTAAGGGGTGGGGCAGGTCCCCGACCTGCCCTGGACACCTTTTCAGGCAACGCCCAACCGCGGACCCTCCGCAGACACCCAGATTTGTCCCCGCCGTCGAAACAGTCTCAC
>Ga0265316_10006145_pt1 | contig 11519 bp, 8 predicted proteins | sample 4522metaG_FD_202092 | JGI IMG/M metagenome (GOLD analysis project Ga0265316, IMG submission 202092) | Rhizosphere microbial communities from Carex aquatilis grown in University of Washington, Seatle, WA, United States - 4-5-22 metaG | ecosystem: Host-associated > Plants > Roots > Rhizosphere >...
GTCTGGAGGGGTGACGGGCACGGGAGAAAGCAGTGCCGCCGGGGGAAGCACGAGCACGGGAGGTTCTGTGGAAACTGGCGGCTCGGTCGCAACAGGTGGCTCGCTGGCCAGCGGAGGGAGCATGGCCACGGGCACGGGTGGCACTCCAACAAGCGGAGGCCTGGCGTCCGGTGGCGCCATTACAACTGGGGGAATCACAAGCGCTGGAGGCACATCGGCCAACGGTGGCGCCACTGTCGGGGGAAGCACAAGCATTGGAGGCACAACGGCCAACGATGGCACCATTGCCGGGGGAAGCACAAGCACTGGAGGCACAAAGGCCACGGGTGGAACAGTTTCAACCGGCGGGACAAAACTCACTGGAGGCGCTACCGGCGGTCAGGTTAGTTCGAGCGGCACGGGCGGAGTCACCGGTTCGGGCGGCACGACAACGGCCGTTACCGGGCCTTGCGACATCTACGCAACCGGCAACACGCCGTGTGTTGCCGCCCACAGCACGGTGCGGGTTCTCTTGCGCGCGTACAAGGGGAACCTCTACCAGGTCAGGCGCGCGTCGGACAACACAACCAAGGACATCGGAATTCTGGCATCTGGAAGTTTCGCCGACTCCGCTGTGCAAGACACGTTCTGCTCTGGCACGACATGCACAATCTCCATCATCTATGACCAGTCCGGGAAGGGCAACCACCTCACCAAAGCCCCGGCGGGCCAGAGAAAAAGCACACCAGATAACGAAGCAAACGCGACTGCTCTCAAGTTTACCGCCTCCGGCCATACGGTCTACGGGGTTCATATCGTGGCTGGCGACGGTTATCGCAACGACAGTACCTCGGGCATCGCAACCGGCGACCAGCCGGAGACTGAGTACATGGTTACAAGCGGTACCTTCTACAACAGTGGGTGCTGCTTCGACTACGGCAATGCAGAGACGAACAACAAGGACGACGGCGCCGCTACCATGGAAGCCGTGTATTTCGGCAACTCCACGAGTTGGGGCAAGGGTACTGGCACTGGCCCCTGGGTGATGGCGGATCTTGAGAACGGTCTCTTTGCTGGAGGAGACAAGGGACCCACCACCACCAACACGCCCCTGACTTCCGCCTACGTTACGGCCATTGTGATAGGCAAGTCAGGGACTTTTGCACTCAAGGGCGGCAATGCGCAGTCGGGTACTCTGACAACCATGTACGACGGCGCGCGTCCCAATGGTTACAGTACCATGAAGAAACAGGGGGCTATCATCCTCGGAATGGGCGGTGACAACACCGACGGTGCTCAGGGGAACTTCTTCGAAGGGTGCATTACCTCCGGCGCCTCGTCGAGCGCAAACGATGACGCCGTCCAGGCCAACATCGTCGCTGCGGGTTACGGGAAGTAGCTCTAGAACAGCTAGTCACCCCACAGTTCGTATGATGGACGCCTCTCCTATTCTTTCACGACCAGCCTGACATCCTTCACTCGCAGCATCCCTTTTCCGCTGGGTGCGCCGCCGACGCTGAACACGACCGTCGAGATCTTGGTCAGGTCGAAGGTCACGTTCTTGAGGTTCCTCAGGGGGACTTCGGCGGTCCTCCACCCCTTCGACGATCCGCCGACCTCCGCGGTCTCGCTCTTGATCTCCGTCTTGCCCGCGCCGGATGACATCATGACCGCCACCGTGTTGCCCTCGCTCGGGCCTTCGTACGTGACCAGCATCGTGGTGTATGCCGAAAGGTCTTTGGGCGCGGCCGCGGACCAGTTGTCGAGATTCAGTCCGATACCCGCCCACCATGTGTCGGTGAAGGCGTAGTCCAGTGACCAGGTCCTGACGCCTGCGGTGTTCTCTTCGGTCAGCGTCCCTTTCCCTCCCCAGGTACCCGTGACGGCGTCCTGTAGCTTGAGGCTCGCGCGGATGAGCATTGCTTCCTTGGCGATCTCCTTGACCGCGGAGGGGATGAGCCGGAGCCTGTAGGCTGGGCAGGATATCTTGCCTCCCGCGAGGAAGGTGTTGATCATCTCCGCCTTGTCAGCGAGGTACAGTGTCTCCGTGGTCTCGGGAAGGTAGGGCGTGAACTGGTACGGGCTGTTCACGCCCGGCAGGAGCATCCGGCGCCAGCGCGTGTACCTGGCGGAATGCTTCTCGTCGACCAGGGACGCAATGAATCCCGCAGTTTTGTACTCCGGCAGACCGATCCCGAGGTCCGAGAGGTTAACTCCCCTGGCGAGTTCGTCCTTCGACAGGACCTTGAGGGGTTTCCCATCGTCGTCCGCCGTCAGGATGTACCAGGGGGAAGATAGGCCAGTGACCTTGAGCATGTTCCTGTTCACTGTGTCGTACCAGGGAGAGAAGTCGGTTCCGGCCGGATTCCCGCTGGCTTCAAATGGGAAAACCGAAACCTTGCGGGTCATGACGAGACCGTCCTTCGAGTTGGTGAGTTCCGTGATCGTCTGTCCCTCGCTCCTGACGACCTTGCCGGCCTTCGCGTCGATGGCCAGATCGAGGCTCCTGCCGTCGGCTCCGATCCCTTTCAGGATGAGGAAGGCCATGAGCGCCTGGCCGACCGAATTGGGATGGACCGAATCGCCCGTGAACCTGAATGAGGGATCCTTGGCCTTGATCTTGGCAATTGTCTCGGCATACGCGGCGTTGAGGTCCACGACCGGGATGGCCTTCTGCTTCGCGAAAGCAATGAGGCGGTCGCTCAACTTCCTAATCACTTGCGGATAGAACGCATCGAGTTTCTTGGCCTGGTCGTCCGTGCGCACCCCGGGTTCATAGGGGGTGGGTGTGACGAGGATGATCCGGGCGGAAGTCTTCGTGCGGATAAGGCCCACGAGCTCCGTCATGCCCGCGATGTAGGTGTCCCCGGTGCGGTCTTCGTAGGGCTTGTAACCGCCGTCGTTCATGCCCAAGTCGATGAACACGAGCGTCGGGTTGACGGGAAGAAGGTCGCGCTCCATCCGCTTGACCGTCGACGTGTTGTCCCCGCCCCAGCCAAGGTTGACGAAATCGGCCTTCATTGAGGGATATTTGCCCCGCACGTATTTCTCGATCGTGCGGGTGTAGAACGCGTTGTCCGTGATCGAATCCCCCCAGAACACCACCTTGTCCCCGTCCCGGATGGGGAAGGTCTCGGCCGCGATGACCGGCACAACCCAAACCAGCGTCACAACCAACGAAAGTGCAGCGCGAGCCATGTTTCTGTTCATTGGGATTCTCCTTTGGAATTATCTGTCTTCCTCGCCAGCGCGCCGAGGTCGCCATCGGTGCTGTTGATTATGATGATAAACAACAACAGCGCCAGCGGTTATCAAAGATGCTGGGCAGGGGTCGTTTGCTATCGCCGCTTGCGCTTGCGTGCCTGCGGGCGCGAGACTTGCGCCAGCACGGGCTCCGAAACCGGGGCGGCCAGGGGCTCGTTCGCTTCTTTGCGGCCGTCGGGCCCGGCCGGGCTCGGCACCAGGGCCGGCTGCCGGCCTAGCATCAATTCGCGCGCGATCAGCACGAAGACAATGAGTGTGGCAAGCGACATCCAGGTGTGCTGCTCGTCCATCCCGTTGGGCATGCTGAAGTTGGTGATGAAATAGCTTTGTCGCACTGAACTTGGCAGCAGGCTCTGCAGCCAATTGGGAAAGTGCTTGATGGGCGCCCAGCACAAGAACTGGGTCAGCGCCGTCAACCACAACAGCCACTCGCCGGCGCGCGGAACCGCCGCGTACAGCAAGGCGGGAATTATGAGAAAGGCGTAGTAGTAGCCAGTCAGTTCAGACCCAAAAGAGATCACAGTTGCCGACAAGAGCACTGTGACCCAGGGCTCGACCTTGCGGATGGCCAGGCCAATCAATACCAGGTAACAGAACACCAGCGACACATAGAGCGGCAGGGCCTCGTGGAAGGCCTTGAGGCGCGCCTGTTTCCAGCGCGACCACTGATCCACCATGGACGGCGTGTTCAGGCGCCCCGCCGTCTCGGCGGGTCGGAAAGCCACCACCGTACGCAACCCTATGAGATTGGTCAGCGGCGTCTCCGAGTGCTTGGCGGTGTTGCGCAGGAATTGCGGATAGATACTGGGGCCGCCCGATGTGACGAAGCTGACCGGGACCAGCACCGCCACCGCCACCGCGGCGCCCATAATCAGACGCAGCAAGCGGCGGTCCCATTGCCGAGTCTTCACATAATGGTAGCCGAGCGCAATCAGCGGCGCGACAAAGAGGAATCCCGGGAAAATGCGCAGGAGCGCGGCGTAGGCCAACGCAGCCCCGGCCCAGAACGGCCGTTCCTTCTTCATCAGACACACACCCACGCCCATCCAGAACAACCAGTCAAAGCGCAAAAATGATCCGCCAATCCAGTCCCAGCGCGACGGAAAATTGGTGGCGAGCACGAGAAGGGCGACCGACACAGTCCGCCAGCCAAAGGCCCACCACATCAGCAATGCCATGGCGATGAGCATCGCCACGTCAATGGCGTCGAGCACCAGCACGTCGAGCCGACTGGCCGGCGCCAAATTGGCCAGGGCGCTGCCCAGGATGGCCCACACCGGTGTGCCGTTGAACCCGTGGTCACACTGGGCATCGTCCCAGCGGCGCGGGCCCTCCAGGGTGCGGAAGTAGCGCAGGTCATTCTTGAACGATTCCCAGCGCGCGTCGGTAAAGTGCTGCTTGCAGCGCTCGGGATGGGCGAGAATGTCGTCGGTCTTCTCCACCACATTGGTGCGCAGGTTGGTAATCTTGCGCAGCTCGACCCGGCGGCGCAGCCCTGGTTCCTCGGAATCTGCCGTGGCCACGCACTCGTACAGGCGCTCGTAGTGCATCTCTTTGAAGTACTTCGAGCCGATGTAGTAGTGGAATGTGTCCCATCCGTGCACGAAACCGGGGAAGTGCCAAAACCCGAAATTGAAGAAGGATAGAAAGCCCAGAACCCCCATGGTCCCGAGGAGAATCCGGCGCAGACGCAGCTTGAACGCGGCCATGCCCAGGCCGGTGAGGCGGCGCTCCCACCACAGCAGGATCGCGGCCAAGATGGCGAGAATCATCTCCCAGCGGGCGCTGGTATCGGTGTTCCAGTAGTCGAGGTAGCTCTTGGGCGCCGTAGCCGCCGGCGCGTCCGTGACCTTGAATTGCGGTGGAAAGGGTGTGGGCGTCTGGCAGTACGCCGCGACTTCGGACACCGAATAGGAGCCGTCGCCCTTGCCCTCGCCCACCCGCAGAAAGCGCGCCGCCATGCCGCCCACATCCAGGGTGCGCGTGCGCAACCCATGCCCGGTGACCGGATCGATCTGCCCCATCACCTTGTAGTCCTTGCCGTCGAGCGATCCCCAGATGTTGTAGGTGTCGTTGGCGTCGGCCTGGATGGCCAGCAAGCGCACGCGCACCACCTCGCCCAGGTCCCAGGTCACGGTGGAGGCGCCGGTTTCAAACAGCGCCGCCAGGGGCGCGTCCCACACCGCGCCTTCGTTTGCCACGGTCTCGTCGGTGAGCAGGGCGCGATCGCGCGCGATCTCTTGCCAAGCCACCGGCAGCTTGCCAGCCAGCAGATTGCCCGCAGGACAGGCCGGCACCACCGAGGAGTCTTCTCCGGCGTGGGCCTGTGGCTGGACCAAGGCAGAGAAGACCAGGAGCAAGGTCAGGGCAAGGGGAAGGCGCGACATGGCTGGAGAGTCTATCGTGGTCAGGGGCAAGACAACACCTGCACGTCAACCCGAGGCATTCGTGTGCGCTCAGTCACACGGAGGGCGATCCGCGGGATAAAGGTGCCACCTGCATGCGCGCCGCATGCTCGCCGCCCCCCCTGTCCGACGGCGGCGTCCCCGCGTACAATGCCCGAATGTCGGCTGCCTGTTTTCGCTACTCTGCAAGCCGGAGGCGACTCCGGCTACGTGCCGGTCGGCTACTCGGACTTCATACGCCTCACAACATTCAACCCGGACGGCTACGGCACCTGTCAGTAGTCATCCTTTTCGAAAACAAGTCATGGAGGATTTAGGACATGAAAGTCGCTCGCGGGTTCACGGGTTTCTTCGCGCTGATTCTGCTAGGGGTGGTCGGGCTTGCCGCTGGATGCAGCGACAGCGGCGGCGGGAAGGCACTGAGTTGCCCGATGAACGGCACCTGGGCTTTGACCTCCATGAGCTGCGGCAGCACGGACATCACCGCGCCCTGGAAGGCGCGGGTGACTTCTTCGGTGGTGACCTACACCAGCGGGGCGAACGGCGCATGCCACGGGGTCCTGGTCAACACCGGCCCCACCTGCCAGGAGACCTCGGAGTACGACGCCAGCCTGTCAGGGGAGACCGAGACCGACAACAACGCCGGGATCACCGTGTGCAACCCTAGCGGCTGCAAGTTCGATCCCAGCGACGCGGCCTGCGTGGTCGGCGATCGCGCCGGGACGTCCACCGAAACCACGGTGATCTCGGGCAGCACCATGACCGTCACGAACAGCGACGCCCAGGGCCTGTGCGGGACCCAGCCCACGACCCAGGTCTGGACCAAGCAGTAGGACGAACCTCCCTACCGTGATTCGAAGCTGGCCGTCGACGCGCGCGTGGCCGACTTGCTCGGGCGCATGACGTTCCGCTGCACGCCTGTCGAAGGGCTTGTCACCCGCGAAGAATCGCTTCGATGGCCTGCAGTTCCTCGTCAGAAAAGGCCAAATTGCGAAGCGCTGCCACGCCGTCGTCGATTTGAACCACGCGACTCGCGCCGATGAGGGCCGATGTGACAGTCGGGTGGCGAAGTACCCAGGCAATCGCCATCTGGGCCAGGGTCTGACCGCGTCCCTGCGCCAGGGTGGCCAGGCTTTTCACCTTGGCGAGCCGGTCAGGGGTGATGTCCGCAACCTTGAGAAACCCATTCTTCGAGGCCCGCGACCCTTCGGGCACACCCGCGAGGTATCGGTCGCTCAGCAGACCCTGGGCCAGGGGCGAAAAAACGATACAACCCATGCCCTCGCCTGCCAGTGCCTCGAGCAGGCCTTCCTCGATCCGGCGGTCGAACATGCTGTACCGGGGCTGGTGGATGAGGCAGGGCGTGCCCAGCGCGCGTAGAATCCGCGCAGCCTGGCGCGTGTCCTCGGGGCCATAGGAGGAGATGCCCGCGTACAGGGCGCGGCCACTGCGCACGATGAAATCAAGCGCGCCCATGCTCTCCTCGATGGGCGTCTCGGGATCCCGGCGGTGGTGATAGAAGATGTCCACGTAGTCGAGGCCCATGCGCTTGAGACTCTGGTCGAGGCTGGCCACCAGGTACTTGCGGCTGCCCCAGTTGCCGTAGGGCCCGGGCCACATATCCCAGCCCGCCTTGCTGGAGACGATCAATTCGTCGCGATAGGGTCGCAGGTCCTCGCGCAAGATTCTCCCGAAGGTTTCTTCCGCGCTGCCCGGAGGCGGTCCGTAGTTGTTGGCCAGGTCGAAGTGGGTGATGCCGCCATCGAACGCGCGGCGAACCATGGCGCGGCTGTTCTCGAACACGTCCACGCCACCGAAGTTGTGCCAAAGGCCGAGCGAAAGGGCGGGCAGCCGAAGGCCACTCTTCCCGCTGCGCCGGTAGACCATGCTGTCATAGCGGGTAGGGGACGGCTGGAATTTCACGCGAACCTCCTTGGCATTCCCCGCGAGATCGAGCTTGAGGGAATACGCATTCGTATAGCATGCACTGGATGCAGGCGAGAATGATGACCCGCCTGCCGCAAGCGGGCCTACCGCTGCGGGCACCGGTATCGTTTCGTCAATGGGCCTCCCCAAACCCGTGGTTCTGACTAGAAGTAGCGCCGGCGGGCCGCAATACCAATCGCACAGCACCGTTCAGCGACAGCTTCGCGACAGTTGCATTTGCTTCCGGAAAGCCGCACAATTTTGCGTCACAAACTCCTAGGGCATGTTGTACGTGTATCGGTCTTACTCCCCTATTGTGCTGGCGAGCGCGGCGGCCGCGCTTTTCGCAGCCTGCGTGGACCTCACGCCGCCTTTGTCGTTGCAACCGGATGCCGGAAGCGGCGATGGCCGCGCCGCCTCTGACACCGGAGCGGCGGGCGGTGGCGGGACTCTCGGTCCTGATGCGGCCGGCGGTGGGGCGGGAGGCAGCACCGCAACATCGGGAGGAACGTCCACCGGCGGAACCACCCAGACCGCCAGCGGCGGGGGTACTGCCGACTCGAATGGCGACGCGGCGGCCACGGGCGGGACAGCCGGAAACGAAGCGGGTGGCACCGGGGGAGTGGACGCCATAGATACGGCGGCCGATGCTGACGCAGCTCCGCCTCAAGATGTCGGAATCGACGTGCCAGTTTCTGTCGACGTCGGCTTGCCGTCGGACACTGGTCTGGGCGGTCTTGATGTGCCCCAGACGGGTGGATCGGATGGTCATGTGACCGACGGCAGTGACGATTCCGCAACGGACCAGGCAGGAGGCCCCGGCGATGCCGGTGCAGATGCGGCGGTTGCGCCGATTATCATCAGCATCGACTTCGTGGGTGGACAACCGGCGGGTTCTGGCGTGTCGGGAGTTGTCGCGATGGACCCCAACGAACTAGCAGGCGTGAGACGGGTTGCGCACTGGAACAGCGCACCCGGTGACACAGGAACCCTCACCTCGCTGGTGTCGTCGGACGGCAGCGCGACCGCCGGGTCCGCGAACTGGAGCGTGCCTGAGCTGGGCGGGCTGTCCACCTGGAGCAATTCCTTCACCGACGCTCCCGGCGACACGCGCATGATGAATGGCTATGTCGAGGCGAGGTCGGTTGACCTTCCAGGTACGATCAGCGTGACCGACTTGCCCGCCCAGGTCAGCAGCGGATACGACGTCTACGTCTACTGCTATTCCGCTGTGGGCGCGGGTGACACGCGCAACTACGAGTACACGATCGGCTCGACCACGTATTCGGTGAGCCAGCCCTCGCCGACGACCAGTTCCTTCCCGGGGTATGCCCAGTCCGTCGGTGGCGACGGAGGCACAGCCGGTACAGGGAACTATATCGTGTTTCGGAACCTCACTGGGCGCAGCTTCGTACTGATCGCGCAGCCGAGGCGCTCGACCTGGGGAATGGAACGTGCGCCAGTGAACGGCATTCAAGTCGTCTATCCGTCGGGTTACTAGCGCGGGAGAATCGCGCGCAGCGCGCGTGGCGGCGCTCTGATATGGGAACCCTGAAAGGGCTTCCGCGCGACAGGGCAACGACGCCAGTGCCTGGCTCTTACCGGAAATACCTCGCCTTGAACTCCCGATTGATATCCTCAATCTCTTTCAGGCCTTCTATGTACGGCTGATACATATCCAAGGGATCTCCCGCGCCGTACACTCCACACGCGGAGCAATTCTCACAGCCGCCCCCGCCGCATCCAAGCGAATCCCTGACTATCTTCTCTCGCTCTTCTCTTGTTGTGTTCCTGACTAGATATTGCTCGAGCATGAGCTTCATCCCCTCTTCTATTGTGGGCGATTGTCAGGGCCACGGCAATGCGCACCCTTTGCGCCTATACTCCAGACATGATCCGCAACGCCAGATACGGCCACACGAATCTCATCGCGCGAGACTGGCGTGCCCTTTCGTCGTTCTACCAGCAGGTCTTCGGCTGTGTTCCGGTGCCCCCAGAGCGAAACTACTCTGGGCCGGATCTTGAAGCCGGCACGGGCGTCAAAGGTGCCACAATCCAAGGCACCCATCTCCGTCTCCCCGGCCTCGGTCCAGACGGTCCCACCCTGGAGATCTACTCTTACAGCTTCTTTGCCGATCCCCTCCGGCCCGAAGTCAATCGAGCCGGCTTCGCGCACATCGCCTTCGTCGTGCCCGACGTACTCGCAGCCCAGCGCGAGGTACTCAACGCGGGCGGCGCCGCAGTCGGCGACATCGTCACGCTTCAAACAACTGCAGGTGCACGGGTCACTTGGTGCTACGTCCGAGATCCAGAGTGCAACGTGATCGAGCTCCAATCGTGGTCCTAATCAGATTCGTTCCAGCGACGCTGGAAGCGGCGAAGAAATGGCGCGAGTTCAGCGCAAATCCCTTCTACGACGAGCGAGAGCGGCGAGCCGCGCGCGGCCCGTGAGGCATTATAGGCCAGCCCCTCATTCACCGGCATCAAACCAGGGCACGATCGGGTAGACTACCTGCTGCGGGGGGAGGTTTCTCCACCGCGATATTGCTAGACATTCATCATAAGCGGGATACGCTCACCGGCATGAGACCTGAGGTTCGTGCCTACCTGGCCGAGATCGGACGACGCGGAGGGCGGCGCAGCCGTCGCGTTCTGCCGCCGGAAACCGCTCGGCGAATGGTTCGCCTGCGCGATGGGAGGCGTGCCTTCAAGCGCTTCTACGCGAGCTGCTTCTGGTCTTCGCCCAAGGACTACGTGGTGACAGTGGAGGACATCCCGTGGGTTGCACGCCAGCTCATGACCCACGGTGGACGCGAGGGCTGGCGGATAGGAGCAAGTCTATGCCGCTAACCGCGTTCCAGGCCGCCATTGCCGAACTCTTGGCGGTGAACCGATCTTCCGACAGCTATCTGGCCGGCGGCTCGGCACTGCACATCGAGCCCAACTCCAAGCGATATAGCAACGCCCTCGACTACTTCCACGACTCCGAGGAGCGAGTCGCAAAGGCGGTTCGCGACGATACGCGATTGCTCGAACAGTCTGGCTATGCGGTCGAGGTATTGATGCAACGGCCTGGGTTCGCGCGCGCGATCGTGCGCAAAGGCGAGGAGGCGACCAAGCTCGAATGGGCGCACGATTCTGCGTGGCGCTTCTTGCCCACTGTTCGCAACGAGCGTTCGGGCTTTCAGCTCTCGGACATCGATCTCGCTATCAACAAGCTGCTGGCGCTGGTCGGCCGCGACGAACCGCGTGACTACCTCGACATCCACGAGGCAATGGATCTGCTGCCCCTTGGGGCTTTGTGTTGGGCGGCGGCCGGCAAGGATCCCGGCTTCACGCCCGCGATGTTGCTCGATCTGCTGCGCCGTCGTGGCCGGTATCGCCCCGAGGACTTCGCCCGGCTTCACCTCAGCCAACCAGTCGACCTACCCAAGCTGAAGCAGCGATGGCTGGCCGCTCTGGACGCCGCCGAGCACTTTTTCTCGACGCGCGATCCGAGCGAGGTCGGCTGTCTCTACTATTCTCGTTCACAGGGGAAATTCGTCGAGCCACGGCCAGGTGACGAAGTGGTTCCGCACTACGGCCGCCCAGGCGGCGTACTTCCCACTGTGGGGTAGCTCACCCGCTGGTTTCGGCAACAGACTGCATCCCTCCACCCGGTTGCGTTCTGAATATGTGACTGGCCCCCTCCAGCAGCATCATCCGTGCGAGCTGCCGGCGGGCAGCGAGAAGTGCCCGAACTCGATGACGTTGTTGTCGGCGTCGCAGAAGGTGACGGCGTAGAAGTCGGGGCTGAACTCCGGGTACTCCTTTGCCGGGAAGAGTGGTGTGAAGCCGGCAGTTGCCATGGCGCTGGCAATCGCGTCCACCTCCTCGCGGCTGCCTACCGAGAATCCGAGATGGTCGGCTACGGCTATTTCCTGTCCGGTGGGCGCCTGTCGAATC
>Ga0265316_10006146_pt1 | contig 11519 bp, 11 predicted proteins | sample 4522metaG_FD_202092 | JGI IMG/M metagenome (GOLD analysis project Ga0265316, IMG submission 202092) | Rhizosphere microbial communities from Carex aquatilis grown in University of Washington, Seatle, WA, United States - 4-5-22 metaG | ecosystem: Host-associated > Plants > Roots > Rhizosphere >...
TTGGTGAATTTGCTTATCCAATATTTCTTTGAGCGTCTTGCCATTCTTAGACCTCCATTCAAGGGGCCCCGATGCGGGTCGGGCTTTTATGACCGCTGCCGCTGCACTTGAGCTATCAAATATATAGTCGTCGGTAAAAATAAGTTGGTCGCCTTTCTTCTTCAGTCGACCCATTCCAAGAAGTGCCTGTTTGAGCTTCCAGTATGGATGGGTTTTAAATGACTCTACGTCCTCCGGCTCAGCGCCAGATCCCGCTAAAACTTTCATTTTCCCATCTTGAAGCAAAACAGCATGGGCTACTATTCGGTCGTCGTTCTTTTTACAGATGAATTCTGGAAGGGTATCAACACTTTTATCAACGCCGCGACTCGTTTGAATGAAAATATCATAACCAAGCAGCGGCATAATGGCTGCAAGGTTTTCATAAAACGTTTCGAGGCCGCTTACGTCTTCTCGCGGAATTGTCGGCAAGGTTGGATTATTGCCGTTCTTCAAGCTGCATCTGCCAATTTCTTTCAATCGTTTTATGTAGACGCTTTCCAAATACTGAACGCCCGTTTTCGTAAGAGACTTGTCTTGGCTTACAAATACGACTACATCCTGCCACCACTCCTTTTTATAATCATGATTCTTGATACGCTCTTTGAATCCATCTGCTTCACCTACATATACATCTAATAAGCCACCCTCATCTGTGGAACCGATCAGAAAATAGACGCACGGATGAATTTGCTCTCCCGAGCCAACCCCGCTACAATGAAGTTTCACACCGCACCGCCTCAAACCGTCCCGTACTTTTGAAAGGAACTATGGCTTCCAGAACTGTGTGGCATTTTGCGTATGGCAGCAACATGAACCGGACTCAAATGCTTGCCCGCGTCGGAAACATTGTGGAAGAGCACACCGCGAGCCTGCCGAATTACGAGTTGCGCTTCAATAAAAAAGTTCGCGGCGGCACGGCCGGCGCCAATGTGCAGCCCTCCTCCGGGAAGACTGTGTATGGCGTGTTATATAAGATCGAAGAAAATAGTTTCCGCAGCCTCGACCGCTACGAAGGCGTCCCCGAGCACTACCGGCGCATCGAAATACAAGTGACGCCCGATGGTGGCCAGGCGGTTCCGGCGCAGGTGTACATCGCGTCGAAAATCGAAAAGGGTTTGCGCCCTTCGCCGCATTATTTGCAGGCGATTCTGGACGGTGCGGGCGAACACAGCTTGCCCGCCGCATATATTGGTGAGATAAAGACTGCGGCCGGCGCGGCCTGATCGTTACAATTCCTAAAGGGTGCGATCGCGCTGCTCGCGCAGGTCGTGAAGAGGTTACGAATCAGGAGGGACCATGGCCACCACGTCGTTGCCGCGAGCCGCTTCTCGCGGAGGCAGCTTTCTTGTCGAATCCTGCACGCCGGAAGATGTTTTTTCTCCCGCTGAATTAACGGACGATCAAAAACTGATCGGGCGGACGGCCGAGGAATTCATCCGCAACGAAGTCGTTCCGCAAATTCCCGATCTCGAAGTCCACAAAGAAGGCCTCCTCCCCCAACTGCTGAAAAAAGCGGGCGAAATCGGCCTGCTCGGCGGCGGCGTGCCCGAGGAATACGGCGGCGCGGCTCTCGACAAAGTGTCGAGCGTGCAACTGGCTGAAAAATTGTCGGCCAACGCTTCGTTTGGCGTGAGCCATGGAGCGCACTCCGGGATTGGAACGCTCCCCATTGTTTTTTTCGGCAATGAAGAGCAGAAGAAAAAATATCTGCCTCTTCTCGCGACCGGAGAAAAACTGGCGGCCTACTGCCTCTCGGAACCGCAGGCCGGTTCGGACGCGCAGGCTTCGCGCACGCGCGCCGTGTTGTCGCCCGATGGAAAATCCTGGATTCTGAACGGCCAGAAAATGTGGATCACCAACGGCGGGTTCGCCGACGTTTACGTCGTCTTCGCAAAAGTGGACGGCGAAAAGTTTTCCTGCTTCATTGTCGAGCGTGGATTCCCGGGATTTTCATCCGGCGCGGAAGAAAAAAAGATGGGCCTGAAGGGCAGCTCGACCACGGCGTTGTTTTTTGAGAATTGCCGGGTGCCAAAAGAAAACCTGTTGCATGAAATCGGCCGCGGGCACATCGTGGCCTTCAATATTTTGAATGCGGGGCGCTTCAGCCTGGGCGCGTATTGCATGGGCGGCTCGAAGGGCACGCTCGAAACGGCATCGAAATACGCGAAGGAAAGATTTGCCTTCGGCAAACCGATCGGCAGTTTCGGTCTGATCCGCGAAAAACTTGCCGAGATGGCGATTCGCACGTTCGCGGTCGAATCCATGATTTACCGCTCGGCGGGATTGATGGACCGGGCCATTGCGGCAGCCGGCGACGGCGCCGATAAATCGCAGCCGTCGATGAAGGCGTTTGAGGAATACGCGATCGAAAGTTCGATCAGCAAGGTGAAGGGCTCGGAACTGCTTGATTATGTGGTCGATGAAGCCGTGCAGATTTTCGGTGGTTACGGATTTCACGAGGATTATCCGGTGGCCCGCGCCTACCGCGATTCCCGCGTCAACCGCATCTTCGAGGGCACCAACGAAATCAACCGCATGCTCATCGTTCAGATGCTGATGAAGCGAGCAATGTCGGGGGCCCTCCCGCTCATGCAGGCAGGCGCCAAATTGCGCGACGAAATTCTTGCGGGTCCCTCATTCGAAGAAAGTCCCAGCGGCGCGTGGGCTGACGAAGAGCGAGTTCTGACGGGAGTCAAGAAAGCTTTCCTGCTTGTAGCCGGGGCGGCGCTGGAAAAATACCGGGATCATCTTGCCGACCAGCAGGAAATCGTAGGCATGCTTTCCGACATCGTCATGGAAATCTATGCGATTGAGTCTTCGTTGCGCCGAGTGCAGAAAGCGGAAGCGGCTCGGGGAGCTGAGAAATCGTCGGGCTTGTCATTAACGATGGCCGACGCGGCGCGCGTATTCCTCCACGACGCCACCGACCGAGTCGAGATCGGCGCCCGCAATGCGCTGGCGAGTGTTCTCGAAGGCGACATGCTGCGCACCCAACTTGCCGTGCTGCGGCGCTTCCTGAAACGAGAACCTGCAGACACGGTGGCAATGCGCCAGCGTGTCGCTGCCGCCGTACAGGCCGGAGATCGCTACCCGTTTGAAGGTCGGTGATTCTACGAAGTAATCGCCACAGCGGCACATAGAAACGGAACAGAAACTAGGAAGCCCAATCCTTTCAGGACTTTCTCCGTGTCCCATTGAGTTTTTGTCGCTCTCCGCCCTGAAAAAGGTTTGTTTCTTTTCCATGCCTTTTCTCGATGTTCGTCGTGCTTCTCTTAGCGAATTTCTCCGCAATACGGGAGGTGAATCTCCCGAATACTGTAGAATTTCTTCCTGAATGAGTACTGGTATTCCCAGAACGAAAGCTCCACGTGCAAAATTTCCTACGTACCATATGAAAAAGGACGACTTATGTTTTAAGTTTGGGTTGTATCAACTGGGCGACAAATTGCATCAAATCTAACGTTACCGGAAAGGGCCCGGCAAAGTGATAGTTAGTCCAGCATTTCGTCAAAAGTTCTTGCAGGCCGTTCGAGACCGGAAAGCTCGAAGGTGGTTGTGGGTGGCTGTCGCCGCTTTTGTCGCTTTGCAAATTTATTTTGTCCAGGAAATGATTGCCGCGCTAATGCTCTTCACCGGCGTGTTCATCATTTTTGCCCTCGGCGCGCTTGTCCTGTATCTGATTGATCGCGTTGGACAATGGGGTCTCGGCTGGGCGGGGCATCAGGCGCGCCGTGGACTGGATGCCGCCGAAGAGATCAGTAAAAAGCACCGCCCCCGTCCACGTTCAGAGCCTGTCCAGTAATTGCGCTCGAGTGCTCCGAGCACAGGAAGAGCGCCGCATCGGCAATTTCATTGGCTGTCTGGCCGCGCCCCTGCAAGATTGTGTCCAGAAACCCCTGCAATTGATCTACCTCAGAAACTCCCAGCCGTTCGGCGAGTGTGTGGCCTAAATCCTTTGACATCTTTGTCTCGGTGACGGGCCCAGGGCAGATGGCGTTGACGCGCACGCCTTTGCGAGCCCCCTCGGCAGCCACAACTCGAGTCAGGCCCAGCATTCCAGCCTTTGCAGAGGCGTAAGGGGATCCCCATCCGAAAGCTGACTTCGCCGAAAGACTCGAAATATTCAGGATTACCCCCGAGCCACGCTCGTACATTCCCGGAAGTACAAGCCTTGTAAGCAGATACGCCCCGCGCAAGTGGACGGCGATCACGCGATCCCACTCGGCCGGGCTAATTTCCTCCACAGGCTTTACAGGGCCGTACTCCCCCGCGTTATTCACCAAGATATCGGCGTGGCCGAACTGGGATTTCGCAGCGGCGATCAGGTGGTTGCACTGCCTTTCGTCGGCGACGTCAGTGGGGACAGCAGCCGCTCGGCCACCTGCATTGCGGATTTCCACTGCCACCGACTCAATTTCCGTTTTTGTCCGCGCTGCGACCACCACTGCCGCGCCTTCACCGGCAAATCTCAGGGCAATTGCCCGGCCTATGCCTCGCCCTCCGCCGGTGATGACAGCTACTTTTTTCGTGAGCAGCATTTGCGCCTCCGCAAGTCGTTGGGCAGGATAGCATTTGGATCGTTTGCGGCCAAATGTCCCCTTTTCGTTTCCGTGGGAATCAAAATAGATGAAGATTTTACGCACGTGTGGACCGTCTAAGGATGCGGCATTCTGGGTAGGATCGAGGGGGGAGAAGATGAAGGAGAATCCAGTTTCAATGTCTTCCGGCATTGAGGCCGGCCGCATTTTGGCGGCACATGCGGGCCGGTTCCTGATTGGTGGAGATCTTCGGGTTAACCGGCTGGGTTTTGGGGCGATGAGAATTACAGGGAAGGGCGTATGGGGTGAACCGAAGGATCGTCCCGAAGCCATCCGGGTCCTGCGCCGGGCGGTCGAATTGGGGATTAATTTTATCGATACAGCCGACTCATATGGGCCCGGGGTAAGTGAAGAAATTATTGCGGAAGCGTTGCATCCATATCCGGCGGGTCTGGTGATTGCAACCAAGGCCGGGTTTGATCGGAGCGGCCCGGATCGATGGGCGGAAAACGGACGGCCCGAACATTTGAGAGCGGCTTGCGAGGGCAGCCTGCGCCGCCTGCGCCTGGAACGAATCGATTTGTATCAACTTCACCGGATTGACCGGAAAGTCCCGGCGGAAGATCAACTGGGAACTCTCAAAGATCTTCAGGCCCAGGGGAAGATCAAGCACATCGGACTTTCGGAAGTCAGCGTGGCGCAGATCGAGCATGCGCGAACCATCGTGCCGATCGTCAGCGTGCAGAACCGGTACAGCCTAAGCGATCAGGCGGCGGAAAAAGTCCTCGATACCTGCGAGCGCCTGAATCTCGGCTTCATTCCATGGTTTCCGCTCGCGGCCGGCAACTTGAGCGCGTCGGGCGGCGCGCTTCAGCGTTCCGCAGCGGAGTTCAAGATCACACCCTCACAACTCGCTCTTGCCTGGTTGCTGTGGAGGTCTCCCGTGATGCTTCCGATTCCAGGGACATCGCAGGTCCGGCATCTGGAAGAAAACATCGCGGCGGCATCGCTGAAGCTCGACGAAAATAAACTACGAGAGCTGGGAAAGGCAATGCGGTAGAGGCAAATCATCGACATTCCGATCGAAGCCGGGAATGCGTCCCGCTTTAAAATCGAGGAGGGGTTCCCCGCTGCGCCCGGCACGACGGTGTTTTATTTGTCGTGCAGCGTATTCTGCCCTTTTCCGAAATTAAAAATCGGCGACCCGGACGATGGCGGTCATCTTGTGTTTCTGGCCGGGCGCCAGATCGACAGCAAAATCCGAGACGTTGCTGGTTTCAATGCAGATCATCTGCGTCCATCCGTCGTCGGCAAAGTCCGGCATCGCAAGCGCCTTCTTCGCCCAGGGATTCCATACAACCGTTGTGCTTGAATTTTCCTTTACAATGCTGGTGCGGCGGCGCAGTGCTGGATCTTCCAATCCGATAGAGGCGCGCGTATCCAGGTACACGCGATCGGTTTCCGAGGCGATCTCGATCGCGCCCTGCTGAAGCTTTTTTAGATGGGCGTCGGTCTTATCGATGTATTGGACGGCGTCCAACCCGGTTACTCTCGCCCTTCGGATATCGCCCACTTTGTGGTAGGCGTGTAGAGCTTCCTCAAAACGCAATGACGAGGTCCCGGTATTTGTCATTTCCAGTTCGAGCTTCAGCTCCTTGCCGAACGTGACGCGGTGAACGAGGCGAAAATCCGCAGGCCACCATTTTTTTGTCTCCGAGTCGCTGGTAGTGAACATACCGACTGTGACGCGGTCTACGTCGCGCGCGATCGACTCGAGTTGCCATGCCTTGGTTCGCACGAAACCGTGAGCGGGGGCTTTCGGGTCGTCCGATTTGTCGCCAAACCAGGGGAAACAGATCGGGACACCGCCGCGAATGGCGCGCCCCGGTTCCCACCGGGACTGCGAGCTAAGAAAGAGAACTTCCTCACGGCCCGTGGGTTTCCAGGATGTGACATGAGCTCCGTGCAGATAAATTTCCCCTGTCGCCTCCGGAGAATTGACGAGCACCTTCAGCAATCCGCCGTTTCCTTCCGCGACGAAAGCCACGCCCGGAATGTCAAATCCGCGATACGATTGTCGAGAAACGCCGTTCATTTTCGTTTCCTCCATTCTGTCACTTCCGGTGTCTCTGATTCTTCGTCGCGCTGCCTGGCTTTGGTATAGGATTTGACGGGTGCGGGAGCCGGTTCCAATTGTAAAGCGACTTGAAGGCACGACATCAAGACTGTACTCCATTTCGGGGGATCGTTTTTTTTAAATGTTCCATAGAAACCTTCGCCCGCGCCAGAGCGGGTGCCGAGGCGAGGCCGCGCGATGCGCAAGCCGAATCCGATTTCACTCTTCCGTGCGTTCATCCTGCTGGCGGGCTTCGCTGCAATCGGAATAAATGCGGCGCGCCTTGCAGCCGGGCACAGCGTTATAGCGAAGCACAGCCTTCCCCGAGGCCAATCTTCCAGCGGCACAGACCTGCCCGCAAATCGAACCGGCAGCCATTACCTGCTGCTCGTCAACACGGCCGTGGCCTCGCAGATGGATGCGCGGAAGCTGGCGCAGTTTGACGGCTCTCCTTACGATGGCCTGGCCGTTTCATTCGCGGATGCGTACGACACCACGACGATTCGACCCGTGGCTGAGATGGAAACGCAGGTCGCGATCTGGAAAAAATCCACGACTAAGGACGTCTGGCCCTGGGTCTATTTGAACCGGATGATCGGCGGCGCCAGCGACGATGCCAACGCCGATGCTGAAACCAGCCGGTACATACAGGTCGCATACTTTCAGCGGATACAAGGAGTGGACCTGGACAACAAGGCCGGCGCGCGAAAGGATTTTCTGGAGAACTGGCGGAACGCCCTACGCGTCGCGCGCGATACCAAGGTTCCGGGGATTGTTTACGATCCGGAGTTTTATAATAACTACAAGGCAAATGACATGGCTGAACTTGCACGCGTGACGGGCAAGCCTCCCCGGGAATTGACGGAGGAATTGGAAGAGTTTGGCGCTCGAATGGCCGACTCCGCCGCCGTGGAATATCCCGGCGCCGTACTGTGGTTTTTCTTCACTGGATTTACGCGACCCGATTACCGGGTGATCGATGGGCGGCCATACTTTTTTGCCTCGACCTACATTGCCAAGGGACTGCTCGATCAGATTCAACGGCGCAATCTGCAGCTCCGTGTATTGGCGGGCGGGGAAGTGGGCCTCGGCTACTGTCACACTTCCGTCGAGGAGCTTCGCCAGTCCATCCAAAAACGCGCCGGCGTTTTCGCGCCTCTTTTGAAACATTACAACGGCATTCTGGAAATGGCTGGAACAATGACGCTGTGGAGCGACCGCTCGGCGAAGCGAGCCTGGCTGACTCAGGGACCTTGCGGGGGATCGTCTGCCGCCGGGGTCGAAGACCTGGAACCGTACATGGAAACTCTTTTTCGCGCGTATCGGTACAACTGGATTTACGGTTCGACGAATGGAGGATATTTCGCGTTCCAGGCGGATAGCGCGCCGCGCTTCGATGCCGCCATACGTCGGGCAACGGCGCGCGCGGTGGATGGGGGTAAACCTTAAGAGGCGCGGGAAGCGTGCTCAACAGTGAGGGATCGGCCAATCCGGTTGTCAGGGGCCTGGGCCCCGTTATCTGGCAGTGACTCTTTTTGCATCCAACTCGGACGCGAACAACGATAGGTTTAGGCGATGCCGGTCTCGCCGGCGCTACCAAAACCAAGCTGTCGTCAACTTTTATCTCCTCGAAAATGGGTCGCTATCCGGTATCAGACGCCGTTGAATCTCGCGGCTGAAGCGGCCACGCACAAAGAATAATCCAGGATCGCATTTGATATCAGGCACGATTGATTTGGAGGAAAGAATCCACGGAAGCCGAAAGCGAGTCCGTTTGCTCGGAAAGCAGCGAGGAGATTTCCTTCATCTCTTCGATGCTTTGAGACATCAGCAACGCAAGAGCTGTCATATCGTCGACGGCCGTTCGCATTGTGGCGATTTCGGTGGAGATTTCCTCGGTGGCGCCGGCTGTTTGCCGAGGAGCTCCTCCTCCGTATAGCCGGAAACCTGAAGAAAGGTTAGATTTGCATACGTGATTAAGCCTTTCAGGTCCGTCTTGCTGACGATGAGGTCGTCGCTGCCCCAGGTCCGCTCACGGCCGGTCGGTTGAACCAATGTCTCAATCATCGCGGGCCTGGCCTCCTCGAAATGGTGTCTTTTCTAATGATCGTCCATTCGGAGTGTTTACTTTAGGATGAGAGCCGGGACTGCCCAAAATCTCGCGCAATGCTCCCCGCTCGTGATATTGTATAAAGGAATTTTTCGAGGCTACTGAATGAGTAACCAGACCCAATCGGCAAACGATGGCAAGAGTCTGATTCGAGTGCGGCCCCGCGGATTCTGCGCGGGCGTGGTGCGCGCGGTGGATATCGTGGAACTGGCGTTGCAAGCGTATGGCCCGCCTGTATATGTCCACCATGAAATCGTACATAACCGGTACGTAGTCGAGCAGTTGCGCCAAAACGGTGCGATTTTTGTCGAGACGGTCGAGGAAGTGCCGCTTGGCGCCGTGCTTGTTTTCAGCGCACATGGCGTCCCGCCGACCACTCGAGAGGAAGCGCGCCTGCGCGAGTTGCGCGTGATTGACGCGACTTGCCCGCTGGTCACGAAAGTGCACCTGGAAGCGCTGAAGTTTGCGCGCGAAAGCCGCACGATTATTTTGATTGGTCACCGCGACCACCAGGAAATTGTGGGAACCTCCGGAGAAGCGCCGCAGCAGACCGTGGTGGTGGACAGCGTCGAAGCGGTGGATGCGCTCCAGATTTCGGACTCGAATCGATTGGCGTTTCTGACTCAGACGACGCTCAGCCTTTATGACACGCAGGAAATTGTCGCGCGGTTGCGCGAGCGGTTCCCGACGATTGAGGGACCTGCCTCCGACGACATCTGCTATGCCACGCAGAACCGGCAGGAAGCGGTCGAGCAGCTGGCTCGTGAAGTCGAATTGATCCTTGTGGTGGGCTCACCCAACAGCTCGAACTCGAATCGCCTGGTGGAAGTCGCCAAGCGCTCGGGCGTGGCGGCGGAATTGATTGACGCCGCTTCGGATATCGATCCGAAGTGGCTCGAAGGCATTCGGCGCGTGGGTTTGACGGCGGGCGCGTCGGCGCCGGAAGTGCTGGTCGAACAGGTGAGCGAACATCTGGCTGGATTAGGTTATAGCAATCAACGGGATCTCGACTTGATTCGTGAAGATGTGCGCTTCACGCTGCCGCCGGAGCTGACCAATATCGCCCCGGCTCCCAGATAGACCTGGCAGGGACTGAGTTTGGCCAAATGATTTTGGGAATCATTTGGCTCGATGAAATAATTTTCATGACTGGCAGTCTTCCCCGGGAGTAGATCACCAACTTCAGGAGCACAGCTTTGGCGGTCAAGATCATCCGTCAGCCGAAGAAAATTGTCTTGCTGGGTTCGCCGAGCAGCGCCGCAGTTCTCCGCGCCGGGCATGAGCGGGCGCCGGCTGCATTGCGCGCCGCCGGACTTGCCGACCGGCTAAAGTCCGCGGGATTTGAAGTTACCGATGCGGGCGATACAGCGACTTACGTTTTCCAGCAAGATGACGAACATCCCCGTGCGAGGAATGTCTCCGCAGTCCTGAAATCGCTCAACGATCTTCGCCCGCGCGTTGAAGTGGCCGTGAAATCCGGCGCGCTTCCTCTGATCCTGTGCGGCGATTGCATTTCCGTTCTCGCGACGATCGCGGGAGCGCGACGATACTATCGCAACGTGAGCCTGATTTATGTGGACCGCGACGCCGATCTAAAAGTCCCGGCCACCACAACTTCGGGATCCGTCGATGGCATGGTGATCTCGCAGGTCATCGGTCGCGGCGCGCCGGAACTTGTTCGATTCTGGGGCGAGCCGCCGCTGGTTCGTGAACCCGACATCGCGCTGTTTGGATTTGACCGCCTGGAACAATCGGAAGAACAGTTTCTGGTAACTTCGACGTTGCGCCGGCATCCGGCATTGGAAGTTTCCACGGTCGGAGCTGCGAAGGTGGCGGGGATCGCGCTGGAGCGCGTGCATGCGGGAAATCACCAGTTCGTTCTGCACCTCGATGTGGACGTAATCAACGGCGATGAATTTCCCTGGACGAATTCACAGGGAACGGGCGGGCTTACGCTGAGTGAGGTGCGGGACGCGCTTCGCGTGTTTGTCGCCCAGACAAACCTGGCGGCGATCGAAGTGGCAGGGTATAACCCGGACCTTGACTCTGACGGCGCGGGCGCTCTGAAACTGAGTGATCTGCTGGTGGACGTGCTCGCCACACGGCTGGAAGTCGCGCCGGGTGTTGCCTTTGAAGGCGTCTCCCCAACACCACAGGAACCCTCGCCGGCCAACTCCACTTCACCGGAGAATAAACCCAGCGCGGGATTGTCGGGCGATCCGCAGAGTTCTCCCACAACGGATTCCCTTCCATAGGAACCGATGCCGCCCCAGCGCACTCTTTTCGCAGGGGAGTAACGGATATGAGTCCCCGTCGGTTGCGCGCGTGCGCCAGATGCGCTACCGTTTTTATCACGCTCCGGAGGCTCCCACGATGAAGAAAAAACATTTGGCAATCGCGGCGCTGTTTATCTTCACGCTGGCCGGTTCCGGGCTAACCCAACTGCATCCAGTGTTGCTTTACGGCACGGCGCCCAGTGACGCGCAAATGCAGATGGATATGTCGGGCGCCGATGACGGAATTCCTTCCTACCACGCGTATGCGCTGAAGCCGCCGATTCCGAAAACGCTCGACCCGAATCAATTTTCCGACGCGCTCAACCGCAATGTGTACGCCCTTGCGGCGAAAATTAAGCCTGTGTTGTACCAGCAGCCGTGTTATTGCTACTGCGACCGGCATGAAGGTCACAAGAGCCTGCTCGATTGCTACGCTA
>Ga0265316_10006149_pt1 | contig 11517 bp, 8 predicted proteins | sample 4522metaG_FD_202092 | JGI IMG/M metagenome (GOLD analysis project Ga0265316, IMG submission 202092) | Rhizosphere microbial communities from Carex aquatilis grown in University of Washington, Seatle, WA, United States - 4-5-22 metaG | ecosystem: Host-associated > Plants > Roots > Rhizosphere >...
CCTAGTGGCGCCCTTTTCTTTGCGCCTAGTGGCGCCCTTTTCTTTGCGCCTAGTGGCGCCCTTTTCTTTGCGCCTAGTGGCGCCCTTTTCTTTGCGCCTAGTGGCGCCCTTTTCTTTGCGCCTACCGGCGCCCTTTTTTCATGCGCGCGCGCATCTCCTGAAAGCCGGGCAGTCCATAGGCAGAGTCCGCGTGCATTACAGCGCTGACGATTGCACGGGCCATTGCTTCAGCGGCCAGGGAGCCGACAACGGTGACGTCTGCGTCCACGTTTCCCGTGGCAAGACAGAATATCGTGTCGCCGTCATGCATCGTATGGACGGGATTGATCGCGCGCGCGAAGCCGTCATGCGCCATCATCGCCACGCGGTTGGCCTGCGCCTTGGAGAGACGGGCGTTTGTGGCCACAACGCCGATGGTCGTATTTCCTTCGAACGGGTTGATTCCTTCCGGATTTGCGGCAAGCAGGGTCATGCTTCCCGCAAATCCGTCTCCGGCCTCGTTCAAGGCGCCAGCGATCGTCTCCCCAGTGCCGGGCTCGATCACATCTCCGAAGCAGTTCACGATGACGAGAGCCCCGACAATAAGCGCGCCCGCCTGGACGCTCGAGCTCCCCAGGCCCCCTTTCATTGAACGGGGCACACCTGCTGTTTTTCCTACCGAGGCCCCCGTTCCCGCGCCTGCATTTCCTTCCTTGAAGGCGAGACCCGCAGCCGCGCAGGCGCTGTAGCCCATCGCGGCATCAGGCCGTATCCCTGGATCTCCAAGCAGCAGGTCAAAAATAACCGCGCCTGGCACGATGGGAACCCTTGTGACCCCCACGTCTAGTCCCGCTTCCCTTTCCTCGAGGAACCGCATCACTCCTCCTGCACCCTCGAGGCCGAACGCGCTGCCTCCCCCCAGGTACACGGCATGGGCGAAAGGAACGAAATTTGCGGGGTGGCAACAGTCGATCTCCCGAGTACCGGGGGCGCCTCCGCGCACGTCGACGCCCGGTGTAGCCCCCTGCGGGCACAGGACCACCGTGCATCCCCGTGCCGCGTCCATGTTCTGTGCGTTGCCGACCGTGATGCCCGGCACATCGGTGATGCTGTTGCGCATAGTGGTGTCTCCCTGCCGAAGGCAACCCCTTGAGTTGCCGAAGGCAACCCCTTGAGTTGCCGAAGGCAACCCCTTGAGTTGCCGAAGGCAACCCTAGTGCGGCACCGCTGATTTGTCAATCCAACGGGCTCCTTCTATTGAATGCGGGTTTGTTTTCAGTTACCGTGATCGCATCAGTGCAATTGAAGGAGACACCATCGATGAGCGACACCAAGAAGCTGATGATCCCTGACCTGCTCGCCATGAAAAAGGACAAAAAAAAGATCTCCATGATCACTGCATATTCCTACCCGCAAGCGCAGTGCGTGGACGAAGCTGGAATCGACATCATTCTCGTAGGCGACAGCCTCGGGATGGTGGAGCTGGGATACAAGGATACTGTACCCGTGACCATGGACGAGATGCTCAACCACACGAAGGCAGTCATGCGGGGTGTGACGCGCGCGCATGTAGTGGGTGACATGCCGTTCATGTCCTACAACATTTCGAAGGAGCAGGCGATCAGGAACGCGGGAATCCTGTACAAGGACGGCGGAGCAGACTCGATCAAGCTCGAAGGCGGGCAGGAAATGGCGGCCTCGGTCAACGCCATTGTGAAAGCCGGAATACCGGTGTTCGGCCACATCGGCCTGACCCCGCAGACAGCGGGAATGCTTGGCGGATTCAAGGTGCAGGGCAAATCACTGGACCAGGCCAGGAAGGTGATGGAAGACGCCATCGCGCTCGAAGAGGCGGGCGTGTTCGCAATCGTGCTGGAGGCCATCCCCCGTCAGCTTGCCGCACTTATCACGGAGAGGCTCAAGATTCCGACAATCGGAATAGGCGGGGGAGCGGATTGCGACGGGCAGGTGCTCGTGCTGCATGACCTGGTGGGGCTTTTCAAACGGTTCACGCCGAAGTTCGTCAAGGTCTATGCGGACCTCTACTCGGTGCAGTTGGATGCGATAAAGAAGTACGTTGGAGAAGTGAAGGACGGGTCATTCCCTGCCGAAGAACACACATTTACGATGAAAGAGGAAGCAGTTGCGGAGCTTCGCAAGTCACTGGGAATGAAATAGGGCGGGAGCGGGCGCCGACGTACGGGATATTCCCCGAACGGGTACGGCCCTTCAGTTCGAACGCGCACTCCCGTACCTTGCACCGCACACGGCGCAGTCAGGCGGATTCGCGCGGAGTCTCACCGTCTGTCAGCTCCGCGCGCTGCTCAACGACTCCCGGTAGCGGGAGGGATCGGCGCGGAAGCCGATCACCTGGTTCCCCCCCTCGCGCGTTGCCTTGTCAGCCGACACGTTGGCCTCTTCCAGGAGAGTGCTGTCTTCGATGAGACGCCCTCCCCTCGAGCTTACCCCGATGGAGATGGTGCGTATTCTGCCTTCGATCGCAGTGCCTGCCACCCTGGCACGAAAATCGTCCAGGACGCGTACAGCGGCATCTACCTCGTTGTCCGGCAGAAGAAGGGTATAGGAATCGTCACTCGCTTCGAATATGAGGTCATGCAGAGGGAATATTTCCCGGAGAAGTCTTGCTATCGCTGCATAGACCATCGGCAGCCGGGAATCGACAAATGGCTCATCGATCTGGATCCGGGCGAGTGCAACATCCTGGTCCGCAAGGGCGGCCCGTTCCAGTTCTGCGCGCAGCCGCGGTTCAAAGTGTTCCGCCCAGACAAGGCCAGTGCGAGGTGAGGTGAGCTCCCGGGGAGCGGATAGTTCCTGCGAAGTCTCCGAACGTCGTGGCTCCGGCGGCAGGGGCTCCGGTACCGGTGGCTCCGGCCGAAGGGCCTGTGAACGCTGCGGCGGGCGGACTGGTTCAGCCTGTAAGAGTTCTTTCTGTGGCGGCTCGGCATACGGCGGCTCGGCATACGACGGCTGGGCACGCAGAGGCTGGGCATACGGCGGCTGGGCATACGGCGGCTCGGCATGCGGCGGCTGGGCACGCGGAGGCTCGGCATACGACGGCTGGGCACGCGGAGGCTCCGGCTCCGCATGCGCTGGCTCTATGTGCGCCGGCTGTGGCTGGACCGGCCGCATGGGCGCATAGCTTTGCTCGCGCAGGACGGCGGGGGCCGGTTGTTCGGGTGCGGGAGGCGCGGCAGTGTAGGCAGAGCCGGCGGAATTCCTTGGAGCGTCGGCGGTTCCTTCCTGAATGCTGGTCACGACCAGTATCACGACGCCGCAGACAAGCAGGAACGCGAGGAAAAGATACAGATCGTCCCGCACAATCGGGTAGAGATCTTCTCTTCCCATGATGACGAACATTGCGTCTAGGGTAACGGGCGCCTGCTCATCTGCCATCTCTTTGCTGAGCAGGAGCTCGTAGCCCTTGCTGACCTGGTAAATGGGTGTTCCCCGCCAGGCAGGCGTGACAGGGCTCGGCTCTTTCATGTATGTGCGATTGCGCGCCACGAGGTAGAGGATGCCGTCCTGGGCAGAATGCACGGAAAGAAGGAGGAGGCGCGGCTCCTCGTCGAACACTTCCCGCATGTCCTTCTTGAACTGGGGAGCGTCGAATCCTCCCGTGCTGTCCCGGATGGACCGCGCCTTGGCGGCAAGCCCGGACAGGCGTTCCTCCGCGGATACGGCATTCGTCTTTCGGGCATCCTCGATCCTGTATCCGGTGAGGCCGACGATGAAGATGAAAAACACCGCGCTTACCGTGAGAAAAAACCAGGAGAAACCCTTATTCATGCTCTTCCCCCGCCGCATTGTGGAGTATAATCAGGGGCGCGCCTGCCGAGGTTCTCCCGGCGGAGCGCGGAAAGAAAAGTGGTTCGGAGGTGCCCATGCGTGTGCGAAGAAGGTACCTGCCGCCGGGGTGGTATCCGGGCGCCGAGGACAAGGCCCGTGAAGCAATCGGGGCCATGGAGAGATCCGTCGATCCAGGGCCGGGACAGGGGATTGCCGGAATCGTTCCCCACGCGGGATGGGAGTTCTCGGGCGGACTTGCGTTCGAGGTTCTTTCGCGCATTTCGCGTTCCATGGATACCATCGTCATTATCGGCGGACACCTGGGCCCGGCTGACGGAATCTTGTGTGCATTCGAAGACTCTTATGACACACCGTTAGGGCTGCTCCCAGCGGACCTCGAGCTTCTTGCCGCCATCCGGGCAGCCGTACCAGTCAGTGAGGACCGGTCGGCGGACAATACCGTGGAGGTGCAGCTTCCCTTTGTGAAGTATCTCTTCCCGCGTGCGATGGTGCTCGGTATGCGCGCCTCCCCATCCCTTGACGCAGATCGATTGGGAAAGGCGCTCGCGGAGGCTGCTCGCGGGCTCGGGAGACGGGTGGGGGTGGCGGGATCGACCGATCTCACGCACTACGGTTCGAACTACGGGTTTGCGCCCGCGGGAAACGGCACCCGGGCCCTGCGCTGGGTGCGGGAGGTCAACGATCACCGAATCATCGAAAGCCTGCTGGCCATGGAGTTCAACTCCGCGTTGGAGCGCGCCCTGGTGGAGAGATCGGCATGTTCCGCCGGTGGCGCCCTGGCGGCGCTGAGCTTTGCTCGTGAGAACGGGATCAGGAAAGGGGAGCTGGTGGGCTATTCAACGAGCTTTGACGTTCATCCGTCTGACTCGTTCGTGGGCTACGCGGGCATCCTTTACTCTTGAAAAGATCGAGATCCCTCGATCATTCGCGATATGCGGGACACTACCCATTGTCGGGCGCCGTCCAGGGCCGCTGGGCCCGGCGCGATTTCAGGTGAATCCAGGATCACGCGGGCCGCGACAGGCAGAAGCGTTCCCCACAGCTCCTGCTCTGACCCGCGAAGGGCCCGAAATGAGCTCCCGGCGGGGTGGGTCAGCGCGGGCAGGGCCGCGAGTTCACCCGCATAATCCGCGAGGAATCGACGCCAGCTGCATGACGGCTGTGAGTGCCTCCAGGCGTCCTCCCCGGAAGCCGAGCTTCGGGGCGTGATATTCCGCACTGCCTGGTCAAGGGCCAGACCCGCTCCCGGCACGCTGGTCACTTCGGCAGGAATCTCTCTCATTAGATGGAGGAGGCGGTCCCGGTAGGCGAGCATCACGTCGGTCGTGTACCGGAAGCCGGTGTCCGTTCTTTCTTTCCGCGTGTCAGGGGTTCGATAAATGAAGGAAAAGAACCTGCTTTCCGAGGGCGCAACCCGGGTCTGGCTCGACTCGAAGAAATCGTAGAGATAGGTACCACGTGAATAGGGCTTTCCCTCGGGGTACGAGAAGTCGGCGCCGAAGATTGTGATCACGCGCGCGCCCAGGCTGTGCGCCAGTGACACTGCGGCGTGGGTCACGTTTCCACCGGAGGTATCCATTTTTGGAAACCTCTTCCAGCGGGCGTCCAGGTAGGCGGCAAACGGATGGCCGCTGGCCGCGAAAATCAACCGCGCGGATCTGTGCGCAAGGAAATGGGGAGAAGCAAGATCGAGAAAAAGGGTGGAATGCGGGGAAATACCCTGGAGAAAATGATGGTACCCGTAGTTCTGGCAGTCGATTGACAGCACTCCGTTCGGCTGGATGCCGGCGCGGCGCAAGGCGGGCAGGGATGTGTCCGCGGCCAGGAGGAAGCCCTGGTCCCCGTTTCCCGAGAGCATGGCAAGCTGATGCTCCAGCGAAGGTCCGGCAGCCACCACGCGGGCTCTCGTGAGGGGGGGGAGGTCCACGGAACTGGATGAGGCGGGCTCCATGTTGAGGAGCATGTTGGAAAACCATCTTTTTCCGAAGTGGGCCTGCACGCTGTAATCTGCGCGAATCTCGCTGACCACCGCGCGGAGCTCCGTCGTCGCGGCGGTGAAAAACGCGCTTTGCCTCTCGCACCATGGCCGAAGCGGAGCCGTCACCAAGCCGCCCATGAGGGCCGGCTGCCAGGCGGCAAGAAGGGCCGGACGCACTCCGCCCAGTCCATCGGACACGAAGACGCGCGGATCATTAAGGAGCCCGTCAAACGGCAGACGCTCCAGCAGGGTCCGAAGGATCGAGGCGTCTCTTTCTATGACAAGCACTGATGATACTCCGGAATCCTCCAGGGAAGCTGCGATGGTGAACCCGGCTCCCATGCCCAGTATGACGATGCATCCTGCACCGTGCAGGCTGGCAGCTATTTTCCGGGCCTCTCCGACCGGATCGTACAGGGAATGCAGAGGAGCATTACCTGTCGGCAGCTGTACGGCGGGAACGAGTGCGCCATTCCTCGCATTGACGAACGTGAGGGAAGGATCGGCTGTGCTCGCACGGATGGCGGAGGCCAGGGCGGGATTTCGGCGCGTCAGCGCCGCCAGGTTGGCTTCAAGAATCCGGGCTGAATCAGGCCGCGGCACCCGTCTTCTCCGAGATCACCCGCAGGAAATCGATGCACCTTTCGAGCATTTCCTTTGCCGCGGCCACGGCTCCAGTTGAGTCTCCCAGGCGCGATTTTCTTCTGGTCTCCAGCAGCCGCTGCGGCTCTATGTGATAGGCAAGAGGAAGAATGGACGGTGAGTGTCCGAGGAGGTCAAGTCCTTCGAAGGACGCGGCAGCCGTGTGCGCCTGCGCAAGCTCGTCGGTCCATCCTTTCAGAAGCCGGTCGATGATGCGGTGACGCTCGTCACGCCGGGGGAAGGCGCCGTGGCTCCGCAGACGGGGCCCCCGGGGCGATTCAGGGCTGCCCTCGAACAATTGCCGCAGGGAGGCAGCGTCCAGGGCGCGCATCCCGTCCAATTGAACACGGGAAGGAAGCAGACGATAGGTCCGCGGGGCGAAGTCGGGGCGGAGCTCATTGAACCAGCCGGCATAGGTCCGGAGAGAAGGGGAGGCGCGCACTCCCGCAGCCCCGCGGACCTGCTCGAAGCGCTGCGCCGCTGCTCTCCGGAAACTGAGGCTGTAGTGCGGGGAGAGCCGCGTGGATTGCAGGTGGAGCAGACGGTCGAATGCGTTCGGCCTCGCGTGAAGGGAAATGTCGCGCGCACACATGTCGAGACCGGCAACAATGACAGGCCCACCGGTGCTGGCCAGCGCGAGGTCGAGCGCGGTTGCTGCGACGGTTCCGTGCGGTGCGACGAGGGGTGCCTCTACGCCTGCCTGTTCCAGGAGCGCTTTCTCGAAAAAGACTGGCTGGGCGAGGAGAAACGGCGCTGCCGGGAGGTCCTGCCGGCCCGTCCGTGGAAGGTCCCACACGCCGCGCGCGGCAGAGAGGGGCATGGCGAACGGACACGATGGAGCCGCAGAGTGTACGTGGTACAGGGAATAGTACCCGGGATCAGTCATGACCAGCAGGTCGGGAGAGAGTCCCCTGTCACGGAGCAGAAGGGAACTGGAGGGGAGCGCCCACAACTCGACCCGCGAGCGGACTTCAGCGATCAATGAGGCTGCGTCTTCCAGGCTCGGCCCGGGCGCCGCAATCACGACAGGCCTGTCAGCAGGGCAAAGCTCCCCGACAAGAGTGGAATCCATGGCAAGGAAGTTGGAGATCGCGTTGCGCATCCATACGCGTCCTGCTGCCAGCGTGGTCGCGAAGCTGCCGTTCAGTTCCCGGACGAGCAGACGGACAGCTTCGTTGGCATTTCTCGACACTGCCGGAAAAATGCGCGCAGAAGGGGGCCATTCGATCAGGCGAAGTCCTTCCAGATCCAGCTCCCCGAGTGAGGCGGCCAGAAACGCGCTGAGCCCGCCTTTCATCCCCGGACACCAGGCGGGGCCAGATCTGGCCCATACATCGACGCCCGCTCCGCTGCGTACGGCCGCGCCGGGGCCCCGGGCGGTCCCCATCGTCATGATCTCATTCGAATAAAAGATCCGAATCAGGCGCACACCGGGATAGAGGCTTTCCACCGCTGCCGAGACATACCCGAGCCCCTCGCCAAGAACCACCACGGCGGAGGGAGCATACTGCCCGATGTTGGCCTCCACAAATCTTCTTGCTTCCCGGACAGGGTCATACGGGGAATGAAGCGCGATCCCGTCCACCCGGGCCGTCAGCGCTCCTGATTTTGCGGTGAATGTTTCGATCATCCCCGTCAGGAGGAGAGAAAACCGAGCAGCTCTTGGATATCTCCCCCATCTTCAGGCCAGTCGCGCGTCTTCAGGATTTTCGGTCCTGTCCTGTCTCCCGTGGTTCCGTTGCCTCCGAACAAGCCGTGCAGGAAGGAAGAGAGCTGGTGCAGGAAGAGGTCGAGATCCGACGCCTCAAAGCCTTCGAGGGCGACGGCAAAGAGTCCCTGTCGAATGGGAACGGCAAGCCCCAGCTCGGCCACAAATGAATCGAGGAAATAGTGGAAGTCCTCGTGCAGGCGGAACGGGTCGAGGTGTTCGTGCGCGGCGATGATTTTCCGCGAGTATTCTTCCAGCGAAAGGGCAAGAAACAGGATTCTCGTGCCCGCGGAACCGAAAGACGATATGTACCGGCCGATTTCTTCCTCCGGTGCCCCGACGGACCGCATTGGCTGTGAATCCGTCCTGCGCAGCTTCTTCTCGCGCGCTTTCTGGACACGTGGTGAGCCGGCTTCCGCGATTGCCCTGAGATATTGGAGAAGCTCCGCGTCTCCGTCGAACGGAGGTTTCAGCGCCGTGAGGAGGAGCACCCCGACAAGCTTTTCCGCTGTGATGAAGGGGGTGAGCAGGATTCGTGAGAGGGAGGAAAACTCGCGGGCGGAGAAATACTGCTCGTACACGGCGAGTGTCGAGGCATCATCCACGAGCACAGGGCTGCCGTTGGCCAGGGCTTTGAAGCTCTCATTCCCGCCGAGGGGAATGCGCATTCGGTGAAGGGTGGTTTGATCGTAGCCCAGACTTGCCCAGGGAGCATAAACGAGTCGAATGGGGTCGAACAGCAGGAACGCGGCCTTTTCGATTGACAATCGATCGGCCAGCGCACTGAAAAGCTGGGACGGAAGCTCCACGCCGTCAGGCAGGGCCTGGATGGCTGCGACAATTTCACGCGCAGCCTGCTCCGGATCCTGCTTCTCCCGCGCTTCGCGCGCGGCATAGGGAGCGCCGCGTTTTTGCGGGACAGCATTTTCCGTGCGGGATTCGTCAGCGGCGAGCTCCACGGCGAGCGGACCGCGCATCCTGCCGGCAGCCAGAGCAAGGCTTTTTCTGAGAAGCCCTGCGCGGGGGGCAGCGCCGGTTATCCGTGAAGCCCTCCCGGAAACGGAGGCGGCTATCCGGGAAACGCGGTCCGGAAGCGGTGCAGAAACAGGAGAGGAACTCTCTGTGCTTCCTTCAGCATCACGGGTGGCGGAGTTCGCTGCCTTCCGGAGAAGACCCATCTACTCACCTATGCCGAGGTCCTCGAAAAGCTTCTTGTACATGACAAAATAATCGGAGCTGGCGAACTCCTGGATTTTCTCATCAGGAAGCGCCTCGAGGAGTTTGTCCATATAGCCGAGCACAGTGCGAAGCTCGTCCTTGAGGTTGTCCGGGATTCCTGCCGCGCTGTCCGAGGAGGGCGCCGCGGCGGGCTCTTCATCCAGTACTTCCTCTGCTTCGAGGATCTGATCTCCGGTGTCCGTTCCTTCACTTTCACCGGAAGCCGAGGAGGATTGCGACAGGGCGTCCGGCTCACTTTCGAATTCGATCTCGATCTCCTTTTCAGATGAATCGGCCGCTTCCGCGTCCTCCGTCACGCTCTCCAGCTCCCCGATTTCCAGGTCATCCGCCGAGGCGACTGCGGCGTCATCCGCGAGGGTTTCCGCTTCGGAGGCCAGTGCTTCAAGGTCGACCTCCGCTGTACCAGAGTCTATCCCCTCGGAGGCCTCTTCATCCAGCAATTCTGCTTCCGAAATGGTCTCCAGATCATCAACCTCCTCGGGAACCGCCTCGATCACGGTAGGCTCTTCGCCGAGGTCGAGCGTTTCGAGGTCTATCGTCTCGTCGCTCCGCTCGCTCTCCGCCTCTGGTGCCGGGGAAGTTGCCGACAACGCGTCTTCCGCATCCGTCTCGATTTCGGCAATCCCTTCGATGTCCAGACCGGGCAGCTCTTCGACGTCTTCAGCCGGGGCCGGCTGAGCGGAGAGCGGCTCCGAGTCAATCTCCTCGAGAACGAGTTCCGAGGGAAGCTCTTCCAACGTCGCGGTCCCGGGATCATCGCCCACCTCTTCAGCAAGCTGCACGCTGTCGTCAGCTTCAAAGGTCTCCGAGGGGGATTCAAGGTCATCCACGGCCGGGACAAGCGCATCGTCCTCGAGGGAAGGAGTCTCGAAGCTCAGAACTTCCTCGGCCGGGGCAGCCTCCGCGGGCTCTTCCACAAGACCCAGCGCATCCAGGTCGGATTCGACACTCGGCGTTTCAGCCGCCTCTTCCGTGATATCAGCGGTGTTGAGGATATTGTCCAGCTCGTCTCCCGTGAGAGCGATGGTTTCGTCTTCATCTTCGTCGAAGAACCCGCTCTGTGCATCTGCCGCGCCGGCGGCCGGCGCTTCCACGGCGGGAGCGGCCGCGCCCTTGCGCAGCCCGGAAAGCTCGCCGCGGAGCTCGGTGAGGTCCTTTCTTATCGAACGCAGCTCATCCTCGATTTTTGCGAGGATCTCAGAGGACCCTGAAGACGCCTTCGGGGTAGAGGTGGCAACGGAGGCAAGCTCGCTTTCCAGGGCTTCCAGATCGTCGAAACGATCTTCTTCGGGGGCGTCTTCCGAGAGTGTGACCTCCACGTCGCCGGAGTCCTGGGGCCGCGACGTCCTCTGGACGCCCGCGGCTCGCGCACCCGGCGCTGGCTGGACTTCCTCCAGTTCTGGGAGCTCCTCGATCTCTGCTTCTTCGAATGCGAGACCGGCGCTCTCTCCGCCCACCGTCTCGATGTCAGGCAGCTCTTCCTCTTCGGCAAGGAGCGGCTCTTCCTCCGGAACGGCCGCTCCGATTGATTCTTCCTCGGGACCGAGCTCGCTTTCCAGCTCATTCAGCAATTTTTCTTCGTCGTCAGTCAGGGTATTTTCGTCGGGCGCCGATCTGCTGACCGACGCGCTTTTTGGCGCTTCCAGGTCGGAGAGCTCGAAAGGGGACTCGCTCTCCGGGATCCCGGTTACCTCGCGCGGCTTGACCTTCACCCAGACGCCGTATTGCTCGAGTTTCTTTTCACCCGCAGGGCTGCCCTGTGTTTCCCTTGCCATTCCTATCTCCTGAGGATGCGTTTTGCGCTATCCCGATTATCGGCAAAAGGCGCCCTCACTTTCGTGCAATCCGCATCACGGTAATGTAATCCGGGTGTTTTCGGGTTGTCAATGGCGGGATCGAGCGCGGCGGTTACCGCGTCAAACGCCGCGCCAACTCCTTTCCGCTCATTATTATGCCGCCGGCAGCCGTTATGAGAAAAGAAGGCTATGCGGCGTCTCTCCCTAATCCTCATTGTCATATTTCTATCGGCTTCCGTATTGATCTACTTCTTCGGGGATTCAGGCATGTTTGCCTTCAACGACCTGGAAGGCTATCGGCGGAGGCTGGCGGCGAACGTGGAGAGCCTCCAGCAGCACAACAGGAG
>Ga0265316_10006151_pt1 | contig 11515 bp, 8 predicted proteins | sample 4522metaG_FD_202092 | JGI IMG/M metagenome (GOLD analysis project Ga0265316, IMG submission 202092) | Rhizosphere microbial communities from Carex aquatilis grown in University of Washington, Seatle, WA, United States - 4-5-22 metaG | ecosystem: Host-associated > Plants > Roots > Rhizosphere >...
GTCACCGTCATCTCGATGTTCTTTTTCAGCTTATCCAGGTCGTTGATCTTCTGGATAGTTTTCTGCAATTGATCTTTGAGCTTTGCCATATCCTGCTTGGGAACTGGAGGGGCCTCGCCCGTTCCCGCCACCGTACTCCCCAGCTTGTTCCCAGTCCCACTGGGATCTTTGAAGTAGCCGCTAATGGCGAGTTGAGTCTGCTTGCTGCTGCTCATCAGCCACAACACAATGAACAGTGCCATCATGGCCGTGACAAAGTCAGCGTAAGCAACCTTCCATGCGCCGCCATGATGACCGCCGTGGCCGCCTTTCTTCTTGATGATGATGATGGGTGGTGTAGGCATGACCCTGTCTATCCCGCCGGCGCCCCAGCGGCGGCAACGGCCGCCGCCTCATCTTTCGCGCCCCGGCAAGCCTGTTCGATCTCCTGAAACGAAGGACGCACATGCCCCGGCACCGTCCGCCGCCCGATCTCCACTGCCATGATCGGCGCAACGCCTTTAAGAAAGGCAATCATGGTCACACGTAACACCAGCAGGAACGCGTGCTCTTCGTCCACTGTCTTGCCCATGCGCGCCGCCAATGGTCCCACCAGTCCGTAGCACAGGAGAATCCCCAGAAAAGTCCCCACCAATGCCGCCGCCACTTTTTTCCCAATTTCTTCCGGAGGTCCGCCGAGTGCGCCCATCGTGACCACCACCCCCAGCACACAGGCCACAATGCCCAGTCCCGGCAGCGAGTCCGCCATCGTGGCCAACGACGTCACCGGTTCGCTCGCCTCGTGATGATGGACATCCATGTCCGCCTCCAGCATCTGGTCCAGATCGAATACTTCCACCCCGCCGCTCACGGCCATTCGCATCGTGTCGCAGACGAACGCCACGGCATGGTGGTTCTTCGCGAAATCTTCATACTTCGAGAAGAGCGGGCTTTTGTCCGGCTCCTCGATGTCGGTCTCCAGCGCCACCAGACCTTCCTTGCGCGCCTTTTGCAACAGTTCATACATCATCTTCAAGGAATCGATGTAGCGCTGCGTGGTGTACTTCGACGACGCAAATGCCCCCATAAGTCCGCTGATCATCTCTTTCAGCGTGTGGACAGGATTCGAGATCAGCACCGTGCCCGCCGCCGCCCCACCGATGATGAGCAACTCCGCCGGCTGCATCAGCACCAGCATGTTGCCGTGCTCCATCAGGTAGGCGGCCACGATGCAGCCGAACACCACCACGATCCCAATGATCGCAAACATTGAGCATCATCCTCGCAAGCGTCCAGAAAGGTTCGTAGCCGCTACCGCCTTCGCTATCCCTTTCGAGCGCGAAGGCTTCATCTCTCGCAAAAGCGATTCCAGGTTGCTGCCCGCAGTGGCTACCGTGTAGGCGACCTCGGCCTCAACCATGAACCGGTCGCCCCACCACAGAACCTCCGAATGGCTCAGCAGGTTCAATAAAATCTCAGCTGTCGTGGCCACCATGACCGGACTTGCCGAGGGCAGCACGACCAGAAACTCGTTCTCTCCCCAGCAGCCCAGAAAGTTTTCCGCATCCAGACTGTTGCGCAACGTCTGCGCTGCGGTGCGCAGAAAAGGAACAACCGACTGTGGACCGTGTTTCAATCGAAACTCCTCCAGCCCCAGCACCCGTATCCGCAACAACCCGAAACCGATATGTGATTCCTCCATGCCGGCCATGCATTCGTTCATCACGGCCCGCGTCAAGCGGCGCGAAGGAACTCCCGTGGTTGCGTCCAGGCATCCGTACATCGGCGGTCCCGACCATTCCTCGCGATAAAAAAATGCCTCCTCGAACAAAACCGTCGCACCCCCGATCGCGTCGCCGTATTCCAGAATCGGCCGCGTGCAGATCCTCACCGCCGTGCGATGCCCGTTCTTGTGCAGGTAGAAAGCCGTGCATCGCTGTGGCTTCCGCTGGCGGATGGTCATCATCACCGGGCAGCGTTCCCCACTCAAGCTGTTGCCCCGCCGGTCGCAGGCCTGCACTGCATCTTCCAGGAGATGTCCCACAACATCGTGCCCCAGATGCCCGGTGAGGTGCTCCGCGCCCCGGTTCCAGAAGCGAATCAGCCCCTCCCGGTCTACGATGTAAATCCCCACCGGCAGCTCTTCCACCAAATGCCGGAACAGCTTCGGGTTATCGAGAAAGTCGGAAGACATGGCTGGACACGCCACCTTCTAGTTTTATCGGCTGTCAAATCAGTGAACTTCAGAAGCCAGAAGGACAGCAAGGCCGTACGCATCGAGCGTCGCACCTGCCCGTCGCACCTCTTCGTGGGTTAGCCACCGTATGAAAAGCCAGCTTTTCTCTGTGGAATGGGTACGATGTCAGATAACCGAGCGTCTAACCAGAAGTGGTTCGAATGCAGCTCGGACAGGATGTGTCGTTCTAAGCCGCGTTAAGCGCGGCGATTTGCTGGTCGAATTCGACCGGCAAGCGTAAATTCGCAACTCTCTCGACCAACAGGCGGAGTACTACGACAAACTGGTGAGCCAGGTTGCCGAGGAGCAAGCGAAGGAGGACGCGGCGCGCGCCAAGAACGAAACCGAACTTCACCGTGGGTGGAATGGTGGCCAGGAATTTTTGGGATGCCGAGCCGGGCGGGCATTTTGAGGTTACGGTTCAGGTGCCTGTCTCCGACCCGCGCCTTCGCGCCGGGTTCACGACAGCAAACGTGTTGTGTATGTCATGAATGGAAACGGCTTTGAAGCTCGCGAGGTCAAGGTCGCGGCCGAGACGGAGAGTCGCACGGCGATCGATGACTCGGGTGCCGGTTTGACGGCCGATGATCTGAGTCGATGAGCACAGTCGGGCTCTGAAGACGTGCCGCAGCGCGCCCGGAATGGCGGGACTATGCCTTTGACTGATTCCCCCAAAACTGCTCCCTTTTGACCAGTTTTTGCCCAGACTGTTTCCCTATCATGGTGCTCTGGCAGCCTTGGAGGCACTCATGGAAGACCTCACTGATTTGATGCAAAGGCTACTTGAAATCCAAAGTGGCGGAAGACAGAGAAGCCCAGAGCTGATCGCAGAAGACGAGCGGTTGATGAATGGTCTGCGGGAGAGAGTTTTGGCAGGGGAGCCCACACAAAAAGTCAAGCCGCCATCAGGCTTCGTGGCCGGATAAAGCGGCTGTCATCGTGGTGGAGAAACCAGCTGGATTTGCCTGCGCTGCGTCTCCAAATTCACTGTCGCGAACAAACAGCGAAGGACTACGCCGGCGAGCGCTCCAGGATGTATAATTCGAACGGAACATGAATGCCAGTGGTTGGGCCACTCGGTTCAAGAACTGTGCGGGTGGTGTTCCAGTTTGTCGAAGCCCTGCGCCTGCGAGGGCTTTTCATTTTAGACTAGAGTGCTGTCCGGCGCGGTAGCCAAGTGGTAAGGCCGAGGTCTGCAAAACCTCTATCGTGAGTTCGATTCTCACCCGCGCCTCCAACCTAAGACCCGCACCAGACTCATAGAGAAAAACGTAGAAGAGCCGGACGTCACCGTCCGACTGGATCCTTCGGCTTCCCCCTCGGCTTCGCTCGGGGCTTCGGCAAAACGGACAGGCTCGCGAGACGCCCGTCGCTCCACCCTATGCTTACTTAATGTCCTTCATTGCCAGGAGCGAGCCATAGTCGCGGCCGGAGGGCTCGACGGCTCGCGCTACCACGCCGGCAAATGCTTCGCGAAATTCGGGAAACTTCGCTACCAGCGCCTTGATGACCGACATATTTTCCTGAAACGTCTGCGCGCTATTCGATACATCGGCGGCCTCGTACTTTACGATCACGTCGAGATCGTTGGCCACGGCCAGCGGAGAGATTTCGGTCAAATGATAGACCTTGCCGCCGGCGCTCATATCCACGGTCTTTCCATTTGCGGGCACATCGGAGGGTTGCGTTGCCTGGGTCTCGTCGTAGAGTTTGTCGGTGGCGAGCGTGCTCATGACGTCGACCGGAGCGGCCAGGAAGATCGCCTCACGGTAATACAACCAGGCGTTGTGATTCTTCGATTTAGCTTTGAAATCGCGGGCGCGCTGCGTAAACCATGCGGCATCGTGTCCTGCCGCCTGCGAGGATTTTGGGAAAAAACCAGCCAGCTTCCAGTCGGCGCCCACCTGCTGCAGCACCAGCGTCAGCGTCATGGCGCCCTTGCCGCCGTTCACGTCGACAATAGTTACGCCGTACTTGCCGGGCGGCAGATTCGGCAGGACAAACACCGCGCTATCCTTGGTTTGCCCCGACGGCCCAAAAACACCGCACAGAAATTCAGCGCGAGCCAGGGGCGCCGGGCCATCGGCGGTCAGCAAAAAGGGAGGCCGCACCGTTGCTTGTCCGCCGGTGAACGCGGCCTGGTTTTCTTTGACTGCAGTTTCGATGCCGGCAAAGCTGTCCGCGACCGAAGCAATGGAGTTCTGTTTCAGAGCGGCCGAATCGCCGCGCGCCGACATTTCGAAGTAGCGCTTCGCGGAGGTTTCGAGCGCAGTTCGCACCGAAGCATCCATGTCCGCGGCGCTCTGGCAGATCTGGGCTGGGACGTACGCCGATGCTCCCAGCAGCAACAGACACAGCCATCGCCGGCCGCCCCGGCGAGCGTGGAGCGTGTATTCAGAAGCAGTAACCAAGGGAAACGCCTCCGCTGGCATTTTACCCGCTCTTCCAGCCGAGGATACTCCAAATGCGTGCAAAGGCCACACCTGCAATGAGGTCGTTGGTAATCACTGCGCAAGAACAAGGCGGTCCGGCGTTCTACCAGCAGTGGTAAAATCAGGCTGGGGCCGAGTGGCTGTGGAATCTCCAGCCGCTCGCGGAGACGGGAAATTCCGATGCCGCGCACACACAGATGGACGGTCTTGGCGCTCTCGCTGGCAGCTCCGGTGGTTCTTGCTCAGGCTCTCCTTGCGCAGACAACTACGCCAGTCGCGGCCCCGGCCACCCCTCCGCACCACAAATCTCATAAAACGCAGAAGCAACTCGTGCTGCCGCCGTTGCCCAGCGGTCCGCTCAGTCAGTTGCCCATGGATCAGATTCCCGCAACGCCAGCGAAAGTCAGTTATCAAGGTGGGTTGCTGACCATCTCGGCTCAGAATTCGACTTTAAGCGAAATCCTGCGCGATGTGCGCAAGCTCACCGGCGCGTCCATTGAAGTTCCTGCGGGCTCGGGCGCCAACGAGCGCGTGGTGACGCACCTCGGCCCGGGCGCGCCACGGGACGTTCTGGCGGGATTGCTCAACGGCTCCTCATTTAATTACGTGATGCTGGGTTCAAACTCGGATCCCACGGCGATTGTGAGTGTGATCCTGTTGGCAAAGCCGTCGGCGGCGGGCGAGACCCAGACCGCCGCGAACGTGAACAATCCGGCGCCGCCGAACCGCTTTCCGCAGCCGATGCCGTTCGGCCAGCCGGGCATGGTTGCTCCGGTGCCGGGGAACGTACAACCGGCGGTAGCTGACGCTGACGACAGCAAAGACGATGACGAGAGCGCCGACGACAGCGCCGAGGATCAGACCCAGCCGCAGCCTGGCGCGACCGGCGCAAATACCCCGGACCAGCAGCAACAACCGGACCCAAACCAGCCCAACGCAGGACCGAAGACCCCTGAGCAGATTCTGGAGATGATGCAAAGACAAAGGCAGCAGCCAGGGGCGCCCCCGGTCGTTCCCCAGCAACCGCCGCCTGACTAGCAGCCGCGCAGCTCTGCGCGTGCAATCTCCTGGCATCCATGGGGAACGCTATTCCGAAAGATTCAACGAAAGATTGTGGGGGCGTGCTTAGTCGCCACTGGCGTGGCTTTGATGGGCTACCAACGCCGACAGCGCGTTGGACGCTCGAGAGGGGTTGACGACGGCCAATACTCCGCAAATCGTGCAATACGCGCCGAATACGCCGAGAATCACGGTTAAGATGGCAGTGGTGCTGATCAGAAAAGCTACGAAAATCGGGTTCACTTGACTGGCCCTTGCTGGCAGCCACGTTGAGCATCGCGCGGCTGCAGATGTTTTACTCGAACCGCATTTGACCCCCGCCGATGTTCACAACTAAGATACGAGAATCGAACTGCGTATCTCCACTCTCCAACATTTCTTAGGACCCGTCCACGTTACGGAAGTGTCATAACGTGTTGCGCTAATGGCTATTACCAGCATTTCGGTGCGCGGCGCGCGCCAACACAATCTGAAGAATATTGACGTCGAGATTCCTCGCAATACTCTGACGGTCATAACGGGCCTGAGCGGCTCCGGCAAATCCTCGCTCGCTTTCGATACGATTTATGCCGAAGGCCAGCGCCGCTACGTCGAAACGCTTTCCGCCTACGCTCGCCAGTTTCTCGACCAGATGGAGCGCCCCGACGTCGATTCCATTGACGGCCTCAGCCCTTCGATTTCGATCGAGCAGAAAACCACCAGCCGCAGCCCGCGCTCCACCGTCGGCACCATCACCGAGATCTACGATTACCTGCGCCTGCTCTATTCGTCGATCGGTGTGCCCCATTGTCCGAATTGCGGCAAGCCCATCACTCGGCAGTCCGCCGAGCAGATCGTGCAGCGGGTGATGTCACTCACCCCCGACGACCGCGTCATGATCATGGCGCCCATCGTTCGCGGCCGCAAAGGCGAATTCAAAAAAGAAATGGAGAAGCTGGTCCAGCACGGTTTCTCCCGCGCCCGCGTCGATGGCGAACTGGTGAACCTCGAGGACGACCTCGCGCTCGACAAGCGCAAGAACCACACCATCGAAGTCGTCGTCGATCGCTTGCTGGTGAAGCCCGGAATCGAGCATCGCCTCGAACTCTCGGTCGGGCTCGCTATGAAACTCGGAGGCGGCCTTGTCCTGGTCGCGGTCGTTAATGGAGACGAGACGCTTTATTCCGCGCGTCTGGCCTGCCCCGACTGCGGCATCAGCGTTCCGCAACTGGAGCCGCGTTCGTTCTCGTTCAACAGTTCCTATGGCGCCTGCCCCGAATGCCACGGTCTCGGAAGCCGCTACGATTTAGATCCCGCCAAAGTGATTGTCGATTGGTCGAAGCCGGTGCTCGATGGAGCCGTGGGCCCCGGTTCGTCATCGCAAAGTCTAATTCGCAGCATCCAGTTGGTGGTTCAAGCCTACGGTTTCGACTTGTCAACGCCCTTCGAGAAATTTCCCGATAAGATTCAGAACCTCCTGCTCTACGGCGAGCCGCAGCGCGGGGGCCAGCGCGAGAATAGGACAGGGTTTCTCGGAATTCTTGGCCACCTCAGACAGAATCTCGAATCTTCTACGTCCGATACCTATCGCGAATATCTGCTCGATTTCATGTCGGCTACGGAATGTTCGGTGTGCCACGGCAAGCGTCTGCGTCCTGAGAGCCTGGCCGTAAAAGTGAACGGCATGTCCATTGCCGATTTCACTAGCCTTCCGATTGCGCGCGCTCTCGAAGCCGCGCGCAAGATCAAGCTGACCGGCAGAGAACTGACCATCGCCGGACGCATCGCGCACGAAATCACCGAACGCCTCGAATTCCTCGACAACGTTGGACTCGGCTACCTGTCGCTGGGGCGCTCGGCCGCCACGCTCTCGGGCGGAGAAGGCCAGCGCATCCGTCTCGCGACTCAAATCGGGTCCAAACTGCGCGGCGTGCTTTACGTTCTCGACGAACCCTCGATCGGGCTGCACCACCGCGACAACGGCCGTCTGCTGGCGGCGCTGGAGAATTTGCGCGATCTCGGCAATACCGTTCTCGTCGTAGAGCACGATGAAGAGACCATCCGCCGCGCCGACTACGTCATCGACCTCGGCCCCGGCGCCGGCCGTCATGGCGGCGAGTTGGTCGCCGCCGGAACCCCGGCCGAAATCATGAACTCGCCCGCGTCTCTGACCGGAGCGTACATCTCCGGGCGCCAGCACATCGCCATGCTTCCCGAGCGCCGTAGCCCGAATGGCAAGGCCATCACCGTTCTAGGCGCGCGTGAGAACAACCTAAAGAATCTCGACGTAGTATTCCCGCTCGGCGTGATGACGGTGGTCACCGGCGTTTCCGGCTCCGGCAAATCAACCCTGGTCAATGACATTTTGTACCGCGCGCTCGCCAAGCAACTCTATCGGTCGCGCGAAGAACCCGGCACGCACAAAGCTATAACGGGAGGTGAACTGATCGACAAGGTCATTCGCATCGACCAGTCGCCCATCGGCCGCACTCCGCGCTCCAACCCGGCAACCTATACCGGCATTTTCGCGGCGGTTCGCGACCTCTACGCCATGCTGCCCGAATCGCGCGAGCGCGGATACAAACCCGGGCGCTTCTCCTTCAACGTTTCCGGCGGACGCTGCGAAGCCTGCCAGGGCGAAGGCCAGCGCCGCATCGAAATGAATTTCCTGCCCGATGTTTACGTGCAGTGCGAAGTGTGCGGCGGGCGTCGCTACAACCACGAAACGTTGTCGGTTCACTACAATGGCAATTCCATCGCCGACCTGCTCGAAATGCCAGTGTCGGACGTGCTCCAGATTCTCGAAAACATCCCGCAGGTAAAGCAAAAGCTGCAAACCCTGGTCGACGTTGGCTTGGGATACATTCACCTTGGCCAGTCTGCAGTTACTCTTTCGGGAGGAGAAGCCCAGCGCATCAAACTCGCCCGAGAACTGAGCAAGCGTCAGACGGGAAAGACTCTTTATCTGCTGGACGAGCCGACCACGGGATTGCACTTCGACGATGTGCGAAAATTGCTCGATGTGCTGCACCGTCTCACCGATTTAGGAAACACCGTTATCATCATCGAACACAACCTCGACGTTATCCGGAACGCCGACTGGATCCTCGATCTCGGCCCCGAAGGCGGAGAAGAAGGCGGGCGCATCTTGGCTCAAGGCACACCCGAACAAGTGGCGCGCGTGAAGAAGTCCTACACCGGCCAGGCGCTGACCGCGTATTTCAACGGCTCGGCAAAGAATGGCGCAGCAAAAAGCGTGCTTGCACTCACCGGCACAGGCGAGCTAGCGTGAACTTTTCTGCCGACCACCCGCCGGAGAATTCAACGCCACCGAAGCCTATCGACACGCCAGAGGAGGGACGGACGTCCTGGCCCGTCCAAGCCGAGCAGGGCTCGGTAGATGCCGGTAGCCATAGCGATTCCGGATTTGCTTCAGTTGCCAATCCCCTTTCCGACGGCCCGCCCGCCGAACTCGTCCCCGCTGGGTTGCCCGATCCCGCGTGGAATGGCTGGGATGTCCTCCGCCTCATATTTCTCACCATCGTGGCGCTCTTCGCCGGCGTGTTTACCGTGTTGCTCATCGCCCGCTGGTGGGTCTACCCGCACACGCGTCTCGGCGAAATCGCTCGCGTCCCGCTGGTCATCATCGCGGGACAATCGCTGGCCTACCTTCTCATCCTCGCCTACATGTATGTTCTGGTGACGCGGGAGCGCCGGCGTCCCGATTTTCTCGCCGCCGTCCACTGGAACTGGCCGTCCAACATCGCCGTGTACGTGTTCGCGGGCTTCGCGCTTTCGCTGGCGTTGCAAGGCCTGGCCCATTTCCTGCCGATTCCCAAAGAGTTGCCCATCGACAGCTTTTTCCGCACTCCCGCCGAAGCCTGGGCGCTCGGCATCCTCAGTATTACCCTCGCGCCTCTGATGGAAGAGCTCTTCTTTCGCGGATTCCTCTATCCCGTACTCGCGCGCAGCCTCGGGTTGCCGGTCGCCGTCTTCGCGACCGCGCTCGGTTTCGCCCTGCTGCACGGCGCGCAACTCATGTTCTCCTGGGGACCGGTGCTGGTGATCTTCCTGGTCGGCCTGATCCTGACGGTGGTCCGAGCCAAAACAAATTCCGTCGCCGCTAGTGTCCTCATCCACATGGCCTATAACGGAACCATCACCGTAGCCATGTTCGCCGCCACCGATGGTTTTCGGCATCTGGAGAAGCTCAACAGCTAGTACCCAGTACTCAGTACCCAGTAACCAGCATCCAGTTAAGCGCGGACGCCTTGTTTGCCTTACTGGCAACTGGGTACTGGCAACTGTTTTTCTGCTATCGTAGAAATCTCATGTCCACGGCACGACAAGAATTGTTGAAACTGCTGGCACAAAAATCCTTTCGCCTCGGCGAATTCAAGTTGTCCTCCGGCGGCACCAGCGACTATTACATCGACTGCCGTACCACCACGCTCGACGCCCGAGGCGCGCAACTGGTTGGCCAGGTGTTCTTGGAAGAAATGCGCCGCCAAGGATGGCACGCCGACGCTATCGGCGGACTCACCATGGGCGCCGACCCCATCGTAGTCGCCGTGGCCGTCACCAGCGGCACGCTGCATGGCTTCCTGGTGCGTAAGGCCGAGAAGCAGCACGGCACCGGCCAGCGCATCGAAGGCTACCGCGAAAAAGACGCGCGCGTAGTAATCGTGGACGACGTCTGCACCACCGGCTCTTCCACCGTGCAAGCCATCGCAGCGGCGAGAGAATTTGGCTTCAAAGTGGTAGGCGCGATGTGCCTGGTAGAGCGCGAGGACGCACACGGCCGTCCCAACGTGGAAAGAGCGGCCGCGCCCGCGCCGTTTATTTCGATCTTTACGGCGAACGAGGTGCGGAAAGAGCATTTAGCAATTAGCATTTAGCAATTAGCACTTAGCATTTAGCCGTGAGCAGCGAACGACCAACGACTGACCTTATGATCCCCGACGGATATACCGACCTCGCTCCCGGAAAAATCGCGTCGGTTGTAACCTACCTCGAAATGCTCGAACGCCCTCCGCTGGCGGACGTTACCTCGATCGGAATGCGGAGCAGAGTGCAATTGCGGCAGGTGCAGAATCCCAATCTCGATTGGTATCGCACACTGTACCGCCGAGCGGGCGCGCAATGGTTTTGGTTCAGCCGTCTGGAGATGACAGACGAGCAACTGACGGCAGTGTTGCACTGCTCCACCAGCGAATTGTTCGTGGCCGAACGCGAGGGGAGCGAGATCGGCATCGCAGAACTCGACCGTTCCGAGCCTCCAAGCGTGGAGATCACAAGCTTCGCACTCTTCCCCGAGTCAATCGGGAAGGGCCTTGGACGCTCTTTCATGACGCAGTTGCTCGACCGTGCATGGAGTCACTCGATGGCGCGAGTCTGGTTGCACACCTGCAATTTGGATGGTCCAACGGCGTTGACTTTCTATATGAAGTGCGGCTTCCGTCCCTACAAGCGGGCAATCGAGGTAGCCGACGATCCGCGCATCCGCGGAATTCTGCCAGAAGACACCGCGCCGCAGGTTCCGATTATCCGATAATCTAGTGTGGTGTCCTGCAAGTTCGTCGCGTCAATATACGCTGTCATCCCGAGCGAAGGACCCGTGTGCTTGGCCGCGCAATGCATAGGTCTTTCGCTTCGCTCAAGATGACAACGCATGCTTATGCCGCGAATTTACGCGAACACCGCAGATTAAGACGACTGACTCTATGATCCAAACTCTGGAATGGACCGCCCGCGGCGTAGTCTTCATCGATCAGACGAAGCTGCCCACCGAAGAAGTCTACGTCACCTGCACCACGCACCAGCAGGTCGC
>Ga0265316_10006152_pt1 | contig 11515 bp, 15 predicted proteins | sample 4522metaG_FD_202092 | JGI IMG/M metagenome (GOLD analysis project Ga0265316, IMG submission 202092) | Rhizosphere microbial communities from Carex aquatilis grown in University of Washington, Seatle, WA, United States - 4-5-22 metaG | ecosystem: Host-associated > Plants > Roots > Rhizosphere >...
ATTATGTTCAAGATATGTTGATATACAAACTTTCACAAGAAGTTAAATATATGGCCAATGAATTTTTGTCCAACGGTTTTCCAGGCGATTTTAAACAAAGAATTACGGCCAAAATTAAACAGTACGAATATTTAAACATCAATTCAACTACCCTGAATCTGCTGCTAAATGCCGTTAATTCGAACTATAGTCCTGATAGGATCGCTAAAAGTATTATTGGAATATCAGATTCGTTGTATTATCCTGCTATTCCCGAATCAATTAACTCTGAAAGCCAAGATATAATTGAAACGATTGTCGGATTGAATGATCAATACATTAATATTATTGATCGTAAATATCATCAAGAACAATTAGCAATTCCTATTGAAAAGAGAAAAATAGAAAGAATAAAAAATAAAATAAGTGAGATAAAGAAATATTCTGAAAATGAAAGTTATAAAGCTATCAACATACTGATTGCAGATACTCAAATATTAAATAATCAAATAATAGATTTAACTAAATAAAACTAGTATTTAGCTCATTAACTTTATTAAATAATTGTTAATAACTCCGACCTCAAATCGAACCTAACCAATTCCTTGTAAAATCAAAGCGATTTTGAGTTGAAATGTCTCCAAAATAGGTTCGAACGTCGTCTACCCAGGGGAGCATCTTAAAAATCCGCAATCACCTCTAAAATGTGATTGCGGATTTTTTGTTGCTCAGGTGGAGCGAGCAAACTGCTTTGCTCGCGTAAGGATTCGAAAGGCGCAGTGATGTTCGCGACTTTGGGTCCGCAAGATGGTTGTGGGATGTTTGAGCGAAGGAATCGCAAGCAGAGGTGTAGTGGCGCGCGTCCAAGCGCGATGGCATTTGCCTGTTTGCAAATCTGCCAACGAGTATTATAGTTCGAGTAGCTGAGAACCCCGCCCTGTAGCGAAGCAGAAGTGGCGGCATTCTTCTTTGAACTATGTTGGTTCAGCGCAAAGCCGCCTGAATTTAGCCTAAGACATCCGCTTTACGAGGATATTTTGGGCTTTTTTACTGAGCCAAGATATATGGAAAAAGATCAGTTTTTTGTGGAAATACAACATTGTAACTACTTATCAGACTTTGTATTCTTTTCATATATCGGATGTAAAATACGGCCGGGAGGAAAAATGAAAAGACTAATGTTCTTAGTATCGATCATGTTTGTATTCGTAGCCTCAGGTTTTACGGATGATGCCGCCAAGGCTGGATCCATGAAAAAGGAGGGAGTACAGACTGTCAATATTAATGACATAAAAGAGTTTGACGCGAAGGATATGCTTAAAAAAGTACCGCTTACTACTGACAAACTTGTATTTAACACTTATTATCTTCAGCCAAAACAGGTGTTGAGGCTTCATAAGCATCCGGCGACAGATGAGTTGTTTTACATAGTAGCAGGGCGGGGCCAATTTACTGTAGGCAATGACCAGGCAATGGTTGACGCGGGTTCGGCCGTATATGGCCCCGCGAACGTTCCTCACGGGATTGTGAATTCAGGCAATGAGCAGATCATTATGGTGTCGGTTCAGGCCCCCAAGCCCGTGCAAATGACATATATCGAAAAATCTTCAGCAATCTGCTCTGTTTGCGGTCAGGAGAATATTGTTCCTGAAGGGGCGAAAGTAGGTGATATAATTACATGCCCAAGATGCCACGCGAAACTTAAATTATCGAAGTCAGCGGACGGAAAATGGATAGCGACACAACTGTAGGCCGTAGGCAAAGCGCAGAAATTCTAAAGGAGGCTTAAAGTGAAAGGATATACATGCAAGATATGCGGATTTATATCAATTGACGGTAAAGCTCCGGATAAATGTCCGGTATGCGGCGCCCCAAAAGAAGCCTTCAAAGACGACGCGAATGCGATCATGAGGCCTACCAGCGATACGGAAAAAGTGGAGACCAATAAAAAGCATATACCGCAGATATCCATTAAAAAGGAATGTAAGCTAATTCCGGACGGGTGCGTGGATGTAAGTATTAAGATCGGGGAGATTACTCATCCCATGCTGCCGGAACATTTCATAGCGTACGTTGATTCCTATATTGACAAGAAATATATCTCTCGCATATATTTTACTCCAGGGAATATGAATCCGGCGGTCGGGCTTCACCTGAAAGTTACAAAAGGAAAATTTACAGCGGTCGCTAAATGCAATATCCACGGCGCCTGGATAAATGAAGCCGAGTTTTGATAGATTAATGAGGAGGGGGTATATATGACATTCATGATATTGTTTAACGGTATGGCAACGGAATCGCAAAATGCGCGGCGGAAGAAAATTGAATGGCTGCGCTGGATGGACAGCCTTCAGAAACGGGGGATGCTTAAAAGCGGAACAATACTGACCCAAAATGAGGTGTCGGACTCGAATCCGGATATATTCAATATAAACGGATGCGCTGTAGTTAAAGCGGAATCTAAAAAAGAAGCCTTAGAAATTATTAAACAGGCACCTGCCGTCGCTACAGAAGTTTCAGTAGTAATAAAACCGTACAAACCTGTTTTGGCGGCCGCCGCGGCGGCGCAGTAGGGTCATCAATAAAGCTGAAACTACTAAAAATAAACGCGTTAGTGAGCCGTCAGTACAGTTTCATCCATTGTAAAAGAGTAAGGCATGAGATAATGCACAGCGTGCTGGATTACTAAAAAGAAGTTCCGAGACATTTTAGCGTCGGAACTTCTTTTAATGTGCCCTGAAGAGCGTGCACAAATATGACTGATGCCTTGATATAAGTGCGTTTTAAACTGTTCGATAATAATTTAATCCCGCGACATGAAATCCACCGGCTTTAGCCGTAGGAGCGTCACTAGCCAGCGCAATCTGAAATGGTATTGATTAATGGCTCTATTATTTATAGAATTGCGTTAAATTGTATGTGTTCAACCTGAAAAGCATCCTCGACGAAGGTTGCCTTTTGAGATTTGAATTTGAATCTTGTCACTAAGAGGGCCGCGCGGCGGGACGAAGCAATCCATCCGTTAACGATGAGATTGGCGCGCGCCTTCCAATCGCCCGCAAAGACGCCCTCTTAATTTGGGCACCTATTGTGCAAATTGTAAAAATCACCGGAGGCAAAATTGTCTGAAACGATACTTATTGTGGATGACGAAAAGGAATTCAGGGAAGAACTGATGTGCAGCCTGGATGAATACAGCATCCTTACAGCGCCCGATGGCCAGAAGGCGCTGGAGATACTTAGTAAACCTCACGAAATAGACCTCGTAATACTCGATTATAAGATGCCGGGCCTGACAGGCACGGAAATACTTAAAGTAATCAAGAAAAGAGATCATAATATTAAAGTTATAATGCTTACGGCTTTCAGTTCGAAGGATATTGCCGTTGAATCCCTCCGGGGGAAGGCCGACGATTATCTCGAAAAACCCGTTAATATCGACAGGCTCAAAGAGGTCGTCGAAAAGCTTTTGGAATTGTCAAAAACCGAAAAAGAAACGGGCGGATCGGATATAGAACAAAAGATCAATAAGATAAAGCGTTATATCGAACGTAACTGGCTAAAAAAAGTTTCCCTTCAAGACGCCGCAAAAACCGTTAACTTGAGCCCAAAATACCTGAGTAGAGTATTTAAAGATACCGCCGGCATAGGATTCATCGATTTCAAACTGAAGATCAAGATCGCCAGGGCAAAAGAACTGCTGTTGAACACGAGTAGCGCGGTCAGCGAAATATCGGACAGACTGGGATTTATGAACCCTGAGTCATTTATGAGGATATTTAAGAAAATTACGGGAGTTACGCCAACCATGTTCCGGGCAAAGAAGAAGCGAGTCCGTTCGAAAAGATAAAAATGACTATAGAGAATAAGAGAAGCATTGGCAGGATAATGTCTTTAATCATGATCATCGCGGGATGCGCGGTTATCATCGGATGGATATTTGATATCGGTTTTCTAAAAAGTATTTCTCCCGTATGGATAACCATGAAGCTGAGCACGGCCTTCACTTTTGTCTTGAGCGGAATATCTCTGTATTTTATTATAAGGGCTCAGGAAGGCGAATTTGAAAAGACCCTGATAGTACTCTCAATAACTTCTCTTCTGATCATACTTATAATGGGAACGCTATTTTTCTCCACGCTAATCGGGATACATACTGGAGTAGAAGACCTGTTCATTAAAGATGCCGAAAATGCAATAAAAAGTATTGTGCCCGGCCAGCCTTCGATCCCAACAATGCTTTGTTTTATGCTGGTAGCCGTGGCAGGCATTTTAACAATTTTAAATCCTGGCCAGCTGCGGTCAAAACTAAGAGCAATAGGGATGATGATCTGTTCGATAGGAACGCTGGCTATAGCCGGATATATTTTTAACGTGCCGCTTATTTATTACTATGTTCCGGGTGCCAATTCGGCAATGGCGTTCCATGCCGCTATCTTGTTCATGATACTGGGGGCGGGGTTTTTATGTCTATAAGAATAAAGCTTATCACGATGTTCCTGGCCATCGCCTTAATTCCTATTATATTTACAAGCGCTTTAATGTTTCACAATTACAGTGATTCTCTTGAGCGTATCCGCCTTTTTCAATTGCAGGATATAGCGTCGTACAAGTCTGATAAAATAGATTCGTATTTTGCTGGTCTTAAAGCCAATATTAAGATCGCGCAGAGCTTTTACAATATTAAGCTAAATCTGCCTGTGATGGCCGGGCTTGCGCGTGTTCCAGCCGATAAGCAATATCTTTCCGCGAAAAAAATACTCGATGAACAGTTAAGGCCCATGCAGGATGTTTTAGGCCTGTATGATATCATGCTTGTAAATCAGGTAGGAAAGGTAGTCTATGCCAGTAACCCTAAACATTACCGGTTCGATATCTTAAAATCACTGCCTGGAGATAACCAGAAAGCATTTGAAGAAGGTAAAAAAGAGATCTTCTTTTCAGATATCTTTAAGGATGAAGCTGAAGAGAATAAGTTTGCGATGCTGTTGACCGCCCCGGCCTTTGATTTTAAAGGAAAAATTATCGGGGTTATAGTTTTTGAAATTGATACGACGTCCATTTACGGACTTATCAATGATTCAACCGGCCTTGGCTTAAGCGGCGAGACATTGCTGGGTAAGAAAACAGGCAATGAGATCGTATATCTCAATCCACTGAAGTATGAGCCGGATGCGGCTCTTAAGAAACGCATCATTTTAGGCGGGAAGTTTGGCGGGCCGATCCAGGAAGCCGCGCAAGGCAGGCAAGGAGTCGGCAAGCTGATTGATTACCGGGGGCAGAGAGTTATAGCGGCCTGGCGGTATATCCCATCCTTGGACTGGGGAATGGTGGCTAAAATAGATGTCAAGGAGGCGTTTGCAGATATAACGAGTATGAAAAAACTTATGGTAATGGTTGTTATTATCATAGCCATTCTCAGCGGTATATTAGCATTTTCCATCGCTCAGTCCATCTCAGGGCCTATTGACAGGCTTACTAAAGGAGCAGAGATAGTCGGAAGCGGCAACCTGTCATACAAGGTTGGAACCAATTTGAAAGATGAAATAGGGCGCCTTTCAAGAACCTTCGATAAAATGACCGAAGATCTGCAAAATACAACGGCTTCGCGCGATGAATTAAACTCGGAAATAGAGGTACGCAAGCAGATAGAAGAGGAACTCAGGCGATCTAACGAAAATCTAGAGCAGTTCGCCTACGTCGCTTCGCACGACCTTCAGGAACCGCTGAGGATGATGGCAAGCTATTCATCGCTTTTAGAGAAGCGCTACAAGAGTAAGCTCGATTCCGACGCGGATGAATTCATAGGCTATATAGTTGACGGCGCCAAACGCATGCAAAGGCTTATAAATGACCTGCTGGCATATTCACGGATAGGCCGCGGAGGTAAATCTATCGCGGATATAGATCTAAATTTCATCCTTGGCCTGGTTATTGATAGCCTTGCTCTCACAATAGAAGAAAACAAGGCGGTCATAACCGTTGACCCGATGCCCACTGTCCCGGGAATTGAAAGTGATTACATCCAGTTGTTCCAGAACCTGATAGGCAACGCCATAAAATTCCGCGGTACCAATATTCCCCGCGTTCATGTGAGCGCGAAAAAGGAAGGCGGCGAATGGTTGTTCTCGGTAAAAGACAATGGAATAGGGATAGACCCGGTGTACAAAGAACGTATTTTCCTTATTTTCCAGCGGCTGCACGGAAGAGATAAATATCCGGGCACGGGCATAGGGCTTTCAATTTGCAAGAAGATCGTCGAGAATAGAGGAGGGAGGATCCGGGTAGAATCACAGCAGGACAAGGGAGCTGATTTTTGTTTTACAATTCCCGCAAAAGGAGACATTTGAAATGAATAATGAAAGTATTTTACGGCCTATTGAGATCTTGCTAGTAGAAGACAACCCGGGGGATATACGGCTGACCACGGAGGCTCTCAAGGAACAAAAGATGTACAATGGGCTCAATGTCGTAACTGACGGCGTTGAGGCTATGGCTTATCTGCGCAAGGAAGGCAGGTATTCCAAAGTGACACGGCCCGACTTGATCCTGCTGGACCTTAACCTGCCTAAAAAAGACGGCCGCGAGGTGCTCAAGGAGATAAAGACCGATGATAACCTCAAGTCCATACCGGTCGTAGTGTTGACGGTGTCAAAATCCGAGGAAGATATCCTGAAATCTTATAACCTGCACGCTAACTGTTACATTACAAAGCCGGTGGACCTCACGCAGTTCCTTAAGGTGGCAAAGTCCGTTCAGGAATTCTGGTTTACGATGGTAAAACTGCCTCCAAAAAGCTGAGAAACTATGATAAATGTAGAAAAAAAGAATATAAATATTCTTATTATAGAAGATAATCCCGCGGACGTCAGGTTGGTTTCACTGATGCTCAGAGAAGTGGTAACCCAGGCATTTACTATGAAGTCCGCCGGGCTGCTTGACGAAGGTTTGAAACTTCTTGATGAAGAAAAGTTCGATGTTGTGCTCCTGGACATTAATCTTCCGGATAATTACGCGCTGGCGGGCCTGGAAAAAATATCCGAAAAGCATTCCGGTATACCGGTCATATTATTGACCAGTTTGGACGACGAAAGCATCGCGTTAAACGCCCTCCAGAAGAACGCCGCGGACTACCTTATAAAAGGGGAATTGAACGCGAATCTACTGGTTCGCAGTATACGCTACGCTTTAGAGCGCCATAGAAAGGAAAATGAGCTGCGCAAGCTGAACCAGGCTCTTGTGGCTTTAAATAAAAGCAGCCAGGCCATGATGCACGCGACGGACGAATCGGAGTATCTTGCTGAAGTATGCAGCATCGTGGCGCAGGGCTGTGGTTATGCCATGGTGTGGATAGGTTATGCGGTGAATGACGACGAGCGCTCGATCTGGCCCGCCGCTTCGGCGGGTTTTGAACAAGGATACCTTGATACTCTTAAGCTGTCGTGGGCCGATACCGAGCGGGGCCGCGGGCCCACCGGCACAGCGATAAGAACTGGGAAGATATGTGTCTGCGGGAACATGCTCACCGACCCGGCTTTCGCCCCGTGGCGCGAAGAGGCGTTGAAAAGAGGGTATGCCTCATCAATTGTGCTGCCTTTGACGGCGGAGGGAGAGACTTTCGGGGCGATCACTATTTACGGGCGCTCTCCCGGCGCGTTCGCCGACAACGAAAAGAGCGTGCTCTCTGAACTGACAAACGACACGGCTCAGGGCATATATATGATAAGACTGCGCGATGAGCGCGCGAAGGCTGAACAGGCGCTTAAGCGAGATAAAGATATGATAGAAAAGCTGGTGGTTAAAAGGACGCGGGAGCTCTTGGACGTTCAGGTAGAACTCGAGAGGTCAAAGCGCCTTTCGGACATAGGTACGCTTGCCGCTACCGTGGCTCATGAACTGCGCAACCCGCTGGGTGTGATAAGGACCGCGGTATACAACATAAAAAGAAAGAACCAAAACAATAATCTTGACAGCCACCTTGCTAACATAGAAAAAAAGATATCCGAGAGCAATCAGATAATCAACAACCTTCTCGATTATTCGCGCATCAAGACGCCTCATTTTGAGAAAACCAAGATATGCGCACTGCTCGACGAAGGTATCGAGACCGAAAAAGAGAAATACATAAACAAGAAAATTGAATTCGTCAGGCGGCTCGGCCCGATTCAGGACACTTATGTAGAGGCCGATCCGCTCCAAATAAAGGAGGTTTTCAATAATATCCTTGACAATGCCTGCCAGGCCATGGATAAGGCGGAGGGCAGGATTGAAATATCAGGCAAGCGTGACGATGAAAATAATGTTATAATTAGTTTCAAAGACAACGGTATCGGGATAGAAAAGGAAGACATAGCCAGGCTTTTCGAACCATTTTTCACCAGAAAATCAAAGGGGACCGGGCTGGGCCTTACCATTTGCAAGGAACTTGTCAAACTGCACAACGGAAAAATAATCGTAGAGAGCGTGCCGGGCAAGGGAACGAGCGTGTTGATAACTTTACCCGGAGGAGGGCTGAGACAACATGGATAAAAAAATTCTTATCGTTGACGATGACGAAGAACTGTGCGAAGAACTGAGCGATACCTTGTCCGGGGAAGGCTATAGCGTAAATTGCGTCCATGACGGTGAAGAGGCTAAAAATATTATTATCAAGGATATTTACGATGTCGTATTGCTCGACATAAAATTGCCCAGGCTTAACGGTTACGAAATACTGAAACTTACAAAGGATCGGCACTCTAAAAGCAAGATATTCATCCTATCGGGACGGCCCAATATTAAGATAGCGCCCACGGAAACAATGACACTGCAGCAAGAGATCGAAGAAGGGGCGCTCAAACTCGCCGACAAAATATTCAGCAAGCCATTCGATGTGGAGAAGATACTTGACGCCATTAAAAATGTGTTAAGCTGAACTATCAGCCGAAACCTTTGATCCTGACCATTATCCGGACAGTCGGATAGTGGTATTTTTATGTGGAAAAACATCAGTAAATAGAAGAATTTGCCCATTGGATCGGCCGGGTAAAACGTGTATTATAGATATAGGGAATATCATAATGAAAAGAATATATGTTCTGACAGCTGACGACGATGCGACCCTTCCTGAGGAATTGAGAAACACGCTTGAGTTGCTAAGGTAAAACGGAGCAAAATGATCAATGAACCAAAGAAGATATTGATCGTAGACGACGACCTTGAATTCCTACAGGAGTTTTCTGAATTGATGACTTCAGGCGGATATAATGTGAACACATGTTCCGACGGCGAAAGCGCGTTGAACATTATCCCTGAATTAATGCCGGACTTGATCCTGCTTGACCTCAAAATGAACAAAATCAACGGATTCCAGGTCGCCGAAAGGCTGAGGCAAATGCGCAAAGTCTGTAATATCCCTGTCATAGCGATTACCGGGTTTTACACGCAAGAAGAGTATTCACTGATGATGAGAGTGTACGGCGTAAAGAAGTTTATTATCAAACCTATAGACCCGAGCAAAATAGTGCAGGATGCTGAAGAGGTGATAGCGAGCAAAAGCCGCAATATACAGCCTGCCTTAAGATGACGTAAATCCCAAAGAAAAACGTGGTGATTCGTATGAAGAACAGGAAACATCAAAAGAAGATCGGGCGCAATACGGGAAAAGCTAAAGAAAGTGATTCCAGCGGTCTCAGTTGTAATGAAAACGGCCTGTCGATGGCCATGGACAAATGCCCTGAATATCTCGAGCTTCTGCACCATATAGGAGGGATTCTACGCGATATGGCCGCAGCTGAAATGAAGGGGGGATTTCGAGATACGCAAAAAATATAGGAGTTATAAGAACACGTAAGTGGGATTGTGATGCGGCCCTTAGCAAACATTGAGGTGAACTATATGGCGGTGAAACAGACTAACGTCAAAAGAATAAAGAAGAAAATAAGCGCCAAGAACGGCTGGTGCGTGGTGCTCAACGTAATAAAAGAAAAATGCTATATGGATTGCCGCGCGATGCCGGAAAAGGAAAGACAAATAATGCTGGTTAAATGAAACCCGGGAGCGTTCCGGCGACAACAGTCGGGATGCGGCATAGAGACATCATAGGGAAGGTTCAAATGAATAAGTGTTTAGCGAGCGTCATGACAGTATTTTCAATTATATCTTTTGTATTTCCAGCGGCAGTTTCGGCAAAAATAATCGATAGGAATGTTGAATACAGAGACGGCGACACGATTTTGGAAGGGTATCTCGCCTACGACGACTCTATAAAAGGCAAAATGGCCGGTGTGCTTTTGATGCACGAATGGTGGGGCCTCAACGATTATGCGAAGACCAGGGCCCGTCAGATCGCCGGGCTCGGATACGCGGCTTTCTGCGCGGATATATACGGTAAAGGCGTAATGGCAAAAAATATGGATGAGGCGGGTAAACTGGCGGGAATATACCGCGCCGACAGGGTGCTTATGAGGCGCCGCGCCGCCTTAGGGCTGGAGCAGTTGAAGAAACAGCCGTTCGTAGACGCTTCAAAGACAGCCGCGATGGGCTATTGTTTCGGCGGCGGTGTGGCGCTTGAACTCGCGAGAAGCGGGGCGGATATTCTGGGCGCGGTAAGCTTTCACGGAAATCTCGATACGCCGAACACCAAAGACGCAAAAAATATAAAAGGCAAGATCCTAGTTTTGCAGGGCGCGGACGACGGCTACACGAAGCCGGCATTGCCGGCGTTAGAGAAAGAACTTAGCGATGCCAAAGTAGACTGGCAGATGATCGAATACAGCGGTGCGGTGCACGGTTTTACCAACCCGGCCAACGGCAACGATAACTCCAAAGGGCTGGTGTACAACGAAAAGGCGGATAAACGTTCATGGAAAGCGATGGTAGCCTTTTTTGACGAGATATTCGCGGCGAAACAATAAAATATAACAACGGAGACCGTCAATGAAGGTCCAGGACACGAACGAAAACAGCCGGAAATGCATTTGCGGAGATTGTCCCAGCTATTTAGAAGGCAAAGATGAAGGGTTTTTCTGTTCAATGGGGAAAAGCTCGGAGCAGTACGGAAAAAAGGGCTGTATCTGCGGAAAATGCGCTTTGTGGAAGGATTACGGCTTAAGTAAAGGATATTTCTGCATAAACGGCGCAGCTGAATAGGCATCGTCGCTGAATGCTTAACAGCATAACGAAAAAGTATTGAAATATAAATGAGAAACGAGCTAAGCATATTTCAGCAGTGTTTGTCACAACTGCCGGAATGGTTCTCTTCGCTCCGGCAGTAAGAATGACTGACAATAACGGTGTTCCCAGGCTCGAAGACCGGCTGATCTATGATGAGACAGCTCAGAATATGGAATATTTCACGCTTGATTACGTATGCGATGACGAAGAAAACGGTTTATTCGGGGAGAACGGTTTTGAGATACGTTAAACAGGGTTGAGGCAAGAGGATAAATGTAATACGTTCTCATCATGAGAAGATAGACGCAAGCGGATACCCAGATGGATTAAAGGGGGGGGGGTGAAATCGGTAAGCTTGCAAGAATAGTTACGGTTGCGGATA
>Ga0265316_10006153_pt1 | contig 11514 bp, 10 predicted proteins | sample 4522metaG_FD_202092 | JGI IMG/M metagenome (GOLD analysis project Ga0265316, IMG submission 202092) | Rhizosphere microbial communities from Carex aquatilis grown in University of Washington, Seatle, WA, United States - 4-5-22 metaG | ecosystem: Host-associated > Plants > Roots > Rhizosphere >...
CTGCGCCGTGCGTCACGCGCACCGGTTCGCACAGGCCGCCGCTCTGCTCGCCGAATTGCATTACGTTCAGCGCCTGGCGGACACGCAAATCGCGCGGCTTTCCGTCCACGCCCACGCGGTTGTAATCGAAGACGCGATACGTAATGTCCGAGTGCTGTTGGATCTCGCACAGCACCACTCCCGGACCAATCGTGTGCGCGGTTCCAGCGGGCACAAATACGGCGTCGCCCGCGCGCACCAGAACTCGTTGAAAGCAATTCTCGATGGTTCCATCGGCAATGGCGCGTTGAAACGCCTCGCGCGTGACATTGGGCCGCAGGCCCACGAGCAGTTCCGCTCCTTCGCGCGCCGTGACGGCGTACCACATCTCGGTTTTTCCGATTCCGCCGCTCGCGGGTTCGTGCTGCTCGGCGTAAGCATCGTCCGGATGCACCTGCACGGAAAGCTTGTCTTCCGGGAAAATAAATTTCACGAGCAGTGGAATGCGCGACAAACCGCGCAGACGCGTGCCTGTCCATTCCTCCGGCAGCGTTTTCCATACTTCGCCCAGTGCACGACCCGCGAACTCGCCTGTGGCGAACACGCATTCGTTACCGGTCATCCACGCTTCGCCAATCGCTTCGGTTTCATGGGAATGTTCGGGAAAAAGCGGGGAGAGATCGCGAGCGCCCCAGATGCGGGGCATAAAAACCGGAGCGAGTCGCGCAGGCGCTCGCCCCGTACGAACCGCACGGCCCGTCTGATCCGTGCGGCCCCCATTGCTTGGTGCACGGCTCAACTGGCCGCTTCCGCCATGGCAAAGAATTTTTCCAGGCGCCGCAAGCCTTCCTCGATGCGCTCAATCGAAGTCGCATACGAGAGCCGGAGGTAGCCGGGCGTTCCGAAGGCTTCGCCGGGCACGACAACCAGATGCTGCTTTTCGAGTAGTGCTTTCGCCAGCGCCGTCGTGTCCGCAACACCTTTGCGCAGATGCGCGGAAACATTCGGGAATGCGTAAAACGCGCCGCCCGGCTCGACGCACGTGACGCCGGGAATCGCGCGCAACCCGGAAACGATGCGGTCGCGCCGTTTCGAGTATTCCGCGAGCATTGCGGCAACGGTGTCCATTGGTCCCGTCATCGCCTCGAGTGCGGCGTACTGCGCGATGGAAGTCACATTCGAGGTGGACTGGCTTTGCAGCTTGACCATTGCGGAAACCAGCGCCTCGGGTGCGAGGGCGTAACCGACGCGCCAGCCCGTCATCGCAAATGTTTTTGAAAGCGAACCCGCCACGATAATGTTCGGCTTGCTTCCCGGCACGCTCGCGAGCGAATACGGCTTTTCGTTTCCGTAAACGAAATGCGAATAGCACTCATCCGTGACGAGCCAAATCCCTTTCGCGCGGCACACTTCGTAAATTTTCTCAAACTCTTCTCTCGGCACCACGGCGCCGCTTGGATTACTTGGCGAATTCACGATCAGCATCTTTGTTTTCGGGGTGATCGCCCGCGCGACTTGCTCCGCATGCAACCGGAAACCGTCGGACGGGTCCGTCATCACCGGAACAGGCGTCGCTCCGGTAAAAAGAACGATGTCCGGATACGTGACCCAGTACGGCGCGGGAATCAGAACCTCATCGCCCTTTTCGAGCAGGCAGCAAAACGCATTAAAAAGTACATGCTTTCCGCCCACCGACACGATGCACTCCGGCGCCGTATAAGACGAGCCAAATTCCTTCGCGTGCCACTTGCAGATCGCATCGCGCAGCGGCCCGATTCCGCCCGTCGGCGTATATTTCGTGCGCCCTTCGTGAAGCGCGCGAATCGCCGCGTTCACAATGCGTTCTGGAGTTGGGAAGTCCGGTTCACCCGGACCAAAATCGGCCAGGTCCACGCCCTGAGCGCGAAGTTTTTCGGCCGCGGCCACCACGGCGGCGGTCGGAGAAATGGAAATGCGGTTCACACGGGCTGCGAGTTGCACGGGTTCAGGCTCCTTGGGTGATGCTCGACGTTGAACGACGATTCGATTTGTTCGCCAGCTAAAACTGCCCGTCATTCCGAGTTGCGAACCGACCGTGTTGCGAACCGACAAGGAATCCCGCTTTCGTTGTGCTTGGCGGGCAAGAAAGGCATTCCTCGTCGCTTCGCTCCCGGGAAGGACGGCAAATAACAAGTCACTAAAACACTTTCGCGCGCAGGCGCTCTTCCACCGCCGGCGGCACAAGGCCAGTGATCGGCCCGCCCAGCCGCGCGATTTCGCGCACCAGCCGCGAACTTAAATAACTGTACGACAGCGCCGGCATCATGAACACGGTCTCAAGATCGGGGTTCAGCTTGCGGTTCATCATGGCCATCTGCAATTCGTACTCGTAATCGGACACCGCGCGGATGCCGCGCAGAATCACTTTCGCGTCGCGCAGCCGGGCGTAGTCCACAAGTAATCCCTCGAAGACATCGACCTCCACGTTGGGCCACTGGCGCGTCACTCCGCGCAGCATCTCCAGGCGCTCGTCCAGCGTGAACAGGGGTTCCTTGTCGACGTTGCGCAGAACGCTGACGACAAGTCGGCCGAAAATCTTGGCGCCACGCTCGATCAGGTCGAGATGCCCGTTGGTCACCGGATCGAACGACCCCGGATAAATAGCAAGAACATTATTCATGGTTTCGTCCGTCCGCGCCCGACTGATTCCGAACTATTGTAGCGAAAATCGGGAGGGATTACGCAAGGGAATTGGCGCGGCACGGTGGGAATGGACGGACGTCGAAACCCGGGAGTGCGTCCGTTTGGTTTTTGTTGCACAGCCACTCCTGGCTATGTGCTTTTCGCCCTTGCTTTTGCCTCAAAAGCCACGCAGCCAACAGTAGCTGTGCTACTCGAGCGTTTTAAAACCAAACGGACCAACGACCCGAAAATCCGGGGATTTGAGTTTTTGAATGATATAAACTTGAATGCCGGATACGGGCCGAGGCGAAATGAAGATCATCCGCATCACCGTCATTTCAGTTTTTTCTCTTTGCGCGCAGGCTTCCGCATTTGCGCAAACTCCAGCACGATACACACCATCAAGGAAGGCTTCCCCTGCCGCCTCGTTTGCGTTCGAGCCATTGGACCGATGGAAAGCCGCGGTCCTGTCGGGAGATCGATCCGCTCTGGCCGCTCTGTACACCACCAATCCGCCGGCGAGAGCAAAGACCCCACAGGGAGAAACGCAGGACCCCTCGGAAGAACCCGGATTCTGGTCCCGCTTGAAGCAGGATGGCCTCGACCGCCTTGATGTAAAAGTTCTGGAAGCGAAAACCATTCAGCCCGGCGTGATGGCTCTCGTCCTGCGATTTGAGGCGGGAATTCGGACAGGGGCAGGCGAAAAGCCCGGCGTCATTTCCGGGGCTCAGATTTGGGTGCAACGGCTGGGAGACTGGAAGATCGTCTCCACGCAGCGCAGCGACTTCGTCGAAAAACCGATCATGCGCCTGCCGGAACCTGCGAAACCAAACACACAGCTTTATCCCGATCCGGCGGCGGCTCCCTCCGATATCTCGTCCGCCCTCGCCGCTGCGGCCAAGGACCACAAACGCGTCCTCCTGGTTTTCGGCGGCAACTGGTGCTATGACTGCCATGTCTTGGACGCGACGTTTCACTCCAAGGCGATTGCCCCGCTGGTCAACGCCAACTATCACGTCATCCATATCAACGTCGGGGATTACGACAAGAACCTTGACCTCGCCCGGAAGTACGAAATCCCTCTCGATAAGGGCGTGCCGAGCCTTGCCATCCTGGACCCGGACGGCAAACTGGTGGTTAGCCAGAAAAAAGGAGAGTTTGAGTCCACTGTCCGCCTCGGCCCGGAGGATGTGGCTGCCTTCTTGAAGAAGTGGAAGCCATAAACGAGACAGGCTTCACAGGCTGGCGCGGACGGGAGATTCAATTTTTGAGGAAGCGACGGACGAACCCCCACCGTGCTGCGCGTCCGCCACGGGCAAGATTATCGATGGGCGGCGGAAATTTCTCCCATCGGCGGGCCGCACATCCGGCTAAACATCAATCCCTCGGCAAATCTTTGATTTTCACTTCCGCGCCTAAGCGTCCGCGGGCGAGTTGCACATTGACTTGCGCGCCGATTGCCACTTGGTCGGCTGCGCTCACGACGTTGCCATCCGCGTCCGTGCAAATCGCGTAGCCGCGCTGCAGAACGCGCAACGGGCTGCGCTCTTCGAGTTGCAGGCGCAAGCGTTCGAGCTGCGCAATCTTACCAACCATCAGTCGCTCCATCTTTATTCCTAATTCGGTCGAGCGTTGAACGATACGCAAACCAAGAGTCCGGATGCGCGCGCGCAGATCGAAGGACGCGATGCGCGTGGCGGCAACCGTGTAGCGGTGGCGCAGCCGCTCGATGCGGCCTTCCAGAGAAATGCCGAGCCGCGCGGTCAGCTCGTCGGTCTGCTGGCGGTGTCGGCGCAGCAAATTCTCGAGACGGCGGAAACCCATGTGCGTCGTGAGTTCCTTCAGGTGATGGCGCAATTCGAGCAGCAGGTAGCGCATACGCTGCGAGATTTTATGTTCCAGTTCCTGCAAGTGGCGCTGAAATTCCTGGCGCGACTTCACGACGATTTCGGCGGCGGCGGATGGCGTGGACGCGCGCATGTCGGCGACAAAATCGGCGATCGTGAAATCGGTTTCGTGCCCCACGCCGCTGACGACGGGAATCATGCACGCCGCAATCGCGCGCGCCACCGATTCCTCATTGAACGCCCACAAATCCTCGATGGACCCGCCGCCGCGCGCCAGCAGAATTACGTCTACCATTTGCTTGCGATTAAAATATTTCAGCGCCGCGACGATTTCATCCGCTGCGCCGTCGCCTTGCACGCGCACCGGATAGACGATCAGGTGCAGATTCGGAAATCGCCGACGCAGGATGCGAATAATATCGCGCACCGCTGCGCCCGTGGGCGAGGTGACCACGCCGATGCGCTGCGGCATCATGGGAAGCGGCTTCTTGCGCGCCTCATCGAATAATCCCTCGGCTTCCAGGCGCTTCTTGAGCTGCTCGAATGCCAACTGTAACGCGCCAACGCCGGACGGCTCGATGTGCTCCACGTAAATCTGATATTCGCCGCGCGGCTCGTACACGCTGATCGACCCGCGCACGATCAGCTTCAGGCCGTCCTCGGGCCGGAATTTCAGCCGCATCGCCTGCGAGCGGAAGCAGACGCACTTCACCTGCGCCTTCGCATCCTTTAACGTGAAATACAGATGCCCGGACTGCGCGGGGTGAAAATTGGAAACTTCGCCCTCGACCCACAGATTTGAAAAATTCGTCGCGAGGACGCCGCTGATGCGCGAAGTCAGTTCCGCGACGCTCCAGATTTTTCGCTCCGGCGCGAGATTGAATTCCAGTTGTTTTATTTTTTCAGCCATTGCACCAGCCACATGACGAGCGTCAGCACGACGCTCACCAGAATACACGTCACCACGGGGAAATAGAATGAACCGTTCTTGCCTTCGTACGCGATGTCTCCCGGCAACCGTCCAAGCCGCAGCGGCAGGCCACCCGGCCTCGCCGAAAACCACAACAGCGCGCCAATCGCCGCCAGCGCCGCGCCGGCGAAGATCATCATTTTCCCCAAGTGGCGAATCGGCTCCATTGGTTCATTCTAGCTAATTTTTATGAGGTTCGTTGCAAGGTGAGAACGCAAAATCCCGTACCGCGTTATTCCTCGCTTCGCTCGGAATGACGAGTTCAGGTTCGCATTCAAATACTTTTCAATCCAAACTTTTCTGTGCCCGGCGATAACTTCAGATCAATTCATAGCCCGCGAAAAAATACCCCAGTTCAAACGCCGCAGTGTCGGGAGCATCCGAACCGTGCGTGCAGTTGTTTCCGATGTTGGTGCCGAGGTCGCGGCGAATCGTGCCCGGCGCGGCTTTGGCGGGATCGGTGGCGCCCATCGTTTCGCGCCATTTGAGAATCGCGCCATCCGCTTCCAGAGCGAGCACGACGATTTTGCCGGAGCTCATGAAGTCGGTCAACTCGCCGAAGAAGCCACGCTCGCGGTGCACGGCGTAGAAGCCTTCGGCTTCTTTCTTGGTCAGGCGCAAAGATTTGACCGCAATGATTTGGAACCCGGCTTTCTGAATGCGCGAAATAATTTCGCCTGTCAGACCGCGCCCAAAGGCGTCCGGTTTTACAATTGCAAGTGTGCGTTCGGTTGCCATTTTAATATTTCTCCATGATCGAAAGGTTTGGAATTTAGCAGCACAGGCTTCAGCCTGTGGAGTTTCCGTTCTTCGCAGCGCCCAAAACCCCACAGGCTGAAGCCTGCGCTACTCATTACTTCTTAATCGCTGCCGCCAATGTTGGCCCAATATCGGCCGGGCTTTGCACGGTGTGAATTCCCGCTTCGGACATCGCCTTGTATTTCTCGACAGCCGTCCCGGCACCGCCGCTGATAATCGCCCCCGCGTGACCCATTCGGCGGCCCGGAGGAGCGGTTTGCCCGGCAATCAATCCCACGACGGGCTTTTTCACGTTGGCTTTGATGTACGCGGCCGCCAGCTCTTCCGCGTTGCCGCCGATTTCGCCGATCATCACGATCGCTTGTGTGTCGGGGTCTTCGTTAAACAGCTTGATCGCATCGAGGAACGACGTGCCGATGATCGGATCACCGCCGATGCCGATGCACGTGGACTGACCGATGCCAAGATTCGTCAGCTGAAACACGGCTTCATAAGTTAGCGTTCCGCTGCGGCTGACCACGCCGACGTTGCCTTGTTTGTGAATGCGTCCCGGCATAATTCCCATCTTACATTTGCCGGGAGAAATCACGCCCGGACAATTCGGGCCGATCAAACGCGTTTTGGATTCCTTCAACACGGCCGCCACACGAACCATGTCGAGCGTCGGAATGCCTTCGGTGATGCAAATGACGAACGGCATGGCTGCATCGAGCGATTCGAGAATCGCGTCGGCGGCATAGGGCGGAGGCACAAAAATCAGCGAAGCATCGGCGCCGGTTTCGCGCATCGCATCCGCGACGGTGTTGAACACGGGCACATCGAGATGCTTCGTGCCGCCCTTGCCCGGCGTCACACCGGCGACGACTTTCGTGCCGTACTCGATCATCTGCGTCGCGTGAAACGTGCCTTCTTTCCCGGTGAAACCCTGTACGACAACGCGTGTATTTTCGTTAATCAGTACGCTCATCGCGCACCCCCTGCGAGAGCTACTATTTTTTCCGCACCATCTTTCATTCCATTTGCAATCGTCAATCCCAAACCCGACTCCTTCAAAATTTTCTGTCCCTCTTCCACGTTGGTTCCTTCCATGCGAACGACGACCGGCAATTTCAATTGCAATTCCTTCGCGGCGGCCACAACGCCGGACGCGAAAACATCGCAGCGCAGAATTCCGCCGAAAATATTAATGAACACGCCCTTCACGCTGGGATCGCCCACCAGAATTTTAAACGCGTTCTTCACTTGATCGGCCGATGCGCCTCCGCCGACATCCAGGAAATTCGCGGGAGAACCGCCGGACAGCTTGATGATATCCATGGTTCCCATCGCGAGACCCGCGCCGTTGACCATGCAGCCGACATTGCCGTCGAGCTTGATATAATTGAGTTTGAATTTCGAAGCTTCCACTTCGAGCGGATCTTCTTCGTTCAAATCGCGCAGCTCGACGAGGTCCTTGTGCCGGTAGAGCGCGTTGTCGTCAAACGTCATCTTCGCGTCCAGCGCCACGAGCTTGCCGTCGCCGGTCACAATCAGCGGATTAATTTCCGCGAGTGACGCGTCGGTTTCCAGAAACGTGCGGTACAGCCCTTGCAGAAACGGCTCAGCAGCTTTGGCCGCATCGCCCGAAAGTCCCAGGCCGAACGCCAGCTTGCGCGCGTGATAGGGCTGCAATCCTGTCGCGGGATAAATCGTCTCGCGCAAAATCAGCTCCGGATTCGTGTGCGCCACTTCCTCGATTTCCATTCCGCCCGCCGTGCTCGCCATGAGTACGGGAGCGGCGACGGCGCGGTCCACCAGAATGCTCAGGTAAAGTTCGCGCTTGATATCGAGCCCTTCCTCGACCAGCAACCGCTGCACGATGCGCCCGGCAGGCCCCGTCTGTGGAGTCACCAGCTTCATGCCCAGCATTGCCTTCGCCAGATCGGCGGCTTCGGCGGGCGATTTTGCCAGCTTCACGCCGCCGGCCTTGCCGCGGCCTCCCGCGTGGATCTGCGCCTTCACGACAACGATCTTCGTGCCCAGCCGTTCGGCCGCAGCCCGCGCCTGATCGGGAGTGGTAACCATCTCTCCGCGAGGCGTGGGGACGCCGAACCGCCGGAATATTTCCTTCGCCTGATATTCGTGGATCTTCATCGCCCGTCCATCAATGCTAGAATTTACCTGCAATCAAAAGGAAGAGTTTATAGGACACGCCCGAACCGGGCAAGCGAAAGCAGCCGGAGCGCTTCCTGTTGAGAAGATCGGATGACTGATTCTCTTCCTTAGTCTGGATTGTTCCAACATGCTGAAATCGCTCATCGACAAATTGGAGACCGGCGGCGACCTCTCACGCCAGGAAGCCGAGAACGTCATGGAGGAAATTCTCTCCGGGCGCGCGGCGGAAGACTCGATCGTCGCGCTGCTTTCCGCGCTACGCAATAAGGGCGAAACCGTGCAGGAACTGGTTGGCTTTGCGCGCGCCATGCGGCGACATGCGACGCCGATTTTTCCCGAGGGACATCTTCCTGAATCACTGCACGATGAATTGCTGGTGGACACCTGCGGCACCGGCGGCGATGCCTCGGGAACATTTAATATTTCCACCGCGGCGGCGTTCGTCGCGGCCGGAGCGGGCGTGCGGATTGCCAAGCACGGCAACCGCTCGATCTCATCGAAATGCGGCTCGGCGGATGTTCTCGAAGCACTGGGCATTTCTCTCGAAGTAACGCCGGACCGCATCGGCGCGGCAATTCAGGAAATCGGGATCGGCTTTCTTTTTGCTCCGGCGATGCATACGGCCATGCGTCATGCCATGCCGGCAAGACGCCGCCTCGGGCGCACCGCGTTCAACTTGCTTGGCCCGCTAACCAATCCAGCCGGCGCGCGCGCGCAGGTGGTCGGCGTTTATTCGGATAAAGTCGTCGAGAAAGTCTCGCTCGCGCTTAGCGAACTTGGCGCCGAACACGCGTTTGTGGTGCACGGCGCGGGAGGCCTTGACGAAATTTCCCTTTCCGGCGAGACGGCAATCGGAGAAATTCGAAGCAGCACCGTGCGAATTTACGAGGCCACGCCTGAAGATTTCGGCCTCGAACGCGCGCCACTCGAAGTGATCTCCGGCGGCGACGCAGTCCACAACGCGGGATTGATTCGAGCGATTCTTTCCGGGGAACACGGTCCGCGCCGCGACATTGTCGTCGCCAACGCCGCTGCCGCAATTGTCGCTTCCGGACGCTCGCCCGATTTCCTGGAAGGAGCGATGATGGCCGCTCAATCCATCGATTCCGGTGAAGCGGCCAGGAAACTGGAAGCGTTGATCGCGTTTACGAAACCCTTGTAGCTTTGCGGATCGCAGCCGCTGGACAAATGTTGACCCATCGCTGGACGAAGAACAGCCGAACAGTCGCTCAACAATCGCATTCTCCGTTTCACGTCAAATGATGGTACAAAACAGTGTGCTCCTACACGGCTGTTTTCGGATCCTCTTTCTCTACGACGTAGCCGAGTCATTTGACCTCGAAAAGCTCCGCAATTTTCTCGGCGAGCGAGGCGGTCTCGTGGAGCCCGCCTTCCCCCGGCGCACACCCCAGTACGTGCGCTTCGAGCAGGCCCCCATCGTAGAACCTGCCGAGGCCGTGTTCGTGTGCGAGGGAGTCACCGCCGCTTGTTCGGTGAAGTATTACGCTTTTGGCGTCATCGTGATTCAAGCGGAAATCCCGTTCGAGAGCGGTTGGGATGCTCTCGTCGAACAGGGCTCGCGGTGGATGGAGGCGCCCGACGTGGAACCCCAGTTGCGCGCCTTGGCCCAACGACGGTTGGAGCAAATCGAATCTATGGTGGTCCGCCCGACCGAGGACTGGCTGCAGGAAAGTTACCTCGTCGTCGAAATCCACGAAATTCACGACACGGACGGGAAACAACCCACTGCCGACCAACTGCTTGCGCTGCATGGCGCCGAAATTGTGCAGTTGGTTCGAGGAGAGACTCTTCCGTTGGCGGCAAAAGCAAGGGAGGAAGCCCTGCAGTCCGGCCTGTCTTATTATCCGACGGACCTGGTGGTCATCGGCTCTCACGGCGCGGTTGTCTATGACCGGCCGGAAGACGCGACGGCGGCAACTCAGATTCTCGAGTATGCGAAAATGCAAATCCTCGAATTCCGCTATTACGACCGGTTCATGACCCGCGTCCTCTCCGAATTTTACACAACGCTCGAACGAAAGCGGAATATTCTGCTCGCGCGCTGGAGCATGCCGCGCGAAGCCCAGCGCTTCAATACGATTCGGCTGGACGTCATGGAACTGGCCGAGCGCATCGACAACGCCATCAAGTTTATCAGCGACTTTTACTACGCGCGTATGTATCGCCTCGCGGCAAGGCGCATCGGCGTGCCGGATTACCGGAATCTGGTGGAACAGAAACTGAATACCGTCGGCGAACTCTACGATTTCATGATGGATCAATTCAATGAGACGCGCTCGTTCGTCCTCGAAGTCCTCGTCGCCATCCTGGCGGTCCTCGACGTCATCTTTCTCATCCGAGGCCGTTAATATCCTCGACCGGTGCCTTGGTGTTCTCGCCTCCTGACACGCAAGACTCACCGCACAAGTGCGCCGGAATGCGATAGCTCAACCCCGCATATTGAACGATTCCCTGTTCCTCCGTGCTGCACGCTTCCTGCACACTGTTAACTACTAAGTCTGGTTCCGATTGCCATAAAATATCCAGTGAGAGAAGATTGCCAAAGCATGAAGGGGTCATTCCGCGATCTTCTCGATGCCGCGCCCGATGCGATGATCGTTGTCAATTCGCGCGGGCGAATTGTACTCGTCAACATCCAGACGGAAAAACTGTTCGGTTATCAGCGCGACGAGCTCCTCAACAAGCCCCTCGAAATCCTGATTCCCCCCCGGTTTCGGCAACAGCACGATGGTAAGCGCGAGCAATTCTTCGGTCATCCTAAAGCGCGATCCATGGGCTCCACCGGCGACCTGATGGCGCTGCGCAAGGACGGCAGCGAATTCCCCGCGGATATCTCGCTCAGTCCGGTCGAGACCGAAGACGGCATTGTGGTTCTCAGCTCGGTGCGAGACGTCACCGAACGCAAGAAGCATGAGGAACTCTCGCGCCGACATGCGGACCTTCAAGCTCAAATGGCGGAAGAGAAATCGCATCATGCCGCGGCGAAACGAGAACTGGAAATCGTTGCCGAGCGCAACCGCGTAGCCGAGGCGCTCCGCAGGAGTGAAGCGCGCCTCCGCCATCTGGCGGACTCCAACATCATCGGGATTTCGACTGGCGACCTCAACGGCAAGATCGTCGACG
>Ga0265316_10006155_pt1 | contig 11513 bp, 2 predicted proteins | sample 4522metaG_FD_202092 | JGI IMG/M metagenome (GOLD analysis project Ga0265316, IMG submission 202092) | Rhizosphere microbial communities from Carex aquatilis grown in University of Washington, Seatle, WA, United States - 4-5-22 metaG | ecosystem: Host-associated > Plants > Roots > Rhizosphere >...
CCGATGTAGAGCGCTCCACCGGCATCCTCGGCGAATACATAGGCCACCGGAGCCTCCGGGCTCGACCCGATCGCCTCGTCGAGGGAGGTGAAGGCGCCATCCTTGTAGCGCACCACGCCTCCGCCCCCTTCCGCCCCGATCCAGATCGTGCCCGTTCGATCCTGATAAAGGGCTCTGATTTTTTGGAACTGGGGGAAATTTTTCACGGTGCCATCGCGCCAGACCATGAGCGATCCGCGGGTGCCGATCCATACGCTGCCGTCGGACGCCGGCCAAATCGCCCAGACCTCCCCGTCGGAGCCAGTGCCGGTATCAACGACGAAGACCGTTCCGTCCGGTGCAACGCGAGCCGCGCCGGACGTCGTGAGTCCCGCCCAGACTGCGCCCTGACGGTCCACCGCCACCGTCCGCGTATTGTCGCCGAGCATGCCATCCTCCGGCGCAAACATGCGGAAACCCGAGGGCCGCATCCGCACGATGCCATCGCCCGCCGTACCGATCCAATAGCTGCCCTCCAAGTCTTCGATGATCCCCCGACAGTATTCCGCGGGCGGTACGGGAATGGGCCGGAAGAATTCGTCCTGGTCCGGGTTCGCCAGCAGGAACAGGTGGTTTGAGATCGCCCAAATCTGGCCCGAACGATCCGTTGTCACCTTTATAAGCAGATCCTTGTCCCACCCCGATTGTGGTGCATAAGAGCGGAGCTGGCCGTCGCGCAGCCGGAAAACACTGCTATCGGCGACCAGCCACAGGGTGTTTTGCGGACTCTCGGTGATATTCCTGACCTCCTTAAGCTTGCCCGCGATCGGCGCGTAGCGTCGGAAGGAATTGCCTTCGCGGTACCACAAACCCTCGGTGCGCAAGCCGACCCACAATCGCCCGGCCGCATCGACGAACACGGCGGCAATTCTTGGCCCTCCCGGCAGCTCAAAATCGGCGTCGTGAGACGTCAGATTCCCCCCTTGGTAGTCCCAAAGCTCCCCGGAATAAGTCCCGATCCAGATGCGGCCGGTGCGATCCTCGGCCAGGTTGACGATCGCCTGGTTGCGCAATCCGACGCATTCGAATTTCCCGTCGCGGTAACGGGACAGGCCATGCGCGGTACCCACCCAGAGCGACCCCGCTTTGTCCTCGAAAAGAAAGCGAATCCAGTTGTCGGGCAGTCCCGGAGTGTTGGCGGCGCGGTAAGTGGTGAAGCGCATGCCATCGAAGCGCGCCAGTCCGGTTTCAGTGCCGACCCAGAGGTAGCCGTCGCGCGTTTGCAGCACATTGGGTGCCGAATTGTGCGGCAGGCCGGCCTCCACGTTATAGGAGTGAAAACCGAACGATGGGATGGGCGCCGCGGGCGCCGCTCGGGTCGAGTGAAGCGCCAGGCCCAATCCGAGGAGGGCGAAAGTCAACGGCCAGCGACCACGCATGGCGCCGCCGCCGCCCCGACGCAATGGGTGGGCGATGCTGCTCGATCTCGGATCTGGGGGGAGGACGTTGGACACGGGTAATAAACCGATTTTTCTGGGTGAAATTCACGCGGGACGAATCGCGCAGGTCTCACCAGTGAATGATAGGGGAACGTCCGGATGTCGACAAGGAGCGAAACGGCCGAAGCCTCACCCGGCGGGCGGCAGCTCGAGGACGAAGGTTGCGCCCCGGCCCAGCCCTTCGCTCCGGGCGCTGAGCGAGCCGCCCATTTCTTTGGCGGCGTTCGCACCGGAATGCAGGCCGAAGCCGTGGCCGGTTTTTTTGGTCGTGAAGCCGAAGTTGAAGATTCGCGTGAGGTTTTCCGGCGCGATGCCGACGCCGTTGTCGTTCACAGTAATTTGCACTCGCCCGGCGGCGGAAACCCGCACCCCCACCACCAGACGCTTGTCGGGTCGGCCGCTCTCGGTGATCGCCTCCTTGGCATTGCGGATGAGATTGACGAGAATCTGGAGCACCTTCTGCCGCTCCACGCTCACGGGCGGCGCGGGGAGGAACTCGCGCACCACCTCGATCCCATGCCGGTCGAGCGAAACCGCGCTGATGCGCAGACCGTATTCGACGAATTCGGCCGGCGGCACCACTTCTGCAATGCCGGAAACGCGCGCGTAGTTCTGCTGCGCCGCCACCATCTCCCCCACGTGATCGACGTTTTGCTCGAGCGTCGCCAACTCGCGCAAGAGCTCGGTCCGTTCGGTGAGCAAATAGTCGGAAAGTTGCGCGAGATATCCGGGCAATTGCTGCCCCCGAGGGTCGGTGGAGAAAAACTCCGCCAGCCGTCCCTTCTGCTCCTCGAGTAATTGCACCACCTTGCCCAGAGCGGTGACCTTCGATTTTTCCACGCGGCTGGTGGTCAGGCCCACGATCGTGTTTACGCTGTTGAGCGCGTTGCCGAGATTGTGGAGGATGCCGGTCGCCATTTCGGCGATCCCCGCCATGCGGGAGGTTTCGACCAGAATCTGCTGGGTCTGCTTGAGCTCCTCGTAGGATTTCGTCAGTTGGGTGGACTGCTCGGCCAAGGCCGCCGTGCGCTCGGCGACACGGCGTTCGAGCCGCTCATTGCTCCGGCGCAGGGCCGCTGTCCGCACGCGATAGATGCCCAGAATGCCCAGGCCGAGGATGATCGCGAGCACGCCCCAAAACCATGCGGTTTCATGAAAATGCGGCTGCAGGCGAAACGCCACGACCGCGCCGGTGCGATTCCAGACGCCATCGTTGTTGCTCGCGATCACCTGGAAGGTGTAGCGCCCCGGCGGCAGGTTCGCGTAGTACGCAAAGCGGCGGGTGCCGGCGTCGACCCACTCCTGGTCGAATCCCTCCAGTTTATATCGAAACTGCATTTTGGCCGGCGCCACAAAACTCAACGCCGTATAATGGATCTCGACTTCGCCTTCGCCGGGCGCGATCTCGATCGCCGGCCCCAGGCGCACCGGTCGTTTGTTGATCGTCACATCCTCGATCAGGACCGGAGGGATGACGGTGTTGGACGTCAGGTGCACTGGATCGACGACCACCAGACCCTTCAGCGACGGGAACAGCAGGCGGCCGTCCGCGGCCCGGAACGAAACCGATTGTTGCCCCGCCAGGAAACCGGTGGAAAGCAGACCGTCCGCGGGACCATAGAGAACCGGCGCGAGGCGCGGGATCCGGCCGGCCGCAAACTCGTCGAAGTCGGTTTTCTTCACCCGGAAAATACCCTGATCGCAACTGAACCAGAAGTTGCCCTGGTCGTCTTCGATGATGGCGGTGACGAAATTTACCGGCAGTCCATCCTGCGCCCGGAAGGTGAAGAATTTTCCGTTGGCATAGCGGCTCAAGCCGCCCCGGGTGCACAACCAAAGGGAACCATCGCGCGCCTCGTACAACGTCACCACCCAGTTGCTGCCGAGTCCGTCGGCCGTGGTATACGTGGTGAACCGGCCCTCGGTGTAGCGGGTGACGCCCCCACCAAAGGTGGCGATCCACATCGCGCCCCGGCGGTCGCGCAGAATGTTGCGGAGATTGTTGCTGGCGAGCCCGTCTTGCGTCGTGAACACCGTGACCTTGTCGCCTTCGTAGAGGAAAAGCCCGTTGCCATCGGTGGCCACCCACATCCGGTCGTTGGCATCGCGATAGATCGACCTGATCTCGACCGCCTTGCTCGTCCACGTCGGCTCGCGAAACAATTTCCCGTTGCGCAGTTTGAGCAGACTGTCCATGGCCCCGATCCAGAGGGTTCCCGTTTTGTCCTCCGCAATGCAATTGACCCAGGGGAGGTTCCTCCCGTCCAGCTCGGTGTAACTGGTGACGGCGCCGTCGCGATACTGGAGGAAGCCCGCGGTGGTTCCGACCCAGATATTGCCGCGGCTGTCCTGGGTTACCGTGCGCATGCTGCTCCCGGCGGGCTGGCTGTCATCGACCGCGAGGGTGACAAACTGGGTGCGCTGGAGCCTTCCGAGTCCATTGGCTTCCAAGCCCAGCCACAGACTGCCCTCGCGGTCCTCGTACATCGACATGATCGTGCCCAGCGATTCCTTTTTGTTGGCCGGCGTGAAAACCTCGAACCGGCCGTTCTGCAACCGGCGCAACGGATGCACGCCATCGCGCGCGCCGAGCCACACCGTGCCCTCCCGGTCCTCGTAGATCCGGCCGACCCGCGCACTGCGGCCGCTCTCCAACGCGAAGCGCGTGACGGCCCCGGATTTCAGCCGCTTCACGACGCCGCCTTCGTAGTACAACCACAACGAGCCATCGCGGCCCGCGGCCAGACTGCTCACCGCGCCATCGCCTGCTTCCTCCGGCAAATCCTCCAGGGCAAATTTCCCGTCGGCCCAGCGGTAGAGTTTGTCTTTCGCGATCACGAAAATCCCTTCCTGCGACCGGGCGCAGACCTCACCGACCAGCCCGGGCGGCAAACCGTCCCGTTCGGTGAAGGCCGTGAACTTGCCCTCGGTGTATCGGCACAGGCCGCGCAGCGTGCCGATCCAAAGATCGCCGGCCGAGTCTTCGTCGATCTTCCGCACCGCATTATCCGGCAATCCATCCGCGGTCGTATAACTGGTGAAGACGCCGTTTTGATAACACGTCAACCCGCCGCTGATCGTGCCGGCCCACAATGCGCCATCGTGGCCTTCCGTGAGCGTCCAAACTTCGTTGTCGCGCAGGCTGCCGGTCTGGACATTGAACGTCGTAAACCGCGCGCCATCGAACCGCACGAGCCCGCCGGCCGTCGCCAGCCAAAGATAGCCGTCGCGCGTTTGCTGAATCGCCCGGATGCGCGTTTGCGGGAAGCCCTCCGCGCCGCCCCACAGGTCGAGGCCGAATACCGCCGGTGTTTCCTGGCTCCCCGCCGCCGCGGCCGTGCCGCGACTCGCCCCACCCGTCCCCCACACCACGAGAGCCGTCAGGATGGCGATCAACGGCCTCGCCGTCCTTCGTTTCCAGTTTTCGCCAAATTTTCCTGCAATCGATTTTTGCACAAGCGTGTACCGATTAATGAAGGCGCTCTTTTCTGGAGCAGAATCCCCACCTTGGCCACTTCTTATTGAGTCTCGCGAAATAGCGGAACGCGATTCGACGGTAGGTCGGAGTTTTTCCCCGACAGGTTTTCGCGGGATGTCGGGCCTAACGCCCGACCTACAATGCCGACGCCCAACGTCACCGTATTGCACGAAACTCTGAAAATCGCCACGCGCACCCACCGGCCGCCCCGGTCGCGTACCGTCGCGGAGTATGGCACGACAATCAGGCATGGTCGGCATCATCCGGCGGGCGGCAGTTCGAGGATGAAGGTGGCGCCCTGGCCCGCGCCTTCGCTCCGGGCAACGAGCGAACCGCCCATTTCCTTGGCGGCAAGCGCGCTCGAATGCAGGCCGAAGCCGTGGCCCGCCTTTTTGGTCGTGTAACCGAAAGCGAATACGCGGGCGAGGTTCTCCGGTGCGATGCCGACGCCGTTGTCGGTCACGGTGATCTGCACCCGCCCCTCGGCGGAAACCCGCACGCCCACCACCAGGCGTTTGTCGGGGCGGCCGCCTTCGTTGATCGCCTCCTTGGCGTTGCGAATGAGGTTGACGAGGATTTGCAGCACCTTCTGCCGCTCCACCTGCACGGCCGGCGCCGGCGTAAACTCGCGCACCACCGTAACCCTGTGCCGGTCCAGCGCGGTCTCGCTGAGGCGCAGGCCATATTCGACGAGCTCGGAGGCCGGCACGGTCTCCGTGATGCCGGAAACGCGCACATAGCTCTGCTGCGCCGCCACGATTTCCTTGATGTGATCGACGTTTTGCTGGAGCCCCTCCAACTCGCGCAGGAGGTCGGTTCGTTCGGCCAGAAGGTGGCCGGACAATTGCGCGAGGTACCCGGGCAACTGTTGTCCCCGCTGGTCGGCGGAGAAGAATTCCGCCAGCCGGCCGTGTTGCTCCTCGAGCAACTGGACCACCTTGCCCAACGCGACAACCTTCGATTTCTGCAGGCGATCGGTGGTCAGGTTCACCGTCGTGTTCACGCTGTTCAGAGCGTTGCCGAGATTGTGGAGCACGCCCGTCGCCATCTCGGCGATGCCTGCGAGACGCGAAGTTTCCAGCAGCACGGACTGGGCCTGCTTGAGCTCGTCGTAGGATTTGGCCAGCTCGGCCGTGCGTTCGGCGATCCGGCGTTCCAATTGCTCGTTTCGCCAACGCAGTGCGGTGGTCCGCCAACTGAAGATCCCGACGCCCAGACCAGCCAGACCGACCACCACAAGACCGGCGAACCACCCCGTCTGATAAAAATACGGTTGCAACACGATGGCCAGGCTCGGGCCATTCGTGTTCCACACTCCATCGCCGTTGGCGGCCGTAACCCGGAAGAGGTAATGCCCCGGACGGAGATTCGTATAAAAAGCCTCCCGGCGATTTTCCGTTTCGATCCATTCCCGGTCGTACCCTTCGAGCTGATAGCGGATTTTCACCCGCTGGGGTGCGGCGAAGCTGAGCGCCGTGAAATGGACTTCCAACTCGCCTTTGCCGGGAGGGACGAGGGCGGGGGTCGCGCGATCCACGGCCACCCCGTTGGCGAGGACGCGATCGAGGTGCACGGCGGGAGGAACTCGATTGGTCGGAATGTGCGCGGGATCGATGATCACGACCCCTTTGGCGCTGGGAAACCAGATCCGTCCGTCCAGCGATTTGCAGCCGACGCGTTCCTGACCATTGGTCTTGTCGGCGGTGGTGACCGAGTCGGGCCCATTGAAGGCCAGGGATTCGACGCGACCGATCCTGCCGTCGGCAAAATCGTTCATGGCCTGGCGGCTGACCCGGTAGATCCCGCGCCCCGAATCGATCCAAAAATTGCCGAGGTCGTCAGGCACGATGGCGTAAATATTGTCGTCGAACAAACCGTCCTTGCGACGGATGACGCAAATCTTGTTGTCCTTGAGACGCACGACACCCGACAGCGTCGATGCCCAAACGGTGCCCTCGCTGTCCACCATGATGGTATAAGTGATGGGTTCGGGAAGCCCTTCCGGGGTGGACCACTGCTGGAAGGTACCGTCTTTCACGCAAAAGATGCCCTGTTCGCTCGCGACCCAAAAGGCTCCGTCGCGGCCTGGGGCGAGGTTGAAGATCCAGTTGAAATTCGGCGGGGCTCCGGCAAAGGCGTAGGGCGTGATGGCCTCCCTGCTGGCGCGGTAGAGCGATCCACCCACCGAAACGATGACGCTTTGGGTGTCCTCCACCATTCCCACGACCAAGGTTGGGGCCGCATGGATTGCGGTGACCTTTTCGCCGGACAGGATTACCAGGTTGGTCAGGCCGCTGACGAGATAGACATCGCCATTGGCGGCCTCGAATACGCGTTTGACCACCGCGGCCGGCAACCCGGCCTGCGTCGAGTAGTTCTGGCGCGTTGTCCCGTCGAAGCGGGTCACGCCGGCGCTGCCGGCCACCCACGCTCCGCCGCGAGCGGACGAACCGACCGCGGCCGCGACACTGGCGGAAGGATCCTGGGCCGGGTTTTCGGCCGCAAACTTCACGTCGCGGAGTTGACTCAAACCACCACTCGTCCCCACCCACAGATCGCCTTCGCTGTCCTCCGTCAGCGTCGTGACATAATCGCTCGCGAGCCCGTCGGATTTGCGCAGAAAGCTGTAGGCACCGTGCTGGTAGCGGACGAGACCAGACCCGTCAGTTCCAATCCACAGGATTCCGCGCCGATCGATGAAAAGCGTGCGGATGACGGCGTCCAGGGGAGGAACCTCCTGGCGCCGAAGATTCGAATCGTAGCAAAGCAGTCCGGCAGGTCCCCCGATCCAGATATTGCCCTCCGGATCCTCGGCCATGCCGAGCGTCGTAACGACGATCGGATCGGGAAACCGGACCAGCTTTCCGTCGAACCAATAATACAAACCCTGGGCCGAGGTCGCGATCCAATGTCGCCCATGGGAGTCGGCAAAGTGGAACAGAATATCGACCTGACGATCCGCGGTGGTGCTCAAGACCGGTTCGTAGACTCCCGCCCGGGTGATGCGCGCCGCCTCGCGTTGCGCGGCCAGCCACAAGGTGCCATCGTTGGCTTCCATCACGGAGCGGACATCCAGACTGAGTCCGCCCCAAGCCGCTTTTCCCCGCGGCGAAAACGAACCACCGCCGTAGTAGCCAAAGGCGCCGTCCTGCAATCCGACCCATAGTCCATCGTCGTTCGCATTGGCCATGCTCGTGACGATGGTGCCACGGATTCCGGGCACGCTCGCCAGATCGATCAGCTTGAATTCCGTGCCATCGAACCGCAGCAGGCCCACCGCGGTGCCCAGCCAGAGATAGCCATCCTTCGCCTGCGTGATCGCCTTGATGCCGTTGACCGGAAGACCGTTCTGCCGGGTCCAAGACTGGCAGTAATACTGCTGCAGGGCCTTCGCCGGATCCAAAGCAAACGCCAGATGCCCTGAAAGCAGGGAAAGGACCAACGCCGCCGCCAATCGCAGGTTCCAGGAGCGGGAGTATTCTCGCAATGGATTCATGATTTAATACAGCAAAGAGACGTACGGTGGGGGATCGGCCGGGTTCCTAAACCGGCAGATGTTTTCATGCATGGTCACCATTGGGTGGAAGCGAAGGCAGTTCGAGAACGAAGGTTGAGCCCTGGCCCGGACCATCGCTCCGAGCCACGAGCGAGCCCCCCATTTCCTTCGCGGCGATCGCGCTCGAATGCAGGCCAAAGCCGTGGCCGTCCTTTTTGGTCGTGTACCCGAAGGCGAACACGCGGGTGAGATTTTCCGCCGCGATGCCAACGCCGTTGTCGGTTACGCTGATTTGCACGCACCCGACGGGGGAGACCCGCACCCCCAGCGTCATGCGTTTGTCGGTCCGGCCACTCTCATTGACCGCTTCCCGGGCGTTGCGGATGAGGTTGACAAGAATCTGGAGCACTCTCTGGCGTTCCACCCTCAACGGCGGCGCGGGCATGAACTCGCGCACCACCGTGATCGCGTGCCGGTGCAGCGAGGTTTCGCTGAGGCGCAAGCCGTCCTCGACGAGTTCCGAGGCTGGCATGATCTCCGTGATCCCGGAAACGCGTACATAGCTCTGCTGCGCCGCCACGATTTCCTTGATGTGATCCACGTTTCGCTGGAGCGCCTCCATTTCATGCAGAAGGTCGGTCCGTTCCTCGAGCAGGTAGCCGGACAGGTGCGCGAGGAATCGGGGCAATTGTTGCCCCCGCGGATCGGAGGAAAAGAACTCCGCCAGCCGCCCCTGCTGCTCTTCGAGCAACTGGACCACCTTGGCCAGGGCGGTGACCTTCGATTTCTGCATGCGGTCGGTGGTCAGACTCACCGTCGTGTTCACACTGTTCAGGGCGTTGCCGAGATTGTGGAGCACGCCCGTCGCGATCTCGGCGATCCCCGCGAGACGGGAGGTTTCGAGCAGCACCGTCTGGGCCTGCTTGAGTTCTTCGTAAGATTTGGCCAGTTCGGCCGTGCGCTCGGCGATCCGGCGTTCCAACCGCTCGTTGCGCCGGCGCAGGTTGGTCGTCCGCACGCGATGCCCTCCCAGGAAGGCCAGGAGGAGACCAACCGCCGCCGAGCTCCAAAACCACGCGGTCTGGTAAAAGAACGGCTGCTGCACGATATCCACGCCGGCCCCGGTCGTGTTCCAGATGCCGTCGTCGTTGCTGGCGATCACCTGAAACCGGTAACGACCCGGGCCGAGGTTGGTGTAGAACGCAACCCGGCGCGTGCCCACGTTGGTCCAGCCCCCATCGTGCCCGTCCAGACGATAACGGAAATGCACCTCGGCCGGCCGGACAAAACTCATCGCGGTGTACTCGATCGCCAGGCTGCGGGTGCCCGCCGGAAGTTCGACGGCGTCGACGCGGGCGGTGGGCTGGTCGTTGACGAGGATGCGTTCGATCCGGACCGGCGGCACGACCGAGTTGAAGGGCAACGTCTCCGGATCAACTTTGATCAAGCCGTAGCGCGTCGCGAACCAGAGGGCCCCATCGGGCGCCTGCCAGACGGCGGGCGTGGACCCCGATCCCACCGGGCCCGGCTGGATGCCCTCGCGCGACCCGGCGAAGCGGAGGTTGGCCGCCCGGAGCTCACCGCGGGCCACGGCGAGCAGTTCCGCCTTTGGCACCCACACGATGCCTTTGGGCGTACCGAGCCACAGCCGGTCGTAACGGTCTTCGAGAATCGTCGAAACCTGATCGTTGAACGGCTCCGAGAGCGCGTCCGGATGCAACCAATGTCCGTGGTCGAAAACCACCAGGCCGTTGCCCCGGGTGCCGACCCACAACGTTCCGTCGGGCGCCGGATAGATTGCGCGGATGTCGCTGGCCGGGAAACCGGTGTCGGTTTCGAGGCGGGTCACGACGTCCCCTTTCAACCGGATGAGGCCGCGGCGAAACAGCCCGGCGTAAACCGCGCCCTCGGCGTCTTCAGCGAAGGCCCACGCGATCGGCTGTTGGACCCGGGCATCGTCCGCAGAGGCGGGCGCCGGAATCATGTCATCGAACTTGGTGAATGTGTCATTCTGGTACCGCACCACGCCGCCGCCGATCTCGGCCCCGATCCAAATCGCACCCGCCCGGTCCTGAAACAGCGCCCGGATGCGTTGAAACCGCGGAAACTCCTTGAGCTGCCCTTCGCGCCAGACAAAGAGCGCGCCGCGCGTGCCGATCCAAGTACTGCCGTCTGCCGCAGCAAGCACCGACCAAACTTCGGCGCGAGTACCGCTCCCAAGATCGACGACCGTGGTTTTCCCATCGGGAGCGATCCGGATGGCACCCTGCGTCGGCAAGGCCGCCCAAATATTGCCGACCCGGTCCACGGACACCGTTCGTACCACGACGTTATTCGGCAGCAGCCCTTCCACCGAAATCGTGTGAAAACCGGACGGCTGCATGCGGGCGATCCCATATCCCGCGCTGCTCACCCAATAACTTCCTTCGTGGTCCTGGATGATCGCCCGCAGGTTGTAGTCCAGAGCAGGGAGCGGCACCTCGGCGAAGGCGCCGTTCTCCGGATCGGCCAGCCGATAAAGGCGGGTCGTGGCGGCCCACACCTGGCCGTGCGGATCGGCGTACAGGGCGCGGACCGTTTCCTCGGGGAGCCCTTGCGCCAGGCCGTATTTGGTCACTTCGCCACCGCGCAAGCGCAGCAGCCCCTTGTTCGTGCCGAGCCAGAGCGTGCCGCGAGGGCTCTCCACGAACGCGTTGGCCAGTGAGATCCGATCCTTCAGGCCACCCTTGAAGAGATGGAGCCGGTCGTTCTCCAGATAGGTTACCCCCAAGGCGCGAATCCACGACCACACGCGTCCGGTCGAATCGGTGAACAATCCACGCACTTCGCCATCGGCCGAGGGCGGCGGAAGCAGCGGGTCGCTGAAGACGGTCGCACGGCCATCGCGATGGACCCACAGCCCCTGGCCGAGGGTCGCAATCCAGATCTGGCCCGCGCGATCCTGCGTGATCGAGGTGATGGGAACGCGGGGCATCTCGACGAGTTCGATCTGGCCTTGCTGCATCCGCGAAAGCCCGCGTTGGGTGCCGATCCACAACGTCCCCGCCCGGTCCTCGTAAAG
>Ga0265316_10006157_pt1 | contig 11511 bp, 12 predicted proteins | sample 4522metaG_FD_202092 | JGI IMG/M metagenome (GOLD analysis project Ga0265316, IMG submission 202092) | Rhizosphere microbial communities from Carex aquatilis grown in University of Washington, Seatle, WA, United States - 4-5-22 metaG | ecosystem: Host-associated > Plants > Roots > Rhizosphere >...
TCGAAATCGTGCCTTCGCCATCGGTGGCGTTCAGCGGGCCGACGCCCTTATAACCAGTGACACCTGCATTGGTGAGGAGCCACGGACTGCGGTTATAGGCCTCGTACTCTTTGGTGTGAGTGCTGAGGTCGTCATACGAGAAGCTGCCCGTGATCGCAAAACTGTTGCTGGCCTTGTATGAAGCAACGAGTGTGGCGTTCGGCGTCGCGTTGCCCGTCGACTGATAGCTCGTCGATGTTCCGCGCAGGTTCGCCGTGACCGAGAGGCCATCGGGCGCATCCAACGGATTGCGTGTCTTGAGATCGATGATGCCGCCCATGCCGCCTTCCGACAGCGACGCGTTCGGGCTCTTGAAGATGTCGATGCCGCCGATCTGTTCGCTCGGAATGCCTTCCATCGAGGAATATTGCGCGTTGGCGCCGCCGCCGCCGTTCGCGGCTTCGCCCGAGACATAGAACTCCTTGCCTGTCAGAAAGACATCGCCATTGAGCGTGGTAAGATTCTGACGCAGGCCGTTGATCAAGACGCGCGTGCCTTTGCCTTGGTCGCGGGCGATCTGCACGCCAGGCAGACGCTGCAATGACTCCGCGACGTTCTGGTCGGGCATCTTGCCGATATCTTCGGCAACGACGGACTCCATCATCAGGGTAGAATTCTGTTTCGCTTCCAGTGCCGAAGCCAGCGAAGCGCGGAAGCCGGTGACCACGACCGTCTCGATCTGGCCTTGATCGGCTTGAGCAAATGCAGGCGCCGCCCCTACTCCGATAAGCAACGCAACCACAGCGGTTTGCGTGCAAAACTTCAGATTACTACTCATCGTTCGGTTCCCTCTCCGGTTGGCCAACCTCTATCCACGCGCCGAAGATTGTCCTCGGGGAGTGCGGGGTTAGTTGATGCCACAGTAGCGTCATCGGTAAGCGCTTTCCACGATATAAAGACAGCGCTTACCATCGGCCATAAGTTTTTCATGGGTAATGTTGCCCCCGCGCCACGGTGATCTCCGGGCGCCGAGCTCAAAAAGGCGGTTCCGCCGATCCAAGATGTTGGTGGCTACCGCCTTGTGCCCGATTTATATGGCCGAAGCATTCCATACGCATAGCTGAGCACCCGGCGTTTTGTCGGAGCCGGGCCAATAGGGACTGTTGCAATTAAATCACTCTCACGCTACGGGGGCGGAGCGTGGGGCGCGGAAATGAAGGTCAAGAAAGATCAGGCTTCGGGCGGTGCGGTCGATTCACGCACCACGAGCTCGTGAGCGAGGCGGCGCTCGAACGGGCGTTCCTCGAAGGCTCTTTGGGTCAGCATGGAGACGGCCGCCTCCGCCATCTCCTTGATCGGCTGACGGCAGGTGGTCAGCCGCGGCCACACCACCTGGGCGATGAAGGAATCGTCGAAACCGGCCACGGAAAGCTGCTCGGGAATTCTGAGATTGAACCGCTGCGAGGCGGCCAGCACGCCGGCGGCCATGTCGTCGTTGGCGGCGAAGATCGCGCTCGGGCGCTTCTTAAGAGAAAGAAGCCGCTCGCCGGCCTCCATCCCGGACTGATAAGAGAAGAAGCCCTGGACGCAGAGTTCTTCCAGCAGCGGCAGGCCCGCTTGGCCCAGCGCCGCGCGATAACCCTCGAATCGCGCATTGGCTGCGCCATGCTCGGGCTTGCCCTTTATAAATCCGATCCGACGATGACCGAGCCCGACAAGATAGGCGGTCATGTCGTAAGCCGCCTTGTGGTCGTCGATCCTGACATCGAACGACCCGGCGAGAGCCTTTTCGGGCGCGAGGCGAACGAAGGGTGTGCGGGCACGGCTCAGCGCTTCGATCGCCGCAGGTTTGTCGCACAGGGGCGGACACAGAATAACGCCATGCAACACCGACTCGGCGACCAGTGAATGAAGTTGTTGGCCGAGATTGGGATTCTGTGCGTCAACGGACTCGACGATCATATGATAACCTTCTTCGCGGCAGCGCGTCAGCACGCCAAGATGCAGTTCGGCGGCGTAACTCGCGGACGGGTTATCGTAGAGCAGTCCAATCAGAAATGAGCGCTCGCTGGCCAGACCGCGGGCGAAGACGTTGGGCCGGTACGACAGCGCATCGACCGCCGCCAGGACGCGCCCGCGCGTTTCATCGCTGACGTTGGATTGGCGATTAACGACACGCGACACGGTCTTGATCGACACGCCCGCGCGCTTCGCCACATCGTAGATGCTGGCGGGCTTTTGCGCCTCCGCGATTTCGGCGGATTGTGGGATCGGGCTGCCTTGTTTCACGGGGATGTTCTAAGCCAAGACTGCGGGCCGCAAAAGACCGCATGCCCAAAGTGGGCGATGTTCTTTCACCATGATCGGAAATATCGCATGGGGAGGCGCTTTCTGAGGCGCTTTGCGCCACCCTGTCCTCAACGCCGACCGCCGACTTCGTCCAGATGCTGCAGCAGGTCGCGCGGGTCTTCATAGACTCGGACCGCGCCGCTACGCTCCAGCTCGTCCTGCCCGTAGCCGCCGGACAAAACGCCCACACCTAGCGCGCGGCAGCGCCGTGAGGCCAGCATGTCCCAAATGCTGTCGCCGACTACGACGGCATTTTCGATGGGTGCGCCCAACCGTTCGGCGGCGGCCAGGAACAGGTCGGGGTCCGGTTTGGCGTGTTTGACCTGGTCGCGCGTCACCACCGGGATTTTCGCGGGGTCGATGCCCAAGGCGGCGATGTTGGGCGCCGCGGTTTCCATGCGCCCGCTAGTGGCGATCGCCCAGGGGGTTCCCGCCTCGGTCAGGGCGGCGAGCAGATCGATCGCTCCGGGAAGCGGCCTCACGCGCGTCGCATTGCGCCGGTAAGCTTCGGCGTGGCGCAGGCGCAAGCGTTCGAGCAGTTCCGGCGTGATCTCGAGGCCGGTTTCGCGCAGCAGCTGGTTGGCGAAAAGCCCGCCGCTCATGCCGATCTTGCGGTGGATGCGCCAGACCGAGAGCTCGACGCCCTCTTGGTCGAGCGCCTCCATCCACGACAGGACGTGCTGATAGACGCTGTCGACCAAGGTGCCATCGAGATCGAACAGAAAAACGGGTTGGATACGCTTCACATGAACCTCCAAGCGCGGGTCGTTCGGCGTCCGTCCGTAAGTCCATAAAATTGCTGGCGCACCCGACAGGATTCGAACCTGTGACCTCTGCCTTCGGAGGGCAGCACTCTATCCAGCTGAGCTACGGGTGCCGACGCCAAAGCTATAGCCTAGGCGGGCGCCATCCCGCAACGAACGCCGTTTGAGGCTTGTTAATTCAAGATATGCCTGAAGGCGCCGTCCCAATCTTCGCGGGGCGGATTGTCCTCGAAATAGGCGATGCGCGTCAGGTGCAGATCGTAGAGCCTCTGGCTGGCGCCCGACAATTTGCGGCACTGCTCGATCAGCTCGCGCGACTTCTGCCATTGCTGGGCGCGCACCGACTGGAAGATGTGGTCGTGGAAGGTCGCCAGGGCGCGGAATTTCGGGCTGGCGCGCATCACAGGATTGCCGAGCATGGCGTAGAGCTTGACCGGCTCGTCGCGGCCGAGCGCGATATAATCGACCTCGAGGAAGGCGAAGCCGCGTTCCGAAGATTTGCGGGTGTCCTCGCTGACGATCACCGCCGGTCCGTATTGGCCGGAGAGTTGCTGGATGCGGGTGGCGAGCACGGCGCAGTCCCCGGTCACCGAATAGGCGGTGCGCCCGTGCGCCTTGAAGCCGCCGGCGATGGCGGGGCCGGTCGAAATGCCGATGCCGATCTCCACCGGCGACAGCGCCAACCCGTCGATGCGCCGCTCATGGGTGATGATTTCGTTGGTGCGCGCGATGACTTCCATCATTCCGGTCGCCGCCTCGCAAGCATGGATGGCGTGTTCGGGATCGTCGAGCGGCGCGTTCCAGAAGGCGGTGAAGCCCTCGGCGGTCAGCTTGTCGATGGTACCGCCATGATTGAGCGCCTGGTTCATCAAGGGCTCAAGCACGCGCTGCATCAGCCGCGTGAAGGTCGCCGGATCGCCGCGGAACGATGCCGCAAGCTCGGCGAAGCCGCGCACCCCGCAAGCCAAGAACGTCACGGTGCGGCTTTCGCCTTCAAGCTTCATCAGATGGGGACTGCGCGCGATCTGCTCGATGGCGCGCGCGGGAAGCGAGTCGGCAAAAGCGAGCTTGAGGCGGTTGCGCATGCGCGCGATCTCGAAGCCGCGCACGCTGGCGCCGGCCACCCATACTGCGGCCAGCGCTAGGCCGGGACCCAAGGCGTCGAACAGGACGTGCTGGTTGGCATAAAGCCGCCAGGAGACCGTGCTCACCGCCGCGATGACGCAGACCACGAATAATCCCGCCCAATACATCCCCAGCCGCGCGAAGATGAAGACGCAGCCGAGCCCGAATAGCGCAAGGCACAACAGCTCCGCCTGGGCCGCGGAAGCCGGACGGCGCAATGCCGTGTCCAGCAGAAGATTCTCGGCGGCTTCGGCATGCACCTGCGCCGCGGGAAGCGAGCCCATCGGGGTGTCCACCAAATCGTCGGGCGCGCCAATATAGACGATGGCGCCCTGCAAGCTGCCCGCGGCGAGCGTCTTGTCGATCAAAGCGGAGGCCGAGACTTCGCGCTCGCGGCGCGGTCCGGAATAGGCAATCCAAAGCGAGCCGTTGGGCGCCGTCGCCAGGTCGCCCCGTCCGGTGTCGACGGAAGCAACGCCGGGCGCGCTGCCGAACAATCCGCTATTGCCGTCGTCGCTTTTCAGCGTAATCGCGTCCTTGCTGCGGATCAGACGCAGCACTTCGGCTTCGAGCGAGGGCACAGCTTTGTCGCGCAGGCGGAAGGCCAGCGGCATGCGCCGGACCTCGCCGTCGGAATCGGCATCCAGATTGTCGGCGCCGACGCCGGCGCTCGCTGTTTCGATCGCGGGAAGCGACGCGGAGGCCTGATCGAAGGCGCGCAGCCGGCCGAAGGGATTGCGCCCGCCTGACCAGCCGACGGTGGATTTCAGCACCAAGGTGAGCGCCGGCCTGGCGTCGCCTAGCTCGAAGCCCGTCACCACCTTGACGCCTGCAAAGGCGGAGGCCAGCGCATCGTCGGGCGCCGGCATGCGCTCGAGCGCCGTGCGCACGCCGTCATAGGTGGGGCCGGGCGGCACCAGCGGCAAAAGATTTCTCGGCGATGCCGGATCGGGCTTGTCGAGCGGGTTGATGAACACGACGACCGAGGCGCCTTGCGCCTTCAACGCGCCGAGGAGTTGGGCGAGGGCGGCGTGAGGCCATGGCCAAGCGCCGAAGCGTTCGGTGCTGTCGGCATCGATGTCGAGAACGCGCACGCTGTGGCCGCTCACGGCGGTGGTGTCCTCATAGGGGCGCGGCTGCGATGTCTGGTAGCCGTCGAACAGGATGCCGCGCAGCCGTCCGGCAGCCCCGAAGGCGTCCGCGCCAAGCACGAACAGGGCTATCGCAAGCATGATGAGCGGAAACGCCCATACGGCAATCGGCCGGCCGCGAAGACTCATACCCACCCCATACCGGCGTCATCGGACGCCTTTTAAGTCAATTTATCACGCGGCGCAGGAAAAAGCGGAAGAAGCTTTGCGTCATTCTGACGGGCCGTTCAATGAGGCCTCGCAAAAGCCCGCCAAAGCTGGGCGCCCAAGGCCGAGGCCGCAAAAAGCGCGCCTGCCGCGAGCACGATGCAGGGCCCTGCCGGCGCGTCGAACGCATAAGCCCCAGCCAGGCCAAGTGGAGCAGCCAGCGCGCCCGCGGCAGCGGCGAGCACGGCCATCATCTCCGGCGTGCGGGCAAGCGGGCGCGCCGCGGCGGGCGGGATGATCAAGAGCGCCACGATCAACAGCGCGCCCACGACCTTCAGCCCGAAAGCGACCAAGAGGGCGACCAAGACAAGGAAAGCCGCCTGGATCCAGCGCCCGCCATGGCCTTCCGCGGCGGCGATGTCGCCGCCGACGGCGGCGCGCAACAGCGGTCGCCACAGCAGGGCGGTGACGACGAGTACCGCAAGACTGGCGGCCGCGACGGCGGTCACTTCGTTCGCCGACAGCGCCAGCACGTCGCCGAACAGATAGCCCAGCAGATCGGCACGCACCGTCTCCATAGTCGCCAGCAGAATGAATCCGAGCGCCAGCCCGACATGGCCGACGATGCCCACGAATGTCCCCGCCGGAATGGTGCGGTCGCCGGCGCGCGCCATCACCAGGGCGGCGACGATGGCCAATATGGCCGTGCCCACCAAGGCATTGATGCCGATCAACAGGCCCAGTCCGGCGCCGAGCAGGCCCATATGGGCGACGGACTCCCCCAGATAGGCCATGCGCCGCCACAGAACGAAGCAGCCGATGGGGCCGCACGCCGCGCCCAGAAGTCCCGCTCCCAGAACGGCGCGCCAAAGAAAATCATCCATTGCCGACCGGCTCCGTCGCGCCCGAAGGGGCGTGGGCATGGTCGTGATGATGGGCGTAGAGCGCCAGCTCGCCCGCGGCGCGCGCGCCGAACAATTCGGCGAAGGCCGGATCGCGCACCACCGAATGGGCATCGCCCTCGCAACAGATATGGCGGTTGAGGCAGACGACCCGGTCGGACTGCGCCATCACCACATGCAGATCGTGGCTGACCAGGAGCACGCCGCATCCGATTTCGTCGCGTATCTACGCGATCAGATGATAAAGCGCGGCCTCGCCGGAGACGTCGACGCCGGACAGCGGTTCGTCGAGCACCAAGAGATCGGGTCGCCCGGCGATGGCGCGCGCGAGTAGCGCGCGGGCCAGCTCGCCGCCCGAAAGCGCGCTCAATTGCCGGTTCTTTGCCGCGGCGATCCCGACGCGGGCGAGCGCCGCTTCCGCTGCCTTGGCCGGCGCGAAGAGGGTGAGAAATCCCACCACCGTCACCGGCATGCTGGCGTCGCGGCCGAATTGCTGCGGCACATAGCCGATCTTGAGGCCGGACCGGCGCGTGATCGTGCCTTGAGACGGCATCAGGCCGAGCAGCGCCTTGAGCAGCGTCGTCTTGCCCGAGCCGTTGGGCCCGATCAGGGTGACGATCTCGCGCGGATGAACCGCCAAAGAGACGCGGTCAAGAATATGCGCGCCGCCGGCAGTGACGCTCAGCCCGGCGGCCGCGATCAGGGGTTCGCTCATCGCGCGAGTTATAACATCGCGCTTTTCGGAAGAAACAGTGGATCCGGCGGCGGCGGGCCCTGCGGCCTCTTTTGCCCAGCAAGACATGCCCCTTGCGGCAAACAATGCCCGATCTGTCGCAAGGTATGCCGAAATAACCTCTCCATAACCGTGATTTTGGCCGTGCACCCGGGGACAGGCCCTGGGCACGGCCCATGCTTTGCGGACCGGTGGGGAGCGCTAGGTAGTCACTTAGTCAGGAGACAATCCATGTCTATCGGCGGTATCGGGGGGGTCGGAGCCGGCAATGCAAGCCAGCTCCTGGCGTCCCTGCTCAGTCAACTCAACAGCATCCAATCGACAACCGATTCAACATCCACCAGCAGCGATTCCACTTCGGCCACGTCGTCCACATCGGCCGTCAGCACGGACAACACGCTCACAGGAACCGGCAAGGGCGACCTCAGCGCCCAGATCCTGGGCCTATTGATGATGATGCAGAACGATCAGAGTGCATCGCAATCCGCGACCAGCTCGAATTCGACATCTTCATCCACCTCGACGGACCCGCTCTCCAGCCTGGTTTCGTCCATCGATACGAATGGCGACGGCTCGATCAGCAAGAGCGAGATGGAATCCTACATCACCAGCAAGGGCGGCACGACCGATGAGGCCGATTCGCTCTTTTCCGCGCTCGACCAGAACAGTACGGGTAGTCTGACCCAGACGCAGCTGGCGAGCGATCTGCAGAATGCCGCGCCGAGCGGGACTCAGGAAGCGCACGGCCACCATCACCACCATGGCAACGGCGTGCCGCCATCCGCGGACGACGTCGCTTCCAAATTCGTCCAGGCGATGGATACAAATGGAGACAACAGCATCAGCAAATCGGAGTTCGAGAATTTCGTCACCAACCTCGGCGGGACGACAGCCGAAGCGGATGCCGATTTCTCGGCTTTGGATACGTCCGGCAGCGGCAGCGTGACGTCCAGCCAGTTCAGCGACGCCATCAAGGCGTTCGAGGACTCGGACAGCACGCAGAATTCGGCCGGCCTATCGTCCACGTCGCCGATTCTGGCGCTGCTGGATGTGTTCGCCAAGAACGCGTCATCCAGCACCGCCGGCACAACGGCAAGCGTTACTGCCTAAGGGCAGGCAAGGCCCGGCAGAAGCCAGGTCTTGCACCTATTTTGTGAGCCGCATCGCCACCTGGGCGAGAAGGATGCGTGCGCCTGGGCGTTTCAGCGTGCGGTCGGTGGCGCGTTGCAGACGGTCGGCGATCTCCGCCACATCGGGCTGCCGCCAAGCTCTCACCGAGGTTGCGGTAAAGGCCATCAGGCTTCGCACATAGACGTCGCGCAGCAGGGGCATTTCCTGTTCCGTCCTGGCGCGAAGCTCCGCGTTCGGCACGTCGAGGCCAATGCCGACCATCAACATTCCCTCGATCCGGTCGCCGTCCATGATGGTCGTGTAGATCGGATCGATCATCAGATAGCTGGTCGACTGGGTGATCTTGTGGACGGGAGGCTTCCTGCCATTGCCGTCGGCCCCGGCCGGCACAGCCAGTGCGAAGGCAAGAAGCAGGACGGCTAGGGCGGAACGGCGCATGGATCGGACTTTCGCGGTCCCTCCAGCATGTAATCCAGCTTGGTAAAGCGTTGGTTAGCGAGGGGGGTGGCTTGCCGAGCCTTAGCTGCGCGAACCGTGGTTCGGCCCGTCTTCGCGCTAACGCGCTTTGACGCGGCAGCCCTCGCTGCTGCGCAGCGAAGGCTGGTGGAGCTGAGCGGAATCGAACCGCTGACCTCCTCATTGCGAACGAGGCGCTCTCCCAACTGAGCTACAGCCCCAAGCCATGCTTGGCGCCCGTTTTCGCTCCTTTGGAGCTAGGCCGGGCAGGCCGGGCTATGTAGGAAGCGCCCCCCAAAGCTGTCAAGCGGCGCACCTTGCGGTTACCCGCCCGGGCTGGCAAAACGCGGATTGCCTGCCCGGAGTCCCCGATTCTGATGCTCAACCCCATTTCGTCGCTGATCCTCCTCCTGCTCGACATCTATTGGTGGGTGGTGATCGCCTCGGTGGTGGCAAGCTGGCTGATCGCCTTCAACGTCATCAACATGCACAACAATATCGTGCGCAGCTTGGTGCGCCTGCTCGACGCGATGACCGATCCGGTGTTCCGCCTGATCCGCCGCGTCATTCCCCCATTCGGCGGCATCGACATCTCGCCCTTGATCGTGCTGATCGCGATCTGGTTCCTGCAATATGGGGTGATCTGGCTGGACGCCCGCTACGGTCTGTAGCCCGATGGCGGTGCGCGTCCGGCTTGGGGAACGCGGTGCCAGCTTCCAGGTGCGCCTGACCCCCAAATCCGCGCGCGATGCGGTGGAGGGCTGGAGCGAAGGGGCCGGCGGCATCCCTTATCTAAAGGCGAGGGTGCGCGCGGTGCCGGAAGGGGGCAAGGCCAATGACGCGCTGGTGGAGTTGCTTTGCGCTACGCTCAAGGTACCTAAGTCGGCGGTGCGTATTGCGTCGGGCGGCTCGGCGCGCTTGAAACGGATCGAAATCGCGGGCGACGGCGCCCTCTTGGCGGCCCGTCTCGAAGGTTTGGGAGAAGCGACGTGAGCGCCTCCATCATCGACGGAAAGTTCCATGCCGCCGCCTTGCGTGCGCGCCTCGCGCAGGAAACCGCGAGGCTCAAGGCCGATCACGGCCTGGTTCCGGGGCTTGCCACGGTTCTGGTCGGCGACGATCCGGCCAGCGAAGTCTATGTGCGGAACAAGAACAAGACCGCCGAGGCGCTGGGCTTCAATTCGGTTCATCGCCACCTGCCGGCCAGCGCGAGCGAAGCAGAGGTTCTTGCACTCGTGCGTGCGCTCAATGCCGACAATTCCGTACACGGAATACTCCTGCAATTGCCGCTGCCCGGTCAGATCCGCGAAGAGGCGGTGCTCGACACCCTCGATCCCAGGAAGGACGTGGACGCGCTGACGCCGACCAACGCCGGACTGTTGCTCAGCGGCCGCGCCAAGCTCGTCTCCTGCACGCCGACGGGGGTGATGATGCTACTGAAGGAAACGCTGGGCCCGATTGCCGGGCTCGATGCGCTGGTGATCGGCCGCTCGCTGTTGTTCGGCAAGCCCGCCGCCCAGCTTCTGCTCGCCGCCAACGCCACCGTCACTATGGCCCATTCCAAGACCCGCGATCTGCCGAGACTGGCGCGCCGCGCCGATATCCTCGTTGCCGCCATCGGCAAGCCCCATTTCGTCAAGGGCGATTGGGTGAAGCCCGGCGCCACGGTGATCGATGTCGGCATCAATCGTGTGGACGCAGGCGAAGGCAAGTCGAAGCTGGTGGGCGACGTCGATTATGACGAGGCCACCAAGCTCGCCGCCCATATCACGCCGGTACCCGGCGGGGTCGGCGCCATGACGATCGTCTGCCTGATGCGCAACACGTTGATCGCGGCCTGCTCGCAAGCCGGGTTGCCGGCGCCCGGCGTCTAAAGCTGCTTCCTCAACGCGTCGGCCAGCCCGTCGGGGCCGAGCGTCTCGTCGTAATCGGCGATGAATTTTCCGTCCGGTCCCATCAGATAGATGTGGCTGGAATGGTCCATGGCGTAGCCGCCGTCCTTGAGCGGGGCGCGCTTGTAATAGACGCGATAGGCGCGCCCCGCCGCGGCAACCTCCTTCTCAGCCCCGGTCAGGCCGACGAAGCGCGGGCCGAACGCCTTCAAATAGGCCTTCAGGACTTTGGGTGTATCGCGCTCGGGATCGACGGTGACGAAAATCGGCACGACGCGGCCGGCCCTGGGTCCAAGCTTGTCGAGCGCGTCGGCCATCACGGCGAGTGTCGTCGGGCACACATCGGGGCAATTGCTGTAACCGAAGTAAACCAGCATGAACCGGCCATGGAAATCGGCGGCGCGGCGCTCGTTTCCGTCCTGGTCGATCAGCCTAAACGGGCCGCCGACCAGCGCCTCGCCTTGGCTCGCGACCGGATTTGTGGCGGACAGCAAATCGCCGGCATGCCACAAAAGACCCGCCCCAACCGCGAGCGCCGCGATAAGATAGGGAATCAAAGCCAGTGGTGTACGGATCATTACCTATTGTGTACCCCGGGCAGGATTAGCTCATGTAGCTTCGATGGATAGTAGCGTGCGCAAGAGGCAGCCGGCCAGCCCATGAGTGCGACGGAGAGTCAGGGACAGTCTCAACGCATGCTCCCCACGGCGCGGGCTTGGGCGATGCGCGGGCGCGTGCGTCTGCGCACGCTGTCGAACCTTCGCTGGATGGCGACCGCCGGACAGGCCACCGCCTTGTTCGTCGTCTATTTCGGCTTCGGTTATCCCCTGCCGCTTGTCCAATGCTTGGCCTGCGTGGCGTTCAGCGCCGGGCTCAATATCG
>Ga0265316_10006159_pt1 | contig 11509 bp, 6 predicted proteins | sample 4522metaG_FD_202092 | JGI IMG/M metagenome (GOLD analysis project Ga0265316, IMG submission 202092) | Rhizosphere microbial communities from Carex aquatilis grown in University of Washington, Seatle, WA, United States - 4-5-22 metaG | ecosystem: Host-associated > Plants > Roots > Rhizosphere >...
TCAACCCCCGCCTTCGCTTCGCCTAAACTGGTGAAGGCCGTTGGGTCCTGCAATGACGTCGGGCTCCATCGCGTGTACATGGTTTGGATCGATGCGCAGCGACATTCCGACAGGGGGTTGACACCTGGCAGGATCATGACAAGAGTGCCTGCCATGCGAAAAACCACCCTTCTGGCCCTGTTCGTTGCCTTTTCCACGCTTGCGTGCAAGCAAGAAGAGAAGAAAGCCCCGCCTCCGCCGCCTCCGCCGCCCCCGGCTGCCAAGCCAGCCCCGGCCCCGGAACCGGCGCAGATCCCAGCACCGGCTGATGTGGCCGCGGCCCCTGCCGACGCAGAGAAGACGGCGAGCGGCCTGGCTTCCAAGGTTCTGCAGAAAGGCACCGGCACCGAGAAGCCCAATGCCTGGGACAAGGTCAAGGTTCACTACACGGGCTGGATGACCGACGGCAAGATGTTCGACAGCTCTGTCCAGCGCGGCCAGCCGGCGGAGTTCCCGCTCAACGGCGTGATCAAGGGCTGGACCGAAGGCCTGCAACTGATGGTGGTGGGCGAGAAGCGGCGCTTCTGGATTCCGGGCAATCTGGCCTACGGTGATACCCCACGGCGTCCGGGCGGCCCGTCGGGCACCTTGGTCTTCGATGTCGAGCTGCTCGGCATCACCGCGGGCATCAAGCCGCCGGCGGTTCCCTCGGACGTGGCCGCCCCGCCCAAGGACGCGAAGAAGACCAAGTCAGGGCTCGCCTACAAGGTTTTGCAAAAGGGCAAGGGCAAGGTCCACCCCACGGCGACGGACACCGTGACCTGCCACTACACTGGCTGGCAGACCGACGGCAAGATGTTCGACAGCTCGGTTCAGCGCGGCCAGCCCGCGGAATTCCCGCTCAACGGCGTGATCAAGGGTTGGACCGAGGGCGTGCCCTTGATGGTCGAGGGCGAGAAGACGCGCTTCTGGATCCCGGCCACCCTGGCCTACGGCGATCCGCCCCCGCACCCCGGCATGCCGGCGGGAATGTTGGTTTTTGATATCGAGCTCATTTCGATCAAGAAGAAATAGCTGTTAGCTGTTAGCCATTTGAGATGGGAACCCTGAAAGGGTTCCCATGCCCTCCCGCGATGGTGCGCCGCCGGCGAAGCCGGCGGGCTCCCTACGCGACTAGACAAAGGCCGGGACGCTTCCAAGCTTACCGTGGCGGCCGGCCGCGCCCCGACCTGTTCGGCGACGGTTTCTTGGATGCCGGCGGTGCCCCAAGTGCGGCCAGGTCAGCGAGATCCTTCGGGCGACCGGAAGCAATCTTGTTGCGGAGAAGCTCGTCGCGTCCAATTACCGGAACGGCGAGACCCTCGATTGCGACCGTCACACGCGACGGCCATGCCTGGTCAAAGGTCACGCCGCTAATCCCCGTCATCAGATCGATGCGACTTGGCGCCACGCCCATTTGGAAAACCGTATCGGCCGTCGCGAGGTCATCTTCGGTCAGGTCAAGCAATGCTGCGCCGAAACGTTTCAATGCCCGCATGACTCGTCTCGCGTTCTCGCGGGTTGGCCGCACCCAAATATCGATGTCGCCAGTCGCGCGGGGAATGCCATGCGTGCCAACCGCATAGGCGCCGACGACCAGGAATTCAGCGTCCTCCGCGGACAATGCGGACAATATGTCGTTGTAGTCGCGGTTCAATCGTTTCTCCGAGGAAGGACCACGCATCAAGCGTCAGTGGCCAAATCATCTCCATGCGCTCGGCAGCGGTTCCAGGCACAAGGTCGTCCTCGGGCGGACGCGTGCCTGCGCGGAATATCCGCGAAACGCGTCGGGCGAGAGATCTCTTGGCGGCCATCTGCACGGGCAAGTATAGACCCACAGGTCGCGCCTGGCGCGCCTACTTGACGGCCGAAGAAAATCCATCCGGCCGCCGCCTGTGCCAGGCCCAGGCGGTTTCCACGATTTCGCGCAATCCGTATTGTGGCTGCCAGCCGAGCCCTGTGCAGGCTTTGCGGTTGTCAGCCCACACGGCAGTAGGATCGCCCGGGCGGCGGGCGGTGATTTCGGCGACAATGTTCACGCCACTGGCGCGTCGGGATTCCTGCAGGACTTCGAAAACCGACGCGCCCTTGCCTGTGCCCAGGTTGAAGACTTCCGACCGATTGTGGGCGGCCAGAAAATCGAGGGCGCGGGCATGGGCGTCGGCCAGATCCAACACGTGGATGTAGTCGCGAATCGCGGTGCCGTCGGGCGTGGGATAGTCAGTGCCGAAGACTGAGATTTTGGCCGCCCGTCCCGTGGCCGCGTTCATGACCAGGGGAATCAGATTCTGCACAAAGCGCGGATCCTCGCCGTTGCTGGCATCGAGCGCGGCGCCCGCGGCATTGAAGTAGCGCAGGGCCACCCCGCGCAGGCCGTGGCAGGTGTCAAACCAGCCCATCATGCGCTCGACCAACAGCTTGCTTTCGCCGTAGGGGTTTTCCGGGTGCAGGGGCGCGTCCTCGGCCACGGGCAGGGATTGGGGCGTGCCGTACACCGCCGCGGTCGACGAAAACACGAAACGCCGCACGCCGGCCTGTTGGGTCGCCTGCAACAGCGACAGTGAGCCCGACACGTTGTTGTCGAAATACTTGGCGGGATTGTGCATGGATTCGCCGGCCGCTTTGTAGGCGGCAAAGTGAATCACGGCCTCCAGTTTGTGATCGCCAATCACTTGTTTGACCAGGGCTTGGTCTTGCGTGCGGCCGACCACCAAGGGTGTGTCGCCAATCGACTCGCGATGCCCGAGTTCCAGACTGTCGAGCACCACAACGAAATCCCCACGCGCCCGCAAGAGCGCCACTGTGTGGGATCCAATATAGCCGGCGCCGCCGGTGACGAGCACGCGCATGGTTTACCTCCGATTCTGAATGTGAATGGCCTCGCCCAGGGCGGCTTTGGCAGCCTCCATGATGGCCTCGGGCAGGGTGGGGTGGGCGTGAATGGTGCCGGCAATATCGCCGGCCAGGGCGCCCATCTCAATGGCCAATGCCGCCTCAGCGATCAGATCGCCAGCGCCGTTGGCCACAATATGAATCCCGAGCAGTTTGCGATTGCCCTTTTCGATAACAACTTTGACGAAACCGTCAGTGTCGTGATTGGCAATGGCCCGGCCAAGCGCAACCAGGGGGAACTTGCCGAGCGTGATCTGCAGGCCGCGCTTTTCGGCCTCGCCAGCGCCCATGCCCGCGGACGCGATTTCGGGATCGGTGAATACGACCGATGGAATGACTTGCGCGTCCATTTCAGCGGCGCGGCCCGCGATGACCTCGGCCACCACTTCGGCCTGGCGCGAGGCCTTGTGGGCAAGCATCGGCGGTCCGACGACGTCACCAATGGCGTAGATGCCGGGGACATTCGTGCGCATCTTGCTGTCGACCGGGATGAAGCCACGTTCCACGTGCACGCCTGCGGCTTGCAATCCCAAATCCTCACTGTTGGGTAGGCGGCCCACGGCGACCAGGATCTTGTCGGCATCGAGTTGCCGTTCGCCGGCTGCCGTCACCACCGTCACCACCGCGCGGTCGCCCTGTTCCGACCAGCTGCTGGCCTTGGCGTCGACCAGGATTTCCATGCCCAGTTGCTTCGCCTTGCGCGCCACCACCTGCACACAATCGGGCTCACTGCCCGACAGAATGGCCGGCAACGCCTCGACAAAGGTCACTTGACTGCCCAGCTTGGCGAAGAGTGTGCCTATTTCCATGCCGATGTAGCCCGCGCCGATCACCACCAGGCGGCGCGGCACCTCGGTCAGGGCGAGCGCGCCGGTGGAATCGAGCACGCGCTTGCCGTCAAAGGCGAAGCCCGGAATCTGCACCGGCCGCGCGCCAGTCGCGATCACGATATGTGCGGCCTCCACCTGGGTTGTCTTGTCGGTATCAGATCCACTGCCCTGGATTTCCACCTTCCCCGGCGCCAACAGGCGCGCGTTTCCGCTGCGCCAGTCGCAGCCATTGGCTTTCAGCAACTGGCGCACGCCGGTTGAAAGCTTGCCCACCACGCCGTCTTTCCACGACTGCAGCTTGGCCATGTCCACCCGCAGGTTGTCGGCCAGAATGCCCATGTCCGCCCCGTGCCCGAGCTTCTCGTACAGCTTAGCCGCGTTGATGAGCGCCTTGGATGGGATGCAACCCACGTTCAGGCACACCCCGCCGGCCTTGTCCCGTTCCACGACCAATGCCTTCTTGCCCAGTTGCCCGAGCCGAATGCCGGCCGTATAGCCACCGGGGCCAGCGCCAATGACCAGAGCGTCGATGCGCAGAGATTCCATGTCGCGCCTCCTTATAGCAGCCACCTCCGCATCGGGCGACAGGCTTCAAGGACGCCGATTCACTCGCGCGTCATGGAAATTCCCAGGCGCAAAAGAACCGAAATCGCCTCCAGCTGTCACTGTATCAGGCGAAGAGGAGAGAACATGTCCCAAGCGCACGGAACCACGACTGGTCTGAGAGTCGGCACGACGATCGCGGCAGTTCTTTTTGCCCTGGGGTGTAGCAGCTCCGGGGCGAATGACGCTGGCCTGGGAAGCACGGGTGGCGGTCCGTCGAGTGGTGGAAGCGGTGCAGGGGGCGTGACATCGCCGGCAAGCGCAGGGGGAGCCACGATGAGCGGGGGCCGCGCAGTCACGGGCGGGGTGGTATCGAGCGGTGGGGCATCCGGTGCAGGGGGCGTGCTTGCAACCGGCGGAGCCAGCATGACTGGCGGGGTTCTAGCCAGTGGCGGCGTAGCCACGGGCGGCAACCTGACCGGCGGCAGCTCGACTCGATCGGGTGGCAGCAGCGCTGGCGGCATTCTCAGCGCGGGCGGCACTTCGGTGGGAATGGGCGGCTCGGGCGCAGGCGGGAAAGTCACTGGCGGCGCTGCGGCTGGCGGCGCTGCGGCTGGCGGCGCGGGCAAGGGCGGCACGGCAGCGGGTGGCAGCGGGGCTGGCGGATCATCGGCGGCACCGTGCGTGGCCACCGGCACCTACGCCAATCCATACCTCAATCCCTGCCTGGCGCTTGAGGATCGCGTAACCAATCTGTTGAGCCTGCTGACTGACCAAGAAAAAGTGTCGCTGCTCACTGAGCACCAGCCCGCGATTTCTCGACTGAACATCGCGGCCTTCACGACGTTTACCGAAGGCATCCACGGGCTGGGCTGGGCCTCTCAGGAGCCGGCCATACTGTCGACGCAGTTCCCGCAGCCGTCAGGTCTGGGCGAGACCTGGGATCCTGATGTGCTCACTCAGGCATTTGCCCAGGTGAGCAACGAGGCCCGCGTCTACAACAAGAAATACGCCGGGACGACATACAACGGGACGCACTCGGGCCTGGCCCTGCGCGCGCCCGTGGTGGACCTGTCGCGCGATCCGCGCGCGGGCCGCGCCGAGGAAAGTCTGGGCGAGGACCCGTACCTGGTTGGCGAATTGGCCAAGGCCCTGGTGCGTGGCCTGCAGGGGAATGACCCGTTCTACGTGCAAACCGCCGCGACCATGAAGCACTTCTTTGTCTACAATCAGGAGGAAAAGCGTGGCAGCAACAATGTGATTGTGGATGACCGGAACCTGCGCGAATACTATTTGGTTCCCTTCTACGAAACGATTGTGAATGCAAGAGGGCAGTCGTTCATGACGTCCTACAATGCGGTCAACGGAGCCCCGGCCGTGGCCTCGCCGGTCATCAAGAGCACTGTAATCGGCGAATGGGGATTCGACGGCATGATCTGCACCGATGCAGGCGCCATGCAGGCGGCGTACCAAAGCTACAAGTATTTCCCGACCCTGGAAGATGCGGCTGCAGGCGTGGTCAAGGCGGGCACCGCTGTCATGCTGGCCGGGGATGCCGCCTCCATGTCGAAGGCCTACACCGACGGGAAATTAACCAAGGCCGATATGGACGCTGCGCTGGCCGGCAACTTCCGCATGCGTTTTCGGCTGGGTGAGTTTGATCCGCCGGCCAAGGTCCCCTACGCGACGGTCGACGGAACATCGACACCCTGGACCAGCGACACGTCAAAGGCGCTGGCGCGGCTGGTGACCCAGAAATCTATTGTGTTGCTGAAGAACGATGGAAATCTACTGCCGCTCGACAAGTCCACACTGAAATCCCTGGCTGTGATCGGTCCCAATGCCGACCTGGTGGCCTCGGACTGGTACGGTGGCAAGCCGCCCTATACCGTCAGCGCGCTGGCTGGAATCAAGGCCGCGGTTGGCACCGGCGTCAACGTCCAGTATGCGCTCGACAATAGCACGGGCCAGGCGGTCAGTCTGGCCACCAGCTCGGACGCCGCCATTGTTGTGGTCGGGAATCATCCAACCTGCGGCACCACCGCCTGGGCGACTTGCCCCAGTCCCAATGACAGCAAAGAGGCCGTGGACCGCATTTCGATTGATCTCAAGCCCGAGCAGTTGACGCTGATCCAGCAGGTGTTCGCGGCAAACAAACGCACGATTGTGGTGCTCGTGTCGAGTTTCTCGCAGGCGGTGACCTGGGTGCAAGATAACGTGCCGGCCATTGTCCACCTGACCCACTCAAGTCAGGAACTGGGCAACGGTCTGGCCGACGTACTGTTCGGCGCCTACAACCCGGCTGGCCGGACTTCGGTAACCTGGTACAAGGCCTTGACCGACATACCCGCCAAGGGCGACTACGACATTCGCAAGGGGCGGACCTATATGTATTTCCAGGGCACGCCGCTTTATCCGTTCGGCTTCGGTTTGAGCTACACGACATTCACCTATTCGGCTTTGCGTCTGAGTGCCGCGACCCTGGCGCAGGGTGGATCGGTCACTGTCAGTGTGGACGTGACCAACTCCGGAACCCGCGCGGGCGACGAGGTCGTTCAACTTTACGTCAGCTACCCCACCACCACCGGGGTGCCGCGACCGACCAAACAACTGCGCGGATTTAGGCGCGTCACATTGGCGGGTGGGGAAACCAAGACCGTCGACCTGACCCTGACGCGGGATCAATTGTCGTATTGGGACGCCACCGCGAAAGCCTTCACTGTGCAGCCGGGCACGGTACACCTGATGGTCGGCGGATCGTCGGTGGACAAGAGCGCCGAGGCCGATCTGACCGTGCAGTAGCTTGAGCGTGCCAAATTGCGGGCCAGCCGCCAGGGCCGGCCCGCGGATCGCGGGCTGCGTGGAACCCGCGCAGGCGGGCTGTCCGTTCCGAAGACCCGATGGGGTGAGCGGCCCGCGACACGCTCCCCGTCTTCCCGCAGGACGCCCACGAACTCGCTCACGCCCACGCTCTCGCGACACGCGACCCGCAAGCCGGATTGAGGAGATCCGGTCAATGCCTCTGGGGCGCGCGGGCTTTCCGAGCGCCGCCCGTCGCACTCTCTGTGGTAGAAATGCATCCTAATGGTTCTAAGGCCGCGCCTCGTGCTTCCGGGCCTGCTGATGGCCTTGGGCGGTTGCAGCAGCGGGGGACAGAGTTCCACCTGCGTTCCCGGTGCCGACGTCGACTGCGCGTGCCCGGCCGGCTTGCGTGGCGTACGGGCGTGCACATCGGAGCAAACCGTCGCGGTGTGTGCCTGCGAGGCGCCTCCCGTGGACGCAGGGAGCGCACGCGGCAGCGCTGATGCCGCCCCCGGCCCCGCCGCCGCCGCACCTGACGGAGGGGTCTTCGTAGCCACGGGCGATATGGCCGTGCCCAGATGGAATCCCACGGCGACGTTGTTGACCAGTGGGCAGGTGCTGGTCGTTGGCGGGACGAACAATGAGCCCTACGAAGGCGCAGAGCTTTACGACCCAGCAGCCGGGACATTCACCATTACGGGCATGATGACAGTGGGCAGGTGGAACCACAGCGCGACACTCTTGGACAATGGGCAGGTGCTCATAGCGGGTGGCGACGGATTTCTTCGCGCCCTCGCCAGCGCAGAGCTGTACGACCCAGCCACCGGGACATTCACGGCCACGGGCACGATGACCGCCGCTCGGTATTCCCACACGGCAAGCTTGTTGGCAGGTGGAAAAGTCCTTGTGGTCGGTGGGACCGGCGACGACGGAGATCTCGCCAGCGCCGAACTCTATGATTCAGCGACGGCGACCTTCACCGCCACCGGCGGCATGAGCGCGGCCAGATGGGGTCACACAGCGACCCTGTTGCCAAGTGGGAAGGTCCTGGTCGCTGGTGGAGGCGGCGGCAAACCGCTCGCGAGCGCCGAACTCTACGACCCAGCGACCGGGACATTCACCGCGACCGGCAGCATGACCGCGGCAAGGCGGGCTCATTCCGCAACCCTCTTGCAGAGCGGGCAGGTGCTTATGGCCGGTGGACAGGGGGACCTGGGCGGCCACCTGCTCGCAAGCACAGAGCTGTACGACCCGGCGGTCGGCAGATTCATCGCCAGCGGCAGCATGGCCGTGCTACGGGCTGGTCACACGGCAACATTGTTGCCAAGCGGCCAGGTGCTCGTGGCCGGCGGAGAAGATGGCGATCGGGATTTCTATTTTCCTCCGAGCGCGGAGCTGTACGTCCCAACTGCCGGGACATTTGTTCCCGCCGGGAACCTGGTCGCGCCGAGGCCAGAATGCACCGCGACGCTGTTGTCGAATGGGAAGGTGCTTTTCGTCGGCGGAAACCTGTGGTCCCGGTCCGTGGGCGCGGAACTGTACGAATAGGGCAGTCTTGCACCGTATGACGATAGAACGCCTCTTCTGCGGAGTCAGCCTGGCGATGTCGGGGCGGCGCCGGGCTCTCGGTGCGATGCTTGTGGTCACAGTGGCTGGTTGCCTGCCCACGGGCGCAGCGCCCACTGGGCAGCATCTGCTCTCTGACCGTGCCCTGACCGGCGTGCACTTTTCGCCCTCGGAGACCGAGGGCGTCCCGTCCCATTTGCTGGTCACCGGTCCGGCAGAGACCATCGGCAGCCCCGTCTCTTTCACAGTGGCCGATCTGTACCAAATCCCGGCCGACACGGCATTGGGAGGGTATCGCCTCGACCAGGCCAGGCTGCTCACCGAGAAATGTCTGGTCCCGCGAAGCGACGCATCCGACTTTGAAGTGCGAACCGACATCCGAGGCCGCCTTTTGGTGACGGCCTTGTTCTCCTACCCCGGCACAGCCAACCAGGAGTTTCCTATGTTCGATGTCTTCCGCATCGACCTTGCCAGCGGGATCCCCAATTCTTTGGGGAGCGCGGCTACTATGGCCCAGTCTTCCACATTCGGCCTGTCGCCGGGGCGAACGCGCGTGCTCGATGGAGACAACTACGGCGATGTGTGGGACTTGGACGGCGGGTATTCGTCGTTGTGCGAGTCGCCGAATGACGTGACCTTTGTCGGCGAGGATGTCTACTATGACTGCGGGATCCCCCCCCTCTATCAGACACCGGATCTCTGGCGTTTGGTGCCCAACGGCGAAACGGAACTGCTGGCCCACAATGCACGTTTGGTGAACATCGTCGCCACTGACCAAGGGCCTCGTCTGATCCTGGACCGCCCGCTGGCGACAGCGAACGCTCCGGCAGAGGAGCGCTATCTGCTTTTTGACCCGTCCACGCTCGCAACGACGCCACTGCCGTCCCTTGGGTCTGCCCCCATTCCAAACTACGTCTACGCCTCACCCGACGGGCACTGGTTGATTCTGGTCACCGACAAACTCACACTGTTCAACTGGGTCACCTCGGAAACGCAGCAACTCGGAGACCTGTCCGACTTCCAGCCGTTCAGTTGGGAGTGGCGGCCGGGGCGCAGTGAACTGTGGCTCCCCATGGCCGACGGAACCCTGCGCCTTTGGAAACCCGAGACCGGACTGACCACGGCACCGACCACGGCCCTGCCGGTCGGGAACTACCAGGCCCCCACGGGCACGTGGTCTTCTTTCACCCGCGACGGGAACTACTGGTTCTCCTCGCAGGTGGTGGCGCCCGGTGCACGCCCGGCGCTCTCCATTGGCCCGGCCGATGATCCGGCTGCGCCTACCTTCCCGATCACTCCCGCAGGCGCGCACGTGAATTCCCATTGGGAACTGGCAGACGGCAGGGTGATGGTGGGGGTGTGGACTGCTTCCGAATACCGCAAGAACTACTACCTGGTTGATCCGCGCACCGGCGCAGCGCAGGCCTTTGCCCTCAATGGCGCGCTGGCGGCACTCGGCCACGCCCGGCTTCTGGCCTACGTCAATTGGCAAGTCAGCACGGGGGCCAGCGATCTTTGCCTGATCGAGCTGGCAACCGGCGCGCAGACCCTGCTGGCCCAGAACGTCTACGCCGCGGACGTGGATCCGGGCACCCATGCCGACGTGGTGCCGGGAACCGATCCGTTGGCGCCTGGCACGCGCGTCGCCTATTTGGTCCGCGAGCGTTTGGATTCGCCCTATGACGGACTGTGGATCACTGAGCTGCCGTGATTGCGCTGTTGCTATTTCTTGCGGTGCAGACCGTCCCCGACGCGGGTCCGTCGGACGCCACGGCGCCAGACGATTCAAGTACGATTTCAATCGACGGCGCCGCACAAGACACGCGACCCAGGGGCACGCTGCGCGGGCGGGTGCTGGCCAAGGGCACGCGCACCGCTGTGTGCGCAGCCGCGGTCGTCATCGATCGCGACCCGGCCGGAGAAACCGACGCTGACGGCCGGTTTGAACGCCCGGCGCTTTGCGGGCCTCATCGCATCGCCATCCAGGCGCCCGGGTTCGAGACGGCTGAAGTGGCGCACGATGCCTGCGCTGACCCGGCGCCGTTGCTGGTCCGTCTGGTGCCGTTGGAGAACCCACCTGCCTATGAAACTGTGGTCACCGCCAGTTCCGCACACCCCGCGCTGACCCTGACCGGCGCAGAGCTGACCAAGACGCCGGGCTCTCTCGGCGATCCCTTTCGCACGATCGAATCGTTGCCCGGGGTCGCGTCCCCGGTCTGGCCGCTGCCCATCTACGCCATTCGCGGGGCAAATCCGGGAAACACGGGATTCGTGCTCGACGACCTGCGGATACCGACTCTGTTCCACTTGGCGCTCGGCCCCGCGGTCATCCACCCCTATTTCTTCGACGATCTCGCCTTTTATCCGGGCGGCTATCCGGCCCGCTATGGACGGTATGTGGCCGGTCTGGTCTCGGCGCAAACCCGTGCGCCCCCCACTGACCTAGTGCACGTGGCAGTCGATGTACGCCTGTACGATGCGGGGGCGCTGGTTTCGGTTCCTCTGCCCGGAGGCAACGGCGGCGTGGTCGCGGCCGCGCGCTACTCGTACACCGGGCCGCTGGTGTCGCTGCTCAGCCCGGGGCTGCACCTGAGCTACTGGGATTATCAGCTGCGCGCCGATCGACGCTTCGGTCCCCTGCGCTTGACCTTGCTGATCCTGGGATCCGAGGACGCATTGTCTTCGGCCGGGTCGGACGAGCTTGACGGCGACTATCTCATGCGTTTTCACCGATTGAGCCTGCGCGCCTTTCTGCCGGCCGGCCACGGCCAGTTCAGCGCCCAGGTGGCCGCGGGGTACGACCACAGCAGCGCGCCCATCCTCAACGTCCGGAGTGCATCCATCAGTGTCCAGGCGGT
>Ga0265316_10006161_pt1 | contig 11506 bp, 12 predicted proteins | sample 4522metaG_FD_202092 | JGI IMG/M metagenome (GOLD analysis project Ga0265316, IMG submission 202092) | Rhizosphere microbial communities from Carex aquatilis grown in University of Washington, Seatle, WA, United States - 4-5-22 metaG | ecosystem: Host-associated > Plants > Roots > Rhizosphere >...
GCGAAGGGCCCGCTCACCGGACGATCTGGTAAGCGGGCCTTTTCTTTTCGAGCGGTACCCTTCCTAGGATCCCCTCAATGAACGCCCATGCGGTTATTTCTCGCTATGCGATTGGCCGGAGAGCCTCCTGGACGACCAAGAGACTCTGAATTCGACCCTGGATATTTTAATGTATTTTCTGTCGAAGTCTGAGGAATGCTCAATCCCGGGTAAGGAGTGCGTGTGGCGACACTCGAAATTTTCGGTAAGACACTGGCTCTTGATAAGGATGGCCACCTCGCAGACGCGAACGATTGGAGCGACGCCATCGCGCGTGAAATCGCAGCCAGGGAAGGAATTCCCGAACTGACGCACGACCACTGGGTCGTGATTCATTTTATGCGGAACGTGTTTCAGCAAGAGGGCGAACCACCCTCGATTCGGCGAATCACAAAGGAAAGCGGCGTGGATACGAAGACCCTTTACCGATTGTTTCCCAACGGCCCGGCAAAAAAAGCGGCGAAGATTGCCGGATTGCCGAAACCGAATAGTTGCGTTTAGGAAGGAATGCAACCGTGGCTGAAGAACAGAAGATTCGTCAACCGGTCGAAAGAGTATCCATCATTGTTTCACATGGATCCCTGGAAGGGGTCTATCCAGGGCTGATTATGGCCAACGGAGCCCGGATGGAAGGCATTGAGGCTTCCCTCTTTTTCACATTCTTCGGCCTGGACGCGATTGCGCATAAGCGCGTCGATCACCTGAAAGTGGCCACCGTTGGCAATCCGGGGATGCACATGCCCACGGTGCTGGGGGCATTGCCGGGAATGTCGGCATTCGCCACATCCATGATGAAGAAAGAAATAAAGAAACTGGATATTCCTCCGATCCGTGAATTTCTGGAGATCATTCACGATGCAGGCGGTGAGATTTACGGATGTAAGGCTTCGGTGGATATGTTTCACCTCAAGAAGGAGGACTTCCTCCCGCAGGTGGACGACATCATTACCGTGGGCGAATTCTACGAGAAGTCAGCAGGCGCACAAATCATCTTCACGTAGTGGATAGTCAAAGCAGCATGCATGTGCAGGAGCCTTTCTTTGAATAGGCGAAGCGAAAGATCTAACAAATTTCAAACAGGGGACTACTCAGATGCGACTCAAATCTCACGGGTTATTACTTGTAACGATCTCATTGGTGAGTCTTTGTAGTGCCGGCGCGCGCTACTGACGGCTATTTCGCAAGCGGCTATGGAATCAAACAGTCCGGCCAGGGAGGAGCCGGAGTCGCATTTCCTCAAGATAGTCTTGCAGCCGCGACGAATCCGGCTGGTTTGGTTTTTGTCGGCGATCGCGTTGATTTCGGCATAACTCTGTTTCGGCCCATTCGAAGCGCAACAATCACTTCTCCAAGTCCGGCGGCGGGAAATTACGATGCCAATGGCCAAAGGATCTTCTTAATACCGGAGATCGGCTACAACCATCTGCTCACGCCGAATATTTCTCTGGGTGTATCGGTGTTTGGAAATGGAGGGATGAACACGACGTATACCACGCCCATTCCTCTGCTTGGAAGTTCGAGGGCTGGCGTGAATCTGGAACAGGCATTCATTTCGCCCACGCTGGCTGTGAAAGTTAATTCACACAATTCCTTTGGGGTTGCCTTGAACCTTGGCTATCAGCGCTTCAAGGCGAATGGGTTACAGAATTTCGCTTCTCCGGCCTCCAGCGACCCTACGAATGTAACCGATAAGGGCTACGCCAATTCTTTTGGCGCAGGTGTGCGCGTAGGTTGGCTTGGGGAACTCACGAGCAAACTCTCGCTCGGCGCAACCTATCAAACAAAGACGTACATGTCGAAATTCGGTCGGTATCGAGGCTTATTTGCCGAGCAAGGCGGTTTCGACATTCCGGCAAACGTCGCCGCGGGGATAGCATTTAAGGTGCTTCCCAACACAACGCTGCTGCTCGATGGAGAACGAATTTTCTATGGCCAGGTGAAATCTATCGCGAACAACGATTCCAACCAGTCCCAACTGGGCACAACAAACGGGCCTGGATTCGGCTGGCACGACATCACAGCAATCAAGACTGGATTTCAAGTCAAATTGAACCCAGCCGTAACCGTTCGCGGAGGGTACAACCACTCGGGCGTCCCGTTCGACAAGACCCAGACATTCTTCAACCTCCTCGCGCCTGCTGTGGTTCAGGATCACCTGACATTGGGAGCTACGTGGAATCTCTCCGGGGGAAAGGAAATCAATCTGGCATACGTCCATGCGTTCGCGAACACCGTCAATGGGTTTGCATCGATTGCACCGGCCTTCGGCGGGGGCAATGTGAATCTGAGCATGTTTCAGGATTCCATCGGGATCAGCTTTGGCTGGGACAAGAACAGAAAGTAACTCCCGGAAAGGATTATCGAATTGCTGGCTGAACAGTTAAAGCTCGGAGCAGGTGTGTTGCAGCGTGTCGGGAACACGCCGCTTCTCCGCATGGACCGCGTCGGGCGCGAATTTCCCGGCGTTGGATTCTATGGCAAGGCGGAATGGAGCAATCCCGGCGGCTCGGTGAAAGACCGCGCCGCGCTAAACATGATCCGGGAGGGAAAACGGTCTGGCGCGCTACAGCCGGGCAAAACGATTCTGGATGCCACCAGCGGCAATACCGGGATCGCCTATGCGATGCTTGGCGCGGCGCTTGGATATTCCGTCAAGCTGTGCCTGCCCGCGAACGCCAGTTCGGAGCGGAAACGAATTCTTTCTGTTTACGGCGCGGAGATCGTCGAAACGCCCCCCGATGAAGGTTCTGACGGAGCTATTCGCCGCGTTCGCCAAATCTATTCCGAAGAGCCGGAGAAATACTTCTACCCGGATCAGTACAGCAATCCGGCCAACTGGCAGGCACATTACCAGACGACTGCCCCGGAAATCTGGCACCAGACTCGCGGGCGCATAACGCACTTCGTCGCCGGATTGGGGACCAGCGGAACGTTCGTCGGCACGTCTCGCCGCCTCAAGGAACTGAATCCCGCGATTCAATGCATCAGTTTGCAACCCGATTCAGCCTTCCATGGGCTGGAAGGCTGGAAGCACATGGCTACAGCCCTTGTGCCAAAGATCTACGATCCCTCGATTGCGGATGTGAGTCTGACGATCAATACCGAGGATGCCTATCGCATCGCAAAGCGTTTGGCGCACGAGGAGGGCCTGCTGGTGAGTCCCAGTGCGGCCGCAAATCTGGCGGGTTGCATGCAAGTGGCGGCGTCGCTGCAGAGCGGGCAAGACGCTTTTATTGTTACGGTCTTCGCTGACGCGGCGGAGAAATATCTGAGCGAACGATTCTGGGACGAAACGTAATCGGGCTAACAGGAGCATAGAACCAATGGCAATTCTGCGATTGACCGAACAAATTGCACAACAAATCCGGGAGCATGGCGCGAGCGATTATCCCAACGAGACCTGCGGCGCGATGCTCGGCACCGACCGTGAAGACGGTCGAGCGGTGCTGGCTTTGGTGCCGCTCACAAATCGCCGCGACGATTCTCCGCGCAATCGCTTTTCGATTACCGCCGAAGACTTCCGCGTCGCCGAGCGCGCTGCCGCTGAGCAAGGTCTTGAGGTAGTGGGCTGGTATCACTCCCATCCCGATCACCCGGCAAGGCCGAGCGAATTCGATCGCGAACACGCCTGGCCCTGGTACAGCTATGTGATCGTAAGCGTCGATGCCGGAAAGCCGCAACTAATGACTTCGTGGTTGCTCGCGGAAGATCGCTCGCATTTCGATCCTGAAGAAATCGTTGCGCGTGAATCTGCATCGTCCGCGACATGATCGTTATCCGCGCGGCGTGCGGCCGGAGTTGCATTTGAACGAATGGAAGATAAACAGGAGGAAACACAGCAATGGGAATCACAGTGGAAATTCCCACGCCTCTCCGGCCTTTTGCCGGTAAGCAGGCGAGCGTGGAATTCAATGCAACAACCGTCGGAGACGCTTTGAAGCAGTTAACGACAACCTACGCGGATTTGCAAAAGCACCTCTACACGGACGAGGGACGAATTCGCAGCTTCGTAACCGTTTACTTAAACGAAGAAGATATTCGCTACCTGCAAAAGGAAAGCACGTCAGTCAAGGACGGCGACATCATCAGCATCGTCCCTTCGATTGCCGGCGGACACCCGAACGGATGAATGCAGCAAAGGAGGGATAGCAAATGGCTGCCCTGAACGGACTGATTCAGATTTTCCATTCGATTCACCCTGCGTACTCCATATCGGGGTTTATCGTTGGGCTGCTCGTCGGGCTGACGGGTGTCGGCGGCGGATCGCTCATGACGCCGTTGCTGGTGATCATGTTCGGCATTCCAGCGACAACCGCTGTTGGTACGGACTTGCTCTACGCGTGCATCACCAAAGGCGTTGGTACGACCGTGCACGGCTTCAGTCGAACCGTCGAATGGCCGATCGTGCTGCGACTAGCCACGGGCAGCGTTCCCGGCACGGCCCTTACGCTGATCGCGCTGTCGCATTTTCAGACGCGGACAACCGGTGTGAGTACCACAATCACAACGGTCCTGGGATGCGCCCTGATTCTCACGGCAGTCTCGATCATTTTCCGCAAGTTCATTCTGAATTCCGTTGCGGAATTCACCAGCAAATTGACAGCCCGGCAAACGAATCTATTCACGATCATTCTGGGCGCGGTACTCGGTGTGTTGGTATCGATCTCCTCGGTCGGCGCGGGAGCCATTGGCGTCACCTTTCTGCTGATCCTCTATCCGAAATTGCCAGCCGGGAAAATCGTGGGTTCCGACATCGCGCACGCCGTTCCGCTGACCCTTGTTGCAGGAATCGGTCACTGGCTGCTGGGTTCGGTTGACGGACTTCTCCTTGCGTCGCTTCTGGTCGGATCGTTGCCAGGCATCGTCATTGGTAGTTACATCTCTTCCCGCGTTCCAGATAAGGTGCTCCGCCCGATTCTCGCGGGGACGCTCGCGGCGGTGGGCGCAAGACTGTCTTTTTAGTATGAAACTGGAGATTTTGAAAATGCCCCTCAATTCGCGCTCCTGTTGTCGTTCATGCTCGTAGTCACTTGTCTCCATTTACTTTTATTTTCCTGACTACACATGCCGCAGCCGGAACGTCGCAGGCTGAGAAAGTGGATTTCTACAATGAATCGCCGCTTGATACTTTTGCTTTTCATCATCGCAGTTGCGCGTGGTCCGGTAAGCAAAGCGCAGGATAAATTTCCAGCGTCGGTTCCTGGCAGAGTCTCGAATCGTGTTCTCCTGGTTGTGGCGCATCCCGATGATGAATCCGAAATGGCAGGCACGATCTACAGGATTACAAACGAACTATCCGGCGTCGTCGATCAGGTGATTATTTCTGATGGAGAAGGCGGCTTCCGATACTCGTCTTTGGCTGGAAGATATTACGGCGCCGACCTTGCAAGCGAGCCGGTCGGAAGAGCTCTCCTTCCGCGCATCCGTCGGGATGAAGCTCGTCGCGCCGCACGGATTCTGGGCATCCAGCGCCAATGGTTTCTGAATGAGCGGGACGACCATTTCACGTTGAACGTCGAAGAGGTATTTCAGAAGAGCTGGAGGACGGATCGAGTGGAGCAATGGTTGGTCCAGAAATTGCGCAAAGGCCGTTATGATCTTGTGTTCGTCCTGCTTCCCACAGAAGACACTCACGGCCAGCACAAAGCAGCGTCGATCATTGCTTTGAAAGCGGTGCAACAAATTCCTGAAGACCGACGGCCAGCTATAGTAGGTGTACAGGCAAGCCCGAAAGAAACAGCTTCCTACAAAGCACTTCCCGGTTACCCGATTACTGCCACAATATCCGCCACTCCGGAGTTTCATTTCGACCGCGAAGTCCACTTCGGATTTCACAATTCTCTTTCCTATCAGATCGTCGTGGACTGGGTAATTGCCGAGCACAAATCGCAAGGTCTGTTCCAGACCACTTACGGACAAAACAGGTTTGAGAATTTTTGGGTGTTTTCAATTGGCGGGATCTCTTCTAACAAGAAGGCGTCCACATTTATCGAGGAAATTGCGGCCAGGACGCAACCTGGCGAGCCAGCCGGCAGCGTATTGACAGCCAAATAGTGAAGACATTCGAAAACTAGTCTCAACAAACCGAACCCCCACCACTTGGGTGGTTCGGACATTTGCGCGAGGGGAATACATGAGAATTTGGCATTGCCGTGTCGCGAGCACTTTAGTTGTCCTGCTTGCCGTTGCCGCTTCGGTGTTTCCAGCATTTTGCCAGGAAACTGGAAACGGAAGCGCCACCGCAGGTCCTTCGAGTTTTCTCGACAAGTATTTTGCGCGCGTTGACGCGACGCAGGCCGAGCAACCCCATTGGATTACGCCTATCGCCACGGCGACGCCGCGTCTGGAAGAAGAATTTCGCGCCGATCTGCTCTGGCAGACAAATAACAGCAACGTCACTTCTGAAAATTACGGCGGCACCAAGGGGCTGGAGCTAATTCCTTTTAGGCGTGTGGAAATCATCCTCAGCAATCCGCCTTACCTGGTGCACCACAATCCTTCCGTCCAGGATGGATTCGGAGATTTTCAATTCCTGATTAAGTACCGTCTGCTCTCTTCGAATGAAGAACATCACAACTATATACTTACAGCTTTTCTTGCCGTCAGCCTGCCCACCGGTTCGTATAGCAACGGTGCTTTGCACGCAATCATTACACCAACGATTGCCTACGGTAAGGGCTTCGGACATGCCGACGTACAGGGAACGTTCGGGGTTGGAATGCCGGTGGCTGATACAAATTTAATCGGCAGGACATACACCTGGAACAACGTAGTGCAATATCGAGTGCTTCGCAGGATTTGGCCCGAAGTTGAATTCAATTCAACGTTCTATCAACAAGGGAAAAATGACGGACAAAAGCAGGTATTCGTAACGCCGGGGTTGATGGTGGGGAGAATCCATCTATCGAAAAGGCTCAATCTTTCAGTGGGCGGGGGATTTCAAATCGCTGCTACCCATTTTCACGTGAATAACCACAATGGGATATTCACCGTGCGGTTTCCATTCTAGAAATGAGCGGCTAATCCTAAGAGCATGGCGGCAGGGCCATCCACCCAGTTAAACCAACCCAGGCCGGCGCCCCTGCTTGAGGTTCCATATTGCAGCAACCAGCGCGTCGATCTCCTCGCACGTATTGTAAAGGGCCAGCGATGCGCGTACGGTGGCTTCGAGACCGAAACGCCGCAGGATTGGCTGCGCACAATGATGACCGGAACGCACAGCAATGCCTTCCAGGTTCAGAGCAGCGCCTAAATCCTCAGTCTTGAATCCATCGAGCACAAAAGAGAGAACGCCAGCTTTTTCCTTGGCCGTCCCAATGATGTGCAGGCCGGGGATGCTGCCGAGCGATGCGGTGGCGTAGTCCAGCAGGTCGTGCTCGTACCTCGCGATGTTCGCCATACCGATCCGTTCGATGTAATCGATTGCCGCGCCCAGTCCAACAGCATCCGCGATGCTTCCAGTGCCGGCTTCGAACCGTCCTGGTGGCGCCTGGTAAAGAGTTTTTTCAAACGTAACGTCCGCGATCATGTTGCCGCCACCCTGCCACGGAGGCATGCGATCGAGGACATCGGACTTGCCATACACAACGCCAATGCCGGTTGGCGCGAAAACTTTATGCCCGGAAAAAACGAAAAGATCGCAATCCAACAGCTGCACATCGACTGGCATGTGGGAAACGGCCTGCGCACCGTCCAGAACCACCGTAGCGCCATAGTGATGAGCCATCTCGATCATTTTCTGCGCGGGTGTTACCGTGCCCAGCGCATTAGATACCTGTGCCATCGACACGAGGCGCGTGCGCGGGCCTAAAAGCTTCGCATACTCGTCGAGAAGAACTTGACCGGAGTCATCTACTGACGCAACTCGCAGGCGAGCGCCCTTTTCCGCGCAAAGCATCTGCCAAGGAACGATATTCGCGTGATGTTCGAGCCATGTGATAACGATCTCATCGCCCTTTTGGATGTTTTGCCGCCCCCAGCTTTGGGCAATCAGATTAATTCCTTCAGTGGCCCCGCGAACGAACACGATTTCGCGCGTGCTCGATGCATTCAGAAACCGGCGAACTTTGTCGCGAGCCCCCTCGTACGCATCGGTTGAGCGCGCAGCCAGCTCATGCGCAGCGCGGTGCACATTGGAATTTTCGTGAGCGTAAAAGTAACTCAAGCGATCAATGACACTCTGCGGCTTCTGCGTCGTTGCCGCGTTATCCAGCCACACCAACGGACGCCCGTTTACCCGCTCTTGCAAAATCGGAAAGTCGCGTCGAATTTCTCCCAATTCAAAGGGACGCGATGACAAGCCCAGATCGGAAACCTGAGGTATAGGCGCACCGAGAGGTTCCAATACCGGAACAACGTCCACCGGAGCGAGTTGCCGAATTTCGTCCAGGAACTGAAAAGATTTTCGCGTATCGGAAACTGCAGACCGCTGAGTCGATCCCGGCACAAGCGGTGCTTCGACCGGAGCCGGGCCTGAAAGACTGGCCGCTTTGGGCACGTCCGGATTGCGACCCGAAGATGCAGTCCTGGGTGCGTTCTTCGGTGGCGCTGAAGAACTCGACGCTGACGTGAAGGGCGCGCCCACTCCGCCAAAAAGCGGCCGCGCATCTTCCAGAAACGAATATGAAGATCCCGCCGCCGAGCTTGCTTCGCTCAAATCGACAGGCACTCCGGGCACCCAAACCGCAGGGACGATATCCGGTGAAGGATTAGAAAACACAGATAGCTGATCCAGACTCAGAGGGAGCGCGCTCAACTCAGCTTCTGTGAGATCGGCGCCGTTTGTTCGAGGCGGTGCTTGCGCCAAATTTCTGGGAGCCTCAAGCGAAGTGGAATTAACCGGAGCTAGTCCGGGCTGCGCACTCGAGGACAAAACATCCTCATTCACCGCCGGAAGCCCTGGCAAGGACGTGAAAAACTCGTTCGCCAATCGAGCGAGAACCGCTGGGTCAGGCAAACCAGCGGGGACATCCTTGCCGGCACTCAACACATCGGGCCACTTCTCATTTTTTGGATGGTTCGACGGTCCTTGCTTCGGTTCACTTGGAATCATGGTAGTTTCCCACTTCAACGTCTTCGAGCGCCGCGATGGCATCTTCCGTAAGCACCGCCACCGAGCAGTACAGCGAAATCAAGTAAGAAGCCAGCGCTTTATTATTAATGCCCATGAACCGCACCGACAAACCCGGAGTTTGCTCTCCTGGGAGGCCGGGCTGGAATAGACCGATGACGCCCTGTTTCTTCTCTCCAACGCGCATCAGCAGGATATTCGTCTTGCCGCCGTGGCTCTTTGGCTTAGCCTTGCCATCGACATTCAGTTTTTCGGTAGGAAAGATCGGCACTCCGCGCCAGGTAAGAAATGGCGAACCGAAAAGTGTTACGGTCGGCGGAGGCACTCCCCGAAGCGTGCATTCCCGCCCAAATGCGGCAATCGCGCGTGGATGAGCGAGGAAAAAGGAAGGCTCCTTCCACACCTTGCTCAGCAACTCGTCCATGTCGTCCGGCGTCGGCGAGCCTTTCCGCGCCTTAATTCGCTGAGTTTGCGGAACATTCTTCAGCAATCCGTAATCGCTATTGTTGACGAGCTCGCTCTCCTGCTTTTCTTTCACACTTTCAATGGTGAGGCGGAGTTGCTCGCGAATTTGATCGTAAGGATTGCTGTAGAGATCGGAGACGCGAGTCTGAACGTTCAAAATGGTCGAGATCGCGCACAATGTGTATTCGCGCGGCTTCTGGTCGTAGTCAACATAAGTCTCGGGCAGAGCCTTCTCTTCATCCCCGCGGCAGGCTACTTCGAGGTCTTCATCGTTCACGACGCGGTTCACACGGAATGTGCCGGCCTCCAGAGGCTTCCAATCCAGCAGGCGAACCAGCCACCGCGGAGTAATTGCCGAATATTGCGGCGGAGTCTTGGTGACATTCGCAAGTTGAAATGCTGCGCGATCTCCCAGCCAGTGTTGCGTTGTATTTTCAGCCATTTATCTACCCCTTTCGAAAAGCAAATCTGAATTCGATTAAGTTCCTGCAACCTACCGATAGGTTGATTGTCTTGCAATAACTCGGCCCCGCAATTTTCTCTCGCACGTCTGCGTCCAAAACAGAAAAGGCATCGGCCAATAAATACAAACCGCTGAGCAAAATGAAACAGTCATGAGAAGCAAAGCGAGCAGTGCGTATTTTCGTTCGGATCCTAGGAAGGGTACCGGGGGCCCGTCATTTACAAAGGAAGAGTAACAGAAGCATTCGGCTGTCTAAATACAAAATGTAAGGTATTATGTGCCCCAGGCCGATGATCGTAAAGAAAAAGACATCTTCTACAGAAGCTACCTCAAAACTGCTCGATTCCATCGGATGGAACATTTTGCGGGAACTGCAGCGCAACGCCCGCATTCCGTTCGCCGAACTTGGCCGCCGGGTCGGGCTTTCCACCCCCGCCGTAATGGAGCGCATCCATCGCATGGAAGAAGCGGACATCATCACGGGATATCGCGCCGAAGTGAACAACGAGAAGATCGGCTACCCCATCCTTGCCTTCATCCGCGTCAGCGTGGTCGGGGATTTCATGCCAAGAATCATGCGCACCGCGGAGGAGTCGGCCGAAGTGCTTGAGTGCCATCGCGTGACAGGATCCGATTCCTTCATCATGAAGGTCGCCGTAGGAACCGTGGATGAGTTGCAAACACTGATCGATCGTATGACGCCCTACGTTGCCACAACTACGTCCATTGTGCTTTCCGCAATTGTTACCGGCCGGATCATCGAACCCAAGCAGACTGCCCGGAATCCGAAGAAATAATCGGTAATAGATTCCGCTTTTATTCCGTATTTGAAGGTCGTTGGCGAACCGATCGTTTTCAGTTCTTCGGCACAAATCTGAGAATCTCAGAAAATCTTAAGTCCGTATTGTCCGAATCAAGTCTTCCCTTGGATTCAGAGAGAAAGGAGTTTTGCAGCCTGTGACGGTACACCAGGTGTTTCGCGTCCTTAGGCGCGTGTTGAATATTGCCGTAAGGAAGAGATTGCTCCCCGCTAACCCATGTTCCGGTGTCGAATTCCCCGTTCGTGTGAAGGGTCTGTTCCGGCCACACTAGGTCAGTTGGTCAGAACAGAAACGAATCGAACTACACGCCCAACCACACTTGCGGAATATCGTGCGGATTATCACGGAGACGGGTCTTAGGGTCTACAATGAACTCATGTCCATGAAGAAAAACCAAGTAGACCTTCCAAACGCAGTCGTTTGGATTCCGGATTCCAAGACTCCGAATGGAATCGCTGAGGTACCACTCACGACTCTTGCCGTTGATGCCTTCAGAGATCAATTATCAATTGCGGGAGATGGACCGTTTCTATTCCCCAGCGATTTGAATTCGACCGGACACCAGGTAGCGTTGAGGACCGTTTGGCAAAAGACTCTCCGACGAGCAAAGGTTCCTTACTTTCGGATTTATGATTTGCGATCCACGTA
>Ga0265316_10006165_pt1 | contig 11503 bp, 7 predicted proteins | sample 4522metaG_FD_202092 | JGI IMG/M metagenome (GOLD analysis project Ga0265316, IMG submission 202092) | Rhizosphere microbial communities from Carex aquatilis grown in University of Washington, Seatle, WA, United States - 4-5-22 metaG | ecosystem: Host-associated > Plants > Roots > Rhizosphere >...
GTCCGGTACGTCGAAGTGGCGGGAAATCATCTAATCTTGCGACCCCACAACCAGTCCTCTCCCATCGAAGTCATCACCATGGAAGACGGCAAAACCGCCGCCGACTACCTCGTCGGCCGAGTCTGCCACGTAGGCCTGGAAGCGTAGCGCAAAACTCTGATTATTGATTCTTGATTCTTGATTGTTTGATTCTTGAGTAGAGAACTCGAGTGCCCCACTCTAGCCGCGCTCTTTGCGGCTCGAGTGGGGTTTTTGACTTGCTGGACTAGAAGTTGAACTTGATCGCTAGTTGCACCTGTCGCGCGCCCACCGACGTGTATCCGATCTGCCCGAAGCTCGGATCGTCGACGGTCGTGTTCGGCGTCCCGAACACGGGATGGTTGAACGCGTTCTGCGCTTCGATGCGGAACTCGAAGTTCATCTCCTCTCGCACCTGGAATTGCTTCCCAACGGACAAGTCGCTGGTAAACGTCCACGGGCTGCGCACGCCTCCGTAGGCTCGCGGTGCGTTCCCCAGGGTGAAGTCCGGAGTGCGCTGGAGAACGCTGTTGTCGGCAAAGTAGTTGAACATCCAGTCCGATCCATGATTGCGCTTCGGTTTTCCAAGCAGCGTTGGCCGCTGCGAGCCATACGTTGGCAGCGCGTTACCGTCCAACAGCGTGAATGTCAACGGCCTTCCATCCGCAATGCGCCAAATGCCATTCGTCTTCCATCCGCCGAAGACCCCGTTGGCCCAGCGTGGCATGTTCCCCAGGAACGCCCGCCCGCGTCCGAAGGGCAGATCGTAGGTGTAGCTGAACTGCGCCACGTAAGGAATGTCGAAAGTGGACAGGCTCCGTTCCAGCCACGGCTTATTCGGATCCTGTAAGCTGCTGAAACTTCCCAACCAGGTAACGTTGTCGTCTGCGTTCGACGAATCGTCAATCGACTTCGACCAGGTGAAGGTCGCCAGGAACTGCAATCCCTTCGAGTAACGTTTCTCCGCCGACACCTGCAGCGCGTGGTACACGGAATTTGCGATCAACAGAGAGTCCGTCGTAACACCCGTGTATTGCGGATAGGGAAGCAGCAACTGAGCATACGACACCGTGTCGCTCGACAGACCGCTGTTGGGGTCGGTGATAACCCCGAAGAAGGGATTGGGCTGAGGACTATTGAGGCAGGGTATTGTAAGTGTTTGGCATGGGTTGTTAGGATCGACAGCCGTTGTAGGCAAACTCTCGATCCACGAGCCCAGATGGTTATAAACATAGCTCGTCCCGCTGAAAGGAAGGTGCGTGCCTTTCTTTCCGATGTATTCCGCGTTAATCAGGAAATTGCTCGGTAGCTCGCGTTCGATGCCAAAGCTCCAGCTCTGCTCGTAGGGCGTCTGGTTCGCGCCTGCGGTGCGTAGCGGTCCGTTCGCACCGAAGCCGACATCATTCATCAGACCAAGCGAATTTCCCGCAGGCTGAATCAAGCCGCTTGGGTATGGGTTGCTCAGGTGCAGCCAGGGCGTGTCGCCGTGGTTCTGGTACGTCGGGATTATATTGGTGGACTGGTTGAAGCCCTGACCTCCATAGGGAACTACTCCGGTCACGCCAGAACGCGATTGCCCGTAGTAAATACCGTAGCCTCCGCGCACCACCATCTTGGGCGCGAATTGATAGGCAAATCCAAAGCGCGGCTGAATGTCATGCCAGTCGGTAACGTAATTGGTTCTCTGACTGGGAGTGACGAAAACTTCACCGCCCTTCAGTGGAACCGTTACCGCCGCGCTCGTAACGGGATCGGTATAGCTCATACTGCCGCCGTTCACCGGATTGGTCACGTTCGCATCAAACCAGTTCTGCCGGTTATACCGATCCGTGCGCGGCAGCGTAACGTCAAACCGCAATCCCAGGTTCAGGGTCAGTTTGGAAGTGGTCTTCCAGTTGTCCTGAACGAAAACCCCATATTGATAATTAGTTGTGGCCGGCCGGAACTGAATCTCATAGGAGGAATTCCCGTTCATGTTGCCCAGGAGGAAGCTGGCCAGCGAGTCGCCGCCGCAATTCCCCACGTCATTCGGACACGATGATGTTCCGTTCTCGTCGAAGCTGAAGACACCGTTTGGCGCATTCGTCTGGATGTAGTTGATCTGGTGAATACGGCCGTCGAAGCCGAATTTCAGCTCGTGCGCCCCGTGAACCTTATCGAGCGTGGCCGTCAAGGTCCCCGTATCCTGCCCCAGCAACATATTGGCGTAGGGGTCGCTGCCCGTGTACGTGGACCCGGCGGAGTTATACGTATTGAGGTAGATCGCCGGAACACCCTTGAAGTTATTGCTGTCGAGATACGACGGGAATCCAAGTGTTCCCAGCGGATCGTTCACGCCCTGCGCATTGTAGGCGATGTCATGCCATACGCCGCGGGTGAAGCCCAGAGTCACGTTCATCAGCAAGGTCGGAGTGAACGTGTGCGTCTCGGTGAGGGCGAACAGGTGCGCATTGCCCCAATTCGGCCCGGGCTGGCAGGGGTCCGTGAAGTTCTTGAAGCAATTGAGGCCGCTGCCTGTGTTGTACTGGTACGAGAATTTTCCGCTGAGCAGATCATTCTGGCTGAACCGGTGATCGATCTTGATATCGAACTGGCGATTGGAGCCGTGGGTTGGACCCGATCCGAACCAGTTCTTGTAAATGGACCCGCCCGGGATGTTCGGCCCAGGAAAATAGCCGAACATCTTCAGCGCCACCGGGTCGATCAGATTCCCCGGAACGCCGGGAGCCGGCTGTAAACTTGCAGGAGGACACGCACGCCCGGTTTGCGCAAACAAGAACGCAGCATCGCAGCCCGGGCTGGTGTAGGTTCCGATGTTGTTAAACGGGATGAAGCTATTGGCGGTATTGGCCACAGCACCCCCGGCATTGGGGTCGTTGTAGCGCAAATAGGGATCCCAGATCTGCCCCTGCGCGACGCTGCACAAGCCCGTGTTGTCGAATGTGCCTCCCGATTCACCACACAATTCGCCGAAGTCGCCGGTGCGCATCGCATCGGTGGGAACTCCCGCTGTTGCCGAAGACTGGCCGGTTTGGCGGTTTGCATCGTAGTCGAAGAAAAAGAATGTCTTGCCCTTGATGATCGGGCCTCCGATGGTACCGCCGTAATTATTGCGGCGTAACGCCGCTTTGGGCTGGGGCGTGCCGGTAACGGCCGCGTAGTAATCGTTAAACCAACTGTTGGCGTCCATCGACTGGTCGCGCACGAAGTCATACACGCTGCCGTGGAACTTGTTCGAGCCCGAGCGGGTGACCATGTTTATCACCGACCCGCCGCTAAATCCGTACTCCGCGCTAAAGTTCGTCTGCTCGACTTTGAATTCCTCGACTGCCTCCGGCGACGGAAGGTACGTAGCCTGCGTGATGCCGCCGTTGGGTTCGGAGTTCGTCACCGAAGCGCCATCGGTGAGAATGTCCGCCGTCGATCCGCGACTGCCATTCGAAACAAAGTTCGTGCCGGTGCAATTCGCGCCGCACTGGTCGTCCATCTCCGTGACGCCCGGCGCCAAGGAGGTCAGATCAATCACGTTGCGATCGATCAACGGCAGGTTGTTGATGAATCTGCGATTGACGACTTGTCCGGTCTCGGCATCGTTGGTTTGGATGGCCTGGGCTTCCGCGGTTACCATCACGGTCTGGCTGGCGCCGGCAACTTTCAGCGTCAGATTCGTCGTGGCGTTCTCATTGATGTCCACTTTGAACCGGGCGCTCAGCGTTTTTCCAAAGCCCTTGGCGTCTGCCGATACCGTGTACACGCCCGGCGGAACGGAGCGGAACAGGTACCGCCCGCTGCTGTCCGACGTCGTGTTAAACGTGTAGCCCTTTTGTTGATCGGCCAGGACGACGCTGGCGCCTTCGACCACGGCTCCTGTGACGTCCGTAAGCGTGCCGCTGACCGTTCCGAAGTAGGCCTGAGCAAGCAGCACGGCAGGAAGCACGAGTGCGATGACGAATGGAAGGAACGCTCGTTGGAAGTTCCGCAAAAGTGACGTGGATATCCGCATCGAATCCTCCTGGGCTATGAAACTGGCACAGCCCGATGCCTCTGCGAATCGTTTGCGGAAATCGTACACAAACTCGCCTCCCTGCGCCAGAGGCACGTAAGAATCGTTTTAATAGCACTTTTTCTCTTGAAGGTTGATGGGAGATGGTGCTAGGGCCAGTCTTGGATTGGAGGCCGGAAGAATGGGTGCGGATACCGCAGGTTTTTCGTAGCGCCGCCGTCCCGGCGGCTGTCGGGCGGGCGTCCGCGCCCGCCCCGCCGAGAGCGAAACGAACCTCGACAGTTCCCGAGGTTCCTTTGTCTTCAGCGAACCGTACTGTTCGCCAGATTCACCGTGACCTGGTCGTACTGCGTTTTCTTCTTTGGCGTCGTCGTTGAGGTCACGTCCACCTGGAACATGGTCGCCGTCATCGTTGCCGTATTACCGTGAGCGTCCGCGTGTGCCGCGATTAGCAGGTAGCCATACCCTTGCAGCGACTTCACAAAGATGTGATCGCCGGTTTTCACGCCGTTTCCCGCTATGATCGTCTGGTCGTTGATGCCGCCCGTGCCTGCCACGATGTACGGAATCTGCAACGCCTTGCCGTTGAAATTCAGCTCGCGTGTATAGCGCTGGTAGCTGTGGGCATGGCCTGCCAAATACATGTCGGGCATGAGTTTTGCCTGCGTGCATGCGCCGTCAATGTCGGCCAGCATCAGGGTGCTCGGAGAGTGGCCGCCAGCTGTAAACGGCGGGTGATGCGTTGCCATTACCAGCGCCTTCCGTGGCCCCTTCTGGCGCTGTGCCGCAATGTTCTTCAAAGTCTGGATGAGCCAGTTCTTCTGCGCTTGTCCGGGAATCGCGCCGGAAATGAATCCGGGATTCTCAGCGGCATTGGAGTACAAGCCCACGATGTCCACAAACGGAGCGTTCAAATACCAGTAGACGCCGGGTTGGTCCATCGTCTGGCGGAAGATGGTTCCTGCAATCGGCGGCACGGTCTGCGAAGCCGCGCAGAAATTCGCCTGGAAGGCCTTGAGCGTCTTCGGATCCGACTTGGGAAACACTTCGCCATCGTGGTTGCCCGGAATCGCGATGATCTTGCCGGGATAGTGCACGTACGGTTCGTAGAACTCCTGGCGGTACGCGTTGTCCTTGCCCGGTCCGTAAATTACGTCGCCCAGGTGAAAGAAGAAAGCGGGCGATGCGGTCTGTGGCTTGCTGGCGTCAAAGTCGGTCGCCATCGCCTCGGCCACATCGCCCTGGGGGGAATTCGCACTCTTGCCAGTGTCGCCTACGGAATGAAACGAAATCGTCCCGGAGGCTTGAATTTCCTGGCTGGCCTGCGCGCCAATGACGTCAGACAGTTGCATGACCGAGTTCCCCTTGACCGCTGGAACCGTTTCCAGGTTTCCCTGGATGTGAGCAATCAGTGATGTTCCGACTCCGGGCACAGGCGCGCGCCGCGCAATCGGAGTAGTGGTGAAGAACGGATGGGCAAAGCGAAGCGCCGGGCTTCGCCTTCCACCCTTCATAATCTTTGCTTTCGGACTCTTTGCTCTTGATGCGGCTTTCATCGCTCGTCCTTTCGCTCAGGGAGTTTCTCTCCTGCAGCCTGCTGCCGCTCACTTCAAGTCCGCCAGGTCCGACTGCAACTGCTGCATGCTGAATCCTTGCGGAGCTTTTTGCTTATCGTCGAGGTAGTCGGGACTCAGGATCGCGTACGCTTCATCGCAATACGCCTCCCAGAATGTCCACGTCATGGTTTGTAGTGCGCCCCAGGTCACAACCGTTACACCGCGCGAGTCGTAGGCGACGACCGGAATGGCGTGTCCACCCCAGGATCCAGGCTTGCCGTCGCCCGTCGTGCCTCCTGGAGAAACCGACCACGGCTGGTGATTTTGCGTCTGCGCCTTCGCGCTGATGGGTAACTGCACGCCGATGTAGCAGCCTTCGAACACATACACCGCATCCATGACGTGGTTGTGGTTCGACGGTTCGAGCGCGACAAACGCGCCGATCTTATGTCCCGCAACGCCCGTCTGCCGCCAGTAGTTCAGCACATCGAGTTCGACCGCCCCGTTGTCATTGGCTCCAGTCTTGGGGTTGTATCCGGTGACGGCTGAGTACGCGGCCACGATCTGCTTGTTGCCGGGCATCGCCATTTTCTTTCCCGCGTTCGCGGTCCACTCCATAATCAAGTGTCCGGCCGCCGCGCAGGTGCAGTCGCCGATCTGGTCGTTTTCCATCATTCCCCACGGCGTCTTCACTTTCGTCGTGAGATCGAAACTTGCAGGCGGCGTGGGCAGCGACGGCGTGACGTACGAGGCCATGAGCAGCGTACGAGGATCGTGCCGTGCAAGGCCCTTCCCGAGTTTGAGTTTGCTCGGATCGATCTTCGATGGATCCGATTTCATGCGGACTCCCGCGCGTGCATCGGCCGCTGCGGGTTGCAGTTTTCTTACAGCCATGAGGGATCTCCTTGGCAAAGTCTGAATCGATTCAATTGCAAAAATGGGGGCCGGCCCGTTCGCAGACGTCTACGCAAACGGGAGTTACTCGCTTAACTTGGGGGGAAGAAGTTGGGCGGATATTAGACCCGAACCCGGCCCGGCTCTTGCGTGCCAGGAAATTTGTTACGAAACCCGAACAACCGGAATGCTCAAGAACGAGCGCCTGTGTCTCTGTTCATTCGCGGACACCCTCCGATGAAATCGGACACCCGGCCCACTTCTCACGGCCCGGCGGGATCCTGCAAGCCGTTCCTAACCTTGAAGTTGCATCCGCTGATCCTTTGGCTCGGCAATTGCCATCTCCTTTCCTGTAGCCGTATCTTCACGCGGAGGACGACCATGACCACGCTACTGCAGGATCTGCGATTCGCCGTACGCCAGATGCGCCGTTCTCCCGGCTTTGCCCTCACCGCGATCCTGACCCTGGCGCTCGCGATCACCGCCAATGTCATCGTTTTCGGCGTCCTGCAGGCCGTGATCCTGCGGCCTATCAATGTGCCGCATGCTGACCAAGTGAAGACGCTCGCGCACAAGGGCCAGCCCTACCCGTTCTTCTCTTACCCGGAAGTGCGCGATGTTCGCGACGGGAATACGGTGTTCTCGTCCGTTGCCGCTGAGATGGTCACGAATTTCGGCCTGGAAGCCAACGGCGTCACCCGGCCGGTCTGGGGATGCGAAGTGAGCGGTCAATATTTCGAGGTCGTCGGCATCCAGCCCTTTCTCGGGCGCTTGCTGAATCGCGCCGATGACGATCATCCCGGAGCATCAGATGCTGCGGTGCTTTCCTGGAATGCCTGGAAGAACGACTTCAACCGCGATCCCAACATCGTGGGCAAGACCATCCGGCTTAACAAACATCCCTACACCATCGTCGGAGTTACCACCGAAGGCTTCTACGGCACGGAAAAAATGGGACAGTTCGATATTTACGTTCCCATGGCAAACGAGGCTTCGCTGGATGGAGACGACTGGCTCGAGCGGCGCAGTGAACCGCATGTCTACTCGATCGTCCGGATCAAAGACGGGGTCACGCTCCCGCAGGTGCAGGCGGAATTGGACACGATTGCGGCCCGCGTGGCCCACAAGTATCCGAAAGAGGAAGAGAAGCTATCGTTCAAAGTGACCCGGCCTGGACTGATGGGCGAGTTCTTCGGCGAACCGGCCCGCGGATTTCTGGCCGGTGTGCTGGGACTGGCTGCGATCGTGCTGCTCGCGGCCTGCGCCAACCTCGGCGGCCTGTTTGCGGCGCGTACGGCAGACCGCACTCGCGAGATTGCCATCCGCATGGCTGTCGGATCGAGCCGCTGGCGCGTCGTCCGCCAGATCCTCGCCGAGGCCATCGTCATTTCGATCGTCGGGGGCGCGGGGGCCTGCGCCTTAGCGTGGTTCGCACTCACCAGCCTCGCAAACTGGCATCCGCCGTCCGAGTACCCTCTCTCGTTCCCAATTCAGCCGGAGCCATCGTTGATCCTGATCGGGCTGCTGATTTCGGTATTCGCCGGCGTCGTGTTCGGAGTGATGCCGCTGCGGCAAATCTTCAAGACCGATCCCCAGGATGCGATCAAGAGCGGCGGAGTTCAATCTTCTGTGGGACGCCGCTGGGCGCTGCGCGATGTGCTGCTGGCAGCGCAGGTCGCGCTCTGCTGTGTCACGGTTACGGCGGCCTTCGTTTCGCTGCGTGGCCTGGGCAAGGCTATGACCATGAACATGGGGATCAATACGAAGCACGCTGTGGTCGCGAAATTCGAACTCAGCCAGGCAGGTTATTCCAACGAGGCCTCCGAGCATTTCCAGCGCCAACTTCTGGATCGCGTCTCAAATCTTCCGGGCGTCGAAGCTGCAGCCTACGGGACGACCATGCCACTCTCGATGGATACGACGGATTCGAATGTCTTCACGCAACAGGCCACCGATTTCAAGCCCTCCAACCGTGCCTTTTATGCGTACGACTACTGGGTTTCACCGGGATACTTTGCCGCCGCTGGAACACCCATGCTGGCGGGTCGCGATGTGAGCTTTGCTGACACTTCGAAGACTCCGGCCGTTGCGGTGGTGAATCGGGAATTCGCGCGCCGGCTGGTTCACTCCGATGATGCCGTCGGTCGGTCCTTCAAAGACAGTTCCGGCCATACGGTCCAGATCGTGGGCATGGTGGCCAATGGAAAGTATTTTTCTCTTACCGAGGATCCAGAAGCGGTGGCCTTCTTCCCCATCACGCAGGGAGCTACGGGTCACACCTCGTTCGTCGTGCGGATGCGGCCGGATTCTTCGGATGCGGCTGTGATCGATATGGGAGCGACAGTTCGGAAAGTGATCCGCGATCTGGACCCTGCCATCCCTGTACGGGAATCCAGCCCGTGGAAGAACCAGCTGGGACTGACGTTCTTTGTATCGCAGGTGGCTACGGCCGCGCTCGGTTTGTTCGGCGCTTTTGGATTACTGCTATCGATTACCGGGACGTTTGGCCTGGCCTCGTACACCGTGAGCAAGCGGCTACGCGAGCTGAGCATTCGTGTCGCGCTGGGTGCGCAGGCGAAACAGATTCTTTCGGCCGCGCTCGGCCGCATGATGATCCTGCTGGCCAGCGGTTGTCTCATCGGGATGGTGCTCGGCGTCGCCACGAGCCGCGTCCTTTCGGCGATCGTCTACCAGGCGACGGCGCAGGATCCATTGGTGCTGGCCGCGGTTGCGCTGACGCTGGGGATCACGGGATCGCTCTCGGTCGCTGGGCCGGTGAGGCGAGCCCTGCGCATCGATCCCGCAAACGTGCTGCGGGAGCAATGAAGCTCGAAACGGCAGCGCTCATTACCTCACGGGCAGGTCAATTGCACCGTTGCCTGGAGTACCGGGCATGCGGTCTCGTTGAAGGGACCGCCAATTACGTTGCACATGGATTTGGACGGCGACGGAACCCAAGCTCCAACTACATACGTGCCCGATGCCGCGGCAGTGCACTGGGCCACTCCTTGAGCATCGACTGAAACCTCAGTGGTGGGGCTCAGGACCTCGGTCCCATTGATGAGCTGCTGTGAAGCTGCGCCCCAATTCGCCTGGAGAGGAGTGACGGTCATGGGTGACACATTGTAATTACCCGTCGCAACGAATGGTACTTTGCCGTTGGGATAGCTTTGAGCTTCCGCCGAGGTGGGGGCTACGCTGATGGATTGAATCTTGCGGGTGCTGCTCCCGCAGGCCAAAGTCATGGATGCGGCAAACCCCAGAAATAGGATCGAGACGAAATACCGATCGCTGGGCATAGAACCCTCCTCACAAAACGAACCGGACAAATCTCACGGCACGAACGTCAGCACGGTCGCTCCACCATATGGTATCGCGGAACCGACTTGTGTAAGTGCTCCGGTCTGGGGATTGATGCTGAAAGCCAGCAATCCACCAGGACCTGTCGTGTACAGAAATCCACCAAACGGCGAAGCAGCCAGCGGACCACCGTGAATCGCGAACGGCGAGCCGGCCAGCGCCGTCAGCGCGCCGTTGGTTGGATTGATGCTATATCCGGAAATGGTGCCGTCCGTGAAGTTGGAGACGTAGAGAAAATTATTGACGGTGGCGAGGCTGAGCGGATTGTTCCCGGCGGGAAACGGTGAGCCGGGCACCGGAGTCAGCGCGCCGGAGGACGCGTCCACTGAGAATGCCGCGACCTGGCCGGTCGCCATCAGGCCGGTGTAAACGAAACTGCCGGTCGCGTCGGTCACAACTTGACTCGGGCGCGTGTTGCCTACGTAGCCCGGGATCGTGGCGAAGGGCGATCCGGGCACGGCGGTCAGCGCTCCCGTCGAGCCGATCGTGAAAGCCGCGATGTTCCCGGGAGGCGCGTCGTCCGACGCGAACACGAAGCGGTTCAGGGGATCCACGGTCAGGTACAGAGTTCCTCCTCCAAGAAAGGGCGATCCCAGGATGGGAGTCAACGCGCCTGTGGCGTCGGCCTGCAGTGCGTCGATTTTGCCGGCATCAGCGACGTAAAGAATTTGCGCGGTGCTGTTCACGGCAAGCCCTGCGGCGAAACTCAACGGGCCGAGAGAAAAGGGGCTTCCGGGAAGTGGCGTCAGCGCTCCGGTTCCAGGAGCGATCGCCCAGGCGTCGATCGAAGATGTCCCTCCCACAGGCGATGCGGGATTGGAGGCGTATACGAACTGATTGTTGAGAGCCGCCATGCCGAGCGAATTGGCCGGTCCCGAAACGGAGGTTGGCGTGCCGGGGATGCCGGTGCCACTGATGATGGGGAAGACGCTGATCTGGCCATTCAGTCCGTTGGCGTAGAGGAATTGCGGGGCGACGCACGCGTCGCTGGTGGGGCCGCAGCAACCACTGAGCGCACACACTCTCGTGCCGGTTGTGCCGCATCCGCCGAGCGCGAGCAGGCCCACCAGACTAATCACGATCAGCGATAGAGCAAGACTGCGAATTGCGGCGGTGGACATGGCCCCTCCTGCCCTATGACCTTCCCGGAGTGTCGAACTCATTTTGACGAATGGGGCGACGCTGTGCCGTGCGTGCTGGGACACTTCTTGCAGTGTCACACCTTGCCCCGACCTGGTAGCAGCAAACCCGGCGTGATTCAGAAAGTCGCTATCAGGGAAAACATACCACCGGGGGAATTGAAGCGAGGCTAAGAATTCGCAGAGCACGAAACCTCAACGAGTGGACTGGAGATTTTCCGCCAACGCGGCGAATTCCGAGATGTCGCCAGGGCTCACGCCAGCGCCAGATTCATGTTGCTGATCGCCTCGTCAATCTCCTGCCTGTTCTTGAAGCCGATCGTTGCGCAATCCACTCCCGCGTTCTGGAAAGCGAACCTCATTGCTTTCACACGATCGTCATGACTGTGCTCGAACTGGCCGCCACCGCAGAGCTTCATGCCGATCACACCCAGCCCCTCCTTTTTCAACTGCTGGATGTGATTGACCACTTCGCTCACGTTGTCCGGATGGTTGGTATCTTCATAGGTCGGGCCGTCCATGCGTGCGCCGTT
>Ga0265316_10006169_pt1 | contig 11499 bp, 9 predicted proteins | sample 4522metaG_FD_202092 | JGI IMG/M metagenome (GOLD analysis project Ga0265316, IMG submission 202092) | Rhizosphere microbial communities from Carex aquatilis grown in University of Washington, Seatle, WA, United States - 4-5-22 metaG | ecosystem: Host-associated > Plants > Roots > Rhizosphere >...
GACGAGAAGCTCGGCGCGAGCCCACGGGAACTTAAGCTTGTCCGCGACCACCGCGATGAGATCAGCCTTGGTCATAACCAACTCCGGTAATGTAGCGAATTTCAAGGGTTTAGTCGAGTGCGCGGGAGGGCAGGGGTGCCGTTGGATCCCCGCGGTAGCGATAGGACTTGAAAAATGAGTATTCGGTGCAGTTGTGACGCGCATAGAAGTCAATCACGTCGCGCCAACCGAGCTCTTTCTTGTCGATGCCCTCCTTGATGTCGCGCCAGGAGAAGGTCTGCGGGCACATGACTCCCCGGGGCGGCGTGTGCCCAGCCGAAGTGCGCGGATCGTACAGCGTGCTGTTGGGTGGCACGCGCGAGACATAGTAGGCGGACAGCGCGGGCAGTTCGATGACCTCGATGCGGGTGATGTCGATCTGTGCGTCCTTGCGATAGAGGCACTCGGTGCGCAGGGTGGTTTGCTTGGGCTCCAGCGCGATCGCGTTGTGGGGCAATTCGGCCTTCATCATGCATTTGTGCTTGTCTGTCACCGAGGTTTGGATTCGGTAGGCCAGAAAAAGTGGCGTCAGATTCTCGATGCGCAACACCAGGTGGTCCGTGGACAGCGAATGGGACTCGATGATCGTGGTTTGCTTGCTCACCTCCAGCGAGATGCGCAGGTGGCGGGTCTCGATGGGGGCTTTGATGCGCAGGTGCTGCTTGCCCTGCAGTTCATCGAAGTAGGGGTTGGCCTGCTGCAGATCCTCGTAGGGTGGCGCCTCGATGCCGTAGGACTTGGCATCTTGCTCGACGAGCCCCTTGTAGTAGAGGACCGAGAAGCGCATGTCGGAGTTGATCATCGCCGAGGGCGGCGGCGGCGGCTCGGGGCGCTTGGGCGTGGGCGGCGGCGCGCTGGCGGCGTGGAGGATGAGCACGCCCATGGCAATGGCAAAGATGCCAGAGAAGAAAACGGCCAGTGCCAGCGGCTTGCCTTCCACGTCGTCCTATCCGAGTCCTGTCCGAGTCCTATCCGAGGATTTCGAGACCCCCGAAGTATGGGCGCAAGGCCTTGGGCACGTCTAGCTTTCCGTCGGCCCGCTGGTAGGTTTCGAGAACACCGATCAGGGTTCTTGGCAAGGCCAAAGCAGAGCCGTTCAGGGTGTGGACGAAGCGGTTCTTCTCCTTGCCGTCCTTGAAACGGATCTTCGCGCGGCGGGCTTGGAAGTCGCCGAAGTTCGAACACGAGCTGACTTCGAGCCATTCGTTACAGCCAGGTGCCCACAGTTCTAGGTCGAACTTGACCATGGCCGAGAACGACAGGTCGCCGGTGCACATCTCGATCACGCGGTAGGGAAGTTCGAGCGCCTTGAGCACGTCTTCCGCGTCGGACAGCAGGCCCTTGAGCTCGTCCATCGAGTTTTCCGGGCGGACGAACTTGACCAACTCGACCTTGTCGAACTGGTGGCCGCGCTTGATGCCGCGGGTGTCGCGGCCAGCGGCCATTTGCTCGCGGCGGAAGCACGCGGTGAAAGCCACGTGCTTGATGGGCAGTTGCGCGCCGTCGAGAACCTCGTCGCGGTAGAGATTGGTGACCGGGACCTCGGCGGTAGGGATGAACCAGAAATCCTCCGTGGCGTCGCGGTACAGGTTGTCGCCGAACTTGGGCAGGTTGCCCGTGCCCACCAGGCACTCGCGGCGAACCATGTAGGGCGGCAAGATCTCGGTGTAGCCGTGCTTGCTGGTGTGCAGGTCCAGCATGAACGAAATCAGCGCGCGCTGCAGGCGGGCGCCCCAGTCCTTGAGCACGTAGAAGCGGCTGCCAGAAATCTTCACGCCGCGATCGAAGTCGATGATGCCCCAGCGCGGTCCCAAGTCCCAGTGGGCCTGGGGGGCGAAATCGAACGCGCGCTTGGTGCCTTCTTCGCGGACAATCCGATTTTCGCTTTCGTCCTTACCCACCGGCACCGAGGGGTGGGGCAGGTTGGGCATTTCCAGCAGCTTCTCGTCGAGGGCGGCTTCTTGCGCGGCAAGATCCTTGAGTAGTTGCTCGTTCTTGTCCTTGAGCGCGGCGCCTTTGGCTTTGATCTCCTCGCGCGCCTCGGGGGTTGGCGCTTTGGCGATTTCTTTGGACAGGCGATTCTGATCGGCCTGGATGGCCTGGGAGTCGTTCTTGAGTTTGCGCACGCCCTCGTCGAGGGCGATGACGGCGTCGAGGTTCACATCCGCGGCCAGCTTGCGCAGACCTTCGCGGACTTCTTCGGGTTTTTCACGGACAATACGGATGTCGAGCATGGCGGTGCCCGAGTGTACGACGACTTCGTACCGGGCTGCCAGTTCCGAGGCGAATCAGAGGATCGGGATGAGGTAGTGGCAACCGGTCGGGCACTTGTCGGGCGCGGTGCCGTTCAGGCCGCCATCGTCGCAGTCCTCGCCGTCTTGGACGACACCATCACCGCAGAAGCCGGCCTGAAGCGTGCAGTCGGCCCCGCAGGTGCCGTAGCCACCCTTGCCATTGTCGGCGCCGTCGTCGCACTCCTCGCCGATTTCCAGGATGCCGTCGCCGCAGTCGGGCTTGCAGACGCTGGGGGCGGCGTTAAAGCCGCTCAAGGTCAGCTTGTAGGATGAGCCGGTGGTCTGGCGCTCCGCTTGGAACACGGCGATTTGGTAGACCGTGCCGTCCTGCAAGCCCAGGTTGGCGGGCGACGTGGTCGGGGTAGTGGCGACGCCCTGGGTGTCGAACGAGGTCACCGTGGTGGTACCGTTGCCGTTCGAGCCGATCACGATGGTTCCATCGACCGGCGAGTGGATGCCGCCCAGGTCGACCGCGAGCTTGCCGTTGACGAACACCCAGACGTCATCGTCGCCGGTGAAGTCGAGGGTGTAGGTCTTGCTCTTGTCGAACTTGAACCAGTAGCGCACCTCGCTGGTGAAGCTGAAGTTGTGCATGATCACGTTGCCGGCGTCGTCGACCTGCTTCGGCCACGACTTCGAAGCGTCGTAGTAGGGAGGGATCTGGGCGTAATTTCTCTCCGTCGAGAAGTTGTCGTTGTCGACGGGGAAGAAGCACGGGTTGCCATCCATCTTCGAGACGATGTACTTGGCGCTGTACGAACCGTTGGTGGAGATGCAGCTCCCCGGCAGCATCTCCTCGCCCTTGGCGGCGAGCTCGTCGCAGTTGGTGGCGGTGGCGTACTTCGAGGTGCACGGAATCGGATTCCCGGCGGCGTCGGTCTTCTCCGCGCCGACGTTCCCGCAGTAGTAGGCCGGCTCGGTGTTGAAGTACTGGGTGCCGTCGTCCTTGTACCGGTTCACGTAGCCACCCTTGCCGTTGTTCCACAGGGTCAGCTTGCCGGTGGTCGCGTGGTTCACGCCGTCGACGTTGCTGTACCACTGGGCGAACGTATCCGCGCTTGCGATGTGAACGGCGTTGCCCGTGACCCCGGTGTAGACCGGCCTGCCGTTGGCATCGAGGTCGCTCTTGACCAGGCCGGGGGTGGGGGTCGTCGAGCCGGTGACGCCCGCCTCGAAGTCGGTCGGGTGTTGGTATTTGAAATCGCGGTAGATGGCCGGCACCAACATCTTATCGCCGATATCGGGTTGCGAGCACGTGAAGCCAGTCTCGATCTTGCAGTCGTGCGAGCAGCCGTCGCCGTCGGTGTTGTTACCGTCGTCGCACTCTTCGTTGAGGACGATGCCGTCGCCGCATTTCGACGTGCAGGCGCCACTGCCTTTGCAGGAGGGTTCGTTCTGGCAGTCCGACGAGCAGCCGTCGAAGGGCAGGCTGTTGCCATCGTCGCAGCCCTCGGCGCCTTCGATCTTGGAATCGCCGCAGGTGGTATGGGTGCAGGTGCTTGGGCTGCCGTCGCACTTGTAGCCGACTTCGATCTTGCAGGCGTCCGAGCACCCGTCTCCGTTGGTCTTGTTGCCGTCATCGCACTGTTCTGGGAAGACCACCAAACCGTCGCCGCAGCGAGCGATTGGACGGCACGGCTTGCCCGGCGTGACGCAGGAAAAGCCGGGCTCGACGCTCAAGCAGTTGTTCGCGCAGCCGTCGCCAGACACGGTGTTGCCGTCGTCGCAGGCCTCGTCCTTGGTCAGCTCGCCATTGCCGCAGTTGGGTCCGGGCGGTGCATCGGAGCCCACTCGGTTCGTAACCCTGGCGTCGAGCTTGACGAAAAACGACGGGGCGTCGAGGTTGATGCCGTAGTTTGCGTCAGCGTTGGTGCCGCCCGTGCCGTCGGGCCCAGAACCGATGATTTTGCCGGACGCACACGCGCCAGCAAGGAAGGAGACCGAAACTGCCAAGGACCAAGCAGGTGAAATGAACCGCATCGAAAGCCTCCGAGAGGAGATGAATCCACCTTATAGTACGCCGATTGTAGGCAGATCTAACCCGAGACGCCGCTCTTCGATGTGATCTGCGACGGGCAGGAAACCTGTTTGTAGATCATCTTGGGATTGTCCGCCGAACTATACCAACCGGTAAACCAGTTGCAGCCAGCCAGGAGCGCGGGCTTGCTGCCAAACACCGACTGACACTTGCCGGCCATGCAATCGGCCTTTCCGCCACATTCGGTGAGGAGGCCCCCGTAGGTGGCGCCGAAATCGGTCGACCCGCCCCACTGCGCCGAGCAACCGGCGGTCATGGCTCCGACGCCGCCACCGGGGATGAGGAGATCGAACTGGTTGTTGTCGATGCCACCGATGTTGATCGCCTGGACGATCATCTGTTGTCCTTTGAGCTTCTGCGACCCGGGATCGCTGCCGTTCGAGTTTCCTTCACCCGTGAATTGGAGCATGAAGCAAGCGCCGCAGGAAACACCATTGTGGGCGGCGAAGCCGTAGGCCATGTTGGTGCCGCTGTCGTACCAAGGCGAAAAATCGTAGCACTCGTAAGCCGACCCGCCCGAGCATCCGCTCTGCGCGTTCTTGTCGCTGATGCGCGTCGTGCCGTCCTGCTGGCAGCTTGGCACCGAGGTCGTCCACGAGCACGAAGGCTTGCAGCAGTCCCAGTAGCGGGTCGCGAAACCGTTGGTGCCGGTAATTTGTGGGTTGGTGCCGCCCGGGCCCGTGGCGTTGCCGCCCGCGGCCGACGAACCGCCGGCGCTGGTTACGCCACCCAAAGAGGTCGCGCCACCGGCGCCGGATCCGCTCGCGCCACCGCGTGACGACGCGCCACCCGAATTTGTGGTGCCGCCGGCACCAGGGCTGCCGCCACCGCACCGCCCGCAGGTCTGGTTGCAGTAGTTGTTGTCCGTAAGATAGCTAATCGAGCATTGGCCCCAGCTCTTCCAACTAGAGCACGGATTGTCGGGAGGTGCGGTGTCGGTGCAGGTTCCGGTCGAGCCACCCGCGGAAGGGCTGGTACCGCCCGAACCGCCGCGGCTTGTGGTTCCACCCGCGGAGGTGGCGCCGCCAGCAGAGCCGGCCGAGCCACCTCGGGCAGACGTTCCGCCCGCGGAGGTGGCTCCTCCTGCAGAGGTTGAACTGCCCGCCGAGGTGGCGCCCCCTGCCGAAGTGTTTCCCCCCGCGGAGATGGCACCGCCGGCCGAACCCGCGCTGCCGGAGGAAGACGCGCCGCCGGCAGAAGTGACGCCGCCTGCGGCAATGGCGCCACCCGCAGCGTTCGTGCCTCCGGCTGAGGTCGAGCCACCTGCAGAGCTTCCAGCGGATCCCCCGGATCCTGGCTTGGCCTCGTTAAGGCGAGTTGCGGGAACGCAAGCGAGAAATCCGGTAAATCCGGTGACGATAAGCAGCATCGTCGGTAAAGCACCAAACCGCATCTTGAACTCCTGAATTGGACAAAGGTGATGGGGACCCATGGTCAAGTCCAGGGGTAAGAACACCCGTTTTCGTCGTTCTGGGCAATACGGAGTTTTCTGCGAACGGATAAACCTATTTTGATGATATCGAGCGTTCGGAAGCACTGGACCGTGGACCCGCAGCGGCGGTGCCCTGGCGTGGTGCGCTCTGCCGGGGTTGTCCTGTCCGCCACTCGCGTACGTCGGACTGCATCCGACGCGGACTGGTGCTATGGTGCGCGAAGGGAGGGCCCATGAAAAAGGAAAAGACGGCTGTCCACGCGTCCACCAAACGCGCTCCGGCAAATACCTTGCGCAAGGTGCCCATTCCGCCCGGCGATGATGTCGGCGCGGCGGATCTTGCCCGACGCGTGGGTGTGCAGCTGCGCGAGAAACGCAAGGCGCGCGGGATGTCCCTCGACGAACTGGCAGTCGCCTCAGGTGTGAGCCGTGCGGCGCTGTCGCAGATCGAACTCTACAAGAGCAACCCTTCGCTCGGGGTCCTGTGGAAGATCGCGGTAGGGCTTGGGATCCCCTTTTCCGAGCTTATGGGCGGGCAGGGGCAGGGCGTTTCCGTGCTCCGGCGCGCCGACGCGCAAGTCCTGCGCTCGGCCGACGGAAAGATGGAAAGTCGTCCACTATCTCCGGCCGGGTCGAATCCCTGGGTGGAACTCTACGAACTTCGGTTGGCCGCCCGGGCTTCGCACGCCTCGGATCCGCACGCCACGGGAACCCGCGAAATCGTGGTGGTTCTGAGCGGCTCGCTCAATCTTCGCGTGGGCAGCGAAGTCTTCGAGCTGGCGCCTGGGGACTCCATTTCCTTCCGCGCCGATGAGGCGCACGCCTACGAGAATCCCGGCACCTCCGAGGGGCGCTACCACGACCTCATCATCTACGCCCGCTAGCGAGTCTTGTGCACAAGACAGTATTCTTTTATGGTTGACGCCGTCGTCCGTCGTGCTAGACATGAAAACCGTCACCAACGCAGAGAGGACAGACCATGAGCGCAAAGCCCTACCGATTTGAAACCTTGGCCCTGCACGCTGGACAAACCCCTGACGCGACCCTGTCACGCGGGGTGCCCGTCTATCGGACGAGCTCCTATGTCTTCAAGAACACGGAGCACGCCGCCAACCTCTTCGCGCTCAAGGAGCTGGGCAACATCTATACCCGGCTGATGAACCCGACCACCGACATTCTCGAGCAGCGGGTGACGCAGCTTGAAGGCGGCGCGGCCTCGGTGGCGGTGGCTTCGGGAACCTCGGCGGTATTCTACGCCATCATCACCTTGGCCCAGGCTGGCGACGAGATCGTTTCGGCCAACAATCTCTACGGTGGCACCTATACGCAGTTCGATTCCATTTTGCCTCAGTTCGGCATCAAGGTGAACTTCGTCGACGCGAAGGATCCGAAGAACATCGCCAAGGCCATCACCGCCAAGACGCGCGCCGTGTTCGTCGAGACCATCGGCAATCCGGTGCTGGATTTCACCGATATCAAGGCCGTGGCCGATGTGGCGCACCAGCACGGCTTGCCGCTCATCGTCGACGCCACTTTCACCACGCCGTACCTGTTGCGCACCATCGAGCACGGCGCCGATATCGTCGTGAACTCGCTGACCAAGTGGCTGGGTGGCCATGGCGCGGCCATCGGCGGCATCATCACCGACTCGGGCAAGTTCCAGTGGAAGAACAACCCGCGCTTCCCGCTTCTGAACGAGCCCGACAGCAACTACCACGGCCTGCGCTGGGCGCACGATCTGCCCGACGCCCTGGCGCCTATCGCCTTCGCCCTGCGCGTGCGCACGGTGCCGCTGCGCAACCTCGGCGCGGCCATCTCGCCCGACAACTCGTTCTTGTTCCTGCAAGGGATCGAGACTCTGCCGGTGCGCATGGCTCGCCATAGCGAAAACGCGCTCAAGGTGGCCGAGCACCTCAAGAAGCACGCGAAGGTGTCGTGGGTGCGCTACCCCGGCCTCAAGGACGACCCGACCTACGACCGCGCCAGCAAATACCTGAAGAACGGTTTTGGCGGAATGGTCGTGTTCGGGGTCAAGGGCGGCTATCCGTCGGCGGTCAAGATCATCGACAATATCAAGCTCTTCTCCCACCTCGCCAACGTGGGCGACGCCAAGAGCTTGATCCTCCATCCGGCCAGCACATCGCACTCGCAGCTCACTGAGCAGCAGCAGCGCGACGGCGGCCTGACGCCAGATCTGATCCGCCTGTCTGTCGGGCTCGAACACCCCGACGATCTGATCGAGGCGCTCGACGAGGCATTGGCCCTAGCGTAGATCCATTAAACCGCAGGCTAGCGCCTGCGGAGGCCCGAGGCCGCCAGGAAGGCAAGCAAGCCAAGTGCAATGGATGCTGCCACGGGCGGCCCTCGGCCGGGACTCCGACTTGAGGATGGAGCGACAGCGCAGCCCGACGATTCTCCTGAAGGACAGGTCGTGACGCTACTCGGGTAGATGTCGCAAGCGGCTTGTTCGTCGTCGGGCGTAAGCATTCGTCGCGAGGTGTTCGCCATCAGTACCGAAGGAAACATGGTGGCATCGGCAACCGTGGCGGGCAAATCGGGATCCGTGCAGTCGAGCTGAGGTTGCCCTAGGTTGTCGTCTAGGCGGGTGGTGTCGGCCGCGCTGAAACATGGGTGAGCCAGCCCAATGACGTGACCTAGCTCATGGGTGATCATGTTCTGGAAGTCGGCGGTGCTACCGCTTGCCAGAGAGGGATTCTTTACGAGATCCGCCCAAAAAACGTTGACCGCGTTGACCTCGGTGTCAGCTTGCACGATTTCGCCGGTGCTTGTATTCCTGAACACGGTGGTGATGGCGAGCGCGTTGGTGGGATAGCAGGTGGCAGGCTCGCTCGGATCGGTGGAAGTCGTGTCGTCGCACCAGGAGTTCTGGCGCATGACGATGAAATTGCGACCATCGAGTGCAACGTCTGCGGTCGTGTCGGCTGTCTTCTGAATCGAAATTGCCAACCCGGAACAGGCTAGGGCAGGGTGACTCCAGGTCGAAGCGGCCGAACGGGCCGCCTGCAAATAGTCGTCGCCGGTCATATCTGGCGGCGGCGAGCCCAGAAGGAAGTCCATGGTGACGCATGGATTTCGCCACCACACCGGCACACCTACGGACGTCACCGTACGCACGTAGGCGAGGGCTGGTTCGGTGGCCATGCACGCGAGGCAAAGTGCGCTCGAAAAGACCAAGGCTCGCGTCGTTGCTTTACGCATGAGTTATTGCCTCAGCAGCGAATCCACTTGCGCGTGCAATTCTTCCATATCGACCGGCGCCGCCGCCTGAATATGGCGGAGCTTGGCGTCGGATCCTCGCTGCACAACGCAGGTCATGTCCGGCGACTGCACGAACCACCGGCCGCTTCGCGTATCGCGCTCAAGCGTTCGCTTACCTTGCGACATGCCAACGACTTGCGGGCGGGCACGGCCGTGCAAGAACAGCAACGCCTTCTCGCCGGGCGCGAATTGTGGCATGCCGCCGACGGCCATTTCGATGTCCCCGACCGTACCGCCGGGCTGGACGATGCTGGTTCGGCTGGCCGTAGCAGCATCGCCTTTCCAGATCTGTTCGATGTCGACTTCGATGGTCGAGAGGATCTTGCGATGGGATGAATCCCAAGCCGCCTGAACTGAAATCACCTTGACCACGACAATGCGGTCCGACGCAGCGACCAATTCGCTTAGGCTCATCGTGGACAAGAGCGAAGCTTGCGGCAATCGCGCCAAGCCCAAGACCAACGTGGCTATCAGCAAGCACAGTGGACAAGCGCGTTTCATGGCAACTGGGTCAGGGGCGCGTGTAGGTAAGGGTGTAGGTGTAGTTCGTAAGATCCCCGATCCTGATCATCAAGGTTCGGGCCACGGTGAGAACGAACATCCCCGCCCCTGGCGTGATCGCGGTGTCAACCGTGGATTGAACCCCACAAGTCAGGTCGTCGTCGTTGCACGACACGGTGTCTAGACGAGGAATTTGGAGGATAAGGGCGGTGTCCCAATCGGCACCATCACAGGTAGAAGCGTGGAAGTTGCCTCCCAAGTCGTCGGGGCAACTCACCCACCAATAACTGTTCTTTGGACCGGCCATGTCGCAGGTGCGGGTGGTATCCAGTCCACCAACGGTTCCGGTGGCTGTTGCCGACCCCTGTGGGAGTGCGGCAATGGGGCCGTTGCCAAGGGGCGCGTGTTGGAAATGGACAATCACATCGCCGCTGTCGCCATTGACACCGCTGACAATGAGGTAGTGGAAGCCATAGGCCAACGGTGCGAATGCTTGGGACTGACTCGTGCCACATGCATCGTCGTTGCACACGGCCATGTCTGAGCTGTCGGGTGGCGTTGGTATGTCGCATGTTTCGGTGAAGAATAGGGCCGTATTCAAGGACGTTCCAAACGTGTCGGCGTAGGCCATCTCAGGCTGGTTTGATTGAATCCTGAAGACGACATCCCCGCCATTGATGGCGCAAGGGAAGTCCAAAATGTGCTGGCCGCTCGACGTATTGACCGCAAGGTCAATGTGGGACGCGGCGAAGGGAATGTCGATTGGTAAAGCACAGGTGCCACGCAGTGGGGCAGTGTCGACAGGGACGTCTGGTTGCTGGTTTGTGTCGCGGTTGCCGTCACGGCTGCCATCGAGCCTAGCGTCGGGGTTGCCGACGTCCAAGGCGACTGCATCGCCAGTTGCATCCCTTGCATCGCGTGACTGGCTATCGATGCCACCATCTCGTGCGTCGCGCACGACGCCTGCATCCGTGGCGGAAAGGTCCAGACCTTTCGAATCGCGAACGTCCAACCGGCGCGCGCCATCGAGGACTGCGGATCCGCTGTCGATGGCCCCGGCCTCGCTGACCTTGCCTCCGTCGCCATGCGATGACTGAGTCGAATGACCTGAACAGCCTAGTCCTGCGGCGACCAGCAGGGCTGGCGCCAATCCATACAGCAAGGTCCGCATGCTAGGAACACTATCGGTTGCTGGCTCCTCTTCCTTAAGGGCATGGCTTCACGCGAAGCCCTGAGGCGCCGGACATACGAAAGACGCCGGCCGCGTGTGCGACCGGCGTCTTCGGATAGTGGATTAACTATCGTTCGTTGGGGCTACTTCATTTCACAGGTGTTCGTTCCAGTTTCGTGTCCATCCGAGAACAGGATGTCCATCGATCCGGATCCACAATCGATCGTGCCCTTGGTGCCATCGCTGTTGTCGACCATGTTGTTGCCGACGACGCCGGGGGCGCCTTGGGTGTCACCGTAGATCGTGTTGATGCCCGTGCCGCCGAAGATGAAGTCGTCGCCGGCATCCCCGCTGAGCGTGTCATTGCCCGCATCACCGTAGATCGTGTCATTTCCGCCTCCACCATTGATGGTATCGTCACCCGGGCCGCCCCAGATCATGTTGGCATTGGAATCGCCGGTGAGGATGTCCGCGCCGGAACCACCGCGAACGTTCGTGCAGTACGTGACGACATCCTTCTCGCCAGACTCACCTTTGTCGACCGTCATGTCGGCCAACTTGCTCAGGTCAAGGGTGACAGGGCCCGTGCGGTCGCTGTAGTCGAGCACGTTCACGCCGGTTCCATTATGTGCAGTCGCAAAGGTGGCATCACAGACGTTTGAGAAGTTGACGCCAAGGCTGGATGCGATGCAATTGGGACCGTCGCCGTTGATAATGTCGTCTCCCTTACCGCCCGCCACCCAGT
>Ga0265316_10006170_pt1 | contig 11496 bp, 10 predicted proteins | sample 4522metaG_FD_202092 | JGI IMG/M metagenome (GOLD analysis project Ga0265316, IMG submission 202092) | Rhizosphere microbial communities from Carex aquatilis grown in University of Washington, Seatle, WA, United States - 4-5-22 metaG | ecosystem: Host-associated > Plants > Roots > Rhizosphere >...
CGTAGACCTGGGTCTCGACGCCTTCGCGCAGCTTCTCGTTGCGTTTGACGTCAATTTTCGTACGCAGCTTTTCGCCCTGGTTGCTGTCGAAGAAGCGCAGCGGGATACTGAGGCTGGCGCCGATGGTGTTCAGGGCATCAGGATTGTTGAACGATCCGTTGTGCGTGAACCAGACGCCGATGGTGGGATCGGTGGATCCGTTGGCTTCGGCGAGCTGGTAGTTGGTTTCGGCCTGCTTCACCGAGAGCACGGCAGCGCGCAGGTCGGGGCGGGCGTCGAGTGCGTCTTTACGATAATCATCGAGTGAAGCGAGGTCCTCGCTGAAGTCGAAGCGTCCGTCGAGTTCGAAGCTGTCGACCGGACGGCGATCATCGAGCAGGGCGAGCAGGTTGATCTTGGTCGTGCGCAGATTGACGAGTGCGGTTTGCAGGTCGGACTCGAATTGCAGGCGTTGCAGTTCGAGGCGGTCGAGATCGATGCGGGCGATATCTCCGGCCGAGAAGCGGTCGCGGCTGACTTTCAGGATCTTGTCGTAGGAGTCGAGATTATCCTGTGCGAGGCGCAACACAGCTTTGGCTTGCAGGACGCCGACGAATGCGCTGCGCAAGTTGAAGAGGAGATTGCGTTCCGAGTCGGACTGCTGAGCAGCGCCGATGGCGGTGCCTTGCTTCGCGGCTTCGTAGCGGAGTCCGCGCTTGTTGCGGCGCTCAAAGAGATAACTGACGCCGGGGGAGACGAAGGTGCCGGCGAATGGGGTCCACACCCCGTGGCTGGGAGCGATCTGGGTGCCGTCGGCGGACAGCGTGAAGTCGGGATTGGGGCGGAGATGGGCGGTGATTTCCTGTGCCTTGAGTTCGTCGATATTCAACCGGCTGGCCTGGAGGGATGTGTTGTTCAGTTCGAAGTGGTCTTTGACCGCGTCCCAGGTCCACACTTGGGGCGCGGGCGCAGTCTGGGCAAGCAGACTGGCAGCGCCGAAGGCGAACGCGAGACCAAGAAATTTCCAGTGCATCAAGGACTCCATGGGGCATCCACCGTGTAAGGGTTTCGGCCCCGGCGGTTTGTGGGTAACCGACGAATTCCGCCGACAATCCACTATCTCGTTTTCCGCCCTAAAATCACGTAAAGATAAATAAATACTCTGCCGTTTTTCTTCTATGAACGATCGGCGATTTGGAGGACTACACGGGGAGAGAATCAGGAGGAGCGCGGCCCGCCTGCGTGATGGCAGGCGGAGCCGGCACGGACAAATCCGGGGCAGGCAACTGGTGCCAGTCCTCGTCATTCACAATCAAGAGGTTATTCGTGCTCCAGACCAGTGCGGGCGGAGTGTGCAACCTCCAGGCTGATGCTTTATCGCTGCTGGACTGACGGATGGTGCGCTTGCTGCAGGGCGATTCTTCCATCTCGGCGCGCATGGCGCGAAGATCGTCGGTGGCCGAAACCACGGGGAAGAGGACGACCAGCATGCATCCCAAAGCCAACAAGCACTGCAGGGAACTGAACTTGCGGCTAGCTTGCGGAGTTCTGGACGCGCGCCACAGGCCATAGGCCGGGAGGGCCAGAAGCAGCCACGCGAGATTGAGCAGCAGTTCCATCAAAACGAAGCATGGGCTCGAAAAAAGAACCCCAGAGTCGATAGTTTTTCAGAAACTGCAAATCTAAGTCAATGTGACTACCGTGTTGCCGGGCGGGACGGTGGTGCAAGATTGAGTTGGCGGGGCATTCTTATACTTATACGGAAGCGGAAGAAGTGTGGGAAAGTAGTGGAATCGGGTTTTTGGGCCGCAGGTCAGGGTGATTTCGTGCTGATTAAGGTGGGGAGATGACGACGGTGCAAAGGGTGGCGCGCATTGTAGGGCTGAGCCTCCTGTTGGCATGGACGATGGCGATGGCGGCATGTCAACTGGGGTTGGCATCGGCGGGAGACGAGCAGACTCAGGCTCAGGGAGCGAGCGCGGCAGCGCAACAGAACGGGCCGGGCGTGGTGATTGAGAACGAACCCCAGATGCCGGATGCGTATCCGCATCGACACTATGAGCTTCGCTTCCATGCGCACGGGGGCGTATCGGTTCTTCACTGGAAGGTTGAAAAGGGCGCGTTGCCGCCGGGGATGAAGCTGGAGGAAAGCGGGCTGTTGACCGGAGAGCCGGAGCGTACAGGGGAGTTTCAGTTTACGGTGTCGGTGACCGACGGAGGCAACCGGGAGTCGGCGGTGCAGAAGGGGTTTGTGCTGCGGGTGGTGGCGGCATTGGCCATCAATTGGAAGGCGCCGGCGCGGGTGACCGGGAACCGGATTGACGGGACCGTGGAGGTCTCAAACACATCGCCCGATGACATGGATTTGACGTTCATCGTAATGGCGGTGGCGTCGAATGGTAGGGCGACAGCGATCGGGTATCAGCATTTTGTTCTGAAGCGAGGCACCATCGGGATGGAGTTGCCTTTTGGCGAGACTCTGCCGCACGGGGGGTATGTGATCCACGTGGACGCGGTGGGGGAAGTGGCGCCGAAGAACCTGATTTACCGGGACAAGATGGACACGCCGGGTCCGCTGCAGGTGTTAGTGGGACCCTAGGGGCGAGGTACCTCTGGGGCTAAAGCCCTTTCAGAAGAGAAAGACCTATCGCAGCGCTAAAAGCGCTGCGCCACCCCAACGCCGAAAATCGGCTCGCGCTAGAAGTTGCTGCGCCAAGCAGGAGCGAAATAGCCTAGCGAAATAGCCTTCGGTAAGGTGACCTCTGAGTACTTTGATCACAAGGAGGAGTGATCCAGATCACGCAGGGGTGTGCGGGAAATAACCCAAAGCTGTGGATTTGGGTGTTTCCGCGCAGTTGTTCCAATCCGGGAATAGGGCCGCAAGTCATTTTGTTCCCATTACATAGGACCGCGATCCGCTGAGCCGTGAGTCTGTGCGGATTTGGCTCGCAGCGTGCCATATCCTTCCCGTGGGCAGAGGCGGGCGCCAAGGATTCTGGCGGCTTCTAGCCTGGGGAGGTTTGCGATGCGGGCACCTTATGGTCTGAATATCCTTGATAACTGTGTCAGCTGCCCCGTTCGGGGAGAACATCTTTTCTGCAATCTTTCGCTGCAAGCGGCGCAACGGCTGAACGACGTGAAGTCGACGGCGGTATATCCGAAGGGTGCGATGCTGTTTATCGAAGGGCAGCAGGCGCGCGGCGTGTTTGTGTTGTGCACAGGGAAGGTGAAGCTGTCGACTTCGTCCCGCGAAGGCAAGACCATCATCACGAAGATCTCGGACTCGGGAGACGTGCTCGGCTTGAACGCCGTGGTGTCGAACCGTCCGTATGAAGTGACCGCCGAAATGATGGAGCCGGGCCAGGCGAATTTTATCCCTCGCGATTCGTTGCTGCTCATGTTGAAGGATTATCCGGAAGTTGCGGTGCGGGTGGCGCAGCAGTTGAGCCGGAATTACTACGTGGCGTATGAGGAGATTCGGACGCTGGGGCTGGCGGCTTCGCCATCGGAGAAATTTGCGAAGTTGTTGCTCTCGTGGTCTATCAAGAGTGCGCAAGACGATGGCTCGGCGCAGGTCAAGCTAACGCTGACGCATGAGGAAGTGGCCGAGATTATCGGGACAACGCGAGAGACGGTGAGTCGGCTGTTTTCAGAGTTCAAGAGGAAGCAGTTGATGACGCTGAAGGGCGCGACGCTGGTGATTCGCAGCCGGATGGCGCTGGAGAAGATTGTGCAGTCGTAAGGTGCTTTCTGAATTTCCCTCCCCCAAACTCCAGTTTGAACTGTCTGGAGTGCTGAGAAGCTGGCCGCGCATGAGCGCGGCCGGCTAATCTCATTTTGGATCTCAATCTCGACCCGGCTCCGAGCCGGTGTCTCGTGTCCCCTAGCGCAACGGCGGAGAGAAGTCGGTTAGGGCCATAAACGTGGAGTCGACTTGGTCCACGAGTTTGCCGTTCGCCTCTGATTTCTCTTTGACACTCTTCCACTCCGGGTCATCCTGAAAAGATTTCCAGTTGGCGACGGCTGCTTCGCGACTGGGATGATAGAGGATATAGATAAGAGTGTTGCTTTTCTCGGGCTCATCGACAGGCGTCCAGTAAGCGACGCTTTTCATTCCATGCCGGTCAAAGAGCTTTACCGTGTGTTCGCGGAAGCGTGCCTGCAACGCTGCCAATTTCCCCGCCGCGGCATGATAGACGCGGAGTTCGTGGACGCTGGTCGCGGCCGGCGTGGGACTGGCGTTGTCAGACTGAGAAGCGGCCCAGAGTTGTGCCGGAAGGAAGGCCGCGGCAGGAATCGCCTGGAGTAAGGTTCGTCGTTTCACGGCGGCATTCTAGCAGACTGCCTCCCACCCCTCGCGAGAAACGCGAAGGGTGGGGGCACCCGTATCGCCTAACGCACAGTTATCGTTATTTGTCTTTCTTTCCTTTGACCACGCCGACCCCGGTGCACAAATCGTATCCGGCTTTTGCGCTGTGGGTGGCGCAACTGCCAGACGTGATGTCGGTGTAGGCGGTAGCGACTTTCCGATCGTTGTAGACCTCGGTGAGTTCGGACGCGGAGTCGATCTGGAACGATCCGGCACTGTTGATGACGCCAGCGAGGGTGGGCGCGGCTACGCTGGTTCCCCACACTTCCAGCCACGAGTTATAGCAGCTGGAATCATAGACCCAAACGGGGGAGCTTCCGCTGGAGTCCGACGCGATGTCGGGTGTACCCCGGGCGGCCCCAACGACGCCCGATACGCCGTCCTGGTAGGACGGACGACCCTCATAGGCGCTGTTGCCGCCGCCACATCCGGCGCCGCAGCCAGTCGAGCCGACTTGTTTGGTGTAGTTTCCCGAACTGTTCCGATCAATCTGGGTACCACCTGAGGAGACTACCCACGGCGAGGCACTAGGGTAGCTGACGCCAGAGCTGTCGCCAGACGAGGCAAAGTAAACGGTATAGGGGTTCAGCATAAATACATCGTTGAGGCCTTCCAGGGAGTACTCGCTGCTTCCCCAGCTCATGGAGACTTCACCTTTGCCAGCGGCATGAGTGGTGATGTACGCATTTGCGGCCAGAACGGCGGCGAACAGATCGGCGGTGGAGTTGGAAGCGGCTTCCATCAACACGATATGGGCTTTTGGCGCCATAGCGTGGGCCCATTGGACGTCGAGCGCCTCTTCGCCTTCCCAGCCGGAAGCGCAGGCATTCGCCGGCTTCGTGCCGGTGGCGTATTGCTTGGTGAAATTGGCTGCCGGCAGACCCCACTGGGTAGAAAAGGTTTTGAGATCGGCAGCGGCGCTGGGATCGTCATAGGCGTCCACCAGAACAATCGTCTGACTGCCGCCGGTCGCCAGTGCCGTGGCGGTAGCCACCGGGCAACCCGAGACAGGGGAGGAAACCAGACCGTAGATGCAGGCAATCGAGCCGGGAGTTTCGATGGTGGTGCCGGGCGGCGGGGAGTTCGGAGTGATGAGTGGGTCCGGAGCCCGCATGAAGTAGTTAGTGTGCATCCGCAAGCCGATATCGTCCGGTCTCTCGATGGATGAGCCCGGGATGATAGTGGTGCGCGGATCTTGAGCGGCCGCGAGATTCGCGGCCGTGGCTATCGCAATCAACAGAATCGCTCTGCGCATTGAAGAATCCTCCAGTCAGTTTTCGTGTGAATTGAAGCGGTCCCCGAAAGCGGCTCGATCTGCGTAATTCCCCAAGCGACCGGGCCTCGGCTCGCGCCGACACCGCCAAACGGGAGGCATCCTGCCAAAGACGGACCTCAGGAGTCCTTAGAAAATCTCAATAGTTATCAAGCGGGTTATGAGCAACCAGGAAAAGGAGTTATAGGAGTTCGGAGTTGCTCATTGAGAACGGCAAATAGACGGGTTCTGCAGCCAGATCTCAAAGATCTGCGGGTCCCCGCGCTGAAAGGCCTCGAAGCCTCAATCCGAAGGGGAAGAGGCCTTCCGCAGCATCGCTCCCCACCCTTGCCAAAAGTGGCCCACCCCTCTGCGGAGCCGATGCACACAAAATCAACGGCGTTTCTCAGTCCTTAAGGGATTGCTGGCGGTCAGAATCTTGATAGGATCATTCCGCACAAAACGACTGGAGGGCTGTCAATGATCACTCGCCGCAGTTTCATCGTTGCCACTGGAATGACCGCGCTGGCTTCAACCCGGGTGTTCGGCGCGAACGACACTCTTCGCATCGGAGTCATCGGAGCGGGGCACCGGATGCGTGGCCTTCTCGATGCGGCGGACAAAGTCGTGCCTTACCAGATTGTGGCAGTCAGCGACGTGTATGGTCCGAGCCGCGACGCGATTGTGCAAAGGTCCAAGGGTCTCGCCACGGCACACCTGGATTATCGGGAAGTGCTGGCGAAGGACCTCGATGCGGTGGTCATCGCGTCGCCGGACCACTGGCACGTGAAGATGGCCGTGGATGCGCTGGCGGCAGGCAAGGACGTCTATCTGGAAAAGCCGGTTACCCACACGATCGAGGAAGGCGCGACGCTCACGCGAGCGGTTCGGTCCAGCAAGCAGATTTTGCAGTGCGGGATGCAGCAGCGCAGTTGGAGTCACTTTCGGGATGCGGTCGAGATGATTCAAGGCGGCAGCCTGGGCCGCGTGGTGCAGGTGCGGACGTATTGGTGGCAGAACTATCACAGGGACTGGGCGGCGAAGCCCATCGACCAGCAGGCGCTGGATTGGAAGCTGTGGCTTGGGGCTGCTCCGGATCAAGCTTTCAGCGACGAAAAATTCAGCCACTGGCGCTGGTTCTGGAATTTTGGCGGCGGCGCCATGACCGATTTGTTTACGCACTGGATCGACGTGGTGCACTGGGCGATGAAACAGGATCAGCCACGCCAGGCGCAGATGCTCGGGGACAAATACATTTTCGAGGAGTGGGAGTGCCCGGACACGATTCAGGCGGCGTTTCGCTATCCCGGCTTTGATGTGGTGTATGAGGGGATGATGAACTCCTCCATCGACGGCGGCGGGCTGGAGTTCCGGGGGACCGACGCGACGTTGAAGATCGATCGCGACGGGTTCACCGTTCATCGCGAGCACGTCGAAGAGGAGAAGAATCCGGCGGTCACTGCGCACAGTGTGCTCGATGGGACGATCTCACACATGCAGAATTTCTTTGAGTGCGTCAAGACGCGCAAGGAGCCGAATGCGCCGGTGGAAACCGGGGTCGCGGCGGCGCGGGCGGGGCAGATCGGGAACATGGCTTATTTGCATGGCGGGCAGTGGGCGGCTAAGGGGTGAATGCCAAAACAGATGTGTCATCCTGAGCGGCGTCGTTTGCCGCGAAGGATCTGTGCAACTGGCGGCGAGTTGCATAGATCCTTCGGGCGCAAAGTACGCGCCCTCAGGATGACAAGGAGTACTTTTATTTCGCCAGAGTGAGGACGATGACGCGGTCGACTTCGTCTTTGCCTTGAGGGCGAAGCTTCAGGATAATGCCGTCCGCGGTTTGGGTTACTTCCACTGGCTCGGCGCCTAGCAGCAATTGAGCGGATGAGATTTTTCCGGTGATCGGGGGAAGGGCCAGAAGCGGCGATCCCCAATTCAGCACGTGGGCATAGATCTTATTCTCTTTCTGTGTGGTGACTCCCCAGTCGCCGGGTGGGATGGGGCCGCCGCGAGTGCCGTAGATCGAGTCTCCGTACTTTGACAGCCACTCGCCGACGGCGTGCAATCGCGTGACGAACTGCGGATCGATTTCGCCGTTCGGGTAGGGCCCGATATTCAGCAGCAAGTTGGAATTGTTGCCGGCGGCGCGGGCCAGCTTGCGCACCAATTCCGGCGCGCTCTTGTAGTTGCTGTCGCCGATGTTGAATCCCCAGGCGCCGTTGAGCGTGTCGGAACTTTCGAGTGGGAGCTTTGTGCTGATGTAGGTCGTGTTAAATCCGGCGCTGTTTTGGCCGGGGAGATCGCGCTCGAAGGTCTGGACGTCTTCGCCAGGACGCGGCGTCTGATGATGGTTGGGAATGATGAGCGCGGCGGGCTGCAACTGGTGGATGAGAGCATACGTTTTGGGGAGATGCCAGTCGGCGTCGGGTTTGTCCCACATGCCGTCGAACCAGATGCCGCCGATGGGACCGTAGTTGGTGAGCAATTCGGTGAGTTGGCCGTCCATGTAGGTGTCGAGGTAGGCGTTCCAATCGCCGTGGTCGGGGCGCCCGTTGTTCCAGGAGGTCTGACCGCGCGGGAAATAGTCCGGGTTGTGCCAGTCGAGCTGCGAATAATAGAAGAAGAGCTTGATGCCCTGGCGGTGACACTCGTCGGCGAGCATCTTCAGCGGATCCCTCTTATAAGGAGTGCGCTGCACGATGTTCCAGTCGGAGACTTTGGAGTCGAACATGGCGAATCCGTCGTGATGGCGCGACGTGATGGTGATGTACTTCATGCCAGCGGCTTTGGCGAGGGAAACCCAGGTTGCGGCGTCGAATTTTTCGGGATCAAAGAATGAGGGCAGGCGGTTGTATTCGTCGACTGTGAGGTGGCGCTCGTGGAAGACCCATTCGCCGTCGCCGAGGACGCTGTAGACGCCCCAGTGGATGAACATGCCGAACTTCATGTCCTGAAACTCGTGGCGGGCTTGCAGATTCTCGGGGGAAGGTTGGTAGTCGGTCTGGGCCGAGGCGCACAACGCGAAAACGCTGGCGGCTGCAACGGCAATAATCAGGGCAAATCTTACGTTCGTTAAGTGACGAGTCTTTTGCACGTTCGTTCTCCGGACATAGTCTAACGCGATCGTAGCTCGGGGTCTTCGAGTTGCTCGGGAGAGCTATTGCTTAGCGGCGGATGCGAGAGCCTCGACCAGCGGGACTCCGAGCGTGCCGGCGGTGTTCGACTTGAGGTCATAGATGCCGGTGCGCAGGTAGACATATTCTTTGGGGACGTCGATTTCTTTGTGGATCTGCAGGCCAACCTTCTGTACGTTCTCGTAGAGCTTGGAGTCAAGGTTGACGTCGCCTTTAGTGACTACGAAGTTCAGCGGTTTGCCCTCGCGATCGTAGGCGAGGAGGACGATTTCGATGCTGCCATGCCGGCCACCCTCAGGAGTGGAATCGAGCTTGAGGTCCTGGGGCGCGATCGCAAAGTCCACGCCGTAGCGGGTGAACGGTCCTTTGAGGTCGGGGTTGCTGCCGATGCGCGGCGCGTCGGGCGCCGGCTGCGGGTCTGAGGGCACCACTTTTATCTTGTAAAGAATTTGAGAATAGTCGGGCAGGTTGCGGCCCATGAGCATCAGCAACGGATCGGTGTCTGGCTTCTGGCCGGCGGCGAGTACGGTCTGGAGGTCGTCGGCGTAGTATCCGCGACGGTACGCAAGATTGTCTTTGCCCTTCAGGAGCTTCACCTGGATGCGGCGGTACTTGCCGTCGATCTTCGTGTTGGCGGGAGTGTAGGCCAGGGAGTAGTAGCGCGTGCTGTTGTTGACGACGCGGGTGAGAGCGTCGTTGAGTCCGTTGGTGTTGTAGAAAGCCTGGCCGCCGGTGTTCTTGGCCAGTTCGTCCATGGAAGTGTGGTTCAAATCGCGAGAGACTTCCCCTGCTTGCAACTGCTTGACTTGATCCCGCATAGCCAGTGACGGTCTTTTCTGCCCAATCTCTTTCCCGTTGGCTTCGAATGCCGTGTCCGGAGCCAGGCCCTCGGCTGCGATGGGATAGAGGGCGACTTGACCGGCGGTGAGCAGATCGGCTGTCTTTCGGAGGTCGTCCTGGAAAGTGGTTGCAATGTTGAACGGGTCGGGCACGTCCGCGTCGGGAAAGATGTTCACGGGGAAAGAACCAGAGAACCAGATCACATTCTTGCGGCCGGGAACACTGGAGAGATAGCGGGCGAGTTGCTGCAAAGCCTGCAGCGTGATGCCGATGCGTTGCTCAGTCTGGAAGGCAGCGCTGTCGGACAGGAACTGCTTCATCGCATTGATTGGATCAACGGCTGCCAGCGCCAATGTCTGGGGAGTTGGCGCAGCCGAATTCTCGATCATGAAGTCGATAAAGCGCTGATTGGCGTCGGCCTCGGCACCAGACGCTGGCAAGGGGGACTGCTGGGGACCGGCTTGTGCGCTGTTGAGAGCAGCCAGTAATTCCGAGGAGTCGCTGGTGACGCCTTGCAGCATGCGCAAGCGGGATGCCAGGGTGAAAATGGCCACGCGCGTTCCCGGGGGGATCGTCTTCAAATACTTGATCATCTGCGAGTGAACATAAACCTGGTCGCGTGAGGGCGTGTTCAGGGCGTCCAACAGAAGGACATTCACCGAGTCGGCGGTTTGAGTGGCGGGAAAGTTCGTGTAGACGTGGGGTGGTAGGGTTGGCAGCTTGATTTGAGTGGGCGGTGCGCCGTGGTGCTCTTCGAAGGTGGAGATGGTTTGCGGCTTGCTGTCCTCCAGAATTTCGAAGTCTTGCTTCTGCAGGCCGGTTACGGCATCTCCCTTGTTATTCGTCACGACAACATCCACGAGGACGAGTCGGACTTTCGATTTGATGGTTGCGACGGCGTTGCCCGAATCCGGTGCCGCGGTTTGGGAGTGGAGCGAGAGTACGAGTAAGGGAGGAACAAGACCGATGAACCGACAGCAGCGGCCTAGATACATAGGCGTTTCCCAGTCGATGACGTTATCACAGAGGCAGGCCCAGAATTGTAAAGGCGGGTAAAATGATTCCTCTCGCAACGGGAGCGGAGCTGAATTATATGGCAAAAGAGAATGGTTTGGTTCAAGTGGCGAGCCACTATTCAGTGGACGAAACGATAAAGCGGTTACAGTCGGCTTTTGCGGAGAAGGGGCTGCAGGTGTTCGCTGTGATTGACCACAGCGGCGAGGCGGCGAAGGTTGGGCTGAAGATGAGGCCGACGAAAGTGCTGATCTTCGGGAGTCCGAAGGGCGGGACACCGCTGATGGTGGCGGCTCCAAGCCTGGCGATTGATCTGCCGCTGAAGGCGCTGGTGGCGGAGGACGCGGCGGGCAAGGTTTCGGTGATGTATAACGATCCGGCGTATTTGAAGGAGCGGCATGGCGTGCCGGAAGACTTGATCAAGAATCTTGCGGGGGCGGGCGTTGTGATCGGGAAAGCTGTGGAATAATGCTGGCGGCATGGAAGAGGGTGTGCCGGAGAATGCCGTGACGGAAAATGCAAATCCCAATCGGGCGCGCGACCATCTGGCGAATGAGCGGACGTTTCTCGCGTGGGTACGGACCGGGGCCGCGATCGTCGTGTTTGGATTTGCGATTGGGCGGTTTGCGATTGCCATACGGCAGTTGACGGCGCTGCAGGGGCATCCGGTGCGGACGGCGGGGATCTCGGTGTGGCTGGGATCCTTCACGATCGCTGCTGGGGTGATGCTGGTGGTGGCGGGGTTGGTGCGGTATCGCAAGACGCGGGCGCAGTTGGATTCGGGGTCGTTTGAGCCGGCGGGGTTTGTGCTGGATCTGATTACGATTTTGACAGTCGTGTTTGGGTTGGCGCTGGCGGGATATTTGATTTACGCGGAGATGAGTCTGGGGTAGGGCGGACAGGGGCTA
>Ga0265316_10006172_pt1 | contig 11494 bp, 9 predicted proteins | sample 4522metaG_FD_202092 | JGI IMG/M metagenome (GOLD analysis project Ga0265316, IMG submission 202092) | Rhizosphere microbial communities from Carex aquatilis grown in University of Washington, Seatle, WA, United States - 4-5-22 metaG | ecosystem: Host-associated > Plants > Roots > Rhizosphere >...
GATGGTGTCCGGGCGCAGGCCGGCGGCTTTGCGCGCGAGGATGACAAAGACCGCCTGCGTGATTTCCTCGGCGTGGGCGGCAATCCCGGCATGGCGGAGCGCCGCCGAATAAACCAGGTTGACATGGCGCCGGACCAGTTCGGCAAAGGCTTCCTCCGAGCCTTGCCGCTGGTAATCCCGCAACAGATCCATGTCGCTCACATCGGGCATCTGACTATTTATTGCCGATGCGAGGCGAAATCAGGCATTTATTTTCTATTTTTTGCCGCTGCGCCGGGAAACCGGAAACAAAACATTCGAGGCACTTTCAAAATTCCGTAGCAGCCGAGGCCTGCCGGGTCGTAGCGTTCGACGCGAAGACTGGTGACGAGGCTCCATCTTCCCTCCATCAACCATCAACTCTCAACCATCAACCGGCTGATCAGAGCCTCCTTACGTCGGCTGCTACAGCTACTTCGCCTTTTCGACCATAAGCATCTCGATGGGTTCGCGGCTTGGCACGAGTTCCAGGCCGAGCTGGTCGAGAACTGCCTGCTTCAAACCGTCAGGATTACTGAAATAGTAATGTCCGGTGCCATCCCATTTCATTTCGTCATCCCATGTGAGATCAACGTCGAAACGACCGGCAAGCCCGGTTCGGTTAACGACTGGAACCTGTAAATAATATTGAAGATCGTAGATCAGGTAATCAATGAGACCATCGGTGCGGCTCAAATGGCCAATGCCTTCATTGGACGTGGAGCTTCCGGCTTTCGAGGACGTTGGTTTCAAACCGGGCGCATTTTGCCATTTTACCTTCAGCAACAGAACATCGGTTTCACGCGTCTCGCGCCGGCCGGTGATTCCGAACTTCTGTTTTATCATTTTCTGCAAGGCCTCTCTTGGACGCTGGGGAACACTGGTGATAAAATCAAAATCGCCCGGCGGCAGTGGCGTCAAAGCAAGAACGCGACACGGGCTGGTGTTATAAGCTTTGGCCAAAAGCGATTCAAACGGCTGATAAACCCCAATACTTTTCCCCTGCATCTCGTCAAAATCCGCCGCTTCGCGGGTGAATCTGGTTGGGCGAATGGAAACAGCCGGTTGCGCACTTTTCAGTTCCGCATAAAAGTCAGTTCCGGTGATGTTGTTCCAGATGGATTCCTCGCGATGATGTGAAACCATTTTGACGGTCACCGTGGCCGTGCCAGCTCCTGCAAGAGCCACGGCAGCGATCACAATTGCAGATTTCATTTTTGTCCATGCCATAATTTTCAACACTCCTTTCGCGATGGTCAGGGTTGAGGTGGTTCCGACGGTTCCCTTGGCGACGGCCAAGGAAACCACGGAAGCTGTCAGGCCCGCAGGCGCCGCCTGGGCGCCATGGGCCGAAATCGTTGCGAGCAGGACCGCCGACGGCACGGCGTATCCCTGGCGGGCGAAGATCAGCCGCAGCTTTTCCAACGCGCGCGAAACGCGCACCTTGGCGGCGTCCTCGCTCACACCCAGTATCCGCGCCAGTTCCCGGTGGCTTTTGTCCTGGAAAAAGCGGACCAGAACGGCCTCGCGGTCCTTCCGGGGCAGCCGGTCGAGCGCGTCATTGAGATGCGGCACGATTTGTTCCCAAACCGATGCCGTGTCGTCCGGTCGAAGAATGGTTTCCATCATGACTGCCTCCTGTTCGCGGCGCTGGCGGCGGATTTGTTCGCGCGCCAGGTTGCTGAAAGCGAAGCGCGTGGCCCGGAACAGCCAGCCAGAGAGGATGGCGCCGCGCGGGATGCGGTCCGCCTTTTGCGCCAGCGCGATGAACACCGCCTGGGTGACCTCCTCGGCCGTGTGCGGATTGCCGGCCTGCCGCAGGGCCGCGTGATAGACCAGCCCGGCGTAACGGTCCACGAGCGCGCGAAACGCCTCCTCGGAGTTTCGGGTCGCGTATTCGCGGAGCAATTGCCAGTCGTCCATTTGATTCATCCGTTCTGCTGATAAACAGCCGCCGGATGAAAAAGGTAACAAGAAATTGTGCGGATGGAAATTCGCGGAACTCGTCGTAATCAAAATCACGTCATGCCGCGCAAACAGCCCGTTCAAAAAAATCCATTGTAGGAGCCGAGGTAACGAGGCTTAAATCCATCAGATTTTGGCAGCCCCTCACAGCCTCCTTACGTCGGCTCCTGCTTTTTCAACGGGCGATAACGTCACGCCTCACATTTCACGAATTCAATGGGATCAAGCGGCTTGTTCCAAAATGCGGATCTCGAACACGCAACGTTTGCCGCCGCGCAGGACGGATTCCTTCAGTTCCACCTTGACCTTCTTTTGCAACAGCGTTTCCCAGGTGTGTTTTTGCCAGCCCAGCGAGCAGTTGCAGACAACTTCCGGGGTGTGATGGACGCGGCTGTTCAGCGGGCAGAAACAGTCGGTCCGTTCGTCGGAGGCCATCGTGATGACGCCCTTGTCCCAATCGTAGGTGATGTTGTCCCCGGACACGCTCTGTTTGACCATCTTGCGGTAACCTTCGAGATCGCCGCGGAATTTCTTTTTTGTTTCGTCACTCAAGCCGGAACAATAAGCGCCCAACTCGGCCAAGGTCTCGTTCAATGTCTTTTCATCCATCCGGGTGGAAAGAATGCCCAGCAGCTTGGCATAACGCTCTTTGACAAACCCAAGGCGCCAGTCCTCGGAAGCCTTGGCTTCGGCACCGGGCGCGGATTCAGGGGCAATCAAGCCGACGGCAGCGCAGGAGCACAGACCGCAGGCGCAGTTTTTCAGGAATTCTTTTCGATTCATAACAGGTTCGGGTTGATTAATTCGCCAGCTTGATCGCGGCGAGCGTCTTGACCGCCGCCAGGTCCTTCGGCGCTTTCAGGGTGATGCGGACGCCGGTTCCTTCCGGATATTTCGGGGCTTCGTCCATGATTTTGACGATCCGTTGCGGCAGCTTGCCGGCACGCGCCGCCCGCATGGCTTTGTCACCGAGAATGAACGCGGCAATGAAAGATCCTTCCCGCGGGCCAAGCCAGACAATGGTTCGCGCCTTGCGCTTCACCCGCAAACTCCAGCCCGCTTTGGGTGAATAGCTGTTCCATTCCTGGATGTTCACACCAAACTCCCGGTCCAGATCAGCCAGCAGTTGATCCCATGTCGCTCTGGCCGGGCCGAGCGCGGAGGTCAGTTCGCCATCGGTCGGTTGCTTTGTTTTTCCTATGAATGCGTTAGGAGCCATGGTCTGCCTTTGTCGAATCCTGTTTGCTAAGTAGCAGCCGACGTAAGGAGGCACTGACTATGTTTGGATTTAGCGTCTCGGTTTTGGGATCTGGGGAAGATTTGAGCCTCGTTACCTCGGCTGCTACGAAGCTGGGACGTGATTGCAAACATGGGTTCAGGGATAAAGGTTGTTGGTGCTGGTTTGGGAACCAAGGCTCTTCGCGGCATCGTTTCGCAACCACTCCCCCACCAGTTCCATTTGCGGCTGGTTGAATTCATGCCCGGTGTCCTTCATGATCTGGCAGGTCACATTCACGCCGAGCAGTTTCCAGGCGTCCTGCTGAAGCTGGGCTTGCCGGACTTTCACGTCGCGGCCCAAGCCCTCCTGGTCTCCCACCAAAAGGAGAAACCGGCAATCCCGCGCCCGGCTTTTGTGAAGGTCCGCCAGATGAAACATGCCGTGGTCCACCAGACAGAAGTTCTTGAAATGGGAAAGGATGAATTCGTCGTGGTTCGACACCAAAACGGCGATGGTGATGGAGCCGTTGGAAAATCCCACCATCGCGCTCTTCTCGCGGTCAATATTGGGAATCTGTTCGAAGAGGCGTCCCAGCATGGTGCGATAGGCCTTGGATATAACCGGATAATCTTCAAAACTGATAATGACCCCGCCCGCCGGCTCGCTCCGGTCAATGGATTTCTTGAACAGCGGCAGGGTGGCAACGATCCAGCCGCGCGGGCCGGCGATGGTTTTGGCGTTGTAGATGTTGCCTTTGGTTCCGCCATCATTGCCGGGAACATAAACCAGGAGCGGATAGGTGTTCTTGGGATTGTAATCATCCGGCAACCGAATCGTCACACAAGGTGTTACCGCCGTCCCATTCATCATGGAATACAAGGTTGGCGGCAGGCCGGCATCGGCGAACGGGATTTCGATTTCCTGGCCGGGTTGCAGGGCTTTGGTTTCGGCAGCGGGTAAATTACCGGGTGCCAGCATTCCGGTGGCTGCGGAAAAGCACAGGATGCCAACGCTGCTTTTCAGAAATTGTTTCCAGTTCATGGTCACTGCCTACAGCCTACTGTTGCGACTGGTAGAGGAAAGCGACTTCGTTGGTGGAAAGCACGCGGTTCCACATCATCGGCTCGTCAATCAAGCCGCGGAAGGATGAACCCAGATCATCCTCCTTCAAATTGGACCGGTTGCATCCGATCACCAGATTGAAGTCGTTGGCCCCCACCTGCCCGGGCTTATCCCAACGCATCCTGGCTTGAGGCTGGCCATCCACGTAGAGCAACTCCCCGGTTCCATCACAGGTGGTCACAATCTGATGCCATTGCCCGTCGGCCACTTTTGTCCTCGACAAAATGAAGTGTGTTCCCGGTCCAATCTCGATGCTCGCCAGGCCGCGCCACTGGTATTTCTGATAGTCGCCGGCGATGCTGAGGGCGTAGCCTTGGGTGTAAGATTTGTCGAAAATGCGGCGCCACTTGTCATCCGTGTGGGAGGTCTTGATCCAGGCTGCCAGGGTCAGTTGTTTGGGATTCACTGACTGGTTGTTCGTTATCACAATCTCGTCGCCGTCGGCGGTGAATTCATACACCCCGCCCCGCCGGCCATCGGCCGTCCAGCGCACACCGGCAGCCACACCATGGTTCCCCTGGCCGCTGTTGTCGGTGATTTTGCCGCCCCTGGCCTTGCCACTGCTGTCCGAAATCACGCCGTGGATCGCCTCATCCTGGTCGAAGGTCATGTCGAGCACCAGTCCCTCGCGCAGGCTGGCCACGGTAACGGGCGCATCGGCGCGCGCGAGTTTGGTGTGTTTGGTTTTCACAAAGGAGATGGAAACGGCGGCGGCGGTGAGGATGACCGCCGCGACAATGAACGTGGTCTTTTTCATAAGCATGATTTTGGTCAAGGTTGATGCGAAGCCGAAAGCACTCGAACCCGCCGCCCCGGCCAGCGCGGCCGTGGTCACGGTCGCCGCCAGGCCCGCCGGCGCCGCCTGAACGGCGTTGGCGGCGATCATTGAAACCATCACGGTGGAGGAAGCAACCATGCCCCGGCGGACAAAATGGGACCGAAGTTTTTCCACCGCCCGGCTGACGCGCTTTTGAGCCGCGTCCTCGTTGCTTCCCAGCGCCTCGCCAATGGCGCGAAGGTCGCGATGTTCGAAAAAGCGCAGCACAATCGCCGCACGATCGCTGGCGCCCAATTGGTTGATGGCATCGTCCAAAATGGGAGCAATCTGATCAAATCTTGTCTCGGCACAGTCCAGTAGTGTGTTCATTTCAGCGGCCTGCCTTTCACGATATTGACGGCGGCGCTCGTTTCGCATGAGCGTGGTGGCCACATGCCACGTGCGCCGGTGCAGCCAGCCGCCGAGCATGACATCCTTGGTAAGCGTCCCCGCCAGCCGCGCCAAATCCGCGAACACCGTCTGCGCAACATCCTCAGCCCGGTGCGTGTCACCATTGACCAGCCGCACAGCCGTGGAATAGACCAGATTGATGTAGCGCGCGACCAGTTCGCGAAAAGCCGGTTCCGAGCCGTTGGCGACATAGTCTGCGAGCAATGTTCGATGATCCGTCATTAATCATTAGTAAAGCGCCGCCCGCCGGCAAATCCGACAAAAATAACTTGCTGGAACTTCGATTGTAATAAGACACCAGGAAGATTAAATACAACCAGCTAATCACGAAATGATCATCCCGACGGCCGGCTCCGTTCCCTTTTCGTAAAACAACCCCGGGTATCAAACCAGACAGTGAGGAGGCTATTCGTATCTGAGCGACTCAATCGGATCCAGATTGGCCGCCTTGTAAGCCGGGTAAGTCCCAAAAACAACCCCGACCACCGAGCAAATCAACAGTCCCAGCACAACCCAGTCAACCGGGATGGTCGGCGGCTCTTTCATATACCATGCGAGCACGTTGCCGCCGAGGATGCCGAGCACGACGCCGATGACGCCGCCGACTTCGCAGAGCACCACGGCTTCGATGATGAATTGCCCCATGATATTCCGCCTTTTGGCGCCGACGGCGCGGCGGACGCCGATTTCCCGCGTCCGTTCCGTGACCGAAACCAGCATGATGTTCATGATGCCGATGCCCGCCGCAATGAGGGCAATGGAACTGACAATGGCCACACCCACACGCACAGCGCGGGTGAACGTGTTGAATTGTTCGATGAGCGAGTTGTTGGAGAACAATTCAAAATCATCCGGCGCGCCGGGCGGGACTTTCCGGGCGGCGCGCAGAATACCGCGCACCTGTTCGACGCAATCGTCGTAGCTGTTGGCATCGCGCGCCTGCACGAGGATGGTGAGGTCGTCCCACCAGCGGCCGTAACGGTTCAGCGCCGTGGTGATGGGGATGATGGCGAAATTGTCCTGGTTGCCACCCAGCGAACCGCCTTTGGGGGCGAGCACACCCACGACGGTGTATTTGTAGCCGTTGATTTTGAGTTCCTCGCCCACCGCCGAACCAAAGGGAAAAACGGTTTTGGCCAGGGCATTGCCAAGGACGCATACGTCGCGCGCGTCGTCCACGTCGTCATCTATCAAAGCGCGACCGTCGTCAATGTCCCAGTTGCGCGCGGGGAAACTGGTGGGGATTTCACCATACAAACGGGCGGACGGCGGCGTTTTGGCAAAGCGGCTTTGGATTTGGCCCATCCAGAAATCGCCTTCGATGCCGACACTGGCAGCGAGCGTGGCCTTCTCCTGCACCTGCCGGCTCTGGGTCAGGGTAATATATTTGCGCCGCCAGTATTTCTGCCAGTCGGAATTGTCACCGAACTGGGTATCGGGCCAGCGCTGGACGGCAAAGGTCTGTGTGCCCAGCCGGCTGATGTTCGTCTCAACATTGTGCTTCAACACGCGCATGGCGGTCATCACCACGACGATGGAAAACACGCCGATCAGCACGCCCAGCAGCGTGAGCGCCGAGCGCAGCTTGTGCGCCGCCAGCGCGCCCATGGCCATGGAAAAACTTTCACGCAGCTCGCCGAGCAGCAAGTTTGGCCGGTGCAATTTCATTCGCTTCGCAATGCCTCCACCGGGTCCATCCGCGCCGCGCGCCAGGCCGGCATGAAACCGGACACCACCCCGGTCAGCAGCGACACGAGCACCGCAAGGGCGGCAATGTTCAAGGACAGGCTGGCCGGGAACAACCACTGGGTCACCGCCAGCGTTACCAGCCACGCGAGCGACAGCCCGATCATCCCGCCGCACAGGCAAATGCAGGCGGCTTCAGTCAGAAATTGCAGCAGGATGGTCCGGCGTTTGGCGCCAATTGCCTTGCGCACGCCGATCTCGCGCGTCCGCTCGACCACGGAAACAAACATGATGTTCATGATGCCGATGCCGCCAACGAAGAGCGAGAGGCTGGTGACAAACAGGCCGATGACGGCGATGGTGCCGGTCTGCTGATGAAACCATTTCACAAACTGATCCTGCTGGTTGATGGAGAAATCATCCGGTTGATCCGGCTTTAAGTGGCGGACGTGGCGCATGGTCTGGCGCAATTCCTCATGCGCCTCATCGAGTTGCGCCAGTCCATTGGCTTTTACGTCAATCAGGTCGATGTAAGGTTTATTCCAAATATCCGTCAGAAATTCCCGGATGGGAATAAAGACGCGATTGTCCAGGCTCCAGCCCAGTATGTTTCCCTGTTTTTCCATCACGCCGACGACTTGAAAGGACTGGTCCTGAATTTTAATCCGGGCGCCGATCGGGGGATCGTTTCGGAACAGGTTCGTCGCCACATCATTGCCGATGACACAGACGGGTTGTCCGCCCTGGCCGTCTGCGGCGGTCAAAAAACGCCCTTGGGCCACACCCACTCCGATGATCTGCAAAAAGGCTTCCGTGGTGCCGAGGATTTGCACGGGATTGGCGCTGCGAGTTTTGTATTTCACCGTCCCCGCGTAATATTGTGCCTCAGGCGCGACGGCAGAGGTGAGCGTCAATTGTTGAGTCAGCGCCTCGGCGTCCTTGAGCCGCAGCGGCGGGTGACGCCTCAGATCTTTCACCCAATCGTCATAAGTGCCGGTGAACAACCAGCTGTTCTGCGATACATAGAAAACATCCGCGCCGAGCGCCGAAATGCTTTTCGTGAACGCCTGATCCAGCCCGTTGATGGCCGCGCCCATGAGCGTGACGGTGACGATGCCGATGACGATGCCGAGCGTGGCCAGCGCCGACCGCATTTTGTTCGAGCGGATGGCGTCCCACGAGATGCCGAGGCCCTCGCGGATTTCGCTGAGAAATTTCATCCGAGGAAAACATCGAACATCCAACATCCAACATCCAACGCCCAATGTGTGGTGGTTGGGCCTGAGTTCGTTGGATGTTCGGCGTTCGATGTTGGTTGTTGGATGTTCATTTCACCGGTTTCTCGTCGCTGGCGATCAGGCCGTCGCGGATGCGGATGATGCGGCGCGCCTGCCGGGCGACATCCTCCTCGTGCGTAACCAGGATGATGGTGTTGCCTTTCCGCGAAAGCTCGTCAAACAACGTCATGATTTCCGCACCGGTCCTCGAGTCAAGGTTGCCGGTCGGCTCGTCGGCCAGCAGGATCGAAGGTTTGTTGACGAGCGCTCGGGCGACGGCGACGCGCTGGCGCTGGCCGCCGGAAAGTTCGTTCGGCTTGTGATGAATACGATCCGCCAGCCCGACTTGCGTGAGCGCGTCGAGCGCGACCTGGCGGCGCTTCTCCGAAGTCGCGCCGGCGTAGATCAGCGGCAGTTCGACATTGTGCAGCGCATTCGAGCGCGACAGCAGGTTGAAAGTCTGGAAGACAAAGCCAATTTCACGGTTGCGGACTTCGGCGAGCTGGTTGTCATTCATTTCGCTCACGCTGACGCCGTTCAATTCGTAGCGGCCGGCGGTGGGGGTGTCGAGGCAGCCGATGAGGTTCATGAGGGTGGATTTGCCGGAACCGGACGGCCCCATGATGGCAACGTACTCGCCGCGCTGGATTTCGAGTGACACGTCGCGCAACGCGTGGACGATTTCCGCGCCCATCTGGTAGCGCCGCGAAATGTTCTGGAGGCGGATGAGGCTCATGTGGGGAAACTCGAAAGCCGAAGGCCGAAAGCCGGATGAAATCCGAAAACCAAAGTCCGAATATCCGGAACATCATCGGGACTCTTGCATTGCCGTTTCGGATTTCGGAATTCGGGCTGGTTTCGGACTTCGGAATTCGGGCTTCGGATTTGCATTCGCATTACTTCTTTTCCTTGGCCGCGTCATTGTCCGGGGTGCCCCGTTTGATCTTTGAACCGTCGTTCAGATCGTGGCTGATGGCGCGGTAACCGCCGGAGACAATTTCCTCGCCGTTGGTGAGGCCGTCGGTGATTTCCCAGTAATTGTCGTCGCAAATGCCGATTTTCACCGGCGCAACTTCCGCGTGGTCGCCCTTGACGACGAACACCACATCGGTTGCTTTGGAAGATTCCTTGCCTTTCGAGGTTGCCACAATGGCATTGGTGCCCGGCGCCGCAGCATTGGTGCCTGAAGTTTTGACGGAGGCGGCATTGGTTCCACCGGCGGCTGGTGGATCAATCTTCTTTGGCGTCACCGGGCGGGTGGTGACGCTGGCCAGCGGGACGGTGAGCACGTTGGTGCGATACTCGGTTTCAATGTCGGCGCTGACGGACATGCCGGGACGGAAGGCTTCCTTGTCATTTAACCGGATGCGCACCTGGAACTTGGTCGCCTCCTGTGACTGGCTATTGCCGCTGGAATAACCGGCGGGCAGGTTGCTGTCCTTGGAGGAACTGGCGACATCCGTCACGGCGCCGTTGAATTTGCGGTCCTTGAAGGCATCCACCTCCAGGCGTGCCTTCTGGCCGGGCTTGATGCCCACCACGTCCATTTCGCCAACGTCCACCCGCGCCTCCATCTGGTTCAAGTCCGAGATGACCATGATTTCGGTCCCCGCGTTTTGGACGGTTCCCAGCACGCGCTCGCCGAGTTGTGAATTCAATTTGCTGATGGTGCCGTCGAGCGGGGAAACGATGGTGGTTTTGGCAAGTTGCTCCTGGGCGCTGTCCAGGTTGGCCAGGGCGACATTGACCTGGTCGTTGGCGCTGTCGAGCTGCGCCTTGGCCACATCACGGGCGGATTTGAAACCAATGAAGTCAGATTCCGAAAGCAGTTTGCGGTTGAATAATTCCTCGTTGCGGGCGTAGTCCGCCTGGGCTTTTTCCAGGTTCGCTTCCGCCGAGGCTTTGGCGGCGAGCGAGGATTCGTAACCGGCCATGGCCTGATTGGTCGCAGCGATGTAAATGTCCGGGTTGATCTTCACCAGCAAATCATTCTTTTTGACCGGCTGGCCTTCCTTGACGGGCAATTCGATGATTTCACCGCTCACCTCCGGGCTGATGGTGACCTGAATGACGGGCTGGATTTTGCCGTTGGCCACGACCATGTTGGTGATGCTGTGGCTTGAGACCTTTTCCGTTTGGACGGTGATGGCCGGCTGGCGTTTTTTGAAGACCGCCAACAGCGTCAACGCGACGAGTATCAAACCGATGACCGAAAAGATGATAATCTTCCGGCGTTTTTTGGGCTTTGCCATGATGTCAGATATAAAGACAAGATGAACGGAAATTAGTTTCGGGAAATTATATTTTATCGCTATTTTTACAACGTCCACTGTCCCGCCCCAACAGCGATGAGCAACAATTCTGCAAGAATCCAGTAGGTAAAAAGCATGGTCGCCGCTTTGACCACGGGAGCGGCGGATAATCTTGCCAGGCCGACGGCCAGCACGCCCGCGTGCCAGAAATAAACCGCGTTGGCCGCGCCCAGCAGGAGATGTCCGCGATTGGCCGGATCAAAATCGTCCACCAGCAGCGCCAGGCTGGGGCCGACATAAAGCCGGCCGAGAATCACGGCGAGCAGAGTTGAAAGGATCATGCCCAGCATCAGAATGACGGTGGCCAGGCCGGCAACCTCCACGGCTTTCAGATAGTCGAACCGCGCCTGGAGGAACCAGCGTCCGCACAGCCACAACACCAGCGCCCACCAGAAAACCGAAATGAAACTGTTCAAAACAGCGCCAACACTGCCCAAGACGGCCAGCATGGTTGGCCCCATGAATTTGTCCATCATCTGCAACGCCTGGTCTTCCTGGGCTTGCGTCATTTTGCCCTGTTGCACCTTCTGGTCGAGCGCCTTGACCTGCTGCTCGTGGATGGTCTGGCGAATGGCGGGCTGGGCAAACAGGGTGCATACCGCAATCACGCTCACGACCGCAAAGAGCAGCACCGGCACGAGCCAGTTGGCGACGCGCGGCGGTGCGG
>Ga0265316_10006173_pt1 | contig 11494 bp, 11 predicted proteins | sample 4522metaG_FD_202092 | JGI IMG/M metagenome (GOLD analysis project Ga0265316, IMG submission 202092) | Rhizosphere microbial communities from Carex aquatilis grown in University of Washington, Seatle, WA, United States - 4-5-22 metaG | ecosystem: Host-associated > Plants > Roots > Rhizosphere >...
AAGCCGTAAACGCCGGCACCGGCCACGGTGGTGATGATGCCGCTGGGCGAGACCTTGCGAATACGGTTGTTGTCCCTGTCGGCGATGTATAGGTTGCCGGACCCATCCAAGGCTATGCCGGCGGGTGAGTTCAGCTGTGCGCTGGTGGCCTGCCCGCCGTCGCCCGAGTAGCCAAAGTACCCGTTGACACCGGCCACGGTGGTGATGATGCCGCTTGGCGGGACCTTGCGAATGCAGTCGTTGCCCGTGTCGGCGATGTATAGGTCGCCCGATAGATCGATGGTCACGCTGTAGGGATAGTCTAGCTTTGCGTTTGTGGCCGGCCCGCCGTCGCCCGAGTAGCCCCAGTTACCGGTACCGGCCGCGGTGGTGATGATGCCGCTGGGCGAGACCTTGCGAATGCGGTGGTTCGCCGAGTCGGCGATGTATAGGTTGCCAGCCCCATCCGCCACCACGCTGCGGGGATAGTATAGTTGCGCACTGGTGGCCGGCCCGCCGTCGCCCGAGAAGCCGCTGTTTCCGTTACCGGCCACCGTCGTGATGATGCCATTGGGTGAGACCTTGCGAATGCGATGGTCGTAATAGCCGGCGATGTATAGGTTGCCCGAACCATCGACGGTCACACCGTAGGGATAAAACAACTGCGCGCTGGTGGCCGGCCCGCCGTCGCCCGAGAAGCCGGGAACACCGGTCCCGGCGACGGTGGTGATGATCGGGGATCCCCCAGCCACCACTATCAGTGTGAATGCCTTGGTGGCGGTTGTGGAGGCGCTGTCCCGCACCTGAACCGTAAAGCTGTACGTGCCTCCAGTGGCAGGCATGCCGGAAATCGTGCCCCCGGTCGAGAGCGTGAGGCCGGGTATGGTGACAGGCGAGGTCATCGACCACGTATAGGGCGCCGATCCCCCATTGGCGTTGAACGTCTGGGAATATGCGACACCGACAGATGCCGCGGGCAGCGGGGAGGCTGTGGTGATCGTAAGCGGGACGGCTGCCGCGGTCGTCAGCGCGAGTGTCGCGGTGGCGGTCGCTGCCGTGCTGTCGCGCACCTGAACCGTAAAGTTGAAAGACCCCGTCACGGAAGGCGTGCCGGAAATCGAGCCCCCGCTCGCGAGCGTCAGGCCGCCGGGAAGCGCGCCGGAGGTCACCGACCAGGTATAAGGAGAACTTCCGCCGGTGGCGCTGAGCGTTTGCAAATATGCCACGCCCACCGTTCCCTGCGGCAGGGGCGACGTTGTGATGATCGACAGGGCCACAGCGCCCGTCCGGACGACGCGTATGCGGCTGTTGTAAACATCCGAGATGTAGAGATCGCCCGCGCTATTGACAGCGAGGCCGGAGGTGTCGCCGACCCCCGCGCTGGTTGGGGGGCCGCCGTCTCCCGAATAACCCTGGTTTCCATTCCCGGCGGCGGTCGTGATCACGCCGTCAGGGGATACCTTGCGAACCCGATGATTCACGGTATCCGCGATGTAGATGCTGCCGGCGCCGTCCGCTGTCACACCGGACGGACCGTTGAGCTGAGCGCTGGCAGCCGGGCCGCCATCGCCCGAGAAGCCGGCCGAGCCGTTGCCCGCCGCGGTCGTAATGATGCCGGCTGGCGAGACCTTGCGAATCCGGTGGTTGCCCCGGTCCACGATGAACAGGTTGCCCGCGCCATCGAGGGACAGGCCGCTGACATCGCGCAACTGCGCACTGGTGGCCGGGCCGCCGTCGCCCGCGTAGCCGGCTGTTCCGGTTCCCGCAACCGTGGCGATCGCGCCGCTGGACGAAATCTTGCGAACCCGGCCGTACATTTCGGCGATGAACAGGTTGCCGGCGTCATCGCTGGCTACGCCCGTGGGAAGGGATAGCAGCGAGTCTGTCGCCTGGCCGCCGTCGCCCGAATAGCCGCCAGGACCAGTCCCAGCCACAGTAGTCACGATGCCTGCTGGCGAGACCCTGCGAACACGGTTGTTGTCCGAATCCGCGATGTAGACGTTACCGGCGCTATCGACAGTCACGCCGTAGGGGTAGTCCACCTGCGCGCTCGTAGCCGGGCCGCCGTCGCCCGAAAAACCCGCCACGCCGGTGCCGGCCACCGTGGTGATGACGCCGGCGGGTGTGACCTTGCGAACCCGGTGGTTCCGGTAATCCGCAAAGTAGAGGTTGCCTGCGCTATCGAGGCACATGCCGATTGGGAAATTCACCTGTGCGGCGGTCGCCGGGCCGCCATCGCCGGAGTAGCCGGCCACTCCGGTGCCAGCCAGAGTGTAGACGATCGGAGAACCTCCGCTCGCACCCGCCGCCGAAAGCGCCAGGCCGCCCGGCAGAGCGCCCGAGGTGGAAATCACGTACGTTTGCGCAACGGCCGCGCCGCTCATCATGAGAAACGCCAGCGCAATATGGGCAGAGAACACATAAACCTCCCTTGCTGTGGCAATTGATCCCAAGCGTGCGACGCAACTCGGCGCTGAACGTCCCTGCCCGAAGATTCTCGATCTTGAAATCACCATCACCTACGCGGAACTCAAGTGACCATAACGATGGCGCCTGCCCCGAGGGATGCGGCCGTCACGATTGCGCCCACGGTCGCCGACGCTGCGAACGCGATATCCAGTTCAGGCAAGTCAGTATAAACTATAAGGGTCTTAATATCCAGAAGATTCGTTTAGGAGAGATTACCGGTTGCGCGCCCACGCTCCGCTGCCGGCGGCCCACATCCGCGGGTGTGGAGCGACGCTGATGGCCGCGGGCGCGTGGGCGGCCAGCCGCTCGAAGGGGGTTGGCCCCTGGGTTGGCCCCCGCCCCGCCGCTACCACTACAATCGAACTAATGATCGCTCTACTGCGCGGCATACTCCTTGAGAAGCATCCCAACCAGGCCATCGTCGAGACGGGCGGCGTGGGATACGATGTCACCATCCCGGTCTCGACGTTCACGCGCCTGCCCGAAGCCGGCAAGGAGGTCAGGTTGCGCATCCATACCCACGTGCGGGAGGACGCGCTGGCTCTCTATGGCTTCCTCACCCAGGATGAGAAGGCGCTATTCGAGAAGTTGATCGGGGTGAGCGGCATCGGGCCGACACTGGCGGTGAAGATTCTCTCCGGCCTGGCGGCGCCGGACCTCATCAATTTCATCCGGCGCGGGGAAGTCGAGCGGCTGGTGCGCATTCCGGGTGTCGGCAAGAAGACCGCCGAGCGCATGGTGCTGGAACTGCGCGACAAGTTGCCCGCCGCCACAGGTGAGGAGTCTGGAACGCCCGCCGAGACCGCGCTTTCGCCCGTGGATCAGGACGTGCTCTCAGCGCTCCTGAACCTGGGCTGCGGGCGGCCGCAGGCCGAGGCCGCAGTGCGCAAGGCCAAGGCGGCGGGTGCCGCGCCGGAGTTCGAACCGCTCTTCCGGCGCGCTCTCGAACTGGTACGGTAAGCTGGTAGCACATGCCCGACCGGTAACTGATTTCCGGCGATCGCCAGGCCGAGGATTTGCAGTTCGAAGCCGGCCTGCGCCCGCGCCGCCTGGCGGACTTCACCGGTCAGACCAAGTTGAAGGAGAACCTGGGAATCATCGGGGAGGAACTGGAGGTGGCCTTCACCTCCACCTCGGGGCCGGTGCTTCAGAAAAAACTCGATCTCACCGGAATTTTCAGCAACATCGGCGCGCGCCAGGTCTTCTTCATCGACGAAATCCACCGCCTGCTGCCGGACGTGGAAGAGATGCTCTACGCGGCGCTGGAGGATTTCCGGGTGGATACTCTGGTGGGCGCGGGTCCGGGTGCACCTTTCTCACGGGCGTTCTCTTGTTGGCGGAACCCGCTGGCGCTATTCTGGAGAAAGGAGGCCCGGCTATGACGAATCTCGATTGGTCGCAATGCCCCGCGGTGGAGAGCATCCCCGGCAAGGTTAGCGGCGCGTGGGTTTTTAAGGACACCCGTATGCCGGTTTCCGCCGTTTTCGAGAACCTCGAATCCGGGGCAAGTATCGAAGAAATCATGGAGTGGTTCGACGTGACACGGGAACAGATTGTAAGCGTGCTCGAATTTGCGGCCCGCAGTCTAGATGCCCAACCTCCCGCCGGCCGCTCGTTGACGCCCGTCGATGCGCATTCTTTTTGATCACGGTACGCCCGCGCCCCTGATCCCGTTCCTCGAAGGCCACACCGTCACGAAAGCGAAGGATGCCGGTTGGGACAAACTGGCCAACGGCGATCTGCTCAACGCGGCCGAGCAGGCCGGATTTGACCTGCTCCTGACGACCGATAAGAATATGGCGGCGCAACAGAATTTGAAGAGTCGCACAATTGCGATTGTGGTGCTCGGAAGTTCGCAGTGGCGGATCGTGCAACGCTACGTCCGGAGGATAGCCGCCAGCGTCAACGCCGCGACCCCCGGCCGTTGTCTTCAGGTGGATATCCCTTTCAGGTGACCGCGTTTCACAAAGGATAAGTTTCGGGAAGCGCGACAAACTGCCCGCCGCCACAGGTGAGGAGCCGGGCACGCCAGCCGAGGCCGCGCTTTCGCCGGTGGATCAGGACGTGCTCTCGGCGCTCCTGAACCTGGGCTGCGGGCGGCCGCAGGCCGAGGCGGCGCCCGAGTTTGAACCGCTCTTCCGGCGCGCTCTCGAACTGGTACGGTAAGCTGGTAGCACATGCCCGACCGGCAACTGATTTCCGGCGATCGCCAGGCCGAGGATTTGCAGTTCGAAGCCGGCCTGCGCCCGCGCCGCCTGGCCGATTTCACTGGGCAGTCAAAGCTGAAGGAGAACCTGGGAATCGCCATCGAGGCCGCCCGCATGCGCGGCGAAGCCATGGACCACGTGCTGCTCTACGGGCCGCCGGGGCTGGGCAAGACCACGCTGGCCGCGATCATCGGGGAGGAATTGGAGGTGGCCTTCACCTCCACCTCGGGGCCGGTGCTTCAGAAGAAGCTCGACCTCACTGGAATTCTCAGCAACATCCGCGCGCGCCAGGTTTTCTTCATCGACGAAATCCACCGCCTGCTGCCGGACGTGGAGGAGATGCTCTACGCGGCGCTGGAGGATTTCCGGGTGGATATTCTGGTGGGCGCGGGTCCGGGCGCGCGCACGCATTCGCTGCCCATGCCGAAGTTTACGGCCATCGGCGCCACCACGCGGCAGGGTCTCGTCAGCGCGCCGCTGCGCGGCCGCTTCGGGCTGGTGCTGCGGCTCGATCCCTACCAGGTGGATGAGCTGCGGACCATCGTGAACCGGTCGGCGCGCCTGCTCGGCGTGGCCATTGAAGCGGGCGCCGCCGAAGAGATCGCGCGCCGCTGCCGGGGAACGCCGCGCATCGCCAATCGCCTGCTGCGGCGCGTCCGCGATTACGCGCAAGTGCGCGCCGACGGCCGCATCACGCTATCCGTGGCGCAGACCGCGCTCAACCTGCTGGACGTGGACCGCTACGGCCTGGACGAAATCGACCAGAAGATCATGCTGACCATCCTTGAGAAGTACCGCGGCGGCCCGGTGGGCGTGGGCACCATTGCGGCATCCATCTCCGAGGAGCCGGACACCATCGAGGAGGTGTACGAGCCGTATCTGATCCAGCTCGGGTTCCTGAACCGCACGCCGCGCGGGCGCACGGCCACGGAGCTGGCGTTCGACTACTTCAACGTGAAGCCCAAGCTGCGCAATGACGACCAGCCGGCGCTGTTCTAGGCAAGCTAAAGCATGCCCTACCACGGTGGGGCATGCTTTGGCTTGCCCAGCGAAAAAGTGATGAAGACCATCTACCTCAGTCTCGGTTCCAACCTAGGCGACCGCGAAGCCCACCTGCGGGCGGCCATCGAGCGGCTGGCGGCGCCGGACCTGCGCGTTTTGCGTACCTCGCCGGTGTACGAGACCGAGCCCGTGGACTACACCGAGCAGCGCTGGTTCCTGAACCTGGTGGTGGAAGCCGAAACCGATCTGTTCCCGATGCAACTGCTCTTGCGCATCGGCAGGATCGAGCGCGCGTTGGGCCGCGTCCGTACGGTGCCGAAGGGGCCGCGGATCATCGACATCGATATCCTGCTCTACGGCCAGGCCGTGGTGCGCAGCGCCACGCTGGAGATCCCGCACCCGAGGATGGCCGAGCGGCGCTTCGTGCTGGCGCCGCTGGCGGACCTCGCGCCCGGCCTGCGCCACCCCGTGACGCATAAGACGGTGCGCGAGATGCTGGAAGCCGCGCCGGCTCAAACGGTACGCTTGATACACTCAGGTCTACGGTGCCCGACCTCTACGCAGCCCTGAAGAAGTACTGGGGCTACGACTCCTTCCGCCCCATGCAGGAGCGGATTGTCCAGAGCCTGATGGCCGGCAGCGACGCGGCCGTAATCATGCCGACCGGCGGCGGCAAGTCGCTGTGCTACCAGTTGCCCGCGTTGGTGCTGGGCCAGACGGTGGTGGTGATCTCGCCGCTGATCGCGCTCATGCAGGACCAGGTGGCGCAGCTCGGCGACATGGGGATTCCGGCAGCCGTCCTCAACAGCTCGCAGCCGGCCGATGAGCAGCGGGCGGTGATGCGCGCGGCCGCGCAGGGCGCCTTCCGGCTGCTGTACCTGTCGCCGGAACGGCTGGCGCGACAGGACACCATCGACTGGCTGCGCAAGCTGCCGCTGGCGTTTTTTGCCATCGACGAAGCGCACTGCATCTCCGAATGGGGGCACGAGTTCCGCCCCGAATACCGCCAGCTCAGCTCGCTGCGCGAGAACTTCCCCGATAAGCCCATCGCGGCGTTCACCGCCAGCGCCACCAAACGCGTCCGGCACGACATTCTGGAACAACTCCGGCTGCGCGAGCCGCATAAGTACATCGCCAGCTTCCACCGCGCCAACCTGCGCTACGTGGCGCACCAGTGCGATAAAGAAACGCACCCGCGCCTGCTGCTGGCGGCCCTGCGGGCGTACGAGGGCGAAAGCGCGATTGTGTACGCCCCCACCATCGCCGCGGTGGAACAGACCGTGGATTTTCTGGCCGACCGGCGCATTGCGGCGGTTCCCTACCACGGCCAGATGGAGACCGCAAATCGCCGCCGCAACCAGGAGCGCTGGATGAACGACGAAGTACGCGTGCTGGTGGGCACGATCGCCTTCGGGCTGGGGATCAACAAGCCGGCGGTGCGCGCCGTCATCCACACCTCGCTGCCGAAATCCATCGAACAGTTTTATCAGGAGGCGGGCCGCGCGGGCCGCGACGGGCTGCCCGCCGATTGTACGCTGCTGTGGCAGCCGAAAGACGCGGGACTGCTAGCCTACTTCATCGAAAAGCTGAACGACCCCGACGAGAAGGAGCGCGCCTGGCAGCGGTACCACGCCGTGCGGCGCTTCGTCGAGAGCGCCCGGTGCCGGCATTTGCAGATCTGCACGCACTTCGGCCAAACCCCCAAGTGGCAGCGCTGCGAGATGTGCGACGTTTGCGGAAACATCCCCGAGTGGCTCAAGGCGCCATCGGAGAAGCCGCTGGCCGTGAAGAAGAAGAAGGCCAAGCCGAAGCCCGCGGCTCCGCCCGCGCCGCAACCGGTCACGCGGCCGGCGGCAGTTCCCGTCGGGGCCGGGCAAGCCCGGCCCGCGGCGACGAAAGCGCCCGATCGCGACCTGGTCGAGTTCTTCAAGGAATGGCGCTGGCGCACGGCCCAGCGCGCCGCCGTTCCGGCCTACATCGTGCTCAGCGACGCCGCGCTGGAAGACCTCTGCCGCAAGCAGCCTTCGAATCTCCGCGAGTTGCTGGGCGTGGCCGGGATCGGCGAGCGCAAGGCGGAATTGTACGGCGGCGAAATCTTCGCCGCCTTCGAGGCTTTCCGCAACGGGGACCGCGCCGCCGGGCCCAAAGGGCACCCCGAAGTGTCGCAGGTTTCGCCCGCCGAAGAGACCGTGCGCCTGTTGGCGGAGGGCAAGAGCTTCGAAGAGATTGCGCAGATTCGCGGCCGCCAGTTTCAGACGGTAATCAACATGGTGGCCGACCTGGTCGAAAAAGGACGGCTGGAGTATCGCATGGAGTGGGTGGGAGAAGCCAATCACCGCCAGATTGAGGAAGTGGTGCGGCGGCTCGGCTCGCAATGGCTGAAGCCGTTACGCGAAGCGCTGCCGGCCGAGATCACCTTTGAACAGATTCGGCTGGTAGTGGCCTTCGTGCGGCGGGAGGATTCGGCAAAACAAACATAACAAGCATAGTAGATCAGTTTGCTTGCTATGGACGCTCATGCCATTCTCGGAGCATGGGCCAAGTCAAGCACGCCGATGAAACGTCTGCCGATCGATTGGCGGACCACCAGTCGGCAGCCGCTCCGCAGCCGGGTGAATCGCCGCTGCTCCGGTTGTGGGGGATTGGGAAAGAGGTCTTCGAGAGCCTCGGTGGAGGAGAAGCGTTCATCCGAAGCGAACGGGAACAATGGGATCGGCGAAGTCCTCACGGGACCTTATAGACGGAGCGCTTCCGATCTAGTGCAGTGCGTCCGAAATCCTACCGGTTTTCGTGGAGCGATGTGGTGCGGGTAATCCTCCCCCCGGCCGGCCTTCGGGCCAGCTTGCCCTGAACCCGCTGCACAGCCCGCCCAAGCGTAGCCACTGGCCCTGCGGGTCCGGGAAGTGGTCCGCCCGCCCGCGGTCGAACTACTCCCCTTCACCATTGAGACGGCCGAGCGTTATGCGCGAATTCGCGGAGACAACCGGGTGTCGCCACCCGACGCGATTCACCTGGCCAGCGCCGCGCACGCTGGTGTGGATCTATTTCTGACAAATGATCGACGTTGGCAGGGGCTGGTGATTCCGGGAATCGATTTCATCGCCGGGATGGATGTGAATCTATTCTGACGGCAGTCAGATAAACATCTCCTCGTCCTGCGTGGCTTGATCGACGGAGGGCTTGTGCGAGTGGTGCACCAAGGTGGAAACCGCGGCCGAAATGCCGGCCGCCAGGCCGTTTACTTCGCGCACCGGCCGCAACACCGCGCGCTTCATGGCGTCGCCCACTTGCCCGACCTGCTCGACGGTGCTCTCGACGGTCTGGTCGATCTGCTCGAGCCGGGTGCGGGCCCGATCGCCGGCGTCATGCAGGAGTTCGCCGAGGCGCTCGACCTGCTGCCGTCCCGATCTGGCGATCTCCACGGCTTCGCCGGAAAGCTCGGCAATCCGCGGGCGGGTCTCTTTCATGATCCGGTCGGCGGTGGCCAGAACCATCCCCACTTCATCGACCACCGGCGCCACTTTGCCGGCTACCACTCCGATTCGGTCGGCTACCGGCCCCACGTTGTCGGCCGCCAGTCCGATCTTATCGATCATCGACCCGAGCTTCCCGATTACGGGCTCGGCCCGGTCCGCCAGCGGCTCGACCTTTTGCTGCATCCGCCGGCCAACGCGGTAGAGCGCGAACGTCGCCAGGGCCTGCACTACGAACGCAATGCACGCCAGCGTCACGGCCGCCGCCACGACGATGCGAAACGTGTCTTCAGTCACGCGCGAGGACCCTTTCCGCAGTTCCCGGTTTACGTCGCCGTGCCTTCGCTGCTAACGGCGTCGCGATAAGCCTGTTTACCGGCCTCCACGGCATCGGTGATGGTATCCTTCTGACGGCCCAGAGCTTCCTTGCCCTTCTCCACCCATTCGGTGGCGGTCTGCTTGATCTCCGTGCCGCGCTGCTTCACATAATCAGTGCCTTCGCCCGCCTTATCCTTGATGAGTTTGCGGGTCTCCTCTCCGGACTTCGGCGCGAACAGCATGCCGATGCCGACACCCACGCCTAGTCCCAGCAAGAAGCTGGAAAGCCCGTTCTTATCCATAGTTCCTCCCATTCAAGCCAGCAGCTTGAACCATTTTCCAGTATACTCCCCATGAGAATCCTTATCATGGAGGAACGCAAAATTCGCCGGCTGGATGGCGGCGCATTATGGACGTACGCTGTCAAGGTGCTCGCGGGACGGGCCCATTCCACCGGCGAACTGCGCGAAAAACTGCGCCGCCGGGCCGAGCGCGCCGCCGACGTGGATGAAGTGCTGGCCCGGCTAAAGGACGTCGGCTACCTGGACGACCGCCGCTTCGCCGAGGGATTCGCCACCGCCCGTCTGGCCAATGAGAAACACGGCCAGACGCGCGTCATACAGGACCTGCGCCGACATCGCGTGGCGCCGTCCCTGGCCGAACGCACGGTGCAAAGGGTCTACCAGGACGTTGACGAGGAAGCCCTGATCGAAGATTTCATCCGCCGCAAGTACCGCCTGGCGGAGCGCGAAGGGCTTTTTAGGGAGGACAAGGACCTCGCCGCCGCCTATCGCCGCTTGCTGCGCGCCGGTTTCCGCTCGGGCGAGATCCTCCGTGTGCTCAAACGCTTCGCCAAGAACCCGGACCTGCTGGATACATTCGAGCCGCCCGGAGAGGAAGAAGAGGTTTAGCCGCCCCAGCGGCGGCCTCGGCGGCCGTACGTCCCTGTGTGATAAGCCACCAGCAAGACCAACCCAGCAAGAACCACGATCAGGAAGACGCTCATATGAGGGACTGTTTAGTCATCACCTATCTTATGCCGGGAATGTGACAGTTTCGTGACAAATTGCGTTACGTCGCTTCGCCCGCCCTTCAACGGAGTGGTCAAAAACTCCAGAAACGGCCCCATCGCCCGAAAGCGCTTCAAGATCTCCCCGTAAAGCGCGGGTGTGGTGGCGAGATCCGGCGGAAGCTCCACATATAGAAAGAGTTGTTTGAATCGCAGCAGGTCTGCCGCGGGATGCTCTGAGCAGAAGCCCTTGGGCACGCGCGAAAGCTGCTCCCCCTGCAACTCGCCGAACAATCGCCGTACCGAGCGTGCCCCAACGATCCGCCGCAACTCCCGATGCCGCCCGGCAATGTGATTGCGAATCGCCAGCAGGGTTTCCGGCGCGGGCATGTACACGCCGCCGCCAATCCCGACCTCCTTGTGTGACACAACAAAGTAGAAGCCGGCTTCGGAGTGGGCCAGCGTGCCGCGGCGGTGAAAGCTGGCCGCAATGTGGTCCTTGTACGGTGTTTTGTCCTGGCTGAAGCGCGTGTCGCGATAGATCCGGTAGATGGCCTTGTCGGGGTCGGTGATGTATTCCGGGGCGAACCCCAGCATGGCCGCGTTCAACTCCGACACCAAGTCGCGCATCGGCTGCTTTACCTGGGCTTCGAAAATCGCTTTGCGCGGCAGGAACCAGTCGCGGTTGTTGTGGCGGGCCAAGCCGCGGAAGAATTGAAGGGCCCCGCGCGGAAAGCCCGGAAATGCGGAACGCATGGAATGCCTCCCTTATAATTGAGGTGATGCCGGCCACGGAAGAAACGCGGGCGCGTCTCGCCGAGATTCCTAATTTAACCGTTTCCACAGACGCTCCGCTCTCCCGTTATACGCGATTCGGGATTGGGGGCCCCGCCGATCTCTACGCCGAGACTGGCAACGTCGAGGCCTTCCTCGCCGCTTTGGCCGCCGCGCGCTCGAGCGGCATTCCAACAATGATAATCGGCGGGGGCACCAACCTCGTGGTCTCCGACGGCGGCTTCCGTGGCATCGTGCTGCGC
>Ga0265316_10006175_pt1 | contig 11491 bp, 8 predicted proteins | sample 4522metaG_FD_202092 | JGI IMG/M metagenome (GOLD analysis project Ga0265316, IMG submission 202092) | Rhizosphere microbial communities from Carex aquatilis grown in University of Washington, Seatle, WA, United States - 4-5-22 metaG | ecosystem: Host-associated > Plants > Roots > Rhizosphere >...
TTCATCCATCCCTTTGGGCTGCGATTGCCCTCTGGAAGAACCAGGTATTGAGGAGGGATTGGCGGTTCCGGGAAGAGAATTCGTTGTTTAGGGGAATCATCGAGCGCGGTTCGAAGCCAAAGGTTCTCCGCAAACACGCCCACCGCGCCGCCTGGTTCCATTTCGCCCAGCGAGATCTCGTAGCGAACCAACTCGGGCCCGTTGCGTTCGCCCTTGTCGTTAAGTCTGCGCAGATGGCCAGGAATTCTGGCCTCGACTGCGAGTTCGAAGCGACCGCCGGTCCGCATGAAGGTCAGGTCGCGGAAATCCGGGGACAGCCGCGCCATGGGTTCGGTGATGTCGTCGCGCCAGTCAGCCAGCTTGCCGATGAGGTCGATGATGCCGAGAAATGTCGACTTTCCGCTGGCGTTCGGTCCCACCAGGATCTGGAAGCGGTCCAACGGCTGCGCCGTATAGCGGATGGCGCGGAAACTGAGTGCTTGGACGAGGGAGATCATCGGTGGGCCTTGGCTTGACCGGATAATACCCGGCCGAGAGCTCGGCGTCCCGTCCGACGTTCGATGGGCGCGGAAGCGCCGCCGAGCCGTGGCTCGCATGGCGGGCAAGCGGGCGGAGGCGGTTCGCGGTCGCGGCCTTCTGGCTCGTCTCGGCGGGTGGGCGATTGGGCGATTGTTGGGCGCACAAGAACTTCCTCGTCTCCTCGCTGGTGGTGTAGCATAATAGGACCTCCGTGTACCTCTTTCGGCAAGTCGACTACGCCATCCGCTGCCTCGTCTATCTGACCCGCACGCGCGACCGTCTGGTAACCAAGGGTGAGATCGCGAAAGAGACATCAGCGCCCGATCTTTTCGTCGCGAAGATCCTGCAGCGGCTGGTGCGCGCGGGATTGGTCTCGTCCAGCCGGGGCGTGCACGGCGGCTTCATGCTGGCGCGCGATCCGGCCAGCCTTTCGCTTCTCGATGTCATTGAACTGACCCAGGCCCAGGTGGCGCCGCGTCCCTGCGTGCTTGATCCGAGCGCCTGCGCGTTTCGCGAAACCTGCCCGGTTCATCCGGTTTGGATGAAGATCCATCGCGCGACCGAGCGCGAGCTGCGCAAGGTCAGCTTCGCCTCGCTGGCTCGTCAGGCGGCAAAGTTGCGTCGGACTCGCACGCCGCGCGCGTCTGTGGCAAATTCCTGACCCTTTTTCGTTTTGGGTGATCATGAAAATCCACGAGTACCAAGCCAAGCAACTATTGGGCCGCCACGGCCTGCCCGTTCCCCTCGGAATCCCGGTGCTGGGCGCCGACAGCCTGGACGAGGCGGTCCAGCAGATCCTGCAAGAGACCGGGCGCGAGACCCTGGTGGTCAAGGCGCAGATCCACGCTGGCGGGCGCGGCAAGGGCGGCGGGGTCAAGGTGGTCAAGGGCGCCGAGGCAGCCCGTCAGGTGGCGGGCCAGATTCTCGGCATGCGCCTGATTACCCACCAGACCGGGCCAGAGGGTCGGATGGTCAAGCGGTTGCTCATTGAAGAAGGCGTGTCGATCGCGCGCGAGCTGTACGTGGGCGTGCTGGTGGATCGCGGGTGCGGCCGCGTGGTGGTCATGGCGTCGGCGGCGGGCGGGATGGAAATCGAGGAGGTTGCCGCGCGCACGCCGGAGGCCATCGTGAAAGAGCATGTCGATCCGGCCTTGGGTCTGGCGCCCTTCCAGGCGCGCAAGCTTGCCTACGCGCTCGGCCTCACCGGCACAGCGGCCCGCAATGCCACGTCGTTCTTTCAGAAGCTCTACCTGGCCTTTGTGGCGCTCGACGCGTCGCTGGTCGAGGTCAACCCGCTGGTGGTGACCAGCGACGAGCGCGTGTTGGCGCTCGATTGCAAAATGACCTTCGACGACAACGCCGTGGATCGCCATCCTGAGGTCGCGGCGCTGCGCGATCTCGACGAGGAAGACCCGAGCGAGGCCGAGGCGCGCCAGCACGATCTCAACTTCATCAAGCTGGACGGCAACATCGGGTGCATGGTCAATGGCGCGGGCCTGGCCATGGCCACCATGGACATCATCAAGCACTTCGGCGCCTCGCCGGCCAACTTCCTCGACGTCGGGGGCGGGGCCACCCAGGCCAAGGTCACCGCGGCGTTCAAGATTCTCACCGCGGACAAGGACGTGCGCGGGATCTTCGTAAACATTTTCGGCGGCATCATGAAGTGCGACGTGATTGCCAGCGGCATTGTGGGCGCGGTCGCGGAAGTCGGGCTGCACGTGCCGCTCGTGGTGCGGCTGGCCGGCACCAACGTGGAACAAGGAACCAAGATATTGGCCGAATCCGGCCTGCCCATCACCACTGCCAGCGACATGGCGGACGGCGCGCGCAAGGTGGTCGCCTTGGTCAAAGGACAGGTGAGCTAAGCCATGCCCATTCTCGCTGACAACAAAACCCGGGTGGTGGTCCAGGGATTGACCGGGGCCGCCGGCACCTTCCACGCCAAGCAAATGCGCGAATACGGTACGCCGATTGTGGGCGGCGTAACCCCAGGCAAGGGCGGCACCGTGCACGAGGGCTTTCCCGTCTTCGACACCGTCGCGCAGGCCGTGGCGAAGACCGGCGCCAACACCAGCGTGATCTTCGTGCCCCCGCCCGGCGGCGCCGACGCGATTTTGGAAGCTGCCGACGCAGGCATCGAACTCATTGTCTGCATCACCGAGGGCATCCCCGTGCTCGACATGGTTCGCGCCAAGCGGGTGCTAGATGCTCGGCTATCATGGGAACCCTCAGAGGGTTCCCAAACCCTCCCGCGATGGTCCGCTGCCGGCAAAGCCGGCAGGCTCCCCACGCGTTGCCACCTGGTCGGTCCCAATTGCCCGGGCGTGATCACGCCGGGCGCTGCCAAACTGGGCATCATGCCCGGCTACATTCACAAGCCGGGCTCAATTGGAATTGTATCGCGATCGGGCACACTGACCTACGAAGCGGCCTTTCAAATCACCGAGCTGGGCCTGGGACAAAGCACGGCCGTCGGGATCGGCGGCGATCCCGTCAAGGGCATGGACTTCATTGATTGCCTGGCGCTCTTTGAAGCCGATCCGCAGACCAAGGCGGTCCTGCTCATCGGCGAGATCGGCGGCACGTCGGAAGAAGAGGCCGCTGCGTTCATCAAAGCCAACATGAAGAAGCCGGTCGCCGCCTTTGTTGCCGGCGTGACCGCCCCGCCCGGGCGTCGCATGGGCCACGCCGGCGCCATCATCAGCGGCGGCAAGGGCCTGGCCGGCGACAAGATCGCAGCCCTGCGCGACGCCGGCATCGCCATCGCGCCGACGCCCGCGGATCTGGGCGTGACGGTGGCGAAGCTAGTCGGTTGACTTTAAATGACCGGTCGCGATTCGAGGAATGGGGCATCTGAAATCGGGCTGAGTTGCAGCGCTTTTCGCGGTCTGGATGCTACCTGGCTACGCAGAGCGGCGGTCGTGCAACAATTGCATAAGGGCTTGAGTTCACCCTCTCCCTTCGGGAGAGGGTTGGGGTGAGGGTGCTGCAAGGGACGTGATTCGTGCCACAGATTTGGCGCACACGATTGTGGGCGTTTCAACGTCCGGCCTGAACAACAACTTCACCCTCACCCCGGCCCTCTCCCAGAGGGAGAGGGAGATGAAAGTGCGCTTCCTCGAATCACGACCGGCCATTTAGCACTACTGCCCCAGCGTCCCGCGCTCCATGCGGCCCTCGCGCCACAGGGCTTCCTCCACGGCCGCGAGCAAGGGGCGCGTGCTCTGGGCGTCGGGCGCACTGAGTGAGATGGCCTGGCGGTTGTCGGCAAGGGTTGCGCGCTCGTCCGGGGTCAGGCGATCGATCTTGTTGTAGACCAGCAACCGCGGCGTACTGGCCAGCTCCAGATCCTTCAGAATCCGTTCCACGGCCACGATCTGCGCGTCCCGATCGGCATCCGCGCTGTCGACCACATGCAGGAGCAAGTCCGCGTCCTGCAATTCCTCCAAAGTCGCGCGAAAGGCTTGCGCCAGGTCCTTGGGCAAATCGCGAATGAAGCCCACCGTGTCGGCCAGGATCAATTCGCGCTCGCGCGGAAAACGCAGGCGCCGGGTGGTGGGATCGAGCGTGGCAAATAGCTTGTCTTCGACCAGAACATCACTGCCCGTCAAAGTGTTGAGCAGGGTGGACTTGCCCGCATTGGTGTAGCCCACAATGCCCACAATGGGAACCTCGCGCCGGGTGCGCTGGGCGCGGCGGCCGGCGCGTTGCTGGCGGGTTTGCGCGATGTCTTGTTCCAGTCGGTGCACGCGCTCGCGCGCGCGGCGGCGGCCGATCTCCAGCTTGGTTTCGCCTGGGCCGCGGCCGCCGATGCCGCCCACCAGACGGCTCATCATGGTGTTTTCTTCCTGCAAACGGGGCAGGCGATAGCGCAGTTGCGCCAGCTCGACCTGCAGCTTGGCGTCGCGGCTGCGCGCCCGCTGGGCAAAAATGTCCAAGATCAGAATGGTGCGATCGATGACCTTCAGATCGGTGAATTCAGAAATGGCGTGCGCCTGGCCGGGCGTCAGATCGGGATCGAAAATCAGCAGGCCGGCGTCGAATTGCATGGCCCGCACCAATACGTCTTCCAGTTTCCCGCGGCCAATCAGGTACTTGGGATCAGGATCGGGTCGGCGCTGAATCGCCACATCTGTCACCGTGATGCCCGCGGTTCGGCAGAGTTCACGCAGCTCGTGCACGCGACTTTCCGTAGTGCCCGAGGCGCGCGTCTGGCGCGATTCCATCACCACCAAGACGGCGCGCTCGGCGCCCGCGGTGGCGCGGGTGGTGGGCAGGGCGCGGTCGAATTCCTCTTCCAGCGCGCCCACCAGTTCTTCGACATCAACCGACGCGCGGTGAAACGGCACCGGCGGCAACACGGTCCACGGCGAGGATTTCTCGCGCGGGGGCATCAGGTGGGCCAGGTGCAAATCACCCGTGCGTCCGTCCTGGGTTACCCCCACCGCCGCCACCAGATCCAGGCGCAGAAGCGCCAGATCGACCAGATCGTCGCGCGAGATGGGCTCGTTGCGCAGATGGGTGTGCACCAGGCGCAGCCCGCGGAAACGTCCGTGGCCGGCGCGCACGCGCCCCACCGCCGGCAGCATGATGCGCGAGGCATCCCCGACCACCACATGCTCGATGTCTCCCCGGCGCGAAATCAGCGCGCCCACCTGCCGCCCGATCTCGCGCGACAGTCCGCACATGAAAGTCGCCAGCTCCGCCGACACCAGTTCGTGCGGCGCCACCCGCCGCCGATAAATGCGTTCCAGCGCCTTCAGTTCACTGGGCTTGAGCCCGCCCAGATTCCCCGTCACTTCACGCATAAGAGCATTGCCCAGAAGTTTGGTTACCGCTTATCGGGATATTCCGGACCACGGGACAGGACGGACCGCGAATAGCGGATCGCGAGTCCCGAGTGCGTGGGCGGTAGCGTGTTCGTGGGCGCCTCGCGGAAGGCGGGATGCGGGCCGCGGGCCGCGCCCCGCGAGCCGCAGGCCGCGCCACGCGAGTCGCTCACGCTACCGCTCACGGGCTCGCTGGCCGAAACTCCGCGCGCCCCGTGGCGAAAGAGCACGCTTCCCCCGCCACGCTCCGCCCGCAAGATTCCGCTACCCCTCATCCGGCGAACGCGGCGTGGACGCCGGGGGTGTCCCGGCAGGCGCGGCCGCGCCCCGATCGTCAAGCAAGGTGAGCGCTACGGCCAGGGCCCGTTTCGCCTTGTCGACGATCTTGTCGTCGTTGCGCAGCTTCTGGTAGGCACGCAGGATCTGGTCCTCGAAGTCGGCCAGCTTGGTTTCCAGCTCGCCGGTGCGGTCGCGCCCCTGGGCCAGCTTGACCTCGCGGTCGCGCAGATCAGCGCGTGCGGTGTCCAGCTCCGCCTCCAGGCGCAGGGCACGCCGGCTCAGCTCGCCCAGTTCCTGGGTGCGGGCCGCCAGCTCGCCCTCGGCGCGCGCGGCCCGGGCCGAAGCCTGATCGGTCTCCGCGCGGTGGCGCTCGGCCATCTCGGTTTTTTCGTCCAGGTGCCGCCGATCCATTTCGGCGACCGCGCTGTGGTGCTCTTCATCGCGCGCCTGCAGCTCGGCCCGGCGGCGTTCGTCGGCCGTGGTCAGCTCGGCGGCCTGGCGCGCGGCTGCTTCTTCCAGATCGCGCTGGCGCCGAATTTCGGCGGCGGCCAATTCGTCTTCGGATCGGCGGCGCAGGGCCTGGACCTCGTTCTTGTGGTCGCGTTCCTTGGCCTCCAGGGCGGCCTCGTGGGCCTGGCGCTCGGCCGCCAGTTGGGCTGCCGCCTCTTCTTTCAGGGAGGCCACGGCCTTCTCCTGTTCGCGCCGCAGCCGGGTCAGTTCGACATCGTGGCGGTCCTCCAGAACCGCCAGCTCGTCCGCGGCCCGCCGCTGCTGGGCCTCTACTTCTGCGGCGTGGTCCATGTCCACGCGCGTCTTTTCCGTCCGGGCCTGCTCCTCGCGCGCCGCCTCGGCCGACTGGCGCTCGTTGGTCATCTGCGTGATTTCGGCGCGGTGGACCTGCTCCATGTCCGCGACGTGGTTTTCCAGATCCAGCCGGATCCGCTCGATCTCAGCGCGCGATCGATCCTCGGCGGTCGCCAGACGCTTGCGCAAAGACTCGATCTCGTCTTGCGCTTTGCCCAGCTCAAGGTGGCTGTCGTCCAGCCGCACCTTGAGCGCGCGCTCGCGCTCGATTGCGCGATCCTTGTCCTGGCCCAGGGCGTTCACTCGCTCGCTGGCGTAGACCAGGCTCTTCTCCATCGCGAGCATCTTCTCTTCAAGATCGCGGCGCGCCCGCTCGTGCTCGCGGATGCGGTCCTTGTGATCGAGCATCTGGCGCTCTTTGGCATCGAGAGCGTCGCGCAGGTCGAGCAGATCCTTCTCTTTGCGGTTGATGGTCTCGCGCAGACCAAGCAGGTCGCGTTCCTTGTGGAAAGGCTGCACCTGCAGGCGCCCGTTCAAGTCCTCGATCTGGCTCTCCATGCGGCGCTTGTCGTCCTCCAGCTCGTGGATGCGCGCTTGCAGCTCAGCCAGCTGGCGATCAGGGGCTTCAGCCATCGGAAATGCCTCCACCGACGTGGCATTGACCGCGTCTGGCTCGGGCGGGATGCCTATCTCGTCTGGGGCCTCGCGTAGCACACCGGGGGGAATCTCAAGCTCCGCCTTGGGCGGGGCGACATCGCGGGCCGGCGCCGCAACTGCGGGCACCATGCCTGGCATCGTGCGCACGGGCGCCGCCGGTGCAGGCTGGGTCGCCTGGACCGCGGCCATGAGCACCTGGTCCGCAAGACTCGCCGGTGCCACGGAGGTGGCCGCGTGTTCGTCCCAGCGATCATCCTTTTCGTCGTCCAGGTCAGGCTGAACCGGCGTGGGCGCACTCAGCGTGGGTTGTTCGTGAATTTCGAGTGCGTCGAAGGCGGCCTGCGCCTCCAGATCAAAAACCGCGTCCAGACTCGGCTTGAGTGCGGACGAGTCGCTGGTTTCAGCCTCCATTTCCACGACCGCGCCACCATCGGCCGGCGAAGGTGAAACGCCAGTGTCGTCAACGATGTCATCCGCCTCGATGGCAATTTCCGAGGAGAGCAGATCCGCGATCTCTTCGGGCGCAGCGGAAGTTGAGGCGTCCAGGCCGATGAGCTGGTCCACCTTGCGGCGAAGCTCCTCAGCGTCGAACGGTTTGAAAATGTACTCGTCGGCACGCAACTTGAACGTCTTGTGCTGCTCGAATTTGGAAGGCGCTTCCTCTGACGAAGTCAGGATGAGCGGAATGTCTTTCAGATCCGGACTGCGTTTGAGCTTGTTGCAGATTGCGTAGCCCACCTTTTTGGGCTCGACTGAAACGATGATGAGGGCTGGAATGTGCTTGCGGCCCCATTCCACGGCCTCGTCGCCGTTGACAATGTTTGTGATCTCGAAGCCGTAGGGCGCCAGCGTTGCCAACAGGGTTTGCAACGCGGTTTCGTCGGGCTCCACGCACAGAAGCGTTCTGGTCGGCATGAAGATGAATCAGGTTACTACGGATAGGCCGTCTGGGCCAAACCAGTCGCGTGAACTCGGAGGTCGGAGAAGCGGGAACGGTGTAGGTGTGGCTTCGGGTTAGCGTCGTTCCAGGTACACGGTCTCTACCCAGTGGGCGAGCGCGTCTTCGTCGATGTCGGCCGTGAATACGTAGTTCAGACCATCCGGGCCATGGTAGGCCGCGGTCGATACGCCACGGCTGCTGCCCACGTACACGTCTCGGCCACCCAAGTTCCGGCGGTGCGGGCCAAAGGCCAGGTCATCGTCGGCGGGAAACACCATGAGGCCGAGGCGGTGTCCGGTCGGAACCTGATAGACCACGTAGGCGCCAAAGCGGTCGCGCACGTTGACCAGTCGGCCGCCCTGGCAGCGCGCCCGGTCCGCATCGGCCGGCGGCGAAGGCATGGTGAAATCGAGTTTGCCGCGGAACCAGTCCGTGACCGCGGAACAACTCTGCGACAGCACGTCGAGCGGCAGATCGCGATGGAAGGTGGACATGGCCTGCTCAAGCACATTCGACGAGGGGTTGCGTCGCGGGCTGGCCACCAACAACACCACCGCGGCCGACGCTGCGATCGCCAGGGTGAAAACCCGCGGGTAGGCCTGCCACGGCCATTGTCGCCGCGTCGGCTCGGCCTCAAGCGCCGACTGCAGGCGCTGGCGCAATCCCTGGGGAACTTCGGGCCGCGGCAAATGCCCGCGCAGGGCTGCCTTGAAACGCGACTGCAAACGCGTGGTGCGCGCGCAGGCCTCGCAGGTCACCAGATGGGCCTCGTAGGCCGTGCGATCCGATCCTGACAACTCGCCGTCGACAAAGGCGTACATGATGGCGTCCGCTTCCGAGCAATTCATCCCCATCAGGCGCCCTCCCTTTTCGACTTGCGAAAATTGTCTAGATCAACCACCTGGGCCTTGTCGGCTTCTTCGCCCTGGCCCTGCTGACCGCGAATGATCCCGGACTCGATGGCGTAGTCGTGCAGGCGTTTCTGCAGCATCTTTCTCCCACGGTAGAGCCGGCTCATCACGGTGCCGGCTGGACAGCCCATGACGTCGGCCATTTCCTTGTATGACAGGTCTTCCAGGTCAGCCAGGATGACCGGCAGCCGAAATTCCGCCGGCAGTGCGGCCAGGGCATCTTCCACGTCGCGCGAGAGCATGCGACCAAACAGCGCGCTCTCGGCGTCGCGCGGGCTTTGCCCCTGAAACTGACCCAGGTGCGCGTCACAGGATTCGGCCTCGCCCATGATTTCCTGTTCGCGTTCCCATTCCCGGTAGCGATTGCGCACGCAGTTGGTGAGAATGCGCAGAAGCCACGCCTTGCAGTTGGTGCCCGCCTCGAAACTGTCCCAGAACCGGTAGGCACGCAGCATGGTTTCCTGGACCAGGTCTTCAGCGTCACCCCCGGACCGGGTCATGCGCAGGGCCACGCCGTAAAGCAAGCGCAAATGCGGCATCACCTCGCGTTCAAAATCGGCCTTGGCAGGGGAAGTGCGGAACAGCATGGTTGGTCTACGACTTCTTAACCGATCGCGGCCCGGGATTATTTCCGGATCTGTTCACATCTGTTGGTGCGACTCGGCAAGGCCCTGCACTGTGACGAAGAATCGGCTATTCCCGCCGAGGCCTGCGTCAGAACGAGCAGACGGTCCAGGAATGTCCAGATAGGTCGCATAGACCGCGTCCGTGCCCACCCAGGCGGAGACCGGCCCCGTGTTTCCCGACACACTGGGCAGGTAGAGGTTCTTTCCCTCAGGATCGGCGTAGGTGTCAAAGCGCGCCACCTGCGGGCCATCGGTGCGCGCCAGTCCGATGATGATGTCGTAGCCCGCTGGCGCGATCCAGGTCAGCTTGGGCATCTGCGCATAGCCGCCGTAGCTTGCTGACGCCAGCAGGGTACGCATGTTGACGTCATCGACGGTGCCCGAGCCCGCATCAGGCGCTGGCGGCTGCAGGCTGGCGAAAAATGTCCCGCCCTTGGTCGCGTTGTTCTGCCAGGCCAAGAGATACTGACCGGCTGTCAGAGTCGAGACGATCCGGCAATCGGACACATCGTCGTTCATGTAGATGAGCGCTTGCGGTCCGGTCGTGCCGTCATCGTTCATCTCGATGCGGCGCCAAGCGGGCTGCTGCGGATGGTTGGCGTTTACGGACTCGACCCAGGTCACGGCCAGGCTGGGTGCGTTCTGTGTCGTGTCGAGGCAGGTCCAAAGCGGTATCTTGTTCGGGTCTGGGGCGTCGTTGAGCTTGCCCTCGGCGCCGATCAGGGCCCCGTCGGCGCCGAACATCTGGTAGTGGATGGGCGCGAGTTGACCCTCGACGCCCCACATGACCAGGGCGCGGGTGCCGTTCGGTGCGCTGCCCGCCAGCAGGCGAATCGCCCCCGAGTTGGCTGTTGCCGCTTGCACGCCCACGATCTGCACGACGGTCGGGACCTGCGACCCGAGGTCATAAAACGCGGCGTGCACTTCGTACTGGTCCGTGGTGCCCGCCTGGAGCACGCCCACCACCACAACCAGCTGATCCCCGGGCACGGTCTTGCTGGTGACCGCAAATTGCGGCCCCAGCACCTGCCCGCCCGGGGTTGTGGCCGGCTGCTCGGGCAGGTCAAACACGGTTTCCCCGGTCAGATCGCCGGTGCTGCTGAGCTGGCCCCAGCGCACCTGGTGCCCGTCCAACCCCGCCAAAACGAAGCCGTCGCCCGCGCGCAAGAGGACCACGTCCCGCAAGAGTGCCAGCGGCGAATCGCTGAGCGAAACCTGCTGGACTATCTGGGACTCGACGGGCGGGTTCGATCCACACCCAGCCCCTGAGAGCAGCACAGCGATTGAGCAAGCAAGACCACGGGCCATTGGCATCATGGCCGGATTGTACACCGGGTTGTGAAAATGGGAGGCTGGGCTTACCAGAGCGCGTGGCGCATGCTTCATGGTGTCACGCCAAGGCATTTTGAGTCCGCAGAAAAGCAAGCCCGACTCAGGTAGACGGTTCCTTCTTATCGGACAACATGGCCCCATGCGGCGCAAAGCAAATCGGCGCGTTCTGCCTAGGGTCCTGCTTCGAGTGCTGCGACTTGCCAGCAACAGTTTGGCCGCGTTGCCGACAGCGCCTGCTGATGCTTTCCACGCAGCTTCGATTCGGTGGAGCCAAGACGGCGTTTGTTCCGACCGGCTGATCTCTCGCGCTCGCCGGGGCCACATTGACATACTTATGCTTGCTCAATATGCTTTTATGCATGAGAACCACCCTGGACTTAGACGACCAACTTTACCGACAGGCCAAGCTCTTCGCCGCCGAGCGCCGGTTGACCCTGACTTCGGTGATGGAGGACGGTCTGCGTGCCCTGTTCCAGCAGAAACAGGCCCTGAAGACCCCCAAACCGTTCAAACTGGTTGTGTTCAAGGGCGGGGGACCGTCCCCCGGTGTGGACCTGTCGGACAATTCGGCGTTGGCAGACCTTATGGATT